>Ga0307405_10000687_pt1 | contig 13090 bp, 14 predicted proteins | sample 322Cmetagenome_2_FD_203311 | JGI IMG/M metagenome (GOLD analysis project Ga0307405, IMG submission 203311) | Maize rhizosphere microbial communities from greenhouse at UC Davis, California, United States - 322HYB-C-1 | ecosystem: Host-associated > Plants > Roots > Rhizosphere > Soil | place...
CTTCGGCGGCGGCGACCGTGGCGGACCGCGCAGCGGCGGTGGCGGCGGCGGGGGCGGGTTTAGCCGCATGCCGGCGCAGGTCGTCGGTACCGGCAAGGGCACGGTCAAGTTCTTCAACGGACAGAAGGGTTTCGGCTTCATCCAGCAGGAAGGCGGCGGTGAGGACGTGTTCGTCCATATCAGCGCTGTCGAACGCGCCGGCCTCGAAGGCCTTGGCGAAGGGCAGGAGCTCGAGTTCAACCTGGTCGACCGCGGCGGCAAGATTTCGGCGCAGGATCTGCAGATCGTAGGCGACGTCGTACCGGTGCAGGCGCGCAGCGGCGACCGCGAGGAGCGCGGTGATCGCGGTGACCGCAGCGGCGGCGCCCCGCAGCGCGAGCTGACCGGAGAGAAGGCGACCGGCACGGTCAAGTTCTTCAACGCGATGAAGGGCTTCGGCTTCCTCGTCCGCGACGATGGGCAGCCCGACGCCTTCGTCCACATCAGCGCGGTGGAGCGTTCCGGCCTGGCCGGCATCAACGAGGGCGAACGGTATGAGTTCGACCTCGAGGTCGATCGACGAGGCAAGTACTCGGCGGTCAACCTGGTGCCCGTCCAGAGCTGACACGCCCGCTTCCCGCGCGGTGTTTGACCGGGCGGCAGCGAAAATCTAGACGGTGCGAATGGCGGCTCTGAGGGGCCGCCATTTGTCGTTTCCCGATCACGATTCGCGAAGGATTCTGCCGATGTCGATCACCCCGCTCATGCCCGTTTACCCACGCTGCGGTGTGCGCCCGGTGCGCGGCGATCACTGCCATCTGATCGATGAAGACGGCACGCGCTACCTCGATTTCGCGAGCGGTATCGCAGTCAACCTGCTCGGCCATAGCCACGAGGGCTTGATTGGCGCCATCCAGCGGCAGGCCGCGACGCTGATGCACGTCTCCAACCTCTACGGCAGCCCGCAGGGCGAGGCACTGGCGCAGCGGCTGGTGGACAAGACCTTCGCCGATACAGTGTTCTTCACCAACTCGGGCGCGGAGGCGGTCGAGTGCGCGATCAAGACCGCGCGCGCCTATCACCAGGCAGCCGGCAACGCCGGGCGCTACGAACTGATCACGTTCACCAACGCCTTTCATGGGCGGACGATGGCGACCATCAGCGCCTCCAATCAGGAAAAGATGCACAAGGGCTTCATGCCCCTGCTCGGCGGCTTCAGGTATGTCGAATTCGATGATCTCGAAGGCGCGAAGGCAGCGATCGGCCCCGACACGGCCGGCTTTCTGGTCGAGCCGATCCAGGGCGAGGGCGGCATTCGCCCCGCGTCGGACGCGTTCATGAAGGGGCTGCGGGCCCTCGCCGACGAGCACGACCTGATGCTGGTGCTCGACGAGGTCCAGTGCGGGGTCGCGCGCACGGGCAAGTTCTACGCGCACGAGCATTACGGGATCGAACCCGACATCCTCGCCTCCGCCAAGGGCCTCGGCGGTGGCTTCCCGTTCGGTGCCTGCCTCGCGACCGAGAAGGCCGCGCGGGGCATGAGCTTCGGCACCCACGGCTCGACCTACGGCGGCAACCCGCTCGCGATGGCCGCCGGCATGGCGGTGATGGATGCGGTTGCTAACGACGAATTCCTCGCCGAAGTCACCGAGAAGGGCGACCGCATCCGTACCCGGCTGGAGCAGTTCATCGGCAACTATCCCGACTTGTTCGAGCTGGTGCGCGGCAAGGGGCTGATGCTCGGCCTCAAGATGAAGGTCGAGAGCCGGCCGTTCTTCGTCCACCTGCGCGACAACCACCAGTTGCTGACGGTGGCCGCAGGCGACAACACCCTGCGTGTCCTGCCGCCGCTGGTGATCGGCGATGCCGAGATCGACGAATTCTTCGACAAGCTCTCGGCCGGCGCCGCGGACTACGTGATCCCCGAGGCCGCGTGATGGCCGTTCGCCACTTCCTCGACCTTTCCGACGCGGGGACCGACGCGCTCGCCGCGATGATCGACGATGCGCAGCAACGCAAGGCGGCGCGCCGCGACTGGCCCAAGGGCAAGGCAGACGCGGACGCTCCGCTCGCCGGGCACGTGCTGGCGATGGTGTTCGAGAAGAACTCGACCCGCACGCGGGTCAGCTTCGATATCGCCATGCGCCAGCTCGGCGGTTCGGCGCTGGTGCTCGATTCGGCATCGAGCCAGCTCGGCCGCGGCGAATCGATCGCCGACACCGCACGCGTACTCAGCCGCATGGCCGACGCGATCATGCTCCGCACCGACGATCATGCGAAGGCGGAGGAGATGGCGCGCCACGCCAGCGTGCCCGTGATCAACGGCCTGACCGACCGCTCGCATCCGTGCCAGATCGTCGCCGATCTTCTCACCGTGATCGAGCAGGGGAAGCCGCTGCCCGGGCTCGAGGTCGCCTGGTTCGGCGACGGCAACAACGTGCTGCACTCGATCCTCGAGGCGGCCGGGCTGTTCAAGTTCAACGTCCGCGTCGCCACCCCGCCCGGTTACGAGCCAAACGGCGAATTCGTGGACACCGCGCGGGCGAACGGGGCGCGGATCCTGCTCACGGACGACGCGGCCGAAGCCGCCGAGGGAGCCGACATCCTCGTCACCGACACCTGGGTGTCGATGGGGCAGGAGCATGCCGAGGCCAAGCTGGCGGCGATGGCACCGTTCCAGGTCGACGAGGCGCTGATGGCCCGTGCCAAGCCCGATGCGCGCTTCCTCCATTGCCTGCCCGCGCATGTGGGCGAGGAGGTGAGCGTGGGTGTGTTTGAAGGCCCCCAATCGGTCGTGTTCGACGAGGCGGAGAACCGCATTCACGCGCAGAAGTCGGTCCTGCTCTGGTGCTTCGGTAAGCTTTGAGCGCGCCCACGCCTTACTTTCGCTGACTCTCTGCCCATATGCGCGGCATGACGGACCAGACCGAAACCTTCTCCGACAAGCTGCTGGGCTTCACCCTTCCGGCGCGCAACGCGCGCGGCAAGGCCGTGCGGCTCGATCGCGCGATCGACGAAATTCTGGCGGCGCACGACTACCCGCCTGCCATCACGCATCTGCTGGCCGAAGCGCTCGTGCTCGCGACGCTGATCGGGGGCCTGCTCAAGGATGAGAGCGGGCAATTGACCATGCAGGCGCAGACCGAAGGCGGTGTCGTACGCCTCCTGGTGTGCGACTACCGCGACGGGCAACTCCGCGGCTATGTCGATTTCGACCGCGAACGGCTGAGCGAACTCGGCGCCAATCCATCGCTCTTCGCGCTGTTCGGCAAGGGCTATCTCGCGATCACCTTCGACTTGGCAGGCGGCGAGGGACGCTATCAGGGTATTGTCCCGCTCGAGGGCGAGACCCTTGCCGAAGCCTGCGAGACCTACTTTGCGCAGTCGGAGCAGATCCCCACGCTGATTCGCGTGGCCGCACGCGCCGGGGAGAAGGGCTGCATCGCCGGGGGCCTGCTCGTCCAGCACCTGCCGGACGGGGAGGAGGGCCGCGAGCGCCTTCATGCGCGGATGGATCATCGGGAATGGGAGCACGTCGCGGCGCTCGCCGGAAGCACCCGGCACGAGGAGCTCGTGGATCCGGCGCTTTCGCTCGACGCGCTGGTGTGGCGGCTGTTTCACGAGGAAGAGCAGGTGCGCGTCCAATCCGGCGCGCCGATCGCGCGGGGATGCCGCTGCTCGGCCGAGCACTACGAACAGATCATCGGCCGCTTTCCCGAGGAGGATCGGGCGGACATGCGTGATGAAAGCGGAAAGATCCTGGTCGACTGCGCGTTCTGTTCGAAAGTGTTCCAAATCGAAGCCTGAACAGACTGTCGCATTCGTGCAACGACTTGCCGTCACAAGCATGATACATATTTAACTGTCAGGCGTGTTGTCTGGAGATCGATCAATGCTCAAGTCGTCCGTCGCTGCACTTCGGTCGATTGCGATAGTCGCAGGGCTCGCAGCGGGCATTTCTGCCGCTGCGCAATCGTCGAGCCTGTCCATGCTCGACAGGCTCGACGCGGGGCAGTGGCAGTTGCGCTTCCGCGACGGCAGCCCGGCGCAGCAGATCTGCGTCAGGAACGGGCGCGAACTGATCCAGTTGCGCCATCAGAACAGCAAGTGCTCGCGCTACGTGATCGAAGACGGGCGCGACGAAGTGACGGTCCAGTATACTTGCCGCGGCGCCAATTACGGGCGAACCAGCATTCGCCGGGAAACCGGCTCGCTGGCGCAAGTGGAAAGCCAAGGGATCGCCGGCGGCCTCCCGTTCCAGTTCACAGCCGAGGCGCGCCGGACCGGAACCTGCCGCTGACGCGAGCAGCAACGGCGATGCTTTCCATTGCTCCACCCGGGTTTTCTCCCTAGCCCGAGAAAATGGGATTGAACGCGGACAATCGGCGCGACGCTGCAGTGGTGCTGCTGTCCGGCGGGCTCGACTCGATGGTCTCTGCCGCCCTGGCGCGCGAGCGCGGCTTTTCCCTTCATGCACTGACGATCGACTATGGCCAGCGGCACCGGATCGAGATCGAGGCTGCGAGGAACATCGCCGCCATGCTCGGGTGCGTGCGGCATGTCGTCCTTCCGCTCGATCTCACCGTCTTCGGGGGTTCTGCGCTGACCGACGACAACATCGACGTGCCGACCTGCGGCGTGGGCGAAGACATTCCCGTCACTTACGTTCCCGCGCGCAACATCGTGTTCCTTTCGCTCACCCTGGCCTATGCCGAAGCAGCGGGCGCGCGTGACATCTTTATCGGGGTGAACGCGCTCGACTACTCCGGATATCCCGATTGCCGGCCCGAATTCATCGCCGCGTTCGAGGAGATGGCGCGGCTCGGGACCAAGGCGGGTGTTGAGGGGCGTGCGACCGCGATCAACGCCCCGCTACAGCACATGAGCAAGGCCGAGATCGCGGCCGAGGCACACCGGCTGGGGCTCGACACCGGGCTGAGCTGGTCATGCTACGCGCCCAGCCCGACCGGCCGCGCGTGCGGGGTATGCGACAGCTGCCGCTTGCGTCAAAAGGGATTCGCAGAAGCGGGGTTGGAGGACGGGATCAGCTATGAACGACATCCAGACTGACGAGTCGCGCGCGTCCGCCGAAGCGGAGCGGGCGCGGCAAAAGGTACCGGCCTACAGCTGGTACGCACTCGGCGTTCTGGTGGTCGTCTACGTCCTCAACTTCATCGATCGGCAGATCCTCTCGATCCTCGCGAACGACATCAAGCTCGATCTGGGGGTGGAGGACGACTACCTCGGCTTCCTCTACGGCACGGCCTTCGCGGTGTTCTACGCGTTGTTCGGCATTCCGCTCGGGCGGCTTGCAGATAGCTGGAAGCGCCTGCGGCTAATGAGCCTCGGCCTGGCCCTATGGTCGGCGATGACCGCGCTCTCCGGCTTCGCCCGCGATGCCACAACGCTGACGGTTGCGCGCATCGGCGTCGGTGTGGGGGAGGCGACCGCCAGCCCTGCCGCCTATTCGCTGATTTCTGATTGGTTTCCCGCACGCCTGCGCGCGACGGCGCTCGCGATCTATTCCTCGGGCCTCTACCTCGGCGGCGGCGTATCGCTGCTGATCGGTGGGTTGGTGGTCGAGAGCTGGAATGCGGCCTATCCAGGCGGCGGGCCCCTGGGGCTCGTAGGCTGGCAGGCGGCCTTTCTTGCGGTCGGCATTCCGGGCCTGCTGCTGGCGCTCTGGATCCTGACGCTGCGCGAGCCGATTCGCGGTGCGATGGACGGATTGCCGACGCCGGAAAATCCGCACCCGTTCCGCGGATTCCTGGAAGAGCTGATTCAGGTGATCCCGCCGTTCACTCTGATCGGCGCGGCGATGCGGGGGTTCAGCGCCTTGGCCGCCAATATCGCCGGTGGGATTTTCTTTGCTCTGCTCGTGGTGCTGCTCTCGTCGCTCGTTCCAGCGACCTCGGCCCTGGTTCCCGGCGTGTCCGACCAATGGCTGTTTCTCGGCGTCGGCTACTACGCGGTGTTCAGTTGGACGATGTCGCTCAAGTCGCGGGATTTGCCGACCTTCCGGGTCACCTGGGGGTCGCCCGCTTTCCTCACAGTGGTGCTCGGTTACGGGACGGTGGCCTTCGTCGCCTATTCCGCGGCCTACTGGGGCGCGCCATATGCGGAGCGCGCGCTGGGCGCGGACAAGAGCGACCTCGGCTGGTTTCTCGGTGCGCCGTCCGCGGTGGCTGGCTTCCTCGGCGTGATCGGCGGCGGCCGAGTAGCCGACTTCCTGCTAGAGCGCCGCCCGACGGGCCGCGTCTGGGTGATCATGTTCGGGCTCTTGTCCTCGGTGCCGCCGCTCGTGCTGGCCTACAACACCTCGAGCCTTACGATCTTCTATATTGCCAGCTTCTTCGCGCAGATGACTTCGGCCTCGGCGCTAGGGGCCGCGGCGGCGAGCAGCCAGGCGCTCGTGCTGCCGCGCATGCGGGGGCTGGCCACGGCAATCTTCTTTCTCTCGACCACGCTGATCGGGCTGGGGATCGGGCCTTTCATGGCCGGTTACGTGTCCGCGATCAGCGGAGATGACCTGACGCTCGGAATCATGTCCACGCTAGTGGCCGTTCCGATCGGCTTCGTGTTGCTGCTCGCAGCGCTCAAGCTCGTGCCTGCCGCGAGTGCGAGCGTGGTGGAACGCGCACGCGCAGCAGGCGAAGAGTTACGCTAGACGACGCGCGTCAGGTGCGTTCGAGCACGCCGCAGGCAAGGCGCGAGCCGGCGTTGCCGGTAGGATCGGTGCGGTAGTCGTCCGCATCTGCATGCACGACCACTGCAGTACCATCGGCATCGAACAGCGAATCGATCACGCTCTGGTCTTCGTTGCCGAGATCGGCCGTAGTCGACGCGGTGCCGTCGGCAGCAACGACGAGGTTCGGGAGGTCGCCGAGATGGCTCCCGGCCGGGTTCTCATGACCATGCTCCTTGCCGGCGGGATTGAGATGGCCGCCCGCGGAGGTGAAGTCGGGAGGAGTGCATTCACCGGTCATGTGAAGATGGAAGCCGTGGGTCCCTTCCGGAATTCCCGTCACCGCGACCTTGAGCGAAAGCTTGCCGCCATTGGTCAGCAGTTCGACCGTTCCGGCAGGCGTGCCGTCGGCGAGCGCAAGCGAGGCCGATCCGACCGTCTCGCTCGAGGGGGTCTGGGTCGCTGCGTTCTCGTTCGAAGGAGTCTCGCTTGAGGCGCCGTCCTCCGTCGTGTTCGAAGCGGGAGAACATGCGGCCAAGGCGGCCGCGGCAGTCAGGGCGATGGGAAGAGATAGGCGAATCATGAAGGTCTCCTGTCTTGCGAAGACCCTAGCCTTAACAAAAAAGGGGCCGGATTGCTCCGGCCCCTTCCTTGAAATCGTCGCTTTCGCGAGACTTACATGCCCGAACCCGGACCGTAGGTGATTTCCACCCGGCGGTTCTGGAGCTCGCGCACGCCGTCGGCGGTCGGAACGCGCGGCTGCGATTCGCCGAACGCTTCGCTCGAAATCCGCGCGTCGGGAACGCCCCGGCCGCTGAGATACGAACGGACCGACTCGTTACGACGCTCGGCCAGACCCATGTTGTAGGTCTGCGTACCCGACCGGTCGGTGTGACCGGCGAGCATGACCGAAGCCGTGCCGCAGTTGGTGTACGCCGACACCGCGTTGTCGAGAATGGTCGCTGCCTCGGGCGTAATGTCCGACTTGTCCCATTCGAAGAACACGATGTACGGGCCCTGGTTGCACACCGGCGGCGGCGGCGGGGGCGGCGGGGGCGGAGGCGGCGGAGGCGGCGGAGGCGGAGGCGGCGGAGGCGGCGGCGGAGCCGCAGGTTCGCCACCGAAGTTGAACGTCAGCGTGCCCAGGATCGAGTGCGACCGGAACCGCGTGTCGACTTCGCCACCTTCCGAGTCCACGAGGCTGACATCGTCAGCGTTGAAGAACCGGTAGCGCAGACCCACGTCGATGCTGTCGGTCAGCGGCGCACGAATGCCGGCGAGAGCCTGCCACGCGAAACCAGTGTCCGAATCATCGATGATGTTCGGGCCGCCCACGTTCGCGTCGAGGCTGGTGCGTGCAACACCGGCACCGGCGCCAACGAAGCCCTGCAGGCCATCGTCCTCGCCGAAGTCGGCCAGCGCGTTCAGCATGAAGGCGAGGGCGCTGGCATCACCGCCGGCGTCGAACTGATCGCCTTCGGTGGTCAACGTTTCGATCGGTGCCGAGCGATAGCTGGCGTCGGCTTCGAGGCGGAAGCCGCCGAAGTCGTAGCCAACCACACCACCGAAGTCGTAGCCTTTGTCCGTGTCGGCGCCGGCAGTGTCGATGACATCGCCGTCGGCATCGACGATGTCGAAGTCGAAGTCTTCGACGATCATCGGGCCGCCTTGGCCTTCGATGTACCACTGGCCGTCACGTGCGAGGGCCGGCGATGCAAGGGCCGTAGAGGCCATCGCCAATCCAATGACGAGTTTCCGCATTATATAATTCCCCTTTTCAGCGAAATAGAGCCACCGTGTGCTCTGTTTTCTAACTTTTCCCCAAGAGGGAGGCAAGCGGCCAATATCCCGAAACTGTTGCAATAATGCCTCGCTTTGGGATGCTCCGGCCGAAATCTTGAACGAAAATGACCCTCCTGTGCCAGCCCGAACGCGCGACCCACGATTGGGTTCCTCAATTGGTGTGGGGTAAAGTCCCTGCAAGGCGGAGGGTTTCGATAAGGTTATCAATCGCAGCGCGCGCTTCGGCGTCGGTCGTGGCTCCGCCCGCGGGGCTCTCCGGCGCACTCGCCCGCTGCCATCCGCCATGGTGGAGCGCGATCTGCCGCGCCGCTCTGTCGAACACGCGCATGCCGTCCAGCGGGGCGGCGAATAGCCAGGATCCTGCCTGCCGTCCGGCGAGCTGACCCGCGCGTCTGCTCCAGTCGCCCGTCGGCGCAGGGCCGACGATCCACACCTCGCCGTCTGCGGGCGCGGCGGGCGGATCGTTCGCCTCGCCTTCGACCGCGCAGTGGAGGAGCATGTCGAGCAGCGCGTGCGATTCGTTGATTCGGTCTAGTTGTGCTTAGATCACTAGGCGCGTCACTGCAGCACCTCGGTCACGCCGAGGCGGGCGGCAACGCCAATCAGCGCCAGCGCCAGCATCCCGCGCACCAGCCAGGCCAGAGCAGCACGCTGCACGCTCGCCTTGACGTCGCGCCAACCTCGGAGCAACTCGCGCAGTTCGGCCAGGTCGTTGCGCGCATCGGAATCGCCCAAGCCGGCGCGCTGCAGCGCGCAGTCGGCGCCGAGATCGGTTGCTTCTTCGACGATCGCGCGCAGCATCACAAGCTTGCAGCCGTCCTCCTTCGCCTCGGCCATCAGTCGGGCGATCATTTCCGTTCTGTCCATTTCACTTACTCCACTTCGAGGACCGCGCGCTCTCACCTGCGCGGGTCTTGCCGAACCCCCGGCCCGCCATGACCATCCACCCGAACCACTCGCCGGGCGGCGGCAATTGCCCGATATGCGCCCAGAGCAGCCAGTGTCGGGGGAACGAGCACAGCTGGCGGAGAGTCATCGCTTCCAGCACTGCGCGCCGCTCGCCGCAGGACAAGCCCAGCAACCAGTCGCGCCGCGCCGTTCCGCCGCGCGTCATCGCCCGGGCTCCGGCCCCGCGCGCTTCGCCCCGCCGCGCTTGCGCATCCGGTCGATCATCGCGTCAATCGAATCGAGCACCGCCTGTTCGTCGTCCTCCTCCTCGAAGGCGCGCGTTTCGGTCACCGTCTTGCGGTGCGCAGAGAGCAGCCGGATCGCGTTGGCGACGTCCATCTTTCGCTCGGGATCGTTTCCCCGCAGGTGGGCGAGCACTTCCATCTCGAGATGCTCGTATCCCTCGCACAGCGCATGGCGCCATTCGGCGGCGAAGCCCGGATGCTCGCGGCGCGTCTTGTAGACGCGGCTGAGCGAGGCGCCGGCCTTCTCCGCCGATCGGGTCACGTTGGACGTGGCGGCGAGCTCCTGCAGGAAATAGGTCCGCCAGTGCTTGTCGAGGGGGCCTTCGCCATACTGCGCCTTCTGCGCAGGGGTGATCTTCACCCGCTTGCGCGGGGGGTTCGTACCGCCTTGGGCCATGATGTCGCTCCCGGTTCAACTCGTGCGACGGCCCGAAACGCAATCGGGCGGCGCCGGAAGCCCGGCACCGCCCGTTTCGAATCACACTATCGCGATGTTCCGCTTCTCTAACCAACGAGCGTTACGATGTCAAGTAAAAAGTGCCAAATGGGTTAAAAATTTTTAGGTTTACGCGGAGATGCGAAGGACAGGGGCAGAGAATGGGACTGCGTAGCCGAGCCTCCTACCCTTCGACGGCGCGCCCTCTCCCCGCGCCTCCGCGTGCATAAACCCGCCAACCACGCGACCCACACCATCGGGCGCAGTTCCGCATGCAAGCCGCGCCACACCGGCCCGCGTCGCGGACCGGCACGCATAGGGCGTGCCGATCTCACGTCGGCCTGAGAGGAGCGGACGGAAAAACCGACAGAGAAGCCAACCCCCCACAGCACCGGCCGCCCAAATTTCGACGTCCGATCCTCGTGTAAGGAGCGAGAAGCCGGCCTAACCCTCGAACGTCGTCTCCAGCGTGATCTCCGCCTTGAGCAGCTTGGAGATCGGGCAATTCGCCTTCGCCTCGGCCGCGAGCTTCTCGAACTCCTCGCGCTCGATCCCCTCGATCCGCCCGGTCAGCGTCAGGTCGGACCGGGTGACGGTGAAGCCTTCGCCTTCTTTCTCCAGCGTCACCTTGGCTTCGGTCTCGAGCGTGCCCTGCTCGTGCCCGGCGCGCGCCAGCGCGAAGCTCAGCGCCATGGTGAAGCAGCTCGCATGCGCGGCGGCGATCAGTTCCTCGGGATTGGTCCCCGGCGCGCCTTCGAAGCGGGTGGCGAAGCCGTAGGGCTGATCCTTCAGCGCACCCGATCCGGTCGAGACGCTGCCCTTGCCGCTCTTGCCGAGCCCTTCGTAACGCGCGCTGCCCGTGTTGGTGGTCTTCATCGATCGATCTCCTGTTTCATCAGAGACGGCTGGCGGGCGTCAGCGTTCCGCATGCTCGCGCCACCGCGCCCAGCTATCGTCCAGCTCCGCGGGAATCGCACGGGAGAATTCCTCCTCCAGCGGATAGTGCGGCATGGCCTCAGCCACCGCGTCGAGCACGGCGAGGCCCTGCTGCAGATCCTTCCTCCGCTTGAGCGGATTGCGCTTTGCCTGGCTGCCGAGCCAGAGCTTGTGCAAGGCGAACCAGCGGGGGTCCGGAACGACCAGACGCGCGGCGGTGCCATCGCGGCACACCACGACCTGATCGACCGGTCGGCCGAGCAGCAGCCATTCTTGCTCGGGCAGCGGGATCGGGTGCGGCTTCTCGTGCGGGCCCAGTGCGTCGAGGCGCGAGGGGGCGATCAACAGCTCGACCTCGTAAGCCGCGGCATTGCGGGCCTGGAACCGGCGTTCGGTGTTGACGGTGAACGTCGGATCGACCGCCTTCAGCGCGGCCCATAGCGCGGCGTCCTCGCTCTGCTCTTCGGCGACCCAGGCGAGGTCGAAGTCCTCGGTCTCGTCGGGCGCGTCGGCGATCGTCCCTCCCGCTTCGAGCGAATAGGCCGGCAGGCAATTGGTCCCGACGACGAGCAATGTGCCGTCGAGCAGGCCGCGCAGATCGAGCTCGCGCAGCAACTCGCCGGCCGCGCTCGACAGCAGCGGCAGGCGCAGCGGCCGCGCCATCCGCCCGATCTCGTCGACCAGCCCGCGGGCGGTCGCCAGCCGGTGCTGCAGGTCCTGCTTGGTCGCGCGGTAATCGGTCAGCCGCTGCTCGAGTTCGGGCGACATCCGGCCGAGACTCTTGCCATTATTGGCGCGGTCGATCGCCTCGTAGAGATACTCGTATCCGCCGACGCGTTTGCGGACCAGGTTGTAGGGCAGCCGCGCAAGTTCGCGCTGCGCATCGATCGCCGCCTCGTAGCGCGGACGGAGATTGACGAGCGCACGTGCCTGCTCGTCGGTGAATGGGCGGACCCGGCTCGGCATAGCCGCAATTTATCCTGCATTCCCGAAAAACACAAGAATGCAGGATAAATCGTTTTATGTGAGTAATTTAAACAATACCCACGGCCTTCCCCGCGCGCTCGAACATGCCGAGGATCGTCTCGACTTCCTCTTCCGAATGTTCGGCGCAGAGCGAGCAGCGGAGCAGGGTCATGTTGGCGGGGGTTGCCGGCGGGCGGGCGAGGTTGACGTAGAGACCTTCCTTCAGCAGCGCCTCCCACATCGCGGCTCCGCGTTCGAGATCGGGCATGATCACCGCGACGATCGCGCTCTGTGGTTCCTCGGTCCCGAGCTCGAAGCCGAGGTCCTTGAGGCCGCCGTGCAGCCGCTTGGAATTTTCCCACAGGTGCGCGCGCTTGTTGGAACCCTGCATCAGCTTGCGGATGCTCGTCGCCGCGGTCGCGACCACGCTCGGCGGCAGGCTCGCGGTGAAGACGTAGGGGCGGCAGACCAGCCGCATGATCTCGAACTTCGGATGGTTGGAGACGCAGAACCCGCCCACCGTGCCGACGCTCTTGGAGAAGGTGCCGATGATGAAATCGACGTCGTCAATCACGCCCGCCTGCTCGCATACGCCGCGACCGTGCTCGCCGATGAAGCCCATCGAATGCGCCTCGTCGACCAGCACCATCGCGCCGTATTTCTTGGCGACCGCGACCATTTCCTTGAGCGGTGCGATGTCGCCGAGCATCGAATAGACGCCTTCCAGCACGACCAGCTTGCCCGCGCCTTCGGGAATGCGGCGCAGGCGCTTTTCCATCGCCTCGAGGTCGTTGTGCTTGAACGGCACGACTTCCGCCTTGCCCATCGCGCATCCGTCCCAGATGCTCGCATGGCTGTCGATGTCGAGTACGATGTAATCGCCCTTGCCGGCGATCGTGGAGATGATTCCGAGGTTGGCCTGATAGCCGGTCGAGAACACCATGGCGTGATCCATGGCGTAGAATTCACGCAGCGCGTCCTCGCATTCCTTGTGGCCCTGGTAGGTGCCGTTGAGGACGCGGCTGCCGGTCGTGCCGCTGCCGAAATCGTCGAGCGCCTGCTTGCCCGCCTCGACCACGTCGGGGTCGAAGG
>Ga0307405_10000688_pt1 | contig 13082 bp, 11 predicted proteins | sample 322Cmetagenome_2_FD_203311 | JGI IMG/M metagenome (GOLD analysis project Ga0307405, IMG submission 203311) | Maize rhizosphere microbial communities from greenhouse at UC Davis, California, United States - 322HYB-C-1 | ecosystem: Host-associated > Plants > Roots > Rhizosphere > Soil | place...
CATGGCCAGGAAGGTCGTGACGCCCGCCAGGATCTCGGTCCGCACGTTGGTATTGTGTGCCTTGAGTTGAAACAGCCTTTCCAGCATGTCTGCTCCCCGTGGCGCGCGCGGCGCCGTGAATGTATCGACCTCAACAGCAAAGCACACTGCGCCAGGGGCGCCCGGGATTTTCTGCGGGTCGGAAAAAGCCGCGCATCATAGCAGCGCTGCGATGAGGCTGCGATCCTCGGTGTGCGTCGCAAAGTGTGCAGACGCAAAAGTTGGGCCATACTGCGCGCGATTCCGGGGAGGTCGGTATGTATCGCATGAAAAAAATCGCATGGGCCTGCGCGTTGAACCTGGCGCTGCTCGGACCGGCGGCGCACGCCGCCTCGGCGCCGCCGCTGAGCGAGGTCAAGGTGCTCAAGGTCGAATCGCCGACCTGTGGGTTTGAGAATATCGCGGCAGGGCAGGCGCAGACCCGATGCGATCACAGCGGGCCGAATATCAAGGTCTACGTGCTGGAGGTCGGTTATGGCCGCCAGCCTCATGTCACGCTGGACGGCTTCGAAGTCGACGGCACCCGCTCGCCGGTGTGTGCGTTCAGCAATGGCAATCTCAACGACTGTTCGACAAGCACCAAGGTGGTCGGTTACCTGTACATCTTCGATTTGAAGGGCAAGCAGGAAGGCACTTTCAGCTTCAGCAATGTGTCGATCAACGCGCCGGGGAACCGGATGGCGACCGAGCTCTACATCAAATGACCACATCACGGGCTGCCTTCACCTGACACGGCCCGGCAAAGCTGGCTAGTCTTGAGGGAATCACCCAGCGGAGAGCGCCCATGATTCCTGGAACCAAGATCCCCCGAGCCCTGATTGCCGTGGCTGAAGGCGTCGACGATTTGCAGACGGTGACGTTGATCGATGTATTGCGTCGTGCGCAGCTCGAAGTGGTGGTGGCGAGTATCGAGGGCCGCCGCATGCTCACCTGTGCACGCGGCACGCGCCTGACCGCCGACGGCATGCTGGTGGACATGCTGGTCCAGGATTTCGACCTGATCGTTCTGCCGGGCGGCATCATTGGCGCGCAACATCTGGCCGCCCACCAGCCTTTGCAGCAGTTGGTCAGGGACCAGGCCGCCGCCGGGCGATTTTTTGCCGCCATCGCCGAAGCGCCGGCGCTGGTACTCCAGGCGTTCGGCGTGCTACGCCAGCGCCGCATGACCTGCCTGCCCGCCGTGAGCCAGCAGTTGTCCGGATGCAGCTTCGTCGACCAGCCGGTGGTGGTGGATGGCAATTGCATCACCGCCCAAGGCTCGGCCGCCGCCCTGATATTTGCCCTGACGCTGGTGGAGCAACTCGCCGGCAAGGGTGTGAGGAGCGTGGTGGCGGCGGAGTTGCTGGCCTGATCTTTCCTTTAATCGAGAGTAGCCCTGTGGCGAGGGAGCTTGCTCCCGCTCGGCTGCGCAGCGGCCGCTGGCGTTTCGTCGCCCAATTGCCTTGAACGCTCACCCCACCTCGAAGTCGTACCCCTTATGACGGCGGTTTCCCAAAACGCCGCGAGTACGACCAACCGTGAGGTGTTCCATGAGCGCGACCTTGTCCGAAGCGACGCAGGCGTCCTTCGTCCGTCATCCGATACGTCTGACACTCAATGGCGCCGTGCGTGAGTTGCAGGTGCTGCCCTGGACCACGCTGCTGGACCTGCTGCGCGAGCAACTGGACCTGGTAGGCAGCAAGAAAGGCTGCGATCACGGCCAATGTGGCGCCTGCACGATGTTGCGTGATGGCAAGCGCATCAATGCCTGCCTGACCCTGGCGGTGATGTGCGACGGCGCCGAGTTGACCACCGTCGAGGGCTTGGCCAATGGCGATGAGCTGCACCCCATGCAGCGGGCGTTCATCAAGCATGATGCGTTCCAGTGCGGCTACTGCACGCCGGGGCAGATCTGTTCGGCGGTGGGGCTGGCCAACGAAGGCCGGGCACAGACCAGCGCTGAAATCAGCGAACTGATGAGCGGCAACCTCTGCCGATGCGGCGCCTACAACAATATTCGCGACGCCATCGAGGAAGCGCTTCCACTCTGCCAGCCAACGGAGGGCGAGCGATGAATCCCTTTAGCTACAGCAAGCCCGACACCGTGCAGGCGGCCGTCGAGTTGTCCAGTGCGAACTCACGCTTCATCGCCGGCGGCACCAATCTGCTGGACCTGATGAAGGAAAACCTCAGCCGCCCCCAGCACTTGATCGATATCACCGGTCTGCCCTTGACAGACCTCAGCGAAACCCCCTCGGGCGGGGTGATGATTGGCGCATTGGTGAGTAATGCCGATCTGGCCTGGCATCCGTGGATTCAACGTCGCTATCCGCTGCTCGCCCAAGCCATCCTGGCCGGCGCCTCGCCCCAACTGCGCAATATGGCCAGCACCGGCGGCAACCTGCTGCAACGCACGCGCTGCTATTACTTTTATGACGCCTCCGTGCCGTGTAACAAACGGCGCCCAGGCAGCGGGTGCCCAGCCCGAAGCGGCCTGAACCGGATCCACGCGATTTTCGGCGCCAGTGATCAGTGCGTGGCGACTCACCCCTCGGACATGTGCGTGGCCCTGGCGGCGCTTGAGGCGGTTGTTCATGTGCTGGGACGGGGCGGCGCGCGGACCATCGAATTCGCTGATTTTCACCGATTGCCCGGTGACGCACCGGATCGGGACAACCAGTTGGCCGATGACGAGCTGATCACCTACATCGAGTTGCCCCCAGCGGGTTTTGCTGAGCATAGCCACTACCTGAAGATCCGTGACCGGGCCTCCTACGCCTTTGCGCTGGTTTCGGTGGCGGCGGGACTGGAGCTTGATGGGCCGGTGATTCGCCAGGCTCGGCTGGCCCTCGGCGGTGTGGCCCACAAACCGTGGCGCGACAAGGCCGTGGAGAACTGGCTGGTCGGCCAGCCCGTCAGCCGCGAAACCTTTACGGCGGCGGCCGATGCGTTGATGCAGAACGCCGAGCCGCTGGAGCACAACGGCTTCAAAGTCAAACTGGCACGCCGGGCAATTATCCGCGCCTTGAGCGATGCCGCACTGGTGGGGGGAACCACCCGATGAATGCATTGAGCAAAACCATAGGCAAGCCGCTTGATCGGACCGATGGCCTGCTCAAGGTCACTGGTCGGGCCCGATACGCCGGGGAGTATCCCGAAGATGGCCTGCTACACGGCAGCGTCGTCTCCAGCGGTATCGCCCGTGGCCGGGTCGTGCGCATCGATGCTTCCCGAGCCTTGGCGCTGCCGGGCGTCGTCGCGGTGATCGACCATACCAACCGCCCGAAGATCGCCAGTTACGACGAGCCCTACCAGGATGCCGACGCTGCAGAGGGTTCGCCGTTCCGGCCGTTGTTCAACGATCAGGTCCTCTACAGCGGCCAGCCGCTTGCCCTGGTGGTTGCGGAAAATATCGAGCTGGCGCGTTACGCCGGCTCGCTCGTTGAGATCGACTACGAGACCCAGGACCATCAGACCGATCTGACCATCCTGCAAAACGAAGCGCATCCGGCGCCCGCCGAATTACCCAAGCCCCGCGGGAATTTTCAGGGCGAGTACGCCAGCTCGGCACTCAGCGTTGATGTGTCCTACAGCACGCCGATAGAACATCACAACCCGATGGAGCCCCACGCTTCGACGGTTCTGTACCAACCCGACGGCAGCCTGCACATTCATGACAAAACCCAAGGCACGCAGAATTGCCAAGCGTATGTGCAAGAGGTGTTCGGGCTGGAAAAAGAACAGGTGCGGGTGTTTGCCGCCTACGTTGGCGGCGCTTTCGGTTCCGGGCTGCGTCCGCAGTACCAATTGCCGCTGGCAGTAATGGCCGCGCTGACGCTCAGGCGCTCGGTGCGGGTCAGCCTGACCCGTCAGCAGATGTTTACCTTCGGCTACCGGCCCCGGACCTTCCAGCGCGTGCAACTGGGAGCGGCGGCCAACGGACGTTTGCTCGCGGTGGCCCATAGTGCCGTCGGCCAGACGTCGCGCTTCGAGGACTTCACCGAGCATGTGGTGGAGTGGAGCGGCATGCTCTATCACTGCGACAACGTCGAGTTGAGCTACAAGCTGGTGCCCCTGGACGTCTACACGCCGCTGGACATGCGTGCCCCCGGCGCCGCCCTTGGACTGATCGGCCTGGAATGCGCCATGGACGAGTTGGCCTGCGCCTTGGCCATCGACCCGGTCCAGTTGCGTTTGATCAACTACGCCGAACGTAACGAGAACGAAGGCAAGCCGTATTCGAGCAAGGAGTTGCGCGAATGTTATGCCCAGGGTGCCGACCGTTTCGGTTGGAGCAAGCGCAATCCGGAGCCGCGCAGCATGCGCGCAGGGCGGCAACTGGTAGGTTGGGGCATGGCCGGCGGTGTCTGGGAGGCCATGCAGCAGAAGGCCAGCGCCCGAGCGTCGCTGGACCCCGACGGCAAGCTGACCGTCAGCAGCGCGACCACTGACATCGGCACCGGCACCTATACCGTCATGACCCAGATTGCTGCCGAGACGTCCGGCGTTTCCTTGGAAAATGTCACTTTTGTGCTTGGCGATTCGTCGCTGCCGACCGCACCGCTGCAGGGCGGTTCGTTTACCGTCTCGTCAGTCGGCACCGCAGTGCAGCAAGCCTGTGAGGCGCTGCGGGAAAAACTGCTCGCGGTGGCTCGGCAAACTTGCCCGGCCTTCAGCGGCGCAACCCTTGAGCAAGTGACGTTTGTCGACGGTGAGCTGCGCATGGGGGAGGCCAGTGTCACCCTGGCGGAGCTCGCTCGGAACAGCGGCGAGACGCCGTTGCAGGCAGAAGTCACGGCCCAGCCGGATGAGAAACGCCAAGCCTATGCCACCGCTACGCATTCGGCTGTGTTCGTCGAGGTGCTGGTCGACGAAGACCTGGGCACGGTGAAGGTCAACCGCGTGGTCAGCGCCATCGCGGCCGGGCGGGTGATCAACCCGAAAACCGCCCGCAGCCAGATTCTCGGTGGCGTGGTCTGGGGCGTCGGCATGGCCCTGCACGAAGAAACCCTGACCGATCACGCCCTGGGCCGTCACATGAACCACAACCTCGCCGAATACCACGTGCCGGTCAACGCCGACATCGGCGACATCGACGTGGTGTTCGTCGATGAACAGGACGACATCGTCAATGCGCTGGGGTCCAAGGGCGTCGGTGAAATCGGCATCGTCGGTGTGGCGGCAGCGGTGGCTAATGCCATTTACCATGCCACCGGCAAACGGGTGCGGGACTTTCCAGTCACGCTGGATAAATTGCTCTGATGGGTGATCAATGCGGTAAGCCTGTGGGGCTTCGGTCCGACAGGTCGGCGACTTCCAGGACGATGCGCCGCTAGCCCCTCGTTTCGGCAACCGGTTCGTGCATCCGATCGCGGTTGGCCAGGGTCGGGAACAGTTTGATCCAGGCTCCGGTCACCAGCAGCGTGCCGACGCCGCCCATGACCACCGCTGGCACCGTGCCGAACCAGTGGGCGGTCAGGCCGGATTCGAATTCGCCCAGTTGGTTCGAGGCGCCGATGAACAGGCCGTTCACGGCGCTGACCCGGCCACGCATTTCATCCGGCGTTTCCAATTGCACGAAAGAGGCGCGGATGACCATGCTGATCATGTCCGCCGCGCCCAGCACCACCAGCACCGCCAAGGAAAACCAGAACGAAGTGGAGAGGCCGAAGGCAATCGTGGCGACGCCGAACACGCCCACCGCCGTGAACATCACCCGGCCGACCTTGCGCTCGACGGCAAACCGCGCCAGCCACAACGACATCAGCAAGGCGCCCACCGCCGGTGCCGAGCGCAACAGGCCCAGGCCCCAGGGGCCGGTGAGCAGGATGTCCTTGGCGAATACCGGCAGCAACGCCGTCGCGCCCCCCAGCAATACCGCGAACAGGTCCAGGGAAATCGCCCCGAGAATATCCTGCCGGCTGCGGATGAAGCGGATGCCCGCCAGCAGCGAATCCAGGGTCGCCTTGCCTTTGTTCAACGGCGTCTGCCGGGCGGGCAGGTTGAGCATCAGGCAGCAGGCGATGAGGTAGAGCAGCACGGTTGGCCCATAGACCCAGACGCTGCCGAAGGCGTACAGCAGACCGCCGAGGGCGGGCGCGACGATGGTCGCCGATTGTTGTGCCGACTGCGCAGCGGCCACGGCGCGGGGAAACAGCGCAGAAGGTACGATGCTCGGCAGTAGCGCCTGGGTCGTCGGCATTTCGAAGGATCGGGCCGCGCCCAGCAGGAACGCGAGGATGAAGATCATCTCGCGCGTGACGTTGTCGGTGGCGCTGCCGATCACCAGCGCCAGGGCAATCGTCGCCTGCAGGGATTGGCAGATGGCTGCGACCTTGCGCCGGTCATACCGATCGGCCACGTGCCCGGTGTGCAGCATGAACAGCACCCGCGGTGCGAACTCGACCAGCCCTACGAGACCCAGGTCCAAGACGTTGCCGGTCAGTTGATAGAGGTTCCAGCCGATGGCCACGGTGAGCATCTGGAAGCCGCTCGCCGTGAAGATCCGGGCCAGCCAGAAGGCAATGAAAGGTCGGTGGTGACGGAGCAGCAAGGGCGCTTGGCTGGGCATCTATGACGGGTCCGGTGACGTGAAGAGCGAGATTATCACCGAGCTGTAACCGGAAGTTGCGGCGGCTGGAAAAATAGTTAGCCAGACATCAATTCAAATTGATGCGGGCTTTTGTGGCGAGGGAGCTTGCTCCCGCTCGGTTGCGCAGCGACCGCAAAATCTCGGGGCCGCTGCGCAGCCCAGCGGGAGCAAGCTCCCTCGCCACGGGACAGCATGTGTTTGGAAGCGATGCCGTGGGGCAGCTTTGCGGCACTGAGACAACCTGCCACGCGACAAAAGACCACGCCGTCCATCGGCAAATATGGGTCTACTCTTTCAGCATTGCTTGATCCAGATCAATGCCTGCAAAGGCGTTGCGCTGGGGCCACCCGGCCAGAATCCTGCGTTGTGACGGTTCTAAAAAAAGAACGATTTGAAAAACATCACACTCCATATCCCCAGGGAGCTGTGATGCAAGCCCCGCCCGCAGCCGGTTTTACCTGACAGAGGAAGACTTATGTTCGGTTTGGAGGCGCTCGATCTCGCCCGAATCCAGTTCGCATTCACCATCTCGTTCCACATCCTGTTCCCGGCCATCACCATTGGCCTGGCGAGTTACCTGGCGGTGCTCGAAGGACTGTGGCTGAAGACGCGTGACGACACCTACCGCGACCTGTACCACTTCTGGTCGAAGATATTTGCCGTCAACTTCGGCATGGGCGTGGTGTCCGGGCTGGTCATGGCCTATCAGTTCGGCACCAACTGGAGCCGCTTTTCGGACTTCGCCGGTGCGGTCACCGGACCGTTGCTGACCTATGAGGTGCTCACCGCATTCTTCCTCGAGGCGGGTTTCCTCGGGGTCATGTTGTTCGGTTGGAACCGCGTCGGCAGGGGACTGCACTTCTTCTCCACGGTCATGGTGGCGATCGGCACCCTGATCTCGACTTTCTGGATCCTCTCCTCCAACAGCTGGATGCAGACTCCGCAGGGCTACGAAATCATCGATGGCCGGGTCATTCCGGTGGACTGGCTCGCGGTGGTGTTCAACCCCTCGTTCCCTTACCGCCTGTTGCACATGTCGGTTGCGGCATTTGTTGCCACGGCGTTCTTCGTCGGGTCGTCGGCGGCCTGGCATTTGCTTCGTGGTCGCGACAATCCGGCCATTCGCCGGATGCTGTCCATGGCGATGTGGATGGCCCTGCTGGTGGCACCGGTGCAGGCGGTCATCGGCGACTTCCACGGGCTCAACACGCTCAAGCACCAGCCGGCAAAAATCGCCGCGATCGAGGGGCACTGGGAAAACGTCGGCGACGAGCCCACGCCATTGATTCTGTTCGGCTGGCCGGACATGGAAGCCGAGGAAACCAAGTTTGCCGTTGAGATCCCTTACCTGGGCAGCCTGATCCTGACGCACTCGCTGACCGATCAAGTGCCCGCCCTGAAGGAGTTTCCGCCGGAGGATCGGCCGAATTCGACCATCGTGTTCTGGTCGTTCCGGGTCATGGTGGGCCTGGGGCTGCTGATGATTTTCACCGGCCTGTGCAGCCTCTGGCTGCGGCGTGGTGAGCGGCTCTACCAATCCCGACCGTTTTTGCACCTGGTGCTGTGGATGGGACCGTCGGGCTTGATTGCGATTCTCGCGGGCTGGTTCACCACTGAAATCGGCCGCCAACCCTGGGTGGTCTACGGTCTGATGCGCACGGCGGATGCCTCCTCTGGCCACAGCTTTGCGCAGATGAGCTTTACCCTGATCATGTTCGTGGTGGTGTATTTCGCGCTGTTCGGTGCGGGCCTGAGCTACATGCTGCGCTTGGTGCGCAAGGGGCCGGTGGCTCACGAAGCCGAGCCGAGCGACGGCGGTCCGGGCCAGAAACGCACCCCGGCCCGTCCATTGTCGGCTGCCAACGAAGGCGACGACGAAGTGGACCACAACGACAGCTCGCACAAGGGGAATTGAGTCATGGGTATTGATCTTCCGCTGATCTGGGCCGTGGTCATCATCTTCGGCATCATGATGTACGTGATCATGGACGGCTTCGACCTGGGGATCGGCATTCTTTTCCCCTTCGTCAAGGGCGAACGCGACCGCGACGTGATGATGAATACCGTCGCGCCAGTCTGGGACGGTAACGAAACCTGGCTGGTGCTGGGCGGCGCCGGGCTGTTCGGGGCGTTTCCGCTGGCCTATTCGGTGGTGCTCTCGGCGCTGTACCTGCCGCTGATCCTGATGCTCGTCGGCCTGATCTTCCGGGGCGTGGCATTCGAGTTCCGCTTCAAGGCCAAGGCCGAGAAGCGGCATTTGTGGGACAAGGCGTTCATCGGTGGTTCGCTGACGGCGACCTTTTTCCAGGGCGTGGCGCTGGGGGCATTCATCGACGGTTTCGAGGTGGTCAATCGCCAGTTTGCCGGCGGCTCCCTGGATTGGTTCACGCCGTTTACGGTGTTCTGCGGCCTGGCGCTGATCGCCGCCTACGCTTTGCTCGGTTGTACCTGGCTGATCATGAAGACCGAAGGCAAGCTGCAAGAGCAGATGCACGATCTGGCCAGGCCACTGGCATTCGTGGTGCTCGCCGTGATCGGCATCGTCAGCGTCTGGACGCCGCTGGCTCACGCCGACATCGCGGCACGCTGGTTCACCCTGCCGAACCTGTTCTGGTTCCTGCCGGTGCCGATCCTGGTGCTCGTCACCCTGTACGGCTTGTTCCGCGCCGTGGCCCGCAACGCCAACTACACGCCGTTCATCCTGACGCTGGTGTTGATCTTTCTTGGCTACAGTGGCCTCGGCATCAGCTTGTGGCCAAACATCGTGCCGCCATCCATTTCGATCTGGGACGCAGCGTCACCGCCCCAGAGCCAGGGCTTCATGCTGGTCGGCACGCTGTTCATCATTCCGTTGATCCTGGTGTACACCTTCTGGAGCTACTACGTGTTCCGCGGCAAGGTCACCCATGACGATGGCTACCATTGACCGACCTGCGAGGTGCCGAGAATGGCCAAGCCTGACTTGAAAGACATCGAAGCCGCTGAGAAAAAACCGTTATGGCAGCGGCTCGGCTGGCTGGTGATGATCTGGGCCGGGAGTGTGCTGGCGTTGTTCATCGTTGCCAGCCTGATGCGGATGTTCATGAACGCCGCCGGGCTGACGACTCACTGAGCGGACAAGCTACTTGCGGGCCTTGAGAATCACGAATTTTGGCGTGGCGCAGACTTGCTCGACCCCCCGGAACAGCCGCGCCAGCTTGCTGTGGTAGCCCAGGTGCCGGTTGCCGACGATGTACAGCGCGCCGCCGACCACCAACGCTTCGCGCGCTTGCTGGAACATCCGCCAGGCGAGGAAATCGCCGACCACTTGCTGCTGATGGAAGGGAGGATTGCACAGCACCACATCCAACGATTGCGGCGCTTGTCCGGCGAGTCCATCGCCGGCCCGCAGGGTCACCTCACGCTCGCCCAGGGCCGCTCGCCAGTTTTCAGCGGCTGATTGGACCGCCATGTACGACTCATCCACCAACGTGTACTGGGCCTGCGGGTTGTGCAGGGCGCTGGCAATAGCCAGCACGCCATTGCCGCAACCAAGGTCCGCCACCCGCGCCGCGCCGAGGTTTTTTGGCAGGTGTGGCAAAAAGGCGCGCGTGCCGATATCCAGCCCTTCGCGACAGAATACGTTGGCGTGATTGAGCAACTCGATTTTCGGCTCATCCAGCCAATAGCGAGTGGGGTAGGGAGAGGCGGTGGTTGTCCTGGTTTGTGGCGTGGCAATCAACAGGCGAGCCTTCTTCACCGCCAACGAGGCCTGTACCGGGCCGATATAGCGCTCCAGCAGGTCACCTGCGGCCCGTGGCAGATGTTTGACCATCGCGGCGGCCATGACCTGAGCGCCTGGAGCCAGTTGCTCTTGCAACCGGATCAATTGCTCTTCCAGCAGGGCCAGGGTCTTGGGTACTTTGATCAGGACACGGTCGAACGGTCCTGTCAGCGGTTCGCTGGCGGGCACAATCGGTACCGCATCGAAGGGCAAACCGTTGCGCGCCAGGTTTTTCTCCAATGCCTGTAGGGCAAGGAACGAGTCGCCGCTACTGGTGACCTTGACCTTGCCGGCCAAGCTCGCCGCCAGGGCCCCGAAGCCGTCATTGAGTACCAGAACCCGGGTATCCGCTCCCGGCTGCTGTTCGGCCAGGTACGCAAGCAGATATTCATCGGCTGCGTCGAATGCCTGCAGCGGTTCGTTCTGCTGTTCGGGTTGGCGGATCAGGTCGAGTTGGGCGAAGGGACTGTCTAGCAAGGGCATGGCGGGGACTCTGGCAAATCAACGAATGTCCCGCTGCCTGGGGGCAGGTGTCTCAACGGGACCGCCTGAATGAACTGCGTCGCGTGCCTGGCACGTCATCATTCAAGTGGAACCGTGGATGTTACGTTTTTTTACTGGGCATTACTCGTGGGTTTTTTCAGGGAGCTGTTCTGCTTCGCTGATCAGATCACGTGGATGTGAGCCGCCTTGGCAACCGCGGAGATTTTGTTGGTCACGTTCAGTTTCCGCATGCAACTGTTGACATGGAAATTTACGGTGCGCTCGGAAAGGCAGAGAATCCTGCCCACTTCCGATGCCGTCTTGCCTTCGGCGGACCATCTCAGCACTTCTATTTCCCTTGGCGACAAATGGGCTGTCTGTGAGGACGACTCGGCGGCAGACATGCGCTGGCCCGCCAGCGCATGCAACTTCTGGCTGGCAAAAATGGCATAGCCCAGGTTGCCGTAATGCTCCTCAGGATCGATGGGACGTTGCATCCTGGCGAGACTGAACAGACTGTAATAAGTGCCCCGTTCCTCATGGACGGCTTGGGTCCAGCCATGGCTGAGTCCTTGATGTTCCAATTCTTGCCATAACTCGGGAGCCTCGCAAAAAATATCTTCACTCCAGAGAATTGGTAGCGATGATTGATTGCAGTGTGCCAGTATTGGATCGTTAGCGGCATAACCGTTTTGTTTGTAAAGCTTGTTCCATCCATAAGGGTAGTTGTTGATATTGATCTGATGCCTGTGTCTGTCCGCAAAGGTCGGGTACGCGGCAAACGCGCAGTATTCAAAACCTTGATAATTAAAGAAGTTTTGCACGAGGCGATAGGCTTTTTGCAAGTCCTGTTCGCACGACAATTTTCGCAATTGCAAATCCTTCCATGCGTCCATGTGTGTTCTCCAGAGTATTGTTCAGCCATTGGATCCGCGTCGATGACGCGAGAAATTAGTGTAGGAGATTTCCTAAAAATTGGGCGATTATTTTGCAGGGTTAGTTGTAATCAAATTAAGCGGGCTTTCTCGTTTATTTATACATTTCGTTTGTTTTTGTATAGCTCGATGAAGGGTATTGTCCGGAGATGTCTGATTTGCTGCCGTATACCATCACGGATCGTAAGTGGTTAATGTGTTGGCTTTACTGGACAATGCAATCCTCGTCCCATTGGAGAGGCCCATGACCGATAGCGCAGAAAACTTCACTCGCCAAACCCTGATCGATGTGCAGCCCCTGACGCCTCACTTGTTTACCCTGCGTACCACCCGGGACCGCGGCTTTCGTTTCCGGGCTGGTCAGTTTGCCCGGCTGGGTGTGGTGAAGGCGGACGGTACCGCCGTCTGGCGGGCTTATTCCATGGTGTCTTCGCCATTCGACGACTTTCTCGAGTTTTTTTCCATCGTCGTGCCGGACGGCGAATTCACCAGCGAGCTCAGTCGCTTGAAGCCGGGGGACAGCTTGTTGGTCGAGCGCCAGGCCTTTGGTTACCTGACGCTGGACCGGTTCGTTGACGGTCGCGATTTGTGGCTGTTGTCCACTGGGACAGGCGTTGCCCCGTTTCTTTCTATCCTGCAGGACTTCGAGGTCTGGGAAAAATTCGAGCGGATCATCCTCGTCTACAGCGTCCGCGAGTCACGGGAATTGGCCTACCAGGCCTTGATTGACGCGTTGCCCCGGCGAGACTACCTGGCCGAATACGCCCATAAGTTTCGCTTCATTGCGGCGATCACTCGTGAACAGCGTCCAGGTGCCCTCAATGGACGAATCACCACGCTGATCGAAAACGGCGAGTTGGAACAGGCCGCCGGTGTCGCGCTGACGCCAGAGCATTCGCGGGTCATGTTGTGCGGCAACCCGCAGATGATTGACGACACGCGCAAGTTGCTCAAGGCCAGGGGCTTGCAACTGAGCCTCACGCGGCGGCCCGGCCAGGTGGCGGTGGAAAATTACTGGTGAAAAAAATCGCGTCCGTGGGACGCCATTTTTTCGGCCAGCGAGAATGCTCAAGGCCTCTCGTTCTGAGCCTTGAGCAGGTCGCGGATCTCGCTGAGCAATTGTTCTTCCTTGGTAGGAACAGGCGGCGCGCTCGGAGCGACGGCCTCTTCGCGCTTCAGGCGGTTGATGGCTTTGACGCCCATGAAAATGGCGAAAGCCACGATGATGAAATCCACTGTCGTCTGGATGAATTTGCCATAGGCGAGCACCACCGCTGGCGTATTTCCCTCG
>Ga0307405_10000689_pt1 | contig 13060 bp, 12 predicted proteins | sample 322Cmetagenome_2_FD_203311 | JGI IMG/M metagenome (GOLD analysis project Ga0307405, IMG submission 203311) | Maize rhizosphere microbial communities from greenhouse at UC Davis, California, United States - 322HYB-C-1 | ecosystem: Host-associated > Plants > Roots > Rhizosphere > Soil | place...
GTAGGTAGCCGCTGCGGTAGGCCTCGGTGCCGGCGACATGGGCGATGACCATGCCGGCGGTGGCCATGCGGCGCAGCGAGCGGGCGTACAGGAGCCCGGCGTTACGGCAATGAACGGGTGTGACGGTGTCGTTGACCGGGTCGATGATCTCGGCGATCAGTTGCCCCGCCTCCATGTATTCGCCGGGCAGGGCGCTGTAGACCAGCAGCCCGCCGACCGGCGTCGCCACCGGTTCGACGGCTGCCAACGGCGTGGCCGGGTAGGGCAGGTCGGGCAACGGCACCGGTTCGCCGTCGATGGCACCAAAGTGGATCAAGTATTCGATCAGTGCCTGGCAGTCGAGGCTCGCCAAGCCATGGTTGACGTCTCCCTGGCCACGCAACTCGACAGTGACCGAAAAGCTGCCCAGGGGAATCTCGAATCGCTCGCCAAAACGTTCCTTGAGTTGCCACCAGAGCAGCGTGAAGCATTCGTCGAACGACTGGCCGCCCGAATCGGTCGCCAGCAGGCTGGCTTCGGCACCGATATAACGCGCCAGCGGCTCGACCTTCGGCCAGGCTTCGGGCGTGGTGTAGAGGTGGGCCACGGCTTCGAAATCGCAATGCAGGTCGAGCACCATGTCGGCATCGCAGGCGAGTCGCTGCAGGACCAGGCGCTGGGATTGCAATTGCGTACTGGCGGTCTGCCGATTCAGGGCGTCGCGCAGGCTGGTGCGGATCAGCTGCAGGTTGTGCTGCGGATCGTCGGTCAGCAGACCTTCGATTTCGTTGCCGATCTCTTCGCTCAGGTCGACGAAGCGGCGGTTGAAATTCTGTCCACTCTCCAACTCGTAGCGGCCCAGGGGCACATCCATCAGCACTTGTTCAAGGCCGATGGGGTTGGCGACCGGCACCAGCACGATTTCGTGCCGCAGATGGCCGGATGCCTCGAGTTCGGCCAGGCGCTGCTTGAGGTGCCAGGCCACGAGCATGCCGGGCAGCTCATCGGCGTGCAGGGACGATTGGATATAAATCTTGCCATCGGCTTTTTCCGGGCCGAAGTGAAAGCTGTGGATCTTGCGTGCGGTCCCCGGCAGCGGGGCCAGCAGGTCATGGATCTGGTGGCGCATTTACGTGTATGTCCTGAACGGAAGCCTTAGTGGGTCGGCCCGAGGAAGGCCAGCCAGCGGCGCTCGGCGAGGCGGAAGAGGCCCACCAGTGCAAACGTGACGGTCAGGTAGATCAACGCGGCGATCCCGAACGACTGGAACGTCAGGAACGTGGCCGAGTTGGCATCCCGCGCGACTTTCAACACGTCTGGAACGGTAGCGGTGAACGCCACGGTCGTCGAGTGCAGCATCAGGATCACTTCGTTGCTGTAATACGGCAGCGAGCGACGCAGGGCCGACGGCATGATCACGTAGGCGTAGAGTTTCCAGCCGGTCAGGCCGTAAGCCTTGGCCGCTTCGACTTCGCCATGGTTCATGCTGCGGATCGCCCCGGCGAAAATCTCCGTGGTATAGGCGCAGGTGTTCAAGGCGAAGGCCAGGATCGTGCAGTTCATCGCGTCGCGAAAGAAACTGTCGAGCACCGGTTGGGCGCGCACCGCCTCGATGCTGTAGATGCCGGTGTAGCAGATCAGCAGTTGGATGTAGAGCGGCGTGCCACGGAACAGGTAGGTATAGAACTGCACGGGCCAACGAACGTAGAACTTGGGTGAAACCCGGGCGATGGACAGCGGGATCGATACCACGAAGCCGATCAGCAACGAAGCGCTGAGCAGCCACAGGGTCATCGCCAGGCCGGTGATGTGGACGCCGTCGCTGTAGAGGAACGGTCGCCAGTATTCCTGCAGGAGTTCGATCATCGCACGGCCTCCCGGGCTCCAGCGGCGTAGCGGCGTTCAAGCCAGCGCAGGATGACATTGGATGCGCTGGTGATCAGCAGATAGATCAGCGCCGCGAGCACCAGGAAGTAGAACAGCTGGTAGGTACTCTTGCCCGCGTCCTGGGCCGCCTTGACCAGGTCTGCCAGGCCGATGATCGACACCAGGGCGGTGGCCTTGAGCATCACCATCCAGTTGTTGCCAATGCCCGGCAGGGCAAAGCGCATCATTTGCGGGAACACCACGTAGCGGAAACGCTGGCCACGCTTGAGGCCATAGGCCGTGGCCGCTTCAACCTGCCCGCGCGGCACGGCGAGGATCGCGCCGCGAAAGGTTTCGGTGAAATACGCGCCATAAATGAAGCCCAGGGTGATCACCCCGGCGCCGAATGGGTTGATCTCGATGTATTCCCATTCCATGAAATCAGTAAAGGAAGTCAGCCAGGTTTGCAGGCTGTAGAAAATCAGCAGCATCAGCACCAGGTCGGGTACGCCGCGAATCAGCGTGGTGTAGAGCTGGGCTGGAATACGCAGCAGCTTGACGCTGGACAGCTTGGCGCTGGCGCCCAGCAGGCCGAGCAGGACGCTTAAGAGCAAGGACAGGGCAGAAAGCTTGATCGTCATCCAGGTGCCTTGCATCAGCAGCGGGCCAAAGCCCTTCAGGCTGAAGGCCGAGAGCCCCAGATTTTGTAGGAGTTGTTCAAACATGGAGGATGCCTTGGGCAGAAAAAAAGTGCCCACCCGAAACCGGATGGGCACCGCGCATTATTTGCCGCTGTACAGATTCAGATCGCCAAAGTGTTTTTTCTGGATTTCGGCGTACTTGCCGTCGTCGTGTAACGCTTTGATACCTTTATCCAAAAGTGCCTTCAGCTCTTTGTTACCTTTCTTGATACCGATAGCCGTCTTGGATGGCAGCAGTTCGCTGTCCACTGGCTTGCTGACTTCGTAGCCTTCGCCTTTTGGCGACTTCAGGAAGCCCAGTTCAGCCTGGAGCATGTCCTGGATCGCGGCATCGAGACGGCCCGAGGTCAGGTCAGCGTAGACCTGGTCCTGGTTCTGGTAGGCCTGGGTCTTGACGCCGGCCTTGTCCAGCACGGCCTTGGCGTAGGCTTCCTGGATGGTGCCTTGCTCGTAGCCGACGGTCTTGCCCTTGAGCGAGGCAACGTCTTCGCTCAGGCCCGAACCTTTCTTGAATACATAAGCCGTTGGGCCGGAGAACAGCTCGCTGGAGAAGTCGATGACCTTTTCCCGGGCCGGGGTCACGGTCATGGAGGAGATCACACCGTCGAATTTATTGGCCTTGAGGCCCGGGATCATGCCGTCGAAATCACTCTCGACCCATCTGCATTTGACCTTCAGTTCTTCGCAGATCGCGTTGCCCAAGTCGATGTCGAACCCTACCAGGCTGCCGTCGGCGGCCTTGGATTCGAACGGGGCGTAGGACGGGTCGACACCAAAACGCAGTTCCTTGTATTCCTTGGCCGTGGCAGCGCCAGCAGCCATGCACAATGCCAGTGCAGAAAGGGTCAGCAGTGCTTTTTTCATTATTGAGTCCCTAAAACCAATTTGAGCGCTTGTGGCGCGTTGGATTGTTACCGGTGAAGGTCTGAACGGTATGACGGCATAAAGGTAGCAATTTCCGAACCATAGTGCCGAACAAGTGTTTTAAAAGCACTGGCGGCAGGAGACGGAACGCGATGGTGCGCGAGGGTGAGCGTACATCAAAAAGCGCACCGGGATGGAGCGTGCTGTTCATTGTCTCCGCGCTTTTGTGGCGAGGGAGCGTTGTTATTTCAGCAGGTCCTGAAGCGATGCCAGGGTGTCGGCTTCTTCGACGGTTTTATCCTGGCGCCAGCGCAACATCCGCGGGAAGCGCACGGCGATGCCGCTCTTGTGGCGCTTGGACAGGGCGATGCCTTCGAAGCCCAGCTCGAACACCAGGGTTGGCGTCACGCTGCTCACCGGGCCGAATTTTTCCACGGTGGTCTTGCGCACGATGCTGTCGACCTGACGCATCTCTGCATCGGTCAGCCCGGAATAGGCCTTGGCGAAAGGCACCAGCGTGCGTTCGCGACTGCCCGGTGGGTTGTCCCACACGGCGAAGGTGTAGTCGCTGTACAGGCTGGCGCGTCGGCCATGGCCGCGTTGGGCGTAGATCAGCACCGCATCGACGCTGAACGGATCGATCTTCCATTTCCACCACACCCCCATGTCCTTGGTCCGACCGACGCCGTACAGCGCGTCGCGCGCCTTGAGCATCATGCCTTCGACGCCGAGGCTGCGGGAGGCTTCGCGCTGGCGGGCGAGGTCGAGCCAGTCCCGGCCGGTCACGACGGGCGACGGCAACAGGACCGGGCTGTGGCAGCGGGCAACCAGTGTTTCCAGCTGTTCGCGACGCTCGGCCTGGGGGCGGCTGCGCCAGTCCTCGCCTTGCCATTCCAGCAAGTCATAGGCCATTACTACCACGGGGGCGTCTTCGAGGATTTTCTTGCCCAGGGTCTTGCGGCCGATGCGTTGTTGCAACAAAGCGAAGGGTTGCACCGCCGGTTGCAGCGGTGCCTGCGGGTCGAAGGCGTCCTCGGTGGCCGCTTGCGGGGCTTTCCAAACCACAATTTCGCCGTCGATCACCGTGCCGTCGGGCAACGCCTGGACCAGTGGGTGCAATTCCGGGAATCGCTCCGTGACCAGGTCCTCGCCGCGAGACCAGACCCACAAGTGGCCATCGCGCTTGATCACCTGGGCGCGGATCCCGTCCCATTTCCATTCCACCTGCCAATCGCTGGCCGGCCCCAGCAGGGCGTCGAATTGCTCCACCGGTTGCGACAAGGCGTGTGCCAGGAAAAACGGATAAGGCTGGCCGCCGCGCTGGGCATGTTCATCATCGGACTCGACGGCGATCAGCTTGAGGTAGCTGGCCGCCGTGGGGCGATGGGACAGATCGGTGTAGCCCACCAATCGTTGGGCCACCCGTTTGCTGTCCAGCCCGGCCATGCTCGCCAGGGCCCGGGTGACCAACAGCTTGGACACGCCGACGCGGAAACTGCCGGTGATGAGCTTGATGCAGAGCATCAGGCTCGGCCGGTCGAGCTGCGCCCACAGCGCCGGAAGCCGTTCAGCCAGGACCTCGGGCGTTTCACCGCGCAGGGGCAGCAGTTTGTCTTCGATCCACAGTGCCAGGCCTTCGTCGGAGCTGTAGGGCGATTCGGGCAGGACCAGGGAAATGGTCTCGGCCAGGTCGCCCACGGCCTGGTAACTTTCCTCGAACAGCCAGAGCGACAACCCGGACACCCAGACCGCCAACTCCCGAAGGATCTTCACCGGTACCAACTGCCGTGGACGGCCACCGGAAAGGAAATACACCGCCCACGCGGCATCTTCCGGCGGAGCCTGGCTGAAATAATCTTGCATGGCGGCAAGCTTGGCGTTGCTGGAGGTGGTGGCGTCCAGTTCAGCGTAGAGCTCGGCGAAGGCCTTCATGAAGCCTCCTCGCCACTGGCGGGCGCCTGGGCAAGGTCTTCTTCGTCGTCGCCGTACTCGGTGGTGAAACCCTGGGCGTCGAGGCCTTGTTCGCAGAGATGGCGCACCAGCACGGCGACCGATCCGTGGGTGACCATGACTCGCTCGGCGCCGGTCTGTTCGATAGCCCAGAGCAGACCGGGCCAATCGGCGTGATCGGAGAGCACGAAGCCGCGATCGACGCCGCGGCGCCGACGGGTACCGCGCAAGCGCATCCAGCCACTGGCGAAGGCGTCGCTGTAATCACCAAAACGACGCATCCAACTGCTGCCACCGGCGGAAGGCGGGGCGATGACCAGCGCCTGGCTCACGATCGGGTCATTCTTTTTGAAATCGCCAGCGTATAGGGTTGGCGGCAGTTGAATGCCTGCTTCGCGATAGACCCGATTCAGCGGCTCCACCGCACCGTGGGCGAGGATCGGCCCGAGGCTGGCATCGATGCCGTGGAGAATCCGCTGGGCCTTGCCGAAGGAATAGCAAAACAAGACGCTGGCCCGGCCGGCGGCGATGTTCCCGCTCCACCACTGGTTGATTTCCTCGAAGACCTGCGCCTGGGGCTGCCAGCGATAGATCGGCAGGCCGAAGGTGGATTCGGTGATGAACGTATGGCATTTCACCGGCTCGAACGGTGCGCAAGTGCCGTCGGGCTCGACTTTGTAGTCCCCCGAGGCGACCCACACTTCGCCCTCGTATTCCAACCTGACCTGGGCCGAGCCCAGCACATGGCCGGCGGGATGAAAGCTCAGGGTCACGCCGTGATGTTGCAAGGGTTCGCCATACGGCAGGGTTTGCAGGTTGATGTCCTGGCCCAGTCGCGAGCGGAGAATGCCTTCGCCGGGTGCCGCGGCCAGGTAGTGCTGGTTGCCGCCACGGGCATGGTCGCCGTGGGCGTGGGTGATGACCGAGCGCTCCACCGGGCGCCACGGGTCGATGTAGAAATCTCCTGGCGGACAGTACAGGCCTTCGGGGCGGGCAATGACAAGATCCATGCGGTCACCGGGGCGATGGGCTTGTCAGGTAGAGGCGGGGGCGAGGGGAGAAGTTCGATCGGGTTGGGGTGGGAGCACTGTCGGGAGGTTTTTATTTCAGGCTCACCCAGTCATCGTGGCGAGGGAGCTTGCTCCCGCTCGGCTGCACAGCAGTCGCAAAAAGGGGCCGCTACGCGATCCAGCAAGCTCCCTCGCCACGGTGGTAAATATCCGTCTATTTACCGGGCACCAACGTCAACCGCGTCTTGCCATACCCGCGATCAAAGTTCTGCGGTTGCATTGGCAGGCTTTGATATTGGGCCTTGATCCACGGATCGATGCCATTGAGGTAGTTCGGGCTGGCCGGGTTGCCCGATTGACCGGCGCCGCCCTGGATCGTCAACGGCTCCGGTTGGCTGAAATCGACGATAAAGCGCAGGGCAGGTGCCATGGTCGTATTGAATTCCTGGCCCCAGGCGAACGCGGCGCCATTGAGCGTGGTGCCATCACCGCCGGCCGCCAGCGGGCCGCGTACGACCTGGCCATTGCTGTTTTTCCACTCATAGCGATGCAGTTTGCCCCACTGCCAGGCGCTGCGATCGCTGCCCAATTGGCTCTCGCCTACGGTGATCGCCGCTGCCAGGCTGCGAGCCAGGATCACAGCCTTGTCTTCTTTCTGCGGGGTGCGCACGTCGTCCCAGAACGGGCTGTCCTCGCGACCGAGCAGGTGATCGGCCTGGGCCGAATAGGACCGTTGGCCGTTTGCCACGAGCGCTTTCCATGCCGGGCTGCTTTCCGGACCCAGTTCGTCGAGGAACGTCTGTTTCATGCTTTCTTGCAGGAAGAGCTCGTAGATGGCCGCGTCGGTGGACACCGGGCTGAGCCGGCCATCGAATGCCATCAGCCGGGTGTAGGCCTCGCGCGCCTTGGCCCGGTCCGCCACCGGCAAGGCCTCGATCGCCTGTTTCAGAGGCTGGGCCATGCCGGGGGCTTCGAAGACTTTCTTGAGTTTGGCCGCGAAGGTCGTGGTCTGGTCATATTGCATGGCGCTCAGGCTGCGGGCGTCGTGCTTGCCGGCGCCGGCCAGTTCGGCCAGGCGCTCGCCACGCTCCGGCGCCGCCCAGGAGTTGGACAATTGCATGCCGTAGCCATGGGGAATGACCCGCTGGTTGGTAGTGCCGAGCCACCCTTGGGCCGGGTCCTGGTCGTAGGGGTGCAGCATCGGGTCGGCATAACCGTCCCAGTCATAGCGACCCTCCCAGCCGGGCGATGGCAGCAGCCCTTCGCCTTCGCGGCGGTTGGGGTAACGACCGGTCACTTGCCAGCCGATATTGCGCGCGTCGGCAAACACCATGTTCACCGCCAGGGCGCGAATCTCCCGGCTGGCATCCGAGGCTTTCTCGACGTTTTGCGAGCGCGACAGATCGAAGAACGCATCCAGGGTCTTGTCGTCGGTGAAGTTCGGCAGTTGCAAGGCCAGCCCCAGGCCGTTGGCCATGGCCGGGCCCTGGGCGCTGTTGAGCAAGGGGCCGTGGCGGGTTTCGTACACCGCTTCACGAATGGACCGCTGACCCTTGATGAAATAGGTTTCATTGCGTACGGTCACCGGCTGCCATTTGCCATTGACTTCGTAGGACAGGCCATTGCCCTGGCGTCGGATTTTTTCCAGGAACAGGTCCTGGTTGTCGCCCAGGACGCTGGTCATGCTCCACGCCACGTGGCCGTTGAAGCCCGCGAGGATCATCGGAATCCCTGCCACGGAAAGCCCGGCCGCCTGGTACTTGGGCGAGCGGATCTGCACTGGGCTCCAGAGCGACGGCACGCCCAGCGGGCCTTGACTGTCGCTGGCCAGCAGGCTTTTGCCGTTGCGGCTGCGTTGCGGGGCGATGGCCCAGTTGCTTGAAAACGCTGCGCCCAACAGGTTCAGGCCGGCCAACTGGGCGCCAGCCTTGCTGATGTCGTCCAGGCCGGGAACCTGGCCATTGAGCCGGACGCCCTGAAGCTTGTCGGCTTCCGCTACGGGCAGCGGCTCATCCGGGTAGGACGGGCTCAGCCAGGCCAGTTTGTCGTTGGTGACGGTCTGGGCCAGCACCAGGGTGGCGATTTCTTCCGGCAAGTTGGCCGATTGGCTGAAATTCAGCAGACAGAACAGCAGCGCCGAGTCTTCGGGTTTCCAGTATTCGGGTTTATAGCCGGTGGCCGCCAAGTCTGCCGGCAACTTGTCCCGATAGCGGAACAGGTAGGCGTTGACGCCGCGGGCATAGACTTCAAAGAAACGCTTGAGGCGTGGCGATGACGCCTTGTACAGCTCGTCGGCGCTTTTCTTCAGGTTCACCGCCCGCATGTAACGGTCGATATCCAGTCGTTCGGCACCGGACATTTCCGCCAGCCGGCCTTGGGCAAGCAGGCGCAGGGTCGCCATCTGCGTGATCCGATCGCTGGCGTGGACATAGCCGAGGGCGAACAGGGCGTCGTGGAAACTGTTGCTTTCGATCAGCGGCATGCCCATGGCGTTGCGCCGGACCGAGACATTCTGCGCCAGCCCCTTGAGCGGTTGCACGCCGGTGGTGGGCGGGACAGTGTCCTGGGTGTTCCAGGCTTGGCAACCGCTCAAGCCGAGCACGCTGGCCACTGCTGCGGCAACGCCGAGCTTGGGAATGAAAGAAATAGAGGCTGGCGAGGCCATGGCAAAGCTCCTGCGGGAGGGGGTGGCACCAATAAAGGCGCTACGTTAGTGAGCAGGAGAAGGGCGCGCAAGCGGGTGGTGGGTTATTTATCGATTTGCCGATGAAAGCCAGCGGCGAAGCCCGCGAGCCGGTATTCGTTTTTGTTCGAAGACTTGCCTGCGGCAGGGCGTGATGCTCAAGTGTGGGCATTCAATGACCGCCCAAGGGAAACCGGCATGGAGCTACAGCACGACGCAGCGCTGATCCTCATCGATCAGCAAAAAGGCATTCTTCACCCCAGGCTTGGGCCTCGCAACAACCCCGAGGCAGAGCTGCGCATGCTGGAACTGCTGGTTTTCTGGCGAGGCACGGCGCGGCCGGTGATTCACGTCCATCACTTGTCCCGCTCACCGGACTCGGTTTTCTGGCCAGGGCAATCGGGCGTGGAGGTCCAGCCACGGTTCGCACCCTTGGCCGGGGAAAGGTTGGTCGAGAAGCAGGTGCCGGATGCCTTTTGCGGCACGACGCTGGAGGCTGATTTGCGCAGTGCCGGAATCGGACAACTGGTGATCGTAGGCGTTGCAACGAACAATTCGGTGGAATCCACCGCTCGCACGGCCGGTAACCTTGGGTTCGACACCTGGGTGGCGGAGGACGCCTGCTTCACCTTCGACAAGGCCGATTACTTCGGCAATGCCCGTTCGGCTGCCGAGGTGCATGGGATGTCCCTGGCGAATCTGCACGGGGAATACGCGACGGTGGGGAGTGTGAAGCAGATTTTGCAGGCGGGAGAATAGATGGGAGGTGTATGGGCAGGTCTCATCGCGAGCATGCTCGCGATGACGGTCTGGCGGGCAAAAAGATCTTTAGCCATCAAGCCCCGTGGCACTTCTTGAATTTCTTGCCGTTGCCGCAAGGGCAAGGATCGTTGCGGCCTACGTCCTTCAGGGCGTTGCGCACGGGCTCCTGGTGAGCGTGGCCGCAGTTCGGGCCGTGGACATGGCCGTGATCATGATCGTGGTGATGGTCGTGATCATGGTTGCAATCAGGGCCGTGGACATGGGGTTGCTGGGTCATCGGGGTTACTCCGCAATTAAATCGGCGGCGATTATCACGCCATTGCGCTTCAGGTGCACGTAGTGGGCGATGAATAAACCGGTTTCCAGCTCACCTTCCAGGCGATAGGGGATCTGCTCCCGGGGTTTTTCCAGCAGCTTCACCACCTCCCGCACCTGCGGCCACAGGTTGGTGCGAACCGGCACCTTGAAATAACCGCTGTGTCCTGGGCCGACCGTGAACCAGTGCTCATGTTCGCCTTCGGTCAGCAAGAGATCGCCCAAATGGACCCGGTAGGTCAGGCCGCGCACGGTGAGATCGCCGTCGCCGGGGTTGTCGACGCGAAAGTGCAGCATGAACCGCTGTTCCACCAGGCGCGCCCGCACCACCTCGACCTTGACCAGGTGAACTTGTGGTTCAGGGCCTTCGTCACCTCGCCAGGACGCACAACCGCCGAGCCCGACGAACAGTAGCAGGCAAATGACGCGTAGCCATTGGGATGTGTGGGTCATTGTCCGTGCCTCTGGTTTAAACCCAGTCTAGTCCCCCGGCCAGCGGACGAGCGTCGGACGTTTCCGAAATCAGCGATCGAAATAACCGGCGCAGCATTTTTTGAATTTATGCCCGCTGCCACACGGGCAACCGTCGTTGCGGCCGATCTTGATCGGCACGGTGGGGTCGATGAAGTACCAGCGCCCTCCGTTTTGCACGAACGAGGACTGTTCGCGATGGCTGTGCTCTCCCTGGCCGTCGTGCCAGCGTGCGGTGAACGTGACGAAGGCGTGTTCCGGTTGGCCGCCGAACACTTCGCTGCTTTCCACTTCAAGCCCCAGCCAGGTGCTCCTGGCACTCCATTCGCTGATCGACTGGCGATCGAGGCCATCCTGCTGGGCTGGCAGGGTGGTGCTGACCAGGTAGTCCACCAGGCCCAGCACATAGGCGCTGTAGCGCGAGCGCATCAGCGCTTCGGCGCAGGGGGCGGGGTGGCCGTCATGGTAACGGCCGCAGCAGGCATCCAATGGGTTGCCACTGCCACAAGGGCAAATGGTCGTGTGCAGGCTTGTATCCACAGCTACCACCAATATTTTCCAAAATTTTCGGGGTTAGCCCAAAAGCGTGAGTTGAGCCAGTCGGGGACCTGCTTGTATTCAAGCAGATCGTAGGTAAACAGGGTCAATACCTGGTCCTCGCGCTGGAACCGCTCGCTGGCTTGCAGGGCCAAAGAAAAGAAGTCCGTTTCTTGCCAGCCGCAGGCGTTGAGGTCGGCCAGTACCGCAATTCGGCTGGCGTTGAGGTTACGGATGCCGCCCAACAGGTTCAGACCGTCGCGCTTGGGCAAATGCTCCAGGCAATCGAGCGCAAGGGCCAGGTCGAAACGCCTCGCCGCCACGTCCGCCGGCAGCGCGCCGGGGCCGGCATGGACCACTTCGGTACCGGGATGGGCCTGCTGGAACGCCTCCAGGGCCGGAAAGCTCCCGGCGCCGATCAGCAGCAGCGTTTGCGGGGCGTAACGGTCAAGCACGGCGGCCAGGGCTTGCTGGGGTGTACGCGAAGAAATGGCAACGGTCATTAAAGTTCCTCAATCAGAACTGCCACGATAGCGTGCGCTGGGATCCCGGCCTAGAGCGGTTGTCATTAAAACTCATCGAAACGCCGCAAACACGGGCCCAAACTGGATGTGGCCAGCTGCTGGCGCAGATCGACAGTCGGGTCTTTACTCCCCTGAATCGGCGCAAAAGCCGATCCTTCAAGGAGAAAACCCGATGAGCATAGTTCGGACAGCGTTACCCCTGGTGCTGCTAACCAGCGTGTTGACTGGTTGCGCAGGTTTGCAGAAAACCGACTGGCCGACCTGTGCGGCCGTCGGGGGGGCAATCGGTGCTGGGTTAGGCGCCATAGAAAGCACTTCCTGGGCGGGCGGCGGCGCTTTGTACGTGGGTGGCATGGCGGCGGCTTACTGCTGGGTGCATGGCGACGGCGATGAGGACGGCGACGGTGTTCCGGACAGCCGCGACAAATGCCCGGGCACACCGAAGGGCGTGCAGGTCGACGCCGACGGTTGCCCACCTCCCGCCCCGGCGCCAATGGCCGAGGAACCGGTCGTGGTCAAGGAGGAAACCATCGTCGTGCGTGACGTGCATTTCGAATTCAACAAGGCCACGCTGACGTCGACTGATAAAGAAGTGTTGAACACCATTGCGACCCGGTTGAAGCAGGAAACCTCCACCGCGCAACTCAGTGTGACGGGCCATACCGACAGCGTCGGCAGCGATGCCTACAACCAGAAGCTGTCGGAAAAACGCGCCAATGCGGTGGTGCAGTACCTGATCGACAGCGGCGTGCCTCGCGCCAGTTTCGTCTCGGTGTCCGGCGCCGGGGAAAGCCAGCCGGTGGCGGACAACAAAACCGCTGATGGCCGGGCGATGAACCGCCGTACCGAAATCAAGATAAACCGCTGAAACCCTCGTGATCCGCGGCTTGTACAGTCGCGGATGCGGGTCTTTACTCCTGTGTGACCGGTATGGGCCGGTGACACAGGAGCATTCATCATGAAGGTCCTCATCAAGCTTGCCTTGCCGGTACTGCTCGCGAGCAGTTTGTTGTCCGGTTGCGCCACTCAAAGCGATGGCAGTGCACCACTCAATCAACGTACCTGGCCGATCTGCAGCCTGGTCGGCGGGCTCGTCGGCGGCGGGCTGGGCGCCATCGAAAGCACTGGCTGGGCAGCTGGCGGCGCCGCGTTGGGGCTGCTTGGCGCAGGCTTGATCTGTTACGCCCAGGATGGCGATGAAGACGACGATGGCGTGTTCGATCGTCGCGACCGTTGCCCCGACACGCCGGCCAACACGCCCGTTGAACACCACGGTTGCCCGTTGCCGCAATACCCCGCCAGCGCACCGCCGGACGAACCACAGATGCCGGGCAGTGAGGTCATTACCCTGAATGATGCCGGCAAGGTGCTGTTCGAATTCGATCAATCCGATCTCAC
>Ga0307405_10000690_pt1 | contig 13050 bp, 11 predicted proteins | sample 322Cmetagenome_2_FD_203311 | JGI IMG/M metagenome (GOLD analysis project Ga0307405, IMG submission 203311) | Maize rhizosphere microbial communities from greenhouse at UC Davis, California, United States - 322HYB-C-1 | ecosystem: Host-associated > Plants > Roots > Rhizosphere > Soil | place...
TCCAGGGTGCACAGGTTGGGCACGATGTTCAACGCCTTGCCGCCGACAATCTGGCCGACATGCACGGTGCTGTAGGGCACGTCGTAATCGCTGTCCTGCGCGCCCTGCTCTTGCAGTTGCTGCTGGCTCAGGCGCAGCGCGGCGATGAAATCGCAGGCCACGTGTATCGCATTGACCGAACGCGGTGCGAGGGAGGAATGCGCTTCCAGGCCGCGACAGTAGGTGCGGTAGGAACCCTTGCCCTTGTGCCCGAGCACGAACTGCATATTGGTCGGCTCGCCAATGACGCACAGAAACGGCCGAACCGGTGCCAGGTGCAGCACATCGAGCAACCGACGCACCCCCACGCACCCGATCTCTTCGTCATGGGACAGCGCCAGTTGCAATGGTCGGCTCAATGGCTGCTCGCTGGCATCAAGCATGGCGTCGATGGCCAGTGCGATAAAGCCCTTCATGTCGCAACTGCCCCGGCCATAGATCCGCCCGTCCCGCACCGTGGCATCAAACGCCGGGACCGTCCAGGCCTGCCCCGCCGCCGGCACCACGTCGGTATGACCGGACAGGAGAATCCCCGGCACGTCCCGTGGTCCGGTGCTGGCAAACAGATTGGCTTTCTGGCCGCTTTCATCCTGGACGATCAGCGACTCGATGCCCTTGGTCAGCAGCAGATCGCGCACGTACTCGATCAAGGCCATGTTCGATTCCGAAGAAACGGTATCGAAGGCCATCAGCCGTTTGAGAATCTCCAATACCCGAGGTTTCATGAGGCCTTGCTCCGTTGCTCGACTGAAGAGAAGACGCGGTGAATGTCGAACGGCCTGACGAAACACCCGTTCATGCATATGCCGCCACGGTCACGTTGTTGGACTGCTGGGTTTTCATCAACTCGGCACTGTCGTGATGGCAAAGGATCTCGCTGCCGCCGACGATCATCCGCCGCTGCGGCGCGACGCAGTTGCACAAGCCGTCGACCCGCACCGGGCAACGACCGAGGAAGGTGCACAGCCCGGGCACGTTGGCTTTCGGGCCAACGGGCGGCAGCGTCTGGCAAGTCGTTGCCCCGCAGGTTTCCAGCCAGCCCTGGCGCAGTTCCGGTACGGAATGGATCAACAGATCGGTATACGGATGGAACGGCGCCTCGGCAAAGGATTGGCGGCTACCAGCCTGGACCTTGTGGCCGCTGTACATCACCACGATGTCGTCACACAAGGCGCGCACGGTGGAGATATCGTGGCTGATGAACAGATAAGACACCCCCAGTTGCTGGCGCAGATCGCGCAGCAGTTCGAGAATCGCCGCGCCGACCACGGTATCCAGCGCCGAAGTCACCTCGTCGCAGAGGATCAGGTCCGGCTTCGCCGCCAAGGCCCGGGCCAGGTTGACCCGTTGCTTCTGGCCGCCGGACAGTTCGTTCGGTCGCCGGTCGGCCATCGTGCGCGGCAAACGCACCAGGTCGAGCAATTCGCCGATACGCTCGCGCAACGCCGCGCCCTTGAGGCCGAAATACATCTTCAGCGGACGACTCAGGATGGTGCTGACGCTGTGCATCGGATTGAGGGCGGTGTCGGCATTCTGGAAAACCATTTGAATACGTCGGAACTGCTCCTGGGTGCGCGACGACAGACTGCCGCCCAGGGGTTGGCCATCGAAGGTCAGCCCGCCGAGGGCCGGCACCAACAACCCGGCCACGACCCGTGCCAAGGTCGATTTGCCAGAGCCCGACTCACCAATGACGCCAATGGCCTGGCCTCGGCGAACCGTCAGGTCGATGTCTTCCAACACCCGAATCGCTGGCATGCCTTGGGCATTCTTGTTGCCGTAGCCGGCGGTCAGCCCCTGGATGGTCAGCAGGGGTGTGTCTTGGGCGATGTCGCTCGGCGGACGGATCGTCGTGTCCGGGCGCGCCGCAGCCAACAGGCTGCGGGTGTATTCGTGGGCCGGGCCCTTGAGCAACGGTGCGGTGGCGCTATGTTCGAAGATTTCGCCGCCATTGAGCACCACGATCTGATCAGCCATCTGCGCCACGACCGCGAGGTCGTGGGAGACATAGACCGCCGTGGCGCCCCGTTCACGTACCACCCGCTTGAAGGCCCGCAACACATCGATCTGGGTCGTCACGTCCAGGGCCGTGGTCGGCTCGTCGAGCACCACCAGCAACGGATCGCTGATCAGCGCCATCGCCGCCATCACCCGTTGCAGTTGCCCGCCGGAGACCTGGTGAGGATAGCGCTGGCCGATGCGCTCAGGGTCTGGCAGGGCCAGGTCGCGGAACAGCTCGATGGCCTTGGCCTCAAGCACGGCTCGGCTGCCCAGGTCATGAATCAGGGCGCCCTCCACCACTTGGTCGATCAGTTTTTTCGCCGGGTTGAACGCCGCTGCGGCGCTCTGGGCGATATAGGACACCCGGTTTCCCCGCACTGTCTGCAACTGGCTTTCGCCCAACGCCAGCATATCGTGCTCGCCGATCTGCACGACCCCGCCCGCCAGCCGACAACCGCGCCGGGCATAACCGAGCAGCGCCAGGGCGATGGTGGTCTTGCCGGAACCGGACTCGCCGATCAACGCCAACACTTCACCCTTTTGCAGGGAAAAACTGACGCCTTTGACGATGTCCACCTCACCACGCTCGCCACAGGCCACCACGCGCAGGTCCTGTACTCGAATCAATTCGCTCATTTCAATGACCTCCCGAACGTCGGCTACGTCGCGACGACAACCGGTCGATGAACAGATTCACGCCGATGGTCAGTGTGCCGATGGCCAGGGCAGGAATCACGATGGCTGGCGCCCCTTGATTGAGGCCTCCGATGTTCTCGCGCACCAGCGAACCCAGGTCGGCATCCGGCGGTTGCACGCCCAACCCGAGGAAACTCATGCCACTGAGCAACAGCACGATGAAACCAAAGCGCAGGCCCAGGTCCGCCAGCACCGGGTTGAGTATGTTCGGCAGGATTTCCACGCAGGCGATGTACAGCCGGCGCTCGCCCCGGGTACGGGCCACTTGCACGTACTCCAGGGCTTCGATATTCACCGCCATGCTGCGGGCGATGCGGAAGGCGCCGGGGGTGTAGCTCAACACCGCCGTGCAGATCAGCAAGGTGACCGAGGAGCCGAAGGCCGAGACCATGATCAGCGCCAGCATTTTGCTGGGGATCGAAATGAACGCGTCCATCAGGCGACTGATCAACTCATCCAGCCACTTTGGCGAGACCACCGACAACAGTGCCAGACTGGTTCCCAAGGTGCTGGACAACACCGCGGCCACCAACGCCAGGCCAACGGTGAAACGCGCGCCGACGAGGATCCGGCTGAGCATGTCGCGGCCCAGGTAATCGGTGCCGAACGGGTACGTCGCGCTGAGGCTGTCGAAGACGTTGTCGGAGACCACCTCCCCCACCGGGTGCGGCGCCAGCCACGGGCCGAACATGGCCACCAACAACCACATGGTACACATCACGGCGCCGAACAGGCCAAGCCAGGACTTGGCGTGGGCGTCTTTACCCAACCCTAGCGCAACGGCCGCCGTCGGGGACTTCACAATGAGGTTGTTCATTGGTTTCTCAGCCTCGGATTGGAAAGTATCGCGCACAGGTCGGCGATCAATACCAACGCCAGGTACGCCGTGCAGAACAACATGGTGCAGGCCTGGACCAGGGCCATGTCGCGGTTGGTCACGGCATCGACCATGAGGCTGGCGATGCCGGGATAGTTGAAGATCGTTTCGACGATCACCACCCCACCCAACAAGTAGGACAGGCTCAGGGCGATGGCATTGGCGATAGGGCCGATGGCATTGGGCAAGGCATGCCGAAGCACGATGCGGATATTGCTCACACCCTTGAGCCGAGCCATCTCCACGTAAGGGCTGTCGAGCTGATCGATCACCGCCGCCCGGGTCATGCGCGACATTTGCGCGACAATCACACAACACAGCGTCATCACCGGCAATGCGTAGGTGCGCATGAACTGCCAGGGTGAGGTGATTTCACTGGCATAGGACAGCGCCGACAACCAGCCCAGGTTTACCGCGAAAATCAGCACCGCCAAGGTGGCGACCAGGAATTCCGGCACCGCCACCATGGTCAAGGTGAAAAAGCTCAGGAAGCTGTCGATGCGCCCGCCCCGGCCCATGGCCGAGCCGATCCCCAGCGCCAACGCCACGGGCACCGACACCAACGCCGTGGCGGCCGCGAGCATCAACGTGTTGGGGACCCGGCCAGCCATCAGATCGATGACCGGCATGGCGTTGGACATCGACATGCCCAGGTCACCGCTGAGCAGGCTGGTCAGCCAGTGCAGGTATCGCAACACACCGGGTTGGTCCAAACCCATTTTCGTCCGCAGGGCCGCCACTTGTTCTGGCGTGGCGAACTGCCCCAGCGCCTGTTGCGCCGCGTCTCCCGGCAGCACCGCCGTGATGGCGAAGACCACCATGGAGACAATCAACAAGGTCACGACCGCCGCCCCCAGGCGGCGGCCAATCAACCAGAGTGTGTTGCTATTCATCATCCGACCCTCACGCAATATGGCCCAAACCCGACGTTCATCAGGCGTCCAGCCAGACTTGCTCGGCAAACATGTAGCCCATGAAACCGCCCAGGGGGTTGGCGCCATAACCCTTGACCCGCTGATCGGCACCATCGATGTTGCTGATGAACACCGGTACGCCGATACCGCAGTGCTCATGCACCAGCACTTGCATGTCGCCGTACATCTTGCCGCGCTTGGCCTCATCGGTTTCACCGCGGGCCTGTACCAACAGTTGGTCGAACTGTTCGTTTTTCCAGCCGGATTCATTCCACGGCGCACTCGACTGGAAGAACTGCGAGAACAGCATGTCGGCATTCGGTCGGGGGTTGATGTTGCCAAAGCTCAGCGGGTGCTTGGCCCAGTGGTTGGACCAATAGCCATCGCTCGGCAGGCGGTTGACGTTGAGCTTGAGCCCGGCTTCTTTGGCGGACTGCTGCAGCAACACCGCGATGTCCACCGAACCGGTGGCCGCCGGCGAGCACATCATCGGCATGCTGATGTCTGCCATGCCGGCTTTCTTGAGCAGGAACTTGGCCTGTTCCGGATCATAGGCCCGTTGTGGCAATTCAGCGTTGTGGAAGCGCGCCCCGGGTGCGATCGGATGATCGTTGCCGACCCTGGCGTAACCCCGGAAGATCGCCGACTTGATCTGTTCGCGATCCAGCAGCAGCTTCATGGCCTGGGTGAATTCCGGGCTTTTGCCGGGCATCTGGTCCTGACGAATGATCAAGTCAGTGTAGTTGCCCGACGGCGAGTCAATGACCCGGTGCTTGGCGCTGGCCTTGATACGGTTCGTCGAACGCGGGTTGACCTCGTTGACGATGTGCACGTCCCCCGATAACAGGGCGTTGATCCGTGACGATTCGTCGGCGATGCCGATGAATTCGATTTCGTCCAGGTACGGCAAGCCGGGCTTCCAGTAATTGGTATTGCGCACGCCAATGGAACGCACCCCAGGCTTGAACTCCTTGACCTTGAACGGCCCGGTACCGATGCCCTGGCTGAAATCGCTGGTGCCTTCGGGAACGATCAGCATGTGCGAGACGGCAAGCACCGACGGCAATTCAGCGTTGGGGCCGCTCAACTGTATCTGCACTTCGTGGGTGCCGACGGCTTTGACGTCGGCGAACTGCGACGCCAGCGGCAAGACCTTGGAGCCGGTGATCGGGTCCTTGTGCCGCAACAACGAAAACACCACGTCGGCGGCGGTCAGTGCCTTGCCATTGTGAAAGGTCACTTCCTTGCGCAGGCTGATCACCCAGAGCGTGGCGTCGGTGGTTTCGATACGCTCGGCCAGTTCCAGTTGCGGCACCATGTGGCTGTCAAAACGGGTCAGCCCGTTATAGAACATGTAGTGGCGCACATAGTCGGTGGACGACGAACCTTTGGCCGGGTCCAGGGTGTCGGCGGTGGAACTGGTCGAGCCCGCGACACGAATGCGACCGCCAGGCTTGCCTTTGCCTGCGCTGCCGGCCTCTTCATCGGCGAACAACTTGCCGGCGGTGCCGAACAGGCTACCCGCGCCTGCCACCGCCACCCCGGCCAATCCGAGCATTTGCAATGCATTGCGGCGTGACATGCCGCGATTGAGCCCTTCGAAGATGCGCAGACTTTCCGTACCTGTTATCAGCTGGGTGTCGATACTGTTTTTTTTGTCAGTCATGTCAGTTCTACCTTTCGGAAGTGATAAGGCTCGATGGCTCGCGATTAATGCAATGTGTTGAAACCTGAAGCGTCCCCCGCAACTCAATGCAAATAGTCTTGAAGGCGGTAATACGCACCGACCAGAGGCAAGAACCAGGGTTTGCCAAAATGTCCGGGGATGGCCGGCCAATCGAGTTCGCGCCAAGGGTTGGCCTCGACCTTGCCAGCCATGACGTCGGCCATGACTTGCCCCATGTGCACCGACATCTGCACGCCATGGCCGCTGTAGCCCATGGAGTGATAAATGCCGCCGTGCTGGCCGGCCCGGGGCAGGCGATCGGAGGTCATGTCCACCAGTCCACCCCAGCAATAATCGACCTTCACGTGAGCCAGTTGCGGGAACATCTGCACCATCGCCGCGTGCAGGACCTTGCCGCTCTTGGCATCGGACACGCTGTCAGACATGGCAAACCGCGCACGCCCGCCAAACAGCAGGCGGTTGTCCGGCGTCAGGCGAAAGTAATTACCGATCATGCGGCTGGTCACATAGGACCGGTGTGCCGGCAGCAAACTGTCGACCAGTGCCTGGGGCAGCACTTCGGTGGCGATCACGAAACTGCCCACCGGCACGATCCGCCGCCGATACCAGCCCAACCCACCCTGCTGAGAGGTGCCAGTGGCCAGCAGGACCTGCGTAGCCTGGAGCGAACCCTTGGTGGTATTGATCCGATAGCCGCCAGCGCTGGCTTTCCAGTCCGTGACGGACACGCCTTGGAAGATCAACGCACCATGACGGGCTGCGGCCTCGGCCAACCCGATCCCGAAGCGCCCGACGTGCATCTGCACGCCGTTGCGCTGCAACAAGCCGCCATGGAACTGGGCCGAATTGACTTCAGCGCGAGTCTCTTGCGCCGATAGCAACTCGACTTCGGCATCGACCTCCCGCCGAATCAATTCGCAGGTGCGCGCCAAACCTTCGTAATGCATGGGCTTGGCCGCCAGCTTGAGCTTGCCATTGCGCGTGAAGTCGCAGGCAATCTGCTCCTGCTCCACCAGCGAGACGACGCTCTGCACGGCGCTTTCATAGGCCTGGTAATAGGCGCGTGCTTTATCGGCGCCGAGGCTGGCACTCAGTGCCGCGTAATCCTGGGCAACGCCGGTATTGCATTGGCCGCCATTGCGCCCCGACGCTTCGCCAATCACCCGCCCGCCTTCCAGCACCGCCACATTGGCGCCCTTCAAGGCCAGCGCCCGGGCCGCAGCCAGGCCCGTGAAACCACCCCCGACGATCGCCACATCGACCTGCCCGGGCAACGCACCGAGCTGGGCACCGGTAAACTGCGGTGCGGTGTCGAGCCAGTAAGACTCACTGCCCATGTCTAACCCCTTATGCCTTGAAGAGTGCCCAGAGACTCAGAGACCGACCAGACCGGCCAAACCGCCGATGTCCGGGATCTGGTGGTAGCTGTAGCCAGCGTTTCCAGGCAGTTCATGACCGCGGGCAACGAAAGCTTTGTTTTTGATTTTCATGTCGTCGGCCGGCATCAGGTCATAACGGAAGCTCGAGGACACGTGCAGGACATCCTCCGGCCCGCAGCCGAGGTTATCGAGCATGAACTCGAAGGCGGCCAGGCGCGGCTTGTAGGCTTGGGCTTGTTGAGCCGTGAAGACTTTATGGAAAGGCGCGCCGAGCTTGTCGACGTTGGACATGATCTGCTCGTCCATCGCGTTGGAGAAAATCACCAGGGGAATCTTGTCGGCGATTTTCGACAGGCCGGCCGGTACGTCGGCATGGGGACCCCAAGTTGGTACGGCATCGTAGTAGAGCTGGCCTTCGCCTTTGTACTCGACACCCCAGCGCTTGCAGACCCGGGCCAAGGCAGTCTTGAGGATTTCATCATACGGCCGCCAGTCACCCATGACCTGGTCCAGGCGATAGGCCGAGAAATCCTTGACGAACTGGTCCATCTGCTCGGCAGGGACTCGATCGGCGAACAGCTCGCGCGTCATGGTTCCCATCTGAAAGTTGGTCAACGTGCCGTAGCAGTCAAAGGTAATGAACTTGGGGCGAAGGAAGCTCATGAGTGCAGTCCTGAGTGATGGTTGAGGTCATGAGGGGCAAGCAGTTGCGCCGTTTCGCAAGGCTGGGTGCAACGCTGCATCACGGATTTATTACAGCATCATGAGACCGTGCATAAACGGTTAAAAGTATAGGTCGAGTGGCACAAACCACCGTTTTTCGGGGCCTGCTCAGCAGACTGTGCGGGATGCGCCAAGCGTGGGCATTTACGCCGTTTCCAAGGGTTTTGCGGACGTTTATGGTGCGCAAAAACCAGTCGAAACGCTGCGTGCGGCAGAATCTACGCCTGCGTGACACCTGCAATAACAAGAACGGGCGCATCCCCGGAGGATGCGCCCGTTCATTGTTGGGTGGGTTGGATTTCCTGTGCCCTCAGAACTCCGCGACCTTGCCCCAGGCAGAAGATTGAAAGCGGTCCGGGTGATAGGGGCGCGGATCAACCAGTGGGGTCATGTCACAGACAATGTCGGCGATCAAGTGTCCCGCACCAGGACCAATGCCGAAGCCATGACCACTGAACCCCGCCGCCAGAACCAGGCCAGGGAGGCTCGCCATCTCGCCGATGCCCGGGACGCCGTCAGGCGTGCTGTCCACATAGCCTGCCCAGGCCGCGGTGACCGACGACGCCTTCAGCATCGGGATCAGGTCTACCGCGCGCTTGTAAGTCAATTCAACCGTCGAGGCGTCGGCTTTCGGATCCAGAATGCGCATGCGCTCCATCGGCGTTGGCTGGTCCAACCGCCAGCGGCCCCAACCTTCGTGCCCCGACAGGACGCCTTGCAGGCCGCCGGGTGCAAGCTTGCGCCACCTGCGCTGGAACATCGGCAGGAATTGCGGTGCGAAACGCAGCAGTTGCGGGGTCGGGTCAACGCGCCCTCTGCCACTGATGGCCAGCGTGAAGCCTCCATCAGCGCGACGGGTCATGGAGACTTCATCCGTGTGGATCGCATCCGGGATCTCTGCGGCGCTCTTGGAAACCGCCAGTATCGTCTGGCGAATGGAAGCCTGGGGAAACCGGATGCCGTACTGACGGCAGAAAGAGGATGCCCATGCGCCCCCGGCCAGCACTGCGAGCTTGGTGCGTATGGTGCCCTTTTCGGTGACGACAGCGGACAGGCGGCCACCCTCGGTCTCGACGCCGCGTGCGGCGCAGCCCTGATGCACCGTGCCGCCCAGCTTGATGATCGCCCGGGCAACCGCCGGCGCGGCACGGGATGGATCTGCCGTACCGTCGGTAGGCGAAAAGACCCCGCCTTTCCATGGCTTGCCGGTCACCCGACCACGTTCGGCGGCCTGCTGCGCCGTCAGCATGTGGGTTTTTACATTGACGGTGCGGGCAAACTCACCCCATTTTGCCCAACCAGCCAGCTCTTTTTCGTTGTTGGTCAGATAGAGCAGGCCGCATCTTCTGAAGCCGGTGTCTTCCCCAGTCTCTGCCGCGAATTGCTCCCACAGATCCAGGCTTTTGGTCGACAACGGCAACTCGCGGGCGTCTCGATTCTGCTGGCGGCACCAGCCCCAGTTTCGACTCGACTGCTCTGCCCCCACGCGCCCCTTTTCCACCAGCGCGACCTTCATGCCGCGCTTGGCCAGGTAGTAAGCCGTGAAGGTTCCGATGATGCCGCCGCCGATCACGACAACGTCAGCGTGTGTCGGAAGTTCAGAATTCGTCTCTACGGAAATTAACGGTGCTGGCATTTTAGGGATGTCCATTGAGGGCCGCGGGCGTTTAAAAAGCGTCTTGTTCAGCCAGTCGCAGGTGCATTGGCCTACACCGAGGATTGCGACCAGGGCAAGCCGCTGCTCCGTTCTGGAAGCATCAGTGCCGTGCTGAATCTTGGTGTTATTACAACACCAAGAAACCGTGCATAAACGGTTAAAAGTATAGGTCGGCTGGTACAAACCACCGTTTTTCGGGATGTGTTCAGCAGACTGTGCGGGATGCTTCGGTACCTGGTGCGAGAGACGCAGTTTTGTGTGTATCCGATATTTGGGTGACGGCGCCTGCTCGCGATGACGCCGGAAAACCCAACATTCATGTGAAGCATTGGCACGCAGCGAGTGAATGCCAAGTTAGTCCGGCAGATACGGCAGATTCTCCTTTGCGCCCTTGAAGAACGGCATATTTTCTCTGGGCTGCTTTGTTAGCTTATTGAGCAGACTCGACATGCTGCTCTAAAGGACCACCTGGATGACTACCCAATCTTCGAATCGCTACAGCGTTGATCTGCAAACCGCCCACCTGTTCTACGTCAATGGCGGTTGGTCTGCGCCGGTCAGCCCGGCCAGTTTGCCGGTTGTCAATCCGGCAACGGAGGAAGTCGTTGCACAGGTCGCCAGCGGGTCTGCTGAGGATGTCGATCAGGCGGTCGCGGCGGCGCGTGCCGCGTTTGCCGATTGGTCTGCCACTTCTACAGCGCAGCGTGCGCGGGTGCTGGGCAAGATCCATGAGCTGATCCTTGAACGGAAAGAAGCGTTTGCCCAGGCGATTTCCGTGGAAATGGGCGCAGCCATCGGTTCTGCACGGGCGATGCAAGTGCCCCTGGCGGCCGAACACGTTCGGGTCGCCCGCGACCTGCTGTCCACTTACCGTTTCCAGACAGTCGAGAACGGGACCGCGATCCAACGTGAACCTATCGGCGTCTGCGGCCTCATCACTCCCTGGAACTGGCCGCTTTATCAGATCACTGCAAAAGTCGCCGCGGCGCTGGCAGCCGGCTGTACGGTGGTCCTTAAGCCCAGTGAGTTGTCGCCCCTTAGCGCCCTTCTGTTTGCGCAAGTGGTCCATGACGCTGGCCTTCCACCGGGCGTCTTCAACCTCGTGAACGGCAGCGGTCATGTGGTTGGCGCGGCGATGGCCGCACATTCTGATGTCGACATGATTTCGATTACCGGCTCAAACCGCGCAGGCGCACTGGTGGCACAGGCGGCCGCCCCGACGGCGAAGCGGATCGGGCAGGAACTGGGCGGCAAATCCCCGAACATTCTGCTGCCCGATGCCGACTTTGAAAAAGCCGTCCCACTGGGCGTCATGGCGGCGTTTCGCAATGTCGGGCAATCGTGCAGCGCCCCCACTCGAATGATCGTGCCCAAGGCCCGGCTGGCGGAGGTCGAAGCGCTGGCGGCCGCCACCGCCAATGCAATCATCGTTGGCGATCCGCAATCACCGGAAACGGTACTCGGCCCTATCGCCAATGAGGCCCAGTTCAATCGCGTGCAAGCCATGATCGAGGCCGGCCTGCGTGAGGGGGCCAAACTGCTGTGCGGCGGACTGGGACGCGTGCCGGGTTTTGATAAGGGCTTCTACACCCGTCCGACGATTTTTTCCGAAGTGGATAACGCCATGCGGATCGCCCAGGAAGAAATTTTCGGACCGGTGCTGTGTATCATCGCCTACGCAACCATCGATGAGGCGGTCGCTATTGCGAACGATACGATCTATGGCCTCGGCGCTCATGTTCAATCACAGGACCTTGATCTGGCGCGCACCGTGGCTTCTCGTATCCGCGCAGGGCAAGTGCTCCTGAACTACCCAGCGTGGAATCCCATGGCACCCTTCGGTGGCTACAAGCACTCGGGTAATGGCCGTGAGTACGGCGTCTTCGGCCTCGAGGAATATTTGGAGACCAAGGCGATCGTTGGGTTTGGCGCACCTGACCTAGATCGATAGATTGATAAAGGGCTCGCCGGCCAGCACGGCGACTTGCTGCGGGGCCAGCCACAGCGGGAACAGGCTGCTGTACTGCTCAATCAGGATCCCGGTATCAGCTCGGCCTTGTAGTGTTCGCCTTGGGCTTCGAAATGGATGATGGCAGCGTCGCGCGACAGTTCGCGGCGGCTGACCGGTGGACCGGCGCTGGCCAGTTCCTGCATGCGGGCCTGAATGTCTATCTGCTTTGGAATCGCGAACAAAAGATGACGCGCGCCGAGTCGGTCTTTCTGGAGCGTTTCGAGCAGATGCTTATGACGACGGACGTGGCGGGAAGGTTTTAGGGCCTTCATCCAGCGCAAAAAGTCTAACGTTCAATCCTTGCTCAATTTGGGTATGGCAATACGGCTACCTGCTTTGATTTCGCGCAAAGCCAGACTTGACTGAATAGACGCGATACCGACCTGGCGCCTCAGCACCTGCTCGATAAAGTCGCTATAGCTATCAAGATCCTCTGCCAGCACTTGAAGCACATAGTCGGCGTCGCCGGTGATCTTGTGGCAGGCCAATACCTGTGGCAATTGCGCAATCACTGCCTCGAAGGCGTCCGGAGCGTGATCGGCATGGGTAGAAAAGCGAATGTGCACGAATGCCATGATATCCAGCCCCAGCATTCTTCGATCAAGTGTCGCCTGATAACCCTTGATCACCCCCGCCTCTTCCATTCTCTTGCGCCTTCGCCAGCAAGGCGTGAGGCTCAACGAAAGCCGCTCACTGAGTTCGGCGTTGGAAATGCTCGCATCGTCCTGCAATAACTCAAGAATGGCCAGATCGGTCTCGTCGAGACTGATACGTCTGGATATATTTTTCTTCATTTCGCCATTCCTGAGTTAAATCGTCCGATAAATATAGAGATACACGCAAACAAAGCAAAGAAATCGCGTCCTGACCAGAACAGAATATTTGCACTGGCTCACATTAACGGATGCGCAGAATGTTTACAGTTTTCAGTGATTCCCACCGTCTGCACCATGGCACCGAGTTGAAGGATGGCGTGCTCAAGCCGTCATTCGAGCAGCCCAGTCGGGCCGACACCGTTCACAACCGCGTCAAGCAAGTAGGCCTTGGCCAGATAGTCGAACCGCGC
>Ga0307405_10000691_pt1 | contig 13043 bp, 10 predicted proteins | sample 322Cmetagenome_2_FD_203311 | JGI IMG/M metagenome (GOLD analysis project Ga0307405, IMG submission 203311) | Maize rhizosphere microbial communities from greenhouse at UC Davis, California, United States - 322HYB-C-1 | ecosystem: Host-associated > Plants > Roots > Rhizosphere > Soil | place...
CCGGAACGAGCAGCGGTAGGCCACCCCGCCGGGCGCCTTGTTGGTGTACAGGCCGCGCGCGGTCAGGTGGGCGACCGGCACGTCGTAGCAGGCGAACGCCGAGTGCATCAGCCCGATCTTGAACTTGCTGGGCTGGGCGTCGGAGAAGAACGCGCCGTGGTCGGCGTCGGTGTGCATCCGTACGGCCAGGATCTTGCCGTCCTGGCGCAGCGCCATCTCCCCGCGCAGGTAGATGTCGCGGCCGAACCCGGTGGAGATGAGGTTGCCGGTCTTGTCCTCGATCCACTTCACCGGGCGCTCGAGCAGGATCGAGGCCAGGATCGACATGACGTAGCCCGGGTACACCGGCACCTTGTTCCCGAAACCGCCGCCGATGTCGGGCGCGACGATCCGGATCATATGCTCGGGCAGCTCGGCCACCAGGGCCACCGCGGCCCGGATGATGTGCGGGGCCTGCGTCGTCATGTAGACGGTCAGCTTGGACGTGGCCCGGTTGAAGTCCGCGATCGACCCGCAGCACTCGATCGGCGACGGGTGCGAGCGGGGGTAGTGCAACTCCATTGTGGACACCAGGTCGGCCTGGGCGAACGCGCGGTCGGTACCCTCCCGGTCGCCGACCTCCCAGTCGTAGATCTTGTTGTCGACCTGGTTCTCCTTGTCGTCGCGGATGAGCGGCGCGCCCTCGGCCATGGCCTGGGTCGGGTTGACGATGGCCGGCAGCGGCTCGTAGTCGACGACGATCGCCTCGCACGCGTCCTTGGCGATGTACGGGTCGTCGGCGATGACGCAGGCGACCTCCTGGCCCTGGAAGCGCACCTTGTCGGTGGCCAGCACCGCCTGGGTGTCGTAGGACAGCGTCGGCATCCAGGCCAGGTTGCGGGTGGCCATCATCTCGCCGGTGAGCACCAGCCGGACGCCGGGAATCTCCCACGCCCGGCTGGTGTCGATCGACCGGATCCGGGCATGGGCCAGCGGGCTGCGCAGGATCTCCAGGTGCAGCATGCCCGGCAGCACGATGTCGTCCACGTAGTTGCCGCGGCCGCGGATGAACCGGTTGTCCTCGACCCGCTTGCGGCTGGAGCCGAGTCCACCGATCTTGATTTCGTCCAATGCGCGTGTCACGTTGGCCCCCTCAGCCGGCCGGTTGCTGGGATTGCAGCTTCTTGGCGGCCCAGAGCACGGACTTGACGATGTTCTGGTAGCCCGTGCAGCGGCACAGGTTACCCGACAGCGCCCACCGGACCTCGTCCTCGGTCGGATCGGGGTTCTCGTCGAGCAGGGCCTTGGCGGCGAGCATCATGCCGGGTGTGCAGAAACCGCACTGCAGGCCGTGCTCGTCCTTGAACCCCTCCTGGATCGGGTGCAGCTCGCTCGGCCCGGCCAGGCCCTCGACCGTGGTGACCTCGTGGCCGTCGGCCTGGACGGCGAGCATCGTGCAGCTCTTGATGGCCTTGCCGTCGAAGAGCACCGTGCAGGCGCCACAGTTCGAGGTGTCGCAGCCGGTGTGCGTCCCGGTCAGCCCGAAGCCCTGACGCAGCAGGTGGGCCAGCAGCAGCCGCGGCTCGACGTCGGCCGTGCGCCGCGCGCCGTTGACCGTCATCGACACCCGCTTGACCGGCACCTGCACCGCCGGCTCCTCGACTACCTCTTCGAACAAGCTGCTCATGTCAGGCCGCCTCTCGGGTGACGCGCGTCAGGATGCGTTCGACGAAGGTCCGCACGATGTGCCGCTTGTAGTCGGCACTGCCCCGGTGGTCGGTGCGAGGCTGGGCGGCCGTGGCGGCTAGGTCGGCCGCCCGCCCGATCGCGTCGGCCGTGAGCGGGCCGCCGACCAGCGCCGACGCGGCGTCGGTGGCGTTGATCGTCGAGCCGCCGACGCCGGTGAGCGCGATGCCGGCCCGGGTCACGACCCCGCCGGCCAGCTCCAGCGCCACCGCCGTCCCGACCGTGGCGAAGTCACCGACCCGGCGCTCGAGCTTGAGATAGCCGCCGGCCGGGCTGCCCGTGGGACCCGGGATCACCGCCTCGACCGCGATCTCGTCGGGCGCGAGCACGTTCTGGAACGGGCCGGAGACGAAGTCGGCCACCGGTATCGCGCGACGGCCGGCCGAGCCCTGGGCGACGACCGAGCCGCCGAGAGCGGTCACGACCGCGGCCCAGTCGCCCTGTGGGTCGGCGTGGCAGAGCGAGCCCACCAGGGTGCCCCGGTTGCGGACGATCGGGTCGGCGATGAGCGGCGCCGCCGCGGCCATCGTCGGCTGCTTCGCGGCGAGGATCGCCGAGCGTTCCAGGTCGGCGTGCCGGCACAGCGCGCCCACCCGGATCGTCCCGTCCGGGTCGACCCGGTGGTAGTCCAGGCCGGGCAGGTTGTTGATGTCGACCAGCATCTCGGGCGCGGCGAAGCGCAGCTTGAGCAGCGGGACCAGGCTCTGGCCGCCGGCCAGCACCTTGGCTTCGCCGTCCCCGTCGCGCAGGAGCGCGATCGCGTCCTCGATGGAGCGCGGGGCCTCGTAGCGGAACCGGGTCGGGTACACCTGATGTCCTCCTCAGCTCTCGCGTGGACTCTCGCCGCCGGCCACGGTGCCTTCGGCCCGGCGGCCGGCGGGGTCGGCGATCGCCACGGGCGTCGACTCGGCCTCCGGGTCGGGGCGGGGATGCTGGTGCGGTGGCCACGGCCCCTGCACGGGTTGGGCCGCCACCTTGAGGTACTCGACGAGCTGGGGAAAGGCCCACACGGTGGGGCTCGGGCCGGTCTTCGGCGCGTGCTCTATCAGCTCGTACAGACGGGGATTGCCTCTGCTGTGCCCGCTGGATTCGACCGCCATGGCCGATGCCCCTTCCTCGGAGGGCGCACCGCCAGATAACGCCCCACCGTCGCGAGCCCGCGAGCGGCGCGACGGAAATGTCCGGACAGCGCCCGATGGCGCCATCGCAGGTGCGTCGGCCATACTCCGCCTTTGATCACTCGCCCGCAATCGGTGATTAAGGTATTGCTTAATGTGCCTGCTTGGCGCATAGCATGCGAGGCATGCAGGTCCCGGCTCCGTTCGAGTACGAGCGCGCCACGAGCGTGGAGCAGGCGATCGACCTGCTGGAACGGCTGGGCGGTTCGGCCCGGCTGGTGGCCGGCGGGCACAGCCTGCTGCCGATGATGAAGTTGCGCCTGGTCAACGTCGACTACCTTATCGACATCAATGACCTGCATGCCGATCTCGGCTACGTCCAGGTCGAGCCGACCCGGGTACGCATCGGTGCGATGACCCGCCACCGGGAGCTGCTCGACAGCCCGGAGCTGCGCCGGCACTTCCCGATCTTCCACGACGCCGAACGGGTGATCGCCGATCCCCTGGTGCGCAACCGGGGCACGATCGGCGGCTCGCTCTGCCAGGCCGACCCGTCCGAGGATCTCTCCGCGGTGTGCGCGACCCTGGATGCCAGCTGCGTGATCCGCGGCCGCGGCGGCGACCGGGTCGTCACCATGGACCAGTTCTACCGGGGCCCCTACGAGACGGCCGTCGGGCCGGCCGAGATGCTGGTGGAGGTCCGCGTCCCGGTCCGCCCGAACGGGTCGAGCGCGTTCGAGAAGGTCGGCCGCCGGGCCGGCGACTGGGCGGTGGTCTCGTGCGGCGCTTCGGTGTGGATCGAGGGCGGGCTCATCAGCGACGCCCGGGTCGGGCTGGCCGCGGTCGGGCCGAACACGACCGGCATCCCGGAGATCGCCGCGGCGCTGCGCGGTCGGCCGCCCTCGGAGGAGGCCTACACGGAGGCCGGGGCGATCGCGGCCGGGGCCTGCACGCCGGTGACCGATCAGCGCGGCAGCGAGGAGTACAAGCGCCATCTGGCGGCCGAGCTGACCCGCCGGGCACTGCGGCGGGCCGTGGACCGCGCCGTTTCCGGCCCGGCCGACGGACGGGAGCCCTGACGTGCAGGTGTCGATGACGGTCAACGGCGCCGAGCTGACCCGGGAGATCGAGGGCCGCCTGCTGCTCGTGCACTTCCTCCGCGACCACCTGGGGCTCACCGGGACGAAATGGGGCTGCGACACCAGCAACTGCGGGGTCTGCGTGGTCTGGCTCGACGGCGAGCCGGTGAAGTCGTGCACCGTGCTGGCCGCGATGGCCGGGGGGCATGACGTACGCACGATCGAGGACCTCGACCGCTACGGCGAGCTGGACCCGCTGCAACGCGGCTTCATGGCCTGCCACGGGTTGCAGTGCGGCTTCTGCACCGCGGGCATGCTGATGACCGCCCGGGCCCTGCTCGACCGCAACCCCGATCCGACCGAGCCCGAGATCCGCGAGGCGATCTCCGGTCAGATCTGCCGCTGCACCGGGTACGCGTCGATCGTCCGGTCGATCCAGTGGGCGGCCGCCGACGAGCGGGACGCGGCGTGACCACGCATCCGTCCTTTGTGGATAACGACCAGCACCCGGTCGGCCACGGCCGCATGCTGCGCAAGGAGGATCCGCGGTTCCTGCGCGGGCGCGGCCAGTACCTCGACGACATCGCGCGGCCGGGCCAGCTGCACCTGGCCATCCTGCGCTCGCCGCTGGCCCACGCCCGGATCGTGCGGGTCGACACCACGCTGGCCGAGGCCCATCCCCGGGTGAAGCTGGTCGTGACCGGGGCGATGCTGGCCGAGCGGGGCCTGGCCTGGATGCCCACGCTCGGCGGCGACGTGCAGCCGGTCCTGGCCACCGACAAGGTCCGGTTCCAGGGGCAGGAGGTGGCGTTCGTCGTCGCCGAGGACCGCTACACCGCCCGCGACGCGCTCGAGCTGATCGAGGTCGAGTACGAGGCGCTGCCGGCCGTGGTCGACGTCCGGACCGCGCTCGCGCCGGACGCCCCGGTGATCCGCGACGACCGTCCCCGTAATCACTGCTTCGACTGGGAGACCGGCGATCCGGTGGCGACCGCGGCGGTGTTCGACCGGGCCGAGGTGGTGGTCGCCCAGGACATGGTCTACCCGCGCATCCACCCGGCCCCGCTGGAGACGTGCGGCGCGCTGGTCGACTTCGACCCGGTCGAGGAGACGCTCACCGTCTGGAGCACGACCCAGGCCCCGCACGCCCACCGCACCCTGTACGCGACCATCGCCGGCCTGCCCGAGCACCGGATCCGGGTCATCGCCCCCGACATCGGTGGCGGGTTCGGCAACAAGGTGCCGATCTACCCGGGGTACCTGTGCGCGATCGTCGGCTCGATCGAGACCGGCCGACCGGTCAAGTGGACCGAGGACCGCTCGGAGAACCTCAGCAGCACGGCGTTCGCCCGCGACTACATCATGCGGGGCGAGATCGCCGCGACCCGGGACGGCCGGATCCTGGCCGTACGCACGGATGTGCTGGCCGACCACGGCGCCTTCAACGGGGTGGCGGCGCCGACCAAGTACCCGGCGGGTTTCTTCGGCGTGTTCACCGGCAGCTACGACCTCGAGGCGGCGTACTGCCGGATGACCGCCGTGCACACCAACAAGGCCCCCGGCGGCATCGCCTACTCCTGCTCCTTCCGGATCACCGAGGCGGCGTACCTGATCGAACGGCTCGTCGACTGCCTGGCCGACGAGCTCGGGACGGACCCGGTCGAGCTGCGACTGCGCAACCTCATCCGGCCCGAGCAGTTTCCCTACCGGACCCCGACCGGCTGGGTGTACGACTCGGGCGACTACGAGGCCACCCTGCGGGAGGCGCTGCGCATCGCCGACTACCCGGCCCTGCGGCGCGAGCAGGAGCGCCGGCGGGCGGCCGGCGAGCTGATGGGCATCGGGGTGTCGTGCTTCACCGAGGCCGTCGGCGCCGGACCCCGCAAGGACATGGACATCATGGGCCTGGCCATGTCGGACGGGGCCGAGCTCACCGTGCACCCGACCGGCACGGCGGTGCTGCGGGTGTCCTGCCAGACCCAGGGGCAGGGGCACGAGACGACGTTCGCCCAGATCGTGGCCGAAGAGATAGGCATCCCGCCGGCCGACATCCGCGTCGTGCACGGCGACACGGACCAGACGCCGTTCGGGCTGGGCACCTACGGCAGCCGTTCGACCCCGGTCTCGGGGGCCGCCACCGTGCTGGCCGCCCGCCAGGTCCGGGAGAGGGCGCGGCTCATCGCGGCCGCGCTGCTCGAGGTGTCGGCGGCCGACCTGACCTGGGAGAAGGGCGCGTTCCACGTCGCCGGCGACCCCGACACGTCGATCGCGATCGGCGAGATCGCCCGGCGGGCCTACGGCGACCTGCCGGGCGGGATCGAGGGCGGACTGGACGGCCGGGTCCACTACGATCCGGAGAACCTGACGTACCCCAATGGCGCCTACATCTGTGTGGTCGATGTGGACCCCGCGACCGCGGTCGTGACCGTGCGCCGCTTCGTGGCGGTCGACGACTGCGGTACCCGGATCAACCCGATGATCGTCGAGGGGCAGGTGCACCGCGGTCTCACCGACGGCGTCGGCATCGCGCTGATGGAGATGGTGGCCTTCGACGAGCTCGGCAACTGCCTGAGCGGCTCCCTCATGGACTACCTGCTGCCGACCGCGCTCGAGGTGCCCGACTGGGAGACCGGCGCCACGGTCACCCCGTCGCCGCACCACCCGATCGGGGCCAAGGGCGTCGGGGAATCGGCCACGGTCGGTTCGCCGGCCGCCGTCGTGAACGCGGTGGTGGACGCGCTGCGCCCGTTCGGCGTGCGCCACGCGGACATGCCGCTGACCCCGTCGCGGGTCTGGGAGGCGATGCGGGGTTTCGGCCGTCCACCGATCTAGTGGTCAGCTCCAGAGAGTGACGTGGATCGACGGCTTGAACCGGCCGGGGGTGACCCCGGCCCCCCGCAGCATGGCCTGGGTGGCCCGCGGGTTGGTCACGAACCGGGCCAGCTCGGCCGCCGCCGGCGGGGCCTGCTGCTCGGTCAGGGTGAGGATGCTCCACGCGCCCTGGGCCTGCAGCGCCGGGGCCGGGACCCGCCGCAGGTCGCCGGTGGCGAGGTCGGGGGTGACCACGAACGAGACGGCCAGGGCCAACCCCTTGCCCCGCTTGGCCTCCTCGAGCGCGGCGGACTGGCTCTGGAAGATCCGCTGGCGCTCCTCCGGTACCTTGACCCGCCGCAGCATGTCGGGGATGACGCCGGTCTGGTAGGTGGCGGCCGGGCCGAGCAACCAGATCTGCTCGCGCAGGGTCCGGATCGCCGGGGGTACACGGGTCAGCGGGTGGTCCGGGCCGGCCACCGCGACCACGTGGTAGTTGAGGAAGTGCGTGCTCGCGATCGACGGGTCGAGCCGGGCCGGGGCCTCGCCGATCGCCGCGTCGACCGTGCGGTTGAGCAACAGCGTCTCGAACTGGCTCGGGTTGTGGCTGCTGAGCTCGACGTCGAGGTCGTTGGCCCGCTGCGCGAACAGCTCGATGAGCCCGGGCGCGGCGTGCTCGGCGAACAGGGCGGACGTGGCCACCCGCAGCAGCCGCCGGCCGACACCGGCCTGGCGTACCTCGAGGATCGTGCGGTCCTGCAGGCTCAGCAGCTCCGCCGCCCGGCTGGCCAGCCGCAGGCCGCCGGGGGTGAAGGCCAGACCCGACGACGTCCGGACGAACAGCTTGTCGCCCAGCTCGCGACGCAGCTGGCCGACGTGCAGCGAGACTGCGGCCTCGGAGACGGCGAGGTCGACGGCCGCCCGCTTCACCGAGCCGAGCCGCGCGATGGCGGCGAAGGCCCGCAGTTGGGTCGGGGTCACGCCCTTCCCTTCGTGGCCTGTGGTGCGCGCCTGGGGGTGGCGCCAGTCTAGATCCGCTCGGCGCACGGCGGTGACCGGGCATGCCCACATCGCGACGCTGACCCGGCGTGAGCGGGAGGTGCGGCTCGTGGCTCAACAATCAGCACCCGCCCGGCTATGGCTGGCCCGCGGCCCGCATCGCGCTGAGGATCTGGCCGTCCACCGCTTCGGTCCCCTGCAGCAGGTCGCGAAGTTCCCGCTTGACCCGCACGAAGTGGGCGAAGGTGTCGGCCATCCCGGGATCGGCCGCCGCCTTCGGGTCGTGGCGGCCCATCGGAAGGTCCCGGTATCCGGCCATGCGTTGGGCCGTCTCCCTCATCCGCGCGGCGATGTCCCGGTACGCGGCGAGGAGTTCTTGATACACGACGTATTCCCGCCGCGAGAGCGGATCGGTGCGATCGAGTGACGGCAGGTGCAGTTCGAGGATGTCGGCCAGCAGCCCGGTCACGTCGGCCATCCGGGCCGGTAGCGCCGAGTTTTCGGCGAGCCCCTGGCCGCACGTCTGTTCCTGTGTCACGGTTCTCCGTCCCTACCGGTGAGTCGATGAACGCGTCCGGAGCGTGGTTACCCGGGCCGTGATCCGAGTACCCGCTGCGCGATGTTGTGATGAGGTAGCGGATGTGAGGTGGCTGTCCGACTGCTCGCCCGCGGCGATCGACGCGGCGTTGCGCGTCGTCGCACCCGACCTGGCCGGCTTTCCGATCATCGTGCCGGACCTGGTGGCCAAGGACGACCCAATGTGGTGGTCGTCGAGCGCGATCGTCGGCGACCGTTTCGTGGTCAAGTTCGCGTGGTCGCGGCCCGCCGCGCTGCGGGTCGCGCACGAGATCCGTGTCCTGACCGCGTTGAGGCGGGGCGAACCCGAGGTTCCCTTCCTGCCGGACATCGTGGCCAGCGGCACCGATCCGCTGATCCTGGTCACCAGGCTGGTGCCCGGTAGGACGTTGTTCGGAGTCGTGGACTCGATCGACCGGGGACGCGCCGGCGGCCAGTTGGCGAAGTTCCTGGCGGCGCTGCACCAGCCAGGCGTTCGGGCCCGCGTCGAGGCTGAGATCGGCGAGGTGCCGGGGGCGGAGCACGGTTCGCAACACCCGGCCACGACGGGGGCCCTGCGTGAGCGCTTCGGCGGCTTGGTCGGCCACGACCGGATGCGAGCCGTCCTGCGATGGTGCGACTGGGCCGATGCGGTGCTGGCGCAGCCCCGTCCCGCCGTGCTGGTGCATTCCGACCTGCACGGCGACAACCAGGTGTGGGACGGCGACGAGCTTCGGCTCGTGGTCGATTTCGAGACCGTGGCCGTCGCCGAGCCGGAGTACGACCTGCGCGCGTTTCCGGGGACGGGTCCGGGCGTCGAGTTGCTGGCCGCCACCATGCGTCGCTACCAGCAGATCACCGGCCGCCGGTTGGCCCTGGAACGGGTGATGGCCTGGCATCTGCGTACCGCGCTCGGTGACGTGTTGTGGCGCAGCGAGGCTGGCGTCCCGCCGCCGGACCATCGAACACCGGCCGCCTGGGTCGACGACCTGTCCGAGCGGTTCCGGGAACTCGGCTTCGATCCCGAGGTACGGATCGTTACGGAGACACCTCCGTGAAGCCGCGGGTCACCCAGAAGTCCATGATCCGCTTTCCGACCGCCTCGAACCCACCGCGGGCGTACTCGGACCGACGGCCGAAGATCTGAGTCTGTCCGCGCCTGACGTAGCGGTCGAACATGGCCGTGAGCAGTCGCTCGCCGAGGCCGCGGTCCTGGTCGGTCCATCCGGCCATCTCGGCGCGGACCGCGTCCAGCGCCGCCGGCGCGTCCGGCAGGAGAAAGTACTCCGGTCCGGTCGGTAGGCGCTGCCGCGCCAGGTCCACTCCGGCGTCGAAATAGACCTGCGTCAGCATGCATCCGGAGAAGTCGTTCCCCCTGATCTCGTTGGTGATCCGTTCCAACGCGGGTGGGTAGTCGTCCGGCACGCGGGCGAAGAACGAACAGCCGCGCAGGCGACCGGTGAACGTGCAGTCAATCAGGCTGACCGCCGTGCACTCCCAGGTGGAGATGCTGACGTCGCGGAAGCTGCAGTTGGTGAACGTCGCCCGGCCGGCCGAACCCATGCGCAGCCGCGATCCGTCGAAGACGCACGAGTCGTACCACGAACGCCGCATTCCCGCGCCCAGACTGGCGTCGTGGCGCACTCGCAGCCCCCGCAGGTCGCACCGGGTCAACCTGGCGTTCACCACGATGAGGTCGTCCACCACGCGACCGGAGAGATCCCGGTCCTCGAGCACCTCGTCCCGTATCAACCACCTGGATTCGTCCGTCATCACTCCCGACCGGTCCGTCAGCTCGTCGGCATGTCGTAGAAAGCATAGGAGCACCGGTCGCCGTACCTCCGGCGGTGCGCCGCCGCCTCGCCGGGCGTCGTGAGCTCGGTCTCCAGCTTCGACTTGAGGTGCAGGTAGTCGGGGCCGCCGTTGTTCTTGCCGCCGTTGCGGAATTCGAACTCGCCGGGGAACAGTTCCCGCAGCCTGTCCCGCACCTTGATGTGCACGCGGTTGCCTCGGAAGAAGTTCTCCAACATGGACTTCTTATCGGCGTTGTCCGGATTGTCGAGGGCGCCCTTCTGTCCCGGCGTGAGCAGGGCGTCGACCGCGTCCAGGCCGCCCGAAACGACCTCTCCCGCCAGTTCCTCGACGAGCTCCCGGATGGCCTCGGCCAGCTTCTTGGTGTCGTCCGGGTCACAGTTGTTCGGGTCGTAGGCGTCGGAGAGCTCCCGGACCGCCTCGGCCGCCGCGGTGACGGCGGCCGTGTTGGCCGCTTCGCTGCCGTCGGCGTTGGCGTTCATGATCTGCGGGAAGGCCAGGGCGGCCGTGGCCGGTATGGTGTTCTGCAGCAACTCCCCCACCGGAAGCAGTGACACCGGCGGCGCGATCACGTTGGGCAACGTCTGGGTGATGGGTGGCGGCGGCGGGATCACCGGCGCGGTGACCGGCGTGGCTCCGGGCACCGTTACGGGTACGGTCACCGCCGGCGGCCCGGTGATGGAGATGACCGCCGAGTTGTCGGCGAACGCCCGGCGGACCTGCTCCAGGATCTGCTCGGCGGTCAGGCCGACCTGGTACAGCCCGACGACGAGGGCGGTCATCCCCTCGATGTTGAGCTCCATGACCCGGTCCAGCATCTGCTGAGCGGCCGACGTCATCGGCGACATGTCGACCGTCTCGGTCACGACCAGCGCCGCGATGCCGACCACGATCAGCCCGCCGATCCAGTAGCCGATCGGGATCACGCACGGTCCACAATGCCCGGTCGGGTCGGAGTTGACCACCGGATTGCCGTTGCCGTACGCGTACCGGTTCACGGCCGCGACGCCGTCCGGCGGGAGCGTCCACGAGTCCCGGCTCGTGAACGCTCCCCGGGCCGGGTCGTACCAGCGGGCGTGCGCGTTGACCAGCCCGGTGGACGGATCGGTCCAGCCGTCCTGGAACCCGCCCGAGAACTGCCCGGAGGTCGCGGTGACCGTGCCGTACGGGTCGTAGCTGCGCGACGCGACGACCGCCCCCGAGGTCGGGTTCACCGCGCCGGTCCGGTCGCCGTGCAGCCGGTCGGCCAGGACCAGCTGGACCGCGCCGGTGCCGTGGCGGTCGGACATCGGCGTGCCGTCGGGCGCGCGGAACAGCACGGCGTCCCCGGTGGCCGCCGGCACCCGGGCCGCGTTGTTGGTCAGGTCCGGATAGACCAACGCGGTCTGGTCGCGTTGCGCGAGCCGACCCAACGCGTCGTAGGTGTAGCTGGCGGTGTACCCCGGTCCGGCCACGCCGACCGGCATGTCGAAGGCGTCGTTGGTGTAGGTGGTCGTGGCGGTGCCGACGGTGGCGGTCTGCAGGGTGCCGCGGTCGGACCAGGTGTTGGTGGCGGCCGGCTCGCCGCCGCCGGAGGCGCCGGTGAGGCGGTTGCGGGCGTCATAGGTGTACGTCCTGGTCCCGCTCGGGCCGGTCACGGTGGTCCGGTTGGACGCGCCGTCGTAGCCGTAGGTGACCGGCTGCCCGTCCGGTCGGGTCCAGCCGGTCAGCCGCCCGACCCCGTCGTAGCCGTAGATGTTCGTGCCGCCGCCGGTGTACCCGGTGGTGGTCTTTCTCGTGATCAGGTCATCGAGGTCGTAGCCGTACGACGTGGACAGCACCTGGGCGCCGCCGCCGGCGGCGACCACATCGGACTCCAGCCGGCCCAGGTTGTCGTAGGTCAGGGTCTGGCTCGGCCGGCCGCTGCCGTAAGTGATTGTCGACACATCCCCGGTCGGGTTGTACGTGAATGTGGCCGAGGTGCCGGCCAACCCGTCCGCCGCCGTACGCAGGCGGCCGGCCACGTCGTAGGTGAACGTGCCGGCGCCGCTGGCGTCGGTCCGGCTGACGAGGTTGTCCTCGCCGTCGTAGCCGAACGTCGAGGTGCCGCCGGGGCCGGTCGACCGGGTGAGCAGCCCCCGGTCGTTGTACTGGTACTGGTAGTTCCCGGCCGGGCTCGTCATGTTGGTCGTGCGGCCGGCGGCGTCGTAGGCGAACCCGCGGGCGATCGTGGTCGCCCCGCCGCCGGTGCCGCTCTCGCCGACCAGTCGACCGAGACCGTCGTAGGCCCGCGATCGCGTCACGCCGCCGGGCAGCAGCTCGGTCACCGCCTGGGCGGCCGCGTCGTAGACGGTCGTCCAGGTCCGCTCCTGGGACCCGACCGCCGGCTCGGTGATGCCGGTCAACGAACCCCAGGCGTTGTACGAGTAGTCGGTCGAGTTGCCGTTGCCATCCGTCATCCGGGTGCGCCGCCCGGCCCCGTCGTATCCCAATTGGACGGTGATGGCCGTGGCCGGATCGGTGGACACCCTGCGCTGGGTCACCGCGGCGAGGTTGCCGCCGGCGTCGTAGGACTGCTGCGTGATGCGGCCCGCGGCGCTCGTCGTCACGACCGGCCGACCGGCCGCGTCGTAGGAGACGGTCGACGTCCGCAGCGGTGCGGACAGTGTGCCGGAGGTCACGGTGTGGCTGGACTCGGACACCCGCCGGCCGGCCGCGTCATAGGTGTGCGAGATCGCCCGCACTCCGGCCGCGATCTCCGCCGTCGGCCGTCCCTGCGCGTCGTAGCGCGTCTCGAGGGTCAGCCCGGCGGGGTCGGTGGCCAAGGTCTGCTCACCGGCGGCGTTGTAGGAGAACGTCGACTCGTGGTCCAGCGGGGTCATCAGGCTGGTCAGCCGGCCCGCGTCGTCTCGGCCGAGATCGGTCGTGTAGTAGTACGTGGTGGCGTCGACCCGCTCGGCCACCA
>Ga0307405_10000692_pt1 | contig 13042 bp, 14 predicted proteins | sample 322Cmetagenome_2_FD_203311 | JGI IMG/M metagenome (GOLD analysis project Ga0307405, IMG submission 203311) | Maize rhizosphere microbial communities from greenhouse at UC Davis, California, United States - 322HYB-C-1 | ecosystem: Host-associated > Plants > Roots > Rhizosphere > Soil | place...
CCCATGCACTGGTCGGCGAATCCGGTTCGGGCAAGACGACGAGCATCCGCATCGTCGCGGCTTTCGAGAAGCCAACCTCGGGTGGGGTGGTCATAGACGGCCTGCCGCTTTCGGAGCTACGCGGCGAGACGTTGCGGCTGTTCCGCAAGACGATACAGCTCGTCTACCAGAACCCCTACGGCTCACTCGATCGCCGCCAGACGATCCGGCGCATCGTCGAGGAGCCGCTCTTGAACTTCGAGCCGGTGGCCCGTGGCGAGCGGATGGCGCGGGTTGAGGCAATCATCGCCAAGGTCGGGCTTCCGGATGATGTTCTGGGCAGACGCCCGCAAGCGCTGTCGGGCGGGCAGCGGCAACGCGTCGCGATTGCTCGCGCCTTGATATTGAAGCCGAAAATCCTCGTGCTTGATGAAGCCGTTTCCGCCCTCGACGTCACGGTGCAGGCGCAAATTCTTTCCCTGCTCGGCGACCTGCAGCGCGAGCTCGGCCTGACCTACCTTTTCGTCTCGCACGATCTCGCCGTCGTTCGCCAGATCGCCGACACGGTTTCCGTGCTCAACGGCGGAAAGCTGGTCGACAGCGGTCCGGTCGATCAGGTCTTCGGCAACCCCGCGAGCGACTACACACGCGAACTCATCGCCGCGATTCCGGGCAAGACATTCGCCCCGGCACGGCGGCCATCCACCTTGACGAATACGGGAAGCAAACGATGACGAAGGCAATTGCGCCCAAGCGCCTGGGCTTTTTCAGCCGCGTGCTCGATCAAACCGATGCGGCCACGCGTTACCGGCTGGTTGCCGAGCAGATCGTTCATGCCGAGAAACTCGGATTCGACAGCGCCTGGGTGGCGCAGCACCACTTCGATGGTGAGGAAGGTGGCCTGCCATCGCCGCTGATTTTCCTGGCGGAGCTTGCGGCCCGGACTTCGCGGATCAGGCTTGGGACCGGCGTCATCACGCTGCCGATGGAAAGCGCCGTGCGCGTGGCGGAAGATACCGCCGTCCTCGACATTCTCTCAAGCAATCGCCTTGAGATCGGCTTCGGGACGGGTGGAACGCCGTCGTCCTTCCTGCCCTTCGGACTGGAGAGCAGCACGCGGGCCGCCGTCTACGCCAAGAGCCTGGCAACCGTTCGAGACGCCTGGGCGGGACGCCCGCTTGCAGGAGGTAGCCGGCTCTATCCAACGGCGCCACATCTTCTGGATCGTGTCTGGCAGGCAACCTTCTCTGTTGGTGGTGGCGACAGAGCAGGGCGCGATGGCGATGGGCTGATGTTGTCCCGAACGCAGCCGCGCCCCGCCGATGCCCCAGACACGCCCCTCTGGGAGCTGCAAAACCCGATCATCGACGCCTATCTCGAAAACCTGCCGCGGGGGAGGGTGCCGCGCATTCTTGGATCGCGAAGCCTTTTCGTGGCGGATGATCGCAAGCAGGCTCTTCAATTCGCCGAACTGGGGCTTCAGCGCGGCGTGGAGCGCTTCATCGCCAGCGGACACAAGGTTGCGAGCACCAAGACGGAAGATCTCATCCGGGCGTTCGACGTTCATGTTGGCACACCAGAGGATGTGATCGCCTCCTTGAAAGCAGACACGGCGCTCGAGCGCGTCACCGATCTCGTCTTCCAGGTCCACTCCGTCGATCCGCCGCACGACTACATCCTGCGATCACTGGAACTGATCGCCGGCGACGTCGCGCCCGCGCTCGGCTGGATCTCGGAAACGAAAACCCAGGAACGACGCTTTGCCACGGTTTAGGACGACATAAGAAAGGAACCAATATGAGTGCGCAGACACCCGACATTATCGATCTTCTGGCGGCAATCGAGCCAGGCTCGTTTCTGGATCGCATCCGCAACCAGCGCCCGGAAACGCGCATCAACGCGCAGAAGAGTTATCTCGCGCTCTTCGACCCGGTGAGTGAGATCGATGTCACACGCCCGGAACGGCTTGCGCTTGCGGCGTTTGTTGCCGGCCTGCATCGCGCCGCGGGTGCCACCGAGTTCTACGCCGCCGGTTTGAGTGAAGCCAGTGGCGGCGCGTCACTTGTGGCAGCGGTGAGGACTGAATTGCTCCGGGCCGCGGCGGAAGGCCCCTACGGGCATTATCCGGAGGGACCGCTGTCCGTCGAAGACAGGTCGGGGCCTGCCTATGCGGTATCTGATTTCGGCCGCGCCGTTTTCGGCGCCAGACTGTCGGCGGCTTTGGAGCACGCGCATCTCCTCGTTTTCCGACCGCGCGAGGCGAGCCCGGATGCCTTGCAGACGCTGCTCGACGCCGGATGGACGACAACGGCGATCGTCACCCTCTCGCAACTCGTTGCCTTCCTCTCTTTCCAGATCCGTGTCGTCGCCGCGCTCTCGGCGCTCGGCACCGCCGTACAGGCGCGCGCTCCACGCGCGGCCGCGGAATGAGGAGCTCGTCATGACCGATATCGTCATTCATCCGCGGATTGAAAATCGCCCGAATAGCTTTACCCAGGAAGCAATCGGCTGGACGCCCTGGCTTGAGCCGCTTTCAGAGGGGGAGCTCACCGAACGGCACTGGGCCGGCCTCGTTGACGCCTCTCGGTCGAAGTCTCCGTACTTCATGCTCCTTGCGCGCGATCCGGGGATCCTCGAAGCCCGCACCAAGACCGACAAGGACATTTTCTACAATACCGAGGCAGGTTTGCCGCGTGCCGAGCGTGAGCTTTCCGCCACGGCCGCTTCGCGCAGCAACGGGTGCATCTTCTGCGCCTCGGTACATTCGCGCTTTGCGTCGCATCATTCGAAGCGCACTGAAGAGGTTCAGAGGCTGCTTGACGAAGGCACCGGCGCCGATCTCGCCAGCCCCCGTTGGAAGGCCGTGGTCGCGGCCTCGGTGGCTTTGACCGCGACACCACCGGCGTTGGGCGCGGAGCAGGTCGACCAGCTACATAAGGAAGGTCTCGACGATCTCGAAATCGCCGACGTCATTCACGGCGCCGCCTTCTTCAACTGGGCGAACCGCCTCATGCTCTCGCTCGGCGAGCCGACACCGGCGAAATAGCGGTTGTCGCCCGTAAACGGGCGACAACGATGGGTCAGATGGCGTTTGCCAGCTTGTCTTCGATATAGAGCTGGCGGAGCTTCAGCGTCTGGGGTCCAGGCTTTCCGTCGCCGACCGCCTGTCCGTCGATCGAGGTCACGGGTAGAACGAAGTTGGTCGCCGAGGTGATGAAGGCTTCGGCGGCATCCTTCGCTTCCTCTGGCGTGAACGCGCGTTCCTCGACGGGAAGGCCGGCGTTGCGAGCGATGTCGAGAACGCTGAGGCGCGTGATGCCATGCAGGATCGCGTTTGACAGGCCCCGCGTGATCAGCGTCCCATCCTTGCTGATAATGTGTGCCGTTGCCGCGCTTGCTTCGGTTACGAAGCCGTCCTCGACCAGCCAGGCGTCATCGGCGCCGACGGATGCGGCCTGCATCTTCGCCATCGAGGGATAGAGCAGCTGGACCGTCTTGATGTCGCGCCGAGCCCAGCGCTGGTCGGGAACGAGCGCAACGGAAATCCCCGTCTTGACCTTCGGGTTGTCGAGCACGGACTTGGCCTGGGTGAACAGAACCAGCGTCGGGGTTGCGTTCTCAGGGAAGGCGAAGTCTCGGTCGGCGGCGCCGCGGGAAATCTGCAGATAGATAAGCCCCTCCCGAAGATCGTTCCTGCGGACGATCTCGCGATGAACTTCAAGTAGTTCGTCTTCCGTCAGCGGGCAGGCGATGCCCAGTTCGGCCGTGGAGCGCTGCAGGCGTGCCGCGTGACCGGCATACTCCAGCAGCTTGCCGCCGATCACGCCGGTGACTTCGTAGATCGCGTCGGCGAACAGGAAGCCGCGGTCGAAAATGGAGACTTTCGCGTCAGCTTCGGCGAGCCAGCTGCCATTCAGATATACGGTACGGGTCAAGATCAGTCCTCGTTCAGATTTCAGGCTTGGAAAAGGGCGCGATATCCACGCCAGCGGCGATAAGTTTGTCACGCAGGGCGCGCGCCGTTACCGCCGCACCCGGCGTATCGCCGTGAATGCAGACGGTGGCCGCGGTGACGTCGAGACTTGCGCCACCGACCGTCGGAATCTTGTTGTTGCAGACCATCGACAGCACCTGGTCGACGCTTTGGTCGACATCATGAATGGCCGCGCCCTCCATTTGCCGTGGCGCCAGCATGCCATTTTCGAGATAACTGCGATCGGCATAGACCTCGCAGGCGACGCTGAGGCCGGCGGCCTCGGCGGCCCGCATGGTCCGCGAATAGGGGAGAGTGATGAAGACGAGGTTCGGATCGACGGCGCGGATGGCGCGCACGCAAACCGCCGCCAGTTCCGCATCCTCGGCCGCCATGTTGCCAAGCGAGCCATGTGTCTTCACATGGGTGATCGGCCAGCCGAGCGCCGACGCCATCCCCTGGATCGCGGCGATCTGATAGATGATCTGCGCCTCTATATCCTCAGGCCGCTCGCCCGAAATTCTGCGTCGGCCGAAACCGTAGAGGTCCATGAAGGATGGATGGGCGCCGACGGCGACGCCATGCTTCTTGGCGTTCAGGATCGTGTCGCGCATGACAATAGGATCGCCGGCATGGAAACCGCAGGCCACGTTCGCCGTGGTAATGATCTCCATCATGGCCGCGTCGTCGCCGATCTTGTAGGCGCCGAAGCTCTCGCCCATGTCGCAGTTCAAATCTACTGATACCATGGCTGAACTCCTTGTTCGCGAGGGCGCCGCCGGCCATTCGTCAATCGCCGCTGAGGGTGTGATAGTGCTTGACATACAGTTGGTGTACTGAAATGACAAGGGCATTGTCGATTGAGAATCTCGCTTGTCGAGACGTGTTTGATGGTGATGGTGGAAATATCTCTCGCTTTCCGTTTGCGCTCGGCACCTAGGCCTCTGGAGCGGCATGTTACCGCGTCCGCGCCCTTCTTGCAGGTAAAGTCGCGCCTATGGCCATGATGCAGTCGGTCCATCCCAACTATCCGCGCATTATCGCGTGCGGTGACAGTGCGCTGGTGGTCGAATTCTCCGACCAGATCGATGAAGAGACGAATGAGCGTGTCATTGCCTTGGCGGACATGCTGGCGACGCGGCCGATAACAGGCGTCATCGAAACCGTTCCAACCTACCGTTCGCTCCTTGTCGCTTATGATCCCGTCATCATGCGCGGTAAGACGCTTTCCTCTTCGCTCCAAACAATGCTTGGCGAGCTGTCGGTGGGCGGCGGAGCCGCGCGCCGGATCACCGTACCCGTTCTTTATGGCGAGGAGGTCGGGATCGATCTCGATGAACTCGCGGATATGAAGCAGATGTCGCGCGAGGAGCTGATCGCGTTGCATGCGTCCGCCGATTATCGCGTCTATATGATCGGCTTCGCGCCGGGCTTTTCCTATCTCGGCGGCCTGCCTCGGCAATTGCATACACCGCGCCTGGCCGTTCCGCGCCAGCGGATCGACGCGAGCGCGATCGGCATTGGAGGCAAGCAGGCCAGCATCAATTCCGTTCCCGGCCCAAGCGGTTGGCGCTTCATCGGCCGCACGCCGCTCAAGCTGTTCGATCCCTCGCGACCTCAGCCATTCCTTTTGCGCGCGGGCGATCGCGTGCGCTTTCGTCCTGTCGGCGCCGACGAGGCCGAAAGCCTCGATGCCGCCATCAGCCGAGGCGAGGCGGTGGAGGAGTGGGAGGCACCATGACCATGCTCCATATCAAGCAAGCCGGCCCCATGCTGACGGTCCAGGATCTCGGACGCACCGGGCTCATGCACCTCGGCGTCTCCGGCGCCGGTGCGATGGACCCGACGTCGATGCTGATCGCCAACCGGCTGGTCGGCAACGCGGATAGTGACGCGGCGCTGGAGTTCGCGCATGTCGGCGGGGCGTTCGTGGCCGAAAAACCGGTGCGTTTCGCGGTAACCGGCGGCGCCATCGATATCACCGTCGACGGTCAGCTCAGGCATGGTTGGGAAAGCCACTGGCTCATGCCGGGCGAGGTGCTGAAGATCGGCGCCCTGCGGCGGGCCGTCTGGGGTTATCTCGCCATCTCGGGTGGCATCGATACGCCGAAGGTTTTGGAGGCGCGCTCGACGCATCTTCGCTCCGGTCTCGGCGGCATTGACGGACGGCGTCTTGCGATCGGCGATGCGCTGCCGCTTGGCGAGACCAAGAAGTCTTCGCTCCTTGCATTGCGCAAGCCGTTCTCGCGATCGAACGGCCCGGTGCGCGTCGTTCCGGGGCCGCAGGCGGATCATTTCGACGCGGCCGCCTGGAAGAATTTCCTGCGGGAACCCTTTAGTGTCACCCCAAGCCGGGACCGGATGGCGCAGGTTCTCGATGGTCCCGCCATCCGTGCCTTCGCCGGTCACGATATCGTCTCTGATGGGACGGTGGCGGGCTCGATCCAGGTGCCGTCGTCCGGGCGCCCGATCGTGCTGATGGCGGAGCGCCAGACCACGGGCGGCTACCCGAAGATCGCGACCGTTGCCTCGGTCGACCTGCCAAGATTGGCGCAGACGGCGACGGGCAGCACCATTCGCTTCAAATCCATATCACAGGAAGAGGCGGAAGATTTGCTGATCGCGCGCTATAACGCGCTCGCGAATATCCTTGCTTCTCTCGAGGAAAAACCAGGGGACGCGGCAAAGGTGGAGGACCGACAAACATGAGCCAACCGCTTGCCAAGCAGGCCTATGCGAAAATCATCGAGATGATCCTCGCCGGCGGGCTGAAGCCCGGAGACGTCTTGCAAGAGGCGAAGCTCGGAGAGGAGCTCGCCATGTCGCGCACCCCGGTTCGCGAAGCGATCAAGCGCATCGAGGCCGAAGGACTTGCCGTTCAGGACGGGCGCTTTCTCAAGGTTCGCACGCTGACCCCGGGCGAGGTGAACGAGATCTTCTTTCTCAGAAGTGTCATCGAAGGCTATTGCGCCCGCCATGCGACGGCGGTCGCGCCCGCTATCCTCGACGGTCTCGAGAGGCGTGTGACCGCCCTGATGACCGAAGGACCGGGCGAGGAAGACGAGCAGCGCCGGGTCGACGACGATTTCCATCTGACGCTGGCCCGCTCCACGTCCAACGAGATGATGGTGCGCACCATCAGCGATCTCAGGCGCCGGACCTGCATGTTCGACCACAGCCTCGTTCCCGCACGCTATCTGAAGGGCTGCGAGGAGCACCTCGAAATCATCGCGGCGCTGCGCGCCAAGGATGGCGAGCAGGCTGGAAAGCTGATGAGCCGACATGTCCTCAATGCCCGCGATGCAATCGTTGGGCGGCTTGAACACAACGAGCGGAAAGCAACGCGATGAAGTGCCTGATCGTTCAGCCCATTCACAAGGATGGCCTTGATCTCCTACGGCAGGCGGGCGTGGAACCCGTCTTGTGCCCGTCGCCGGATGCTGAGACCGTATCGACGATGATCATGGGCTGCGACGCAGCCATCACCCGCGATGCGGGCCTGCCGGCCGCGCCCATTCTCGCGAGCGATCGTCTGAAGGTTATCGTGGTCCACGGCGCCGGCCACGATGCTGTCGACAAGCGCGCGGCGCATGAGAAGGGCGTGCTGGTCTGCAATACACCCGGCGCCAACGCGCAATCGGTTTCGGAACTCGCATTGGGGCTTATGCTCGCCGCGGCCCGGCTGGTGCCGGCCGCCGATCGTGCTGTTCGTTCCGGTGAGCGCGGCTTTCGCGAGGCCCATACGTTTCATGAATTGTCCGGCAAGACCGCGTTCGTCGTCGGCTGGGGCGCGACGGGCGCCGGATTGGGGCGGATGCTTCACGCGGCGCTCGGCATGCGGGTTCTCGTCTTTTCGCCGAGAAGCGCGGATACCGGTTCGTTCCAGCGAGCGGGCACGCTTGCCGAGGGCCTCGCACAGGCCGATGTCGTCTCGCTCCACACCCCCATGCGTGAGGAAACACGCGGAATGATCGGCAAAATTGCTTTCGCGGCCATGAAACCGGGCGCCATTCTCGTCAACACGGCGCGTGCCGGCTTGATCGACGAGACGGCACTTGCCGAGGCGCTCGCGAGCGGCGTCGTTGCCGCTGCCGCGCTGGACGTCTATTCGCCAGAAGCACCGAGCGGTCCACTGGGCGCCACCGAGCGCGTCATCTTCACCCCGCATCTCGGCGGCACGACGCCCGAGGCGTTGCAGCGGGTCGCGGTCGGCGCCGCCCGCAATGTGCTCCTGGCGCTTTCCGGCGAGAAGCCGGCCACGACCATTGAATTTCTACCGGAGGCATCCGCGTGAGCGCAATCATCAGGGACACGATCGATAGACTGCTCGATCGCATCAACGCCATCTCCGATCCCGGCCCGGGCTTCACCCGCCCATCCTACAGCCCACTCGAAAGCCGCGCGCATGAAGTGGTCGCCGAGGAAGTAGAGCGCCTGGGCATGACCGTGACCCGGGACGCCGCGCTCAATCTCTTCGCGCGCCTGTCGGGACGTGATCGCGACGCCCCGCCGATCTACATCGGCTCGCACGTAGATACGGTTTCCATGGGCGGCGCTTATGACGGCGCGGCCGGCGTCGCCGGCGCCGTTGCGCTTGCGGCTGCCTTCGTGGACAGCGGGCAGGCGCCGCCGGTCGATCTTGTCGTTACCGTGACGCGCGCGGAGGAAAGCGTGTGGTTTCCTGTCTCCTACGCCGGCTCGCGGGCAGCGCTGGGACGCCTGACCGCGCCTGAACTGCAGGCGAAGCGAGCCGATAACGGCCGGACCCTCGGCGACCATATCCGCGCGGAAGGCGGAGATCCTAATGCGATTTTGAATGGCCCGGGCCTTTCGCCGGCGCGCTTCATCGAGCTGCATATCGAGCAGGGGCCGGTGCTCGACGACGCGAAGGAAGCGTTCGGCATCGTCGATGGCGTACGCGGCGGATTGCGATATCGCGAGGCGCGCATCGACGGAACATGGGCGCATTCGGGCGGAGCGCCGCGCGCCGCGCGCTCGGACGCGGTCTTCGCGCTGGCCGATCTGATCGTTGCCATTGACAAGCACTGGGGTGAGATCCTCGATGGTGGCGACGATCTCGCCGTCACCTTCGGTCGGGTCGATGCGGCGAGCTCCGAACACGCCTTCGCCAAGGTGCCGGGCCGCGTCGATTTCTGCGTTGATCTGCGCAGTGACGATGTCGCGGTTCTCGAACGCGCCGATGCGCTGCTGCGGGCCGAGGCGGCATCGATCGCGGCCTCGCGTGGCGTGCGCTTCGACTTCGGGCAACAGTCGCGCAGCCAGCCGACCCGGCTGTCGACTGATCTCGGCAACATGATTGCCGACGCGGCGAAACGGCTCGGCCACTCCCCGCGCCGGATGCTGTCGGGGGGCGGCCATGATGCGGCAGCCTTCGCGCAGGCGGGCTGGGACTCCGTCATGGTGTTCCTGCGCAACTGGAACGGCAGCCACAATCCCGATGAAGCCATGGACAACGCGGATTTGGCCGCGGCAGTCGAAATCTTGTACGCCGCGATTGCCGGTGAGACGGGCGGTTCACGATGAGTGAAAAGGAAAACCTGACACAACAGGTCTATCGCGATCTGAAGCAGCGTATCCTGGAAGGGCAGTTTTCCTCCGGCGATATGCTGACGGAACGTTCGCTCGCGCAGGACTCCGGTATTTCCCGCACGCCACTGCGCGCGGCGATTTCCCGCCTGGAAAAAGAGGACGTGATCTCAAGGCTGCCGAACGGCGCGCTCATGGTGCGCCAGGTGACCGTGGAGCAGCTGCTTGAGATCGTCCAGCTCAGACGCTTGCTCGAAGGAGCAGCAGCCGAGACAGCGGCCACGCGACCGCTCACGCCCGATCTCATCCAGTCGCGCGAACGCATGCGTGCCTACGCCAATGGCGGCGACATCGCTTTCGATCACTTCTGGCTCGACGACGATGCCTTTCACAATGCTGTCGCCCATGCCGCCGAGCTTCCCCTGCTCGCGGCCATGCTGACCGAGATGCGCGGCATCGCCCGCCGCTGCACGATCACCCGCACACACGACCGCTTCGACCAGCAGGCGCTCGAGCACATCGCGGTCATCGATGCGATCGAAGCCGGGGACGGCGTCGCTGCAAGACTAGCGATGGAGGCCCACTTCGACAGCGTGCGCGCCCGCTTCCTGGGCTGGCTGGCGCGGAGCTGAGGCAATGAAAATGCAATCCAAGGCACCCAATGACGGCCTGGACGCTCTTCGCGGAAGCGAGGCTTCGTTCTCGCGAGACGAATTCGCCAGGCGTCAGGCGCGGGCAGTGTCGGCGCTGGTGGCCAGCGGCCACGAGGCGCTTGTCGTCACCGGGCCTGAGACGATCTATTGGCTGACAGGGCGCCAAACCGCCGGATACTTCGCGTTTCAGGCGCTGATCCTCACGGCATCGGGCGAGCTCACGCTGCTGGTGCGGCAGCTGGAACTCTACGGAACGGTGGCCAATACCTGGCTTTCCGACATCGTCGTCTACCAGGATGGCGAGAGCCCTGTCTCGGCGCTGGTGGCACTGCTGCGAGACCGCGAGATCACGCGGCCGGCGATCGAGCTCGGTGGCTGGTTCCTGCCGCCCAGGCTCGCGGATGAGATCGCCAGGGAGCTTGGACAGCAGCGTCTTGCGGATGGCTCGGACATCCTGCCGCCGTTGCGCATGGTCAAATCAGCCGATGAACTCGCCGCGATCCGTGCTGCCGCGCGTTATGCCGAAGCGGGCATGATCGCGGCCATCGACGCCTGCCGTGGTGGCGCCAACGAAAACGACATCGCCGCGGCCATGCTGCGGGCCGCAACGCAGGCCGGTTCCGAGGCCATGGCAATGGAGCCGCTCGTCTCGTCGGGACCACGCAGCGGCCTGCCGCACATGACCTGGCGCCGGCGCCTGTTGGAAGCGGGCGATCCCGTTTTCCTCGAACTCGCGGGCAGCCATGCCCGTTATCATTCCGCGCTCATGCGCGGCGTCTGGATCGGCGGCCCGCCGGATGACGCACAGCGGATGATGGATTGCTCGCTGCGCGCCCTTGATGCCGCGCTATCGGCGATCCGCCCGGGCGCGCCGTGTTCGGCGCCGCATGAGGCCGCACAGAGCGTCATCGACGAGGCCGGCTACACCGTCGCGTTTCGCAAGCGTATCGGCTACTCGATGGGCGTCGCCTTCGCGCCCGACTGGGGCGAGGGGGGGATCCTCAGCCTGTTTACCGGCGTCTCGCGCGTAATCGAGCCCGGCATGGTGTTCCACCTGCCTGCCACGCTTCGCAGATACGGCCATTGGACGGTCGGTGCGTCGGAGACGGTGATCGTTACCGAACACGGCGCCGAGCCGCTATCGAGCCTGCCCAGAACCCTCACCATTCGCTGATCAAGATCATATCGCCATCACAAAGGAGACCACCGTGCGCTCACTCTTCCATCTCGCCTACCACGTCACCGATCTCGACGCGTCGAGACGCTTCTACGGCGACGTCCTCGGTTGCGCCGAAGGCCGTTCGACCGATACCTGGGTCGATTTCGACTTCTTCGGCCACCAGATCTCGCTGCACCTCGGCAAGCCGTTCGAGGTCACGCGCACCGGCAAGGTCGGCGATCACATGGTGATGATGCCGCATCTCGGCGTCGTACTGCCGCTCGATGATTGGTTCGCGCTCGCCGAACGCCTGCAAAAGGGCAACATCGCCTTCGATATTCCGCCAGTCGTCCGTTTCGAGGGTGAGCCGGGCGAGCAGCGGACGATGTTCTTCTTCGACCCGAGCGGCAACCCGATCGAAGTCAAGGGCTTCAAGGACTTCGACAGCGTCTTCGCGCACTAAAAAGAAAAGGACCGGGCGATCATCTCGCCCGGTCCTTTTTTATCCAGGTCGCGGTTGTCGCTCAGTCTAGAAGACGCTCGGCGACTTCGTCAGGAGCTCGTTGCCATCCCCGCCGATGATGATGATGTCTTCGAAGAAGGCAGCACCAACGCCGTCGAGCGATAGAAACGCCTCGACGCCGAATGCCATGTTCTCTTCCACGACATCTTCAGGCATCGACATGGTCGTCGAGATGCGCGGCAACTCGAAGCCGAGACCGATGCCGTGGCCATAGAAGGGGAAGTTCTTCATGATCGGCGAGATCGAGCCGCCGAATGCCGCCGTCATGCGATCACCTTCGGCCGCGACGTCAAGCAGCTTCGTGCCGGGTCTCAGCATATCCGACAAGCGGTGCACGATGTTGCCCGCGGCTTCGATCAGGCGCAGCTGTTCGCTGTTGGCCTTGCCACGCACAGCCGTACGGCCCGGGTCAAGGTAATATCCCTGAAACAGCGGGCCATGAAGCGTGCCGGTGACGATGTCGCCGATAGCAGGCACGTCGGCGCTGTAGCCCGTGAGCGGGAAGCGCTGATCGAAGCCTAGCGTGTCGCCATGGTTGGTGCCGATCATCTGGATGCGGCCACCGCGGCGGACGACCTCGCGAGCGGCCTCGCCGGCCGCTTCACGCTCCGACATGCCGCTGATCAGGCTTTCCATCAGGATCGTCATTCCCGCCGTCGCGGTCTCGCCCGCGACGCGATAACAGTCGAGTTCGCGCTTGCTCTTGATCCGCCGAACGGATCTGACAAGGTCGTCGGCCGGGACCCATTCGATATCGGGCGCAATGGCTTCCAACTCGCGGTAGTATTTCACCGGGATCAGGTTGGTGCCAACAAGCGCGACGGGGCCCTTCACGCCGCGTTCGACGAGCGAGCGGGCGACGCTTTCGAAGGGATGATTGCTGCTGAGCACATCATCGATCGATACCAGATCGCGACGAACTTCCGGCTCGTCGATATGCAGCTGCGGCGCAAGTCCTTCCTGTAAGATGACGCCCGCGAAGGATCTTGCGGTCCAGATCAACGAGTCCATGCCGCCGCTGATGGCATAGTGGTTGGAGAGGTAGAGAATGTCGCCGCAATTGTCGGTCGTTCCGCCGCCGCGTCCGAAGACGACCGTCGTGGCAAACCCACGCCGTTTCATCTCGTTTTGAACGCGATCCCAGCGCGCCTCGTATTCGTCCAGCGGAAAATAGCGATCCATCATATCACTCCGTATGCACTCTCGCG
>Ga0307405_10000694_pt1 | contig 13024 bp, 4 predicted proteins | sample 322Cmetagenome_2_FD_203311 | JGI IMG/M metagenome (GOLD analysis project Ga0307405, IMG submission 203311) | Maize rhizosphere microbial communities from greenhouse at UC Davis, California, United States - 322HYB-C-1 | ecosystem: Host-associated > Plants > Roots > Rhizosphere > Soil | place...
TTAAAAGACGCCATCTGACCGAGCCCATCCTGCATGCCGATCACATATCCGGCCGCATTAAACCGCTTAGTTTCAGTGCGGCCAGATGAGTAAGTGATCTTGACGGCTGTTACGACGGTGCCTGACGTTTCATACGAATAACGCTCGAATCCGCCGTCGGCAAACGTCTGTTGGGTCACACGAGCGCCGTCGTATGAGATCTGTTTTACAAGCTTGTCGCGTCCATCCCTGATCGAAACTAAGTGACCTCCGCTAAACGTGTATTGCACGACGTTATCGAGTGGATCAGTTACGGTTGCGAGTGTGATTTGTGTACCGTTGGTAGCATAGGTATAGAGCCAGCGCCGTCCGAGTGGATCGGTCACGCGCTCCACGAAACCGTCAGAGTTGTACTGGAATGAGAGCGATCGGCCGACCGCATTCGTTACGCTTGTTAGCTTTGTTCCGGTGTAACCGAGTGTCGTGGCATTTCCATTATGGTCCAGAATTGCGACAAGTCTGCGACTTGAGTCGAACCGCAGCAGTTCACCACCCGCAAATCTGTATTCAAAAGTGCCGTCAGTTTTCTGCCGTACCACATCACTACGCTTCGAAACGATCCCCGTTGACGTAAAGAGCAAAGCATCATCGACATCAACGCCGGCATAGCTAAAGAGCCGGCCGAACCTTTGCTCCGGAAAGACAATCCGACCGGCGCCTCCCGGTCCGAAAGTGCCTGTGAGCCTCACGTCGTAGTTGTCTTTTGTGTCAACGCCGAAACGGCCGATACGGTCCTGCATGGCGCTGGAAATATCACTGGTATAGATGCGTGTTAAATCCAACCCGCCGCGAGCGCCACCGAATGAAACGTCCGTTGTGGTTTCGATCTTTTTACCGGTTGTCAAATCAACCGGCTTGGGTGTTTGGTTACTTGGACAGTCACAGTCGCCAGGATCATCCTCCGGCCCCGTACTCGGGAAATACCAGGAAAAATCAACCAGACCGTAGGGTTGGCCCGTATTGGGATCGATCTCCGGCACGATGAGGCGGCCGTCTGCACTCACACGTCCGTATCCGTAGACATACCACTGCACCGTATCGTGATTAAACGCATAGAGCTCAGCCTGCGTGCCTGGATCAGCTCCTTGCAGGTTCGGGAACACCATCGGCATCGGTATATCGGAGATTGCGCCGCCCGGTTGATTCGTATAGACCATCGCGGTCGTAACATTCGACGGCAACGGTGTCGGCGTGCGATCGATCGGCACCGGAGTGATCGACACACGCGTGACCGGAGTGTTGTCGCGATTGCGCAGATTGGCGCCGGCTGGAACAGTTAACTGTAGACCCGGCACGCCTGGGGTGGTGACGACTGTTGTTTGTGCGGGCGCGATGATTACTTCGTTCTCGACGTCGATTGGCGGCAGATAGAAAACATAAGGCACTGCGTTCGCCTCGCCGGCAACGATTGTGGTGGGTTCGGCGAGCACCGGATAAGTTCGATTGGGCGAACTTGCAGTGCGTCCATCGATCATCACCGGCCGGTTCACGCCGGCGGTCACTCCAGTCAACAGGAAAGCACCGGCCGCATCAGTGGTGGCGCTATGGCCATCCAGTGAAATCGTCGCTCCGATAATCGGCTCATGTTCAGTGGACAATACGCGACCGGAGAGTGTTGTTTGACCCGCAGCGATAACACTCAAATTCGCGGGCGCGGTTCGCGTTGTTTCGTTACCGTCGATATCGGCGGCTGCGTTGATGTCAAATACGTAACTTCCGACCGCCAGATTTGCAGCGGCGAGATTCAGCGTCAGAGTGGATGACGCACCGGCAGTGATCTGCGAAGGTTCAAACGTGGCGACGACACCGGCCGGCAGTCCGGTCGCGGTCAAACGAGCGAGTTGCGTGAAGCTTGGGTGCGTGCTGGTAAGCTGAACTACATACGTTGCGGAACTTCCCTGCACCGCACTCGCGGATGCAGGCGCAACTGTGATCTGAAAATCCTGCGACGCAGTTACCGTGAAGTCCTCGGCAGTGGATACCTGTCCCCCGGCGTTCGTCAGCTCAATTCGACCAGTCACTGCCGCATTCGGCACAAGCACCTGGACCTGCGTTTGACTCGCAAAAGTGACCAACGCCGGCAAGCGTGTATTGCCTCGTCCCGCAAAGGTGACGAGTGGGTCGCCGTCGGACGTCTTCAGCCACAGTCCCGTTAAAGTAACTGTAGTTCCGATTGGACCTGCTTGCGGACTGAAACCCGTGATCACCGGAACTGGGGCAAGCACTTGAAATGAAGTTGGACTAACTGCTGTTCCACCTTCAGTCTGAACCGTCACTGGACCAGTGGCAGCATCATCCGGCACAGTAACAACCAGCGATGTTTGAGTGGCAGAAGTCACGGTGGCAACCACCTGACCTCCACCGGACTCGGTCGCGCGGGTAAAGCGCACGACGTTTTGATCGGTACCACGAGCATCAAAACGCGCGCCATTAATCGTGATGCTTTCCCCGGACCGAGCGGTATCAGGTGAGAACGACGAAATAGTCGGCGGTAGAGTCAATCGCCGCAGCGTGTGATTGCCCGTGTCGGCAACAATGATCGCGCCGGAAGATGTAGTGGCAATGCCTCGCGGCGTGAGAAACCCAGCTATATTGCCGGCGCCATCCGCCTGTCCACGCTCACCCGAACCAGCCACCGTTGTCAGACCGAGAGCCCATCCCCTGCCGGCAGGCACGCGAGTAACCTGCCTGATAAGCGAGTTGACCGCATCGGTGACGACAATGATGCCGGCAGCATCGATAGCAATTCCCGACGGTTCGGCAAAATGCGCATAGACGGCAAAGGTATCTATAAACCCTCTGACTTGTCCCGCGATTGTCATCACCGACCCGGTTGAATCGATTGTGCGAATACGATGGCTGCCTTTGTCTAAAAGATAGATGGAAACATTGGAACCACTCACAGCGATGCCTGTGGGACAGTCGAATTGCGCAGGAGAATCACTTACGCCAGCCGTGCCGTCTCCTGCGAGCGTGCTGACTTGTCCACTTGAATTAATGACTCTTGCTGCTGCGTTACCCGTGTCTGCCACATAAATGTTGCCCTGCTGGTCCACGGCAACTCCGCGCGGCGAATTGAACCGAGCCTGGTTCCCAGCTCCGTTCACAAGACCGGGAGTACCGTCTCCGGCAATCGTAGACACTGTGCCATCGATAGCAATTTTTCGAATGCGATGGTTTGCAGTATCGGCAACAAACAGGACGCCACCAGCGTCAACTGCGACTCCCTGCGGGTGCTTAAACTCCGCCGTTGCCGCTGGTCCATCAGCAAATCCGTACGTGCCGTTACCTGCCACTGTAGAAACAACCCATTGCGGGTTGCCTGCCTGGTCCAACTCAGAGCGCAGGCGCCTGATGCGGTTGTTACCGCCATCTGCGATGTAGACGGAATCATCCGCGCCGACAGCAAGGCCGGCCGGATCCTGGAAACGGGCCTGTGAGGCTACGCCATCTGCAAACCCGGGACTACCGGCGAGTCCGGCGATGGTCGTTACAGTTGTCGACGACGAGCCTGGCGGGGAGGTTGCTACTACGGTGAATGCATCAGCGAGAGTGACTGTCTCCTCGACGAGATTCAATGGTTCAGGCGCGGAAACATTAGGCGTTACCACTTTCACCGTTCGCGGATAAAGCGCCGCGGCTGGTTGAACAATTAGCTGAGCTGTCGCAGTGGTAGCACTCGTGACGGTGAGCTCGCCGAGTTCGCCGGGGTACGCGCCGTTAACGGCTACGTCCTGACCAAAACTGGCCCGCGTTTCTCCCTGGACCCAGTGGGTGTTCTGCCCTTGAAGTGAAACTACGAGGGTTTCTCCCTGTACGGCACGAGTTGGATCGATCGAAACGAGACTGGCGGTCGGTAGAACGGTTTGGATTCCGCTAACGCTAATCGTCAGAAATGATCCGATGGAACTGGTAATCTCGACAACAAGTTCATTTGAACTTTGTAGAGTGACGGTTTGCGAAACAAAGGGGGTATTGTCGTTGATTTCATTGTGGGTAAATAGTTCAACTCCGTTGAGTTGAATAGTGGCGTTCGACACTCGGCGCCACCCGTCAGCACCACCGTTCTGAACCTCGATTGTGTACGGCGCGACGACTCCGGACGGGATCGAGAACTGCTCGGTAACCGTGACCGGTGAACCCGCCTCTCGAATGAACGTCTGTGGTCCATAAAACGTAACCTTATTGCCGGTCTGAGAAGTTGTCGCTGGTTTGACTGGTCGTTCAGCGGTCGCGAGTTTCGTGGCCAAAGCTGACGGCGCAATGGAACCCATCACGACTGCGAAGACAAGCAAAAGCGAAAGAAGCAAGCGCGGTGACAACACCCTGAAGATGGTCGGTACGTATTTGTTTTGCTTGTCGTGTTGCTCGTCGAAAGAATTGGTGCGGTCCATCTTAAACTCCTCAGTCACTCAGTTGTCGTCTATGTCACAAAGCGCAAAGTTGCCAACCAGTTGCTCGCTTACGGACTGGTCGCGCTGATCGTGACCGTTCCCATATTCGCTCTCCACGGATTTACTGAAACGCGATAAGTGCCCGGAGTCGGCAGGACCACAGGAGTGAGATCGAAGCTCGCGCCGCTGTCCAGGTAGTAAGTCAGTGGGAGTTCGGAGACCGAGGGCTTTGTGATCTCGATCGTGATCTTGCCTACGGTGTTGTTGGTGATGTGCAACGTAACCTGCTGACCAGTGGATCCGTCCATCGTGAGTTTCGCGTTTTGACCGGGAGTGGTGGTCGTCAACGTAACGGGTGAACCATTTATAGTGAGAGTGCCGGTGAGATCAGGCGGCACATCGAAGAGACGAACGGTAACTCCACCCGTGAAGTCGAAATTCGGGCGAACCGAAACAACTTGCGTATTGGTGTTGGCCCACTGATACAGACTAAAACCGCCAGGCTGGCCCGCATGGACCAGTTCCTGGGAGCAGCATTCGAGATCGACGCCGGCGGTGACGTTACCTGCCGGCATTGTCACGTCACTCCTCTGCAAGGCAGTCCTCTGCCCTGCGGTCACGTTAAACGTGTACTTCGCGGCTTGTCTCGAGGTGGGTACATTAATCGTGACGGGTTGCCCATCGACGGCGATCGTTTCGGTAATATCGGACGAGCCCTGGCCGAGAGTTAAAGTCACACTGTCATCAGTTCCAAACAACTCGGTGAGAATTGTGTAAGTGCCCGTCGTTGGAAGCGTCGTCGTTTCGATTATCTTCGAGGCTGCATTGTCGGCGAGCCGGCGATTGAGTTGAACGCCATCGGGTCTGATTATCGACACGAGGTTCAGCCAGGAATTGTTGTTGTCGATCTTCAAATAAACAGTTTGTCCGGCGGTACCGGTAAACGTCAGCGTGCGGTTTTGTCGTTCCGCAGTGGCGGTCACGGTTACAGGTGAACCACCGATCGAGATCGTGCCGTCAGAAACATCAGCGGGCACTTCGTAAAGGTTAAACGTATATGTGCCGGCAGTCTTCCACGTATCGACTTTGATCTTGTAGGTGCCCGTGGTCGGTAACACGATCGCCTCAAACAGTTCCGCTTGAGTTGGTCCAATCTGCCGGATGGATCGCACGGAAGCTAAAGTCTGTCCGTTTGGCCGAAGGATCGACAAATCAGCCGCGATCGGACCCGTCACCTTCAAACTGAACTTTTGCCCAGCCGTTCCGTTGAACGTCACTTCCCCATCATGTCCGGGGACGGTGGCTGTAATTGTGGCCGGTGGACCGCCAATCGTTCCGGTTCCAGTGGCGAGCACAGGCACGTCGTACAAACTCATCGTGGTCGTGCCGGGGAATGCGAGGTAGCCGTTGACTACAATCGTGTACGTTCCGGCAGTTGGCAAAGTGAATGTATCTTCAAATCCTTCTGGTGGCGCGCCCGTCGTCGGCGGCTGAGTGAACAATCCAAACGTTGACAGTCTGGCGCCGTCAGGCTTGAGCATGTAAAGCTCGCTATACGGGTAAATCGCCCCGGTCACTTTCAAGGTAAGACGCTGGCCCGCGGTGCCGGTAAAGGTAAGGCGCGCGTCTTGTCCCGGCACTGTGGTCGTGATGGACACAGGTTGGCCGTCGGGCAGGATCGTGCCGGTTACATCGGCCGGTACGTTGAAGAGTTGCAGATCGAGTTTACCGCTGCTGGAATCCGGATAAATGGTGATCGTGTAGGTACCCGTTACGGGCAGTGTCATCGTGTCGAGCAGTCGTTCGATATCCAGGAAGCCGCCATCGAAGAACCACTCCGGATATGCAAAATCATCATTGATATAGTTGCCCTGTGGATCGGTTACTACTACGTCGGCATAGCTCTGACCAATCTTCACGTTGTTCATCTTCAGACTGACTCGCTGGCCGGCAGTGCCGCTAAAAGTAACTTTGGCGATTTGACCAGTGGCAGGAATCGCTACTGTGATCGGTGGTCCATCAGCGACTATTGAAGCAGTTACCGGTTGAGGAATTTCGGCAAGAATCCTGGTTGTACTCCCCGCACTATTTCCAAGAGGATCGATTAGAATGGTATATGTTCCCGTGACCGGAAGCTGATAGATGTCATCGCCGGTGGAGAACCCGTAGTCATCAGCGAGCTGTGTTCCATCCGGCTTCAAAATCGTCGGTCTGCCGGAAAAAGAGACCTCACCAAACCAGTCAACTTCAATGATCTGGCCGGCAGTTCCCGTAAAGGTGAGTTGCGCGTTTTGTCCTGGGCTAGCAATCGTTACAACCACCGGTGGACCACCGATAACGATCGTTCCGGTCGTGTCGACCGGCATGTAAAGGCCCACCGTCATCGAACCTGAAGCGGCGAACTTGGGATCTATAAAGATGGAGTAGGAGCCACTCACGGGCAGAGTCGTTGCATCGAAGAACACTCCAGCAGTTCCGACATTCGCATTTGAAAGCAGTGTTGTGCCATCCGGCTTACGCACAGTTACCGAACTACTGCTAATCGTCACGTTCGTTAGATCCAAACTGATCCGATCGCCGGCGGTGGCGTTGAACGTCAGCGTCGCATTCTGTCCGGGAGTTGGCGTTATAGTTACTGGTACACCAGGAGCAATAGTTCCGCTTATGTCTACTGGAACGGTGAGCAAGGTGAGATTCATCGTGCCGGTAAACGTTGAGTTTGGATCAACGACGATCGTGTAGGTGCCGGTCACCGGAAGTGTCAGAGGGTCGACGAACCAATTCCCACTAAAAGAGGTCGGATTGAGCAGATTTGAACCGTCAGGGTTCATAACGGTGACGGTGCTGCTGGAGATCGTGCTGTTCGTTGCCTGGAAAGCGATTCTTTGGCCGGCAGTTCCATCAAAGACGATGAGCGCGATGTGATTGGCGGCGACTACTGAGAGCGGCTTGGTCTCACCTAGTGCAATTCGCCCGGTGAAGTCGACACTCGCAGCCGTGAATGGCGAAGGCGGGACAAAGAAATCGGCGGTACTAACGGCAGTGCCGGCTCCCGTCGTGACAGAGATGTGTCCGGATGTAGCGCCAGTTGGAACTGTTGTATCGATCGTTGTGGATGTTGCGGATCCTGCGGTTGCTGTCGTGATGTTGAATTTGAGTTGATCGTTCGCTGCAACCGGATCGAAGCCAGTGCCGTTGATCTGAACAGCGTTGCCCGGTGTTCCGATCACCGGCGTGAATCCGGTAATCGACAGTGATTGAAAGACCTCGAACGAAGTTGTGCTGGTTGCACTTCCGTTTGGCGTGGTTACAGTTATTGGACCAGTCGACGCACCCGCAGGTACTGCAACGATGAGTTGCGTTGCCGAGGCGGCAGTAACAGTTGCCGCAACGCCATTGAACGAAACGCTATTTTGGGTCGGCGTCAAACTAAACCCGGTTCCGTAGATCGTCACTGATGTGCCAACAGCGCCCTTATCGGGGGTGAATTCGATAATCGAAACTGTCGCGGTCGTTTGACGCGTGATGGAGACGATGTTTCCCGCTGCATCGTAGTTGTAGATCGCAGCGTCGCCGGAAGGCGTGATGACTGCTTTAAGACGGCCTAATTCGTCGTAAATATAAACAGTCGTATTGGTAGGAGTCTGGGGCCGCACCAATGGACATAGAAGGAACAGCAAACCGGCAATTAAAAGTGTTTTGGAGATAAAGCGTGTCATTAACTGTTCCTCCGTTCAGCGAAGCGCCCCAACTGAAATCTGCGTTCGTAGCTGTTTATCGATCCGGCACTGCGAAATAGCCGGTGAGTGTTGGTCGAGGCTTCGAATTACCACCGTGCGTGTGCGCGGCGATTCTTTCCTCCGCCCACTCCGGATGTGCATCGAAGAAGCGATCTGCAAACACGTCGGCAAGCGGGTCGTCGCGCCACAACAGATAAAGGCGATGAACTCGCTCTGACTCTTTGGGTGATTCGGCAAGGTAGATCGGAGCGAGAAACTGGTAAGCTCCGGAGTCGCTGGGATCGATTTGCAGCAGTGCCTCAAAAGCCGTGCGTGCTGCGGCGATCTGGCCGAGAGAATAAAGTGTTTGGCCCAGTTGCCGCTGCACTTCTCGATCGCGAGGGTATTCGCTCGCAACCTTGGCCAACTCATCAGCCGCCGGTTGGATCTGCCCCATGCCGCGCATCACTATGGCGTGGAAAAAGCGCGCACGCGCGTGCGTGGGATCAACCGTGGTCGGCTGAAGCTTCAGTGCGGCGTCGAGAAGCGGCAGTGCTTTGTGTAATTGCAGACGCTCAGGCCCGTATCGTTCCGTCCTCATCTCCGCAATCGCCGCATTGATCAGCAGATCCGGATTTTTCGGACTGAGTTCACTCGCGCGCCGAAATGCTTCAGAGGCGGCGCCATACTGGGCCTGCTCAAGCAGACCGATGCCGTAGTCGTTCCATCGCCTGGATTCCTCTTCTCGGGTGAGTGTGTTTCGACGTGACTTGTTGCGTTTCTGACCCGGTGCGACGAGCTCCAGCTCCCCCGTCGCCATTTCCACTACGGGCATTTTCAACTTCGTCGCATTGTGCCGCTTTAACACGTAGTCCGTGTATTCTTGAATAAAGCGACGGTAATTGATACGCGCGCGAAGTTTGACCGATGTGAAGCGACCGGTAAGTTCATTCGCAGGAAGGCGAAACCGGTAACGCGCTACATCCGAACGCCCCGGCGGGATCGCGTTGTCGTAGGCCTTAACTCTTGCAACCCACACCTGATGCCGGGTAATGGACCGTCCTGTTTCATCCAGGAGGATCGACTTATAAATGTGGGCACTCTCATCGAGTGTTCCATCAGGCTTGATGAAGCCGCTATGAAAGATCGACTTGCCCGCGCTGTCGATCACTTCGAATTCAACCCACGGCTCGTACATATCGCGTAATTCCGGAGGGAAAGAATGTGCGGCCTTGCGATTGAAAACGACGACCTCCGCGGTTACTTCTTCGCCGGCAGGCAGGTCTACGGAGTTTGCAGACGACTGATTGAGTGGCGCGATTAAAGCCCCGGTAGCCTCACGCTTGAGCGCAAAGATATCGACGCTGAGAACATGGTCCTGCAGAAACTTTTCCGTCAGTTGAACCTGGCGAGTCTGCTGATAGAAGAGCGGGGTTGCCGTATTCGCTCCAAGCCAGCGATGTGATGCGATCTTGCCTTCCCTGGCGGCGACATCGTTTGCTGCGTCAATTCGCGGCATGTGACAGGTTCGGCAGTCCGCCCGGTTTTCACGCTTGTAAAAAGGAAACACGGTCTCGCGAGAAGCTGCCGACTGTTGCCACTCGTCGTAAGCAGAAAATCCACGCAGGAATTTGTAATTGTTCAGCGTTGGAGTGACGGCTGACTTGTGACAAGTGCCGCAAAACTCCGGCGTCTTGAGCAGCGGACTCATGACGGCGCGGCGGTGAGCTGGGATGTCAGCCATGATGGCGGCATCAGAGACCTCACCATAAACGGGCGTACCATCCTCACGCGCAAGCAGTGCGGGGCGGCGAATTGTGTAACTACCAGTGCCATCAAGTCGCGCTTCAGTTATCGAGTGGCAGATGGAACACGTGACGCCTTCGTCGTCCATGGTCCGCAACTCTTTACTTCCCTTCTTTAGGGCGCCCGATAAAACCGACACCGGAGCGTGGCACGACTCGCAGTGTTGCGCAGGCTCAGTTCCCAGTGTGCGTTCCAGGATCTCAACACTGTCTTTGTAGAAGGGTTCGCGTCCGGAGTTTCTATGCAGCGACTCAGACCACGCCTCGTGAGTAGCCTGATGGCATCGTGCGCAACGGCTTGCAGAAAAGAACTGCTCCGTTGGAATCAACTTGCCGTCTTCAGTGCGCGCGTTGGATGGACTGAAACTTGTCGCTGGTACCGGATCTGATGGTCCACTGGCAGTCAGCACACTTGTGTTAGCTGCACTGGTCCAAAAGACTACTCCGGTTGTAAGCAAAATCAGTAAGTAAGTCCGTTTTAACATGATGGTGGAGCACCTACGAGTAGACTTCGACTACGACGCGCTGATGACGGCCTGCCGAAACCGGCACCTTTGCGGTCCAACGATGAATAGCGTTCTTGTGGAGCTCTTCCGGGAGAGAGCGCTTTGTGACGAAGTTAACTACTGAACTGGACTAAGACGTTAGTGTTCGGTTAGAAGTTTATCGTTGGGGACGACATTAAAGTTTGAGCAAGTTGCGAGAGCCTCGCTCGTAGTGTTGTTTAGGCGGCGCACAACTTAAAGTAGTTGGATTTAGAAGTCAAGGACATTTTTTGTCAGGACATTTTTTGTCACCCCAATACAGGCGGAGAGCGATAACGCTCTTCCGCCTGCACTGCCGTTCTTACTGATTATCGACTTGCCCTTCGATTACTGCTTGTATCCCGGAAGATACGTTGGAAAAGAAATCGAAGCCCGTAATTGCCTCGACTTGATCCACGCTCACTCGATATGTTCGCCAATCACTGTTAATCGTTCCTGAGTTAGGTATCACCACCGCAATCGTTCTCGTTGCCGTAGTCACTCGTGAAACATCGTTACTTCCGACTGGCAAAACGATGATCACCTTCCACGTTTGAGCGGGCACTGCCACATGACCATTCGCGATGAAGTACTGCAATCCCTGTCCACCGGAAATGATGTAAAGCTCGTTGCCTTGTGACACCAGAGTTCGGCTGTAGCTTTCCAGGTTGGCCCACACGCCCTGATTGTTAGCCGGAAGCTGCGGAATCATATTGGTCATCAGGAAAGTGGCCGAGTTGGCAGTAATAGTGATAGTACGATCTGCGGAAGGGCACATGTGGCCACGATCAAAGCCGGAGCCGGAATAGTCGGTTCCTTGAACTCGATACCAACCGGTTGGCAGAGTAGTATCCGCTCGAAAATCATCCTGGCGTGGTGCGCTTCCGAGCCACGAAGTATCCAGATGCCAACTCACCCAGTTTGGCCCACCATTATCGCGACTGTACGACAGCGAGTACTGCGGTTTCTCCATAAGGTAATTGTTCGGCTGCAACACATTGGTAACGGCGTTGCTTGGGTTTCCCATCGTCAGATGTTCGCTTGCAGTTGGTGTAGGAGTCGGCGTTGGAGACGAGAAATCACCGATCTGGACATTGTCGACGTTGATGCGATTGGCGCCGCCCGAGACTTTTCTGATCTCAAAGCGAATGGCGTTGGAGTTGTTGACGGTAAAGGTTGCCGTCTGGAGTGTCGTCGAACTGGTAGTCACGGTTGAACCAACTTGAGTCCAGGTGCTCCCATTATTTGTTGACGACCAGAGTTGCCATGTGCTCGCACCATCCGTGCCGAACACTGCATGTTGAATCGAAACAGTTCCCGCGCCAGTCTTATTGAAGTTCATGTGCATCAGACCGGTCTCTCTGATACGGGCGGCGTAAGCGCCTGTCTTTCTGTCAGTCGAGAGATTGCCTGTCAGCGCATCGCTCATGAACCACGAGCCGGTGCCCAGCGTTACATTCGCCGCTGCGTATGACGTCTTACCACCTGCCTCGAATCCTTCACTAAGCGTGGCCATCGTTGCCGTTGTCATGGAGATCGTCAGCACGATCAGCACAGCAGAAAATGCAAGCAGCGTTTTGGTTACAATTCCGAAGTTCGACTTTTTCATTCCATTTCCCTTTCCTCTGTGATTGGTGCACCAGCAGTCACACACCTCGAAGGTGCATGCCGGCCGGCGACAGCGGGTTGATCACGAAGTAAGCAGATCGATCCGAGCTGCATACGTTTCTGGTTCTGGACTGGGAGATGGGAGGGCGAGGAGTTACGACCGCGTTTATGCTTTATTCAACGAGGCAATGGAAAGCCTTGTTGGAAGGGCGAAAGCATTAACGCTGATCGCACAGTATGGCGGTTATATCACGCTTGCGGCGATGGGAATAGCTAAGTCGTTGTTAACTTGAAGGCGTTGAAAGCTCAGTTCGTAGCTCGTACCTTGCGCCTCCACGGCAGGCTCCACAGTGCGAGCGCCGAGAGGATGAGCGAGAACATCGCGGTCACCTGAAGTGTGATGAGCGTCCAGACCCAGAAGAGGACCCGGCCGGAGTTGACAACCCTGGGGCCGACAAGTCCCGCACCGGTCATGTGAAGCACAGGGATGCCCGTCCCCAGGATCGATCCGAGAAGGATTATGATGAACCCCGACCGCCGTCCGTTGAGCGCCAGCGTACCGCACAACCACACGACCAATATAAGCGCGCCAGTGATGTTGTTGGTGCCTCCCGGTTCGAACCCGCGAACGACTTCGTCGCTCAGGTGAAATATCAATAGGAGAATCGAGAGCAAAGACGTGATGGTTAACATAACGTTGCGATTCATCTTGCTATTCTCCTTGCTGCTTTGATTGGCTTGCGTACGGCTTGCACAGGCTCAAACTGGAGGATGTCGCCAGGCTGGCACTCGAGCGCCTCGCAGATCGCATCGAGCGTCGAGAAGCGGATCGCGCGCGCCTTGCCGGTCTTGAGGATCGAGAGGTTGGCCAGCGCCATTCCGAGTTGATCCGCGAGTTCGGTCAGCGTCATTCGTCGATCGTGGAGTATGTCGTC
>Ga0307405_10000695_pt1 | contig 13021 bp, 14 predicted proteins | sample 322Cmetagenome_2_FD_203311 | JGI IMG/M metagenome (GOLD analysis project Ga0307405, IMG submission 203311) | Maize rhizosphere microbial communities from greenhouse at UC Davis, California, United States - 322HYB-C-1 | ecosystem: Host-associated > Plants > Roots > Rhizosphere > Soil | place...
TGGTACCGCGAGTGCGATCCGCCCGCGCTCGAACGGATCATCCAGGAGCATCTGATCGGCGGGAAGGTCGTTGAGGACCTCCTCATCACCTCCCACCCGCTCGGCGACCGCTGAGGCCGGTTACTTGACGACCTTCAACGTCACGTCCACCTTCACCACTTCGCCGCTGACTCGATCGACCGCCGCCGTGTACTGCCGCGTCTGGCCATCCCGCAACAGCAATGTGTTGGTCGAGTTGAAGCTGCGAAACACGGGCATTCCTTCGCCTCCGGGAACGGTCTTCTCGGTGCCGGTATAGACCGAACTGTCCTCGACGTAGAGATTGAGCTCGAACCGGTTCTCCGGCGCGCTGCGCGCCGAGCTCGTGATTGACGTGCCAACCGACCGATAGTTGTACGAGCGCAGCGGTTGAGGAGCATCCTTCCCCCCCGCCGGCGGCGTGAACGCAGTGTTATAGACCGGAACGTCGGTTCCCATTCTCAGCTTGGCCTCGCCGCCTTCGGCGTTGACTGCCAGCAGATACGGCACGCTGCTGATCTTTTTGTCGCCCTGAAATCGCGAGATGACGATTTCGATTTCCAGCGGCACCAGCGGTCCACGTTCCCGCTGCGACGGGAATTGCACCGCCAGCGGGTTCACTTGCGCTTCCGCAGCGGCGGGTAGCGCGGCGGCTACGACGAGCATGATCGTGAGATAGCGTTTCACTCGTTCACTCCTTCTTCGGCGCGCAGAGAATCCGGGACCGCCGCATCAATCAGATCGACGCCCGCACGCGTCGATTCCAGGACCGGTGCGATCAGCTCGATCGTCTGGTCATTGACCACCGCCAGCAAACGATCGAACGCTTCCTGATCGCCAGGCGCGATGAGGACCAGGTCGTCGAACCTCGATCGCCGCAGACTACGTCCGTCGTCTTCGGTCGCCACCGCGGCCGGCTGCGGCCGCTGACGCCGAACCTCGCCCGACCGGTCACCTATGCTGCGGGACTCCGCGGGCGGCGTTGCCATCGGCGCTCGCGGCACGTCTGGCACCGCAGGAGTCATCAGCGCATCCTCGCGACGATTCGTCTCCTCGCGCATGAACTGCGGTACGACGATGGCCAGCACGATTCCCACAAGCGCAACACCCCAGAGCGGCTCGACGGAAGTCCGCCTGAAGGCGGACACTACGTCAGCAAGGCGCCACGCGGACGGCTCTGGTTCAGCAGCGATCCGCGTCCGCACGCGCGCCAGGAACTCCGGTGACGGCTCGATGCCGACAGCCGACGCAATCTCGCCATCGAGCTGCGAATCGCTCAACGCGCGTCGCTCTCTACCATCCATGACAATTCGTCCTTCAACTGCTGGCGCGCCGCAAACAGGCGCGACTTGACGGTCCCTTCCGGTAAATCGAGGAGTGCCGCCACCTCTTTGACGTCGTACTCCTGGATGCCGGCGAGGACGATGACGATGCGGAGCTTTTCGGACAGCGCATCGATTGCACGCCACAGATGCTGTGTGCGTTCTCGTGCTTCAAGGTCGCCCTGCAGGTTTTCCTCTATTGAGCCCGGAACCCTTCCGGCTGAAGCCGGAAGCCACGAATCGGGATGTCCCTCGCGCGCTAAACGGCGGCGGTTTGCGCGTTGACGGTCGAGGGCCATCCGCCACGTCATCCGCACCAGCCAGGCCCGGAAGCGCTCCCGGTCGCGCAGCTGGCTGAAGCTTCTGTACGCTTTCGCGAACGCCTCCTGCGCGACGTCCTCGGCGTCTTCCCGGTTGCGAAGCACGCTGTAGGCAACGCGCACGGCGAGGGTGGACGATTCGACCAGGCGGGCCTCGAACTCGCGCGCCAGCGCCTGATCCACGGTCAGGCCGCGGTCCCAGGCGTGGAGTTGCGGAGCCACCTCGGCGCGATCATGCATGTCGCTTCACCCGGCTAGACGCCGTGGACCGGCGGCTGGTTCGGTGGCCGCGCCTAGTTCGTGGATGGGTAGTTGGATAGTTGGTAGTTCTTGGCTCTCATCAAACGGGCCATCTCCGTGCCCTCACTACGAACTACCTAACTATCCAACTAAACAGACGACAACCGATGCCCCAGCTTGTCCTTCTTGGCCTTCAGATACTTGCGCGTTGATTCATTCGCCGGGATTTCCAGCGCGACGGCCTCCGAGACGGCCAGACCGTAACCCTGGAGCCCGACGAACTTTCGCGGGTTGTTCGTCAGCAGCCGCATCGTTTTGACGCCGAGGTCGCTGAGGATCTGCGCGCCGATGCCGTAGTCGCGCTGATCGGGCTTGAACCCCAGCCGTTCGTTGGCTTCGACCGTGTCGAGCCCCTGATCCTGGAGCTCGTACGCGCGAATCTTGTTCGCGAGCCCGATGCCCCGCCCTTCCTGGTTCAAATACAGCAGGACGCCGCGGCCCTCTTCCGCGATCCGGCCCATCGCCGTCTCCAGCTGCGCGCCACAGTCGCACCGCGCAGAGTGAAACACATCACCGGTCAGACATTTGGAATGGACGCGAACGAGCACGTCCCGACCGTCGCCGATCTCTCCGCGGACGAGCGCGACGTGCGTCTCGCTGTCCAGCTGGCTGGCATACGCGAAGATTTTGAACGCGCCATGCTGGGTGGGCAGCTCCGCATGCGCGACGCGCTTCACCAGCCGCTCGGTCTGCATCCGGTACTGGATGAGGTCAGCGATCGTGATGATCAGGAGGCCATGCTTCCTCGCGAACTTCGTCAGCTCCGGCACGCGTGCCATCGTGCCGTCCTCGTTCATGATTTCGCAGATGACGCCGGCCGGATACAGGCCAGCCATGCGCGCCAGATCCACCGCCGCTTCGGTCTGACCGGCACGAACGAGCACGCCGCCATCGCGTGAGCGCAGCGGCGAGACATGGCCCGGACGCGCCAGGTCGGTTGGCGTCGTGACCGGATCGATCGCCGCCATGACGGTCGCCGCCCGATCGGCGGCGGAAATACCGGTGCTGACGTCATTCTTGGCGTCGATTGGCACGCAGAAGGCGGTGCCGAACGGGGTGGTGTTCGCATTGACGGCAAGCGGAATTTCCAGTTCGTCGAGACGCTGACCGGTCATCGACAGACAGATCTGACCCCGCCCGTGCTTCGCCATGAAGTTGATGGCCGCGGGTGTCACCTTCTCCGCGGCGATCGTCAGGTCCCCTTCGTTCTCGCGATCCTCGTCGTCGACGACGATGATCATGCGACCGGCGCGGATGTCGGCGATGGCGTCGTCGATCGGCGCAAATGGACCGCGCTTGCGCGCTCCCTTGGCGATGCGGATTTTTGACCTTTTCGTCGTCATGTTTAAAGGTTCGCCTGAAGGCGCACACTGCGTACGACGTACTTTCCCACGAGGTCGCACTCCAGGTTCACTCGTGAACCCGCCTCTAATGCCTGCAGATTCGTGTGCTCCCAGGTGAACGGAACGATCATGACATCGAAATGGTCCGGTCCGAGGACCGCGACGGTCAGGCTCACGCCGTCGAGCGCCACTGACCCCTTCGGCACGAAAAACGGCGAGAGTTCCGGGGGAAACGCCACTGTGATCCAGCGCGCGTCGCCTTCCACCCGCACGTCGCGGACGGTCCCCATTCCGTCGACATGCCCCTGAACGAAGTGACCACCGAAGCGGCCGTTCGCCGCCATCGCCCGTTCCAGGTTCACCGGCTGGTCGACTTTGAGGCCGCCCAGAGTTGTCACCCTTGCGGTTTCCGGTCCGATGTCCGCAGCGAATCCGGCGGGCGCTCGCTGCGCCACCGTCAGACACACGCCATTGACCGACACGCTCTCACCATCGGTCAGAGCGGCAGCGATGTCCGTGCGGACGGTAATCCGCCGGCCGGTCACCGCGTCCGTGACCTGCCCGACGCGACCCACCGCTTCAATGAGGCCGGTGAACATAGCCCTCGATCACGACGTCGGGACCCAGCGCTTCGATGCGCCGGTCGAACAGCGCAAACGTCGAGAACGCGCGATGCTCGATCGGCACGCCGGTATCGCCAAGAATCAGCGGCGAGACATACAGTTGGACGTAGTCAGCCACCTTCGCGTCCCAAAACGCCGCATGCAGGGCGCTGCCACCCTCGATCAGGATGCTCTGCACGCCGTGCGAGTGCAGCTCGCGGACCGCCTCCTCGATGCCCGGCAGCTCCGGCACGACGATCGTCGCTCCTGAATCCTTCAGCGCGGCCGCCCGCGGGCCATTCTCGCGCATCGCCTCCGCCGTCGTCAGCACCAGGACCGGACCCTCCGCGCGCGTATCGAAAATGCGCGCTGATGGTGGCGTCCGCAGACGACGATCGAAGATGACACGGATGAGCGGCCGTTCGCGAAAGAACTCGCGCACCGTCAACAGCGGATCGTCGACAAGGATGGTTTCGGAGCCGACGCCGACGGCGTCCACCCAGGCACGGTCGTATTGCGCCCGGCGGATCGCCGCCGCCGACGTGATCGCGGTCCGGCGTCCCGGCGCGGCGCTGATCCGGCCATCGATACTCGACGCGGCCTTGAGGATGACGAAGGGCCGGCCGTCGCGGACCGACGTCAGGAACGGCTGATTCAGCCGTGCGGCGGCCTCCCGGCCCACCCCGACCGTGACCTCGATGCCGTGCTCGTGCAGCGACGCGTGTCCCCGTCCGTTGACATGCGGGAACGGGTCCTCCATGGCGCTGACGACGCGCCGGATGCCGGCGGCGATAATCCGGTTGGTGCATGGGCCGGTTCGGCCCGTGTGTGCGCACGGCTCCAGCGTGCAGTACAGCGTCGCGCCACGAGCCGCATCGCCAGCTTCGTTCAGCGCGTGCACCTCGGCGTGCGGCTCCCCGGCGCGCTCGTGCGACCCCTGTCCAACCAGCACCCCATCGTTCGAGACAATGCACGCCCCGACAAGCGGATTGGGCGTCGTGCGGCCCAGACCGCGCCGCGCGCACTCGAGCGCGCGATCCATCCAGCGCGCATCCGTTTCCGAAGCTACCACTTGTCCTGAAACAGCGCGTCGACGTATTCCTGCGCGGAGAAGGGAATCAGATCCTCGAGGCCTTCGCCGACACCGACGTACTTGATCGGCAGCTTCAGATCGTTGGCAATCGCCACCGCCACGCCTCCCTTGGCGGTGCCATCGAGCTTCGTCAACACGATCCCGGTGACGCCGGCAACGCTGGTGAACTCGCGCGCCTGCTGCACGCCGTTCTGGCCGACGGTGGCGTCGAGGACGAGCAGCACTTCGTGCGGCGCCCCCTCCGCGGCCCGGGCCGCCACGCGACGAATCTTGTCCAGCTCGTTCATCAGGTTGACGCGATTATGCAAACGACCAGCGGTGTCGATCAGAATCGGATTGCGGTTGCGTGCCTTCCCCGACTGGATCGCGTCGAACACCACCGCGGCCGGATCGGATCCTTCCTTCGCGCGGACGATGTCCACGCTGGCGCGCCTGGCCCAGATCTCGAGTTGCTCGACCGCTGCTGCACGGAAGGTGTCGGCCGCGCAGATCAGCGGCTGGTTCCCCTCGCTCTTGAGCAGGTTTGCGAGCTTTCCCACCGTCGTCGTCTTGCCGGTGCCGTTCACCCCGACGATCAGCGTGACGTGCGGGCGGTGGCCGTTCGACGCGGGTGCATCGACGCTGTCGAACACCTGCCGGATTTCATCCTTCACCAGATCGCGGAGGCTCTCGCCTTTCCTGCTGCGCTGTCTCACCGCGGTGACGATTCGCTCGGTCGCGGCAATGCCAACGTCGGCTGATACGAGGAGCTCCTCGAGCGCCTCGATCGTGTCGACGTCAACCGGCCGCGTACGTTGCTCAGCGGTATCGGCCTGCTGAACGATCTCGTCGAACCGGCCGACGATCTGCTGTTTCGTGCGGCTCAGTCCCTGCCGCAGGCGATCAAGAAATCCCAACTACCCCACCTCTGCGCGCTGCGGCCGAAGCATCAGATCCTCGAGCGCCGCCCGTGCGTCTTTGCGCCCCGCCAGCAGTTCGTCGATCTGCGCGGTAATCGGCAGTTCAACCCCGACCCGCGTCGCCAACGCCAGCGCGGCCTCCGTCGTGCGCACGCCCTCTGCCACCATCTTCATTCCCGCGAGCACGTCGTGCAAGACGCGTCCATGTGCCAGCTCGATGCCGACATGCCGGTTGCGGCTCAGCGTCCCGGTGCACGTCAGGACCAAATCGCCGAGGCCGGCGAGGCCCGCCATCGTTTCGCGCCTGGCGCCAGCCGCGCAGGCCAACCGCGAGATCTCGGCCAGTCCCCGCGTGATCAGCCCGGCGCGGGCGTTGTTGCCAAGGCCGAGACCTTCAACGACACCGGCGGCAATGGCGATGACATTCTTGAGCGCTCCTCCGATCTCCACGCCGACGACGTCATCAGTGCCATACAGCCGGAAGTACGGCGATCGAAATTCAGCCTGCACACGCTCCACGACATCCTGACGGGTCGACGCCACGGACACCGCCGTCGGCATTTCGCGCGCCACCTCCGCGGCGAAACTTGGACCCGAGAGCACGGCAACCTGGATATCGCTTCCCAGCTCCTGTGCCACGATTTCGGACACCCGGAACAACGAACCCTGCTCGAGGCCCTTGGTGGCGCTGACGACAACCGACCCCGGCCGGATGCACAGCGCAACGCGTTTCAGGATCGTGCGCGTCCCGTGCGTCGGAACCGCCGACACCACGATGTCTGTCCCATGGAGCGCTTCCTCGAGATCGCCTGTCACCTGGAGGCCTGCCGGAAAACTCACGTCGCTCAGATACACGGCATTCGCCCGCCGGTCGCGCATCTCCGACACGAGGGCCGCGTCGCGCGCCCACAGCCATGCCTCGTGGCCGCGCCGTGCGAGATGGATGGCAAGTGTCGTTCCCCACCCGCCAGCGCCGATCACCGCGATTTGACCGATATCAGGCGCCTCCCGTGCGCCGTTCCGTCCCCGCCGCCCGCCGCCCCGGATTGTTGCGACGGCGATAAACGATTATGGCCGCAGCCAGCACCGCGGCGGCGAGGATGACGGATGTCAGACGCTGGTTCGCTGAAGCGCCACGTAGGTTGGTCCTTTGGGCGACAGGCGGCTCTCGAACAGTGTAATCGCCTCGACCGCGGTGCCTCCGAGTGTCGTCTCACCTACGCCCTCGAGCAGTGCCACCGACCGCAGGCCGCCCGCCTCGCGGACGCGGGCGAGGGTGAGATGTGGGTTGTAGGGCCGCTCCTCGGCCCCGATTCCCGCCCGCGCCAGCCGCTCGCTCACCCGCTGCTCAATCGCCAGCAGTGAATCACGTCCGCCGGTCACGTCCGACCAGACGACACGAGGCGGCCCTTTGTGCGGAAACGTCCCAACGCCCGCGAGGGTGAGGTCGAATGGGACCTGCCCGAGTGGTGACCCAAGTACCTGGCGAACGGCGTCCGCGCGATCCGCATCGACGTGCCCAATGAAACGGACGGTCAGGTGAAGACGATCGGCCGTCGCCCAGGTAATGCGCGACCGTGGCGCGAGCCGTATTGCACGCTCACGCAGGCGCTCGATTAGGGCGGCCGCTGCCGCTGCCACGGCGGGAGCGACTTCCACCGCGACGAACAGGCGCATCAGCCGAGCATGCGGCGAACCATGTCGAGTGCTGCCTGCGACGCCTGGAACTTCACGTGCTCGCGCTCGCCGTGAAAACGAAACATCCGCGTCCTGCCCGTGGACGGCGCCGCCGCCGCAATCGCCACCGTGCCAACCGGCTTCTCCGCTGAGCCGCCCCCAGGGCCGGCGATGCCGGTAACGCCGACGCCAACTTCGACGCCGGCGCGCGATCGCACGCCTTCGGCCATCGCCTGCGCCACAGCTTCGCTGACCGCGCCGTGCGCGGCAATGACGGCTGGATCGACGTCGAGCAGGTCGGTCTTTGCTTCGTTCGCGTAGGCGATCACCGCACGTTCCACGTAGCGCGAGCTGCCGGGCACGTCCGTCAGACGAGAGGTCAGAAGACCTCCGGTGCACGACTCCGCCAGCGCGATGCGATAACTGCGGGAGACCAGCAGATCCCCAACCACCGCTTCCATCGATCGACCGTCGGTGCTGAACACGTTGTCGCCCATCACCCGGGCCACCTCCCGAACGGCGCGATCGAGCGCCGCGGCTGCGTCGTCCGCCGTCTCGGCCCGGGTCCACAGATGCAGTTCGATCTGACCGAGCGCCGCAAGAATGGTGGCGTTCACGCGTGGAGTATTCACGCCCCACTCGCGGTACAACGGCTGCAGCGCTTCGTCGGTCTGCGATTCGATGACTCCGGCGATCCTGACAACGCGTCGAAGCAGCGGTGCCCCGGCCGTCCGCCCACGCAGGGAACCTTCGACCAGCGCCCGCAGCATCGGCTTGAGCTCGCGCGGCGGTCCCGGCAGCAACAGGACGACCGAGTCGCCCTCCTCCAGCCACAGCCCCGGTGCGCTCCCGCGCTGGTTCTCGATCACCCGGGCGCCGGTGGGCACCATCGCCTGTCTGCGATTGATCTCCGGCATCGGCCCCGTGTAGCCACGGTCGGCAAAACGCACGCGCATCCGGTCGGTGATCGCGGTGTCTTCAGTCAACGCCCGGCCCAGCGTGCTCGCGACCACCTCACGCGTGACATCGTCATCGGTCGGCCCGAGGCCGCCGGTGAACACGACGATGTCGACGCGGGCCAGCGCCGCACGAAACAGCTCCGCGAGCTCCCCGCGATCGTCCCCGGCGACGGCTTTGAGGACCACGTCGATGCCGAGGGCGTTCAGCCGTTCGGTGATGAAGAGTGAGTTGGTATCGAGGCGGAGCGGGGTCAGCAGTTCGCTGCCGACGGCGATGATCGCCGCCCGCGACAGCGGCTTCACACAAGCCACCCGGCCGGCGTCATCCAGATGAGTCCGCGCATCACGAGGTTGCCGTAGATCGCCGCCATCCCGTCGTCCGCCATCACACCCAGGCCGCCGGGCAGCCTTTCGAAGCCGCCCGATGGCCACGGCTTGATGACATCGAGCACGCGAAACACGAAGAAGCCGACAATCGCTCCGGTGAGGTTCACCGGCAGCAGCGCCAGGGTGATCAGCATGCCAACCACTTCGTCCATCACCACCGGCCCCGGATCGATGCCGCCGAAATGGTGTTCCGCCACCGTGCCTGCCCAGATCCCAACGGCGAAGAGAACGGCGATGGTGATCAGTTCGACGGCGGGCGAACCCGTTGCCCGCACCGCCGCGTAGACCGCAAGGCCGGCAGCGGAGCCGAATGTCCCCGGCGCGATCGGCGCATAGCCGACGTAACCACAGGTTGCGACGAAGACGGCGGCGCGCTGAACGAAAGACTGGCCGTGCTGTTCCGGCCCACCAGAAGACAAGGAAAGGCTACTCGTGAAGCGGACCGATGACGCGTGTGCCCGCGACGCGATCGTGCAGCGCACGGCGGTCCGCGGCGAAGAGCACCGGTGCGAACCCGATACCTACGGTGGCGACGGACGCAAGCGCGGCCAGGGTGCGCTGAACGGCTCTCGCTGGTTCGACCTCGCGATCCGTGTCGGTGACGACGCGGATGCCGGTCGCCATCTTGCCAACGGTCTGACCACCGAGCATGGTGAACACGGAGAAGTAGGATCCCTTCACCATCATCAGAAACAGCGCCAGCGGCACGATCGGCACCGTACGCCACTCGCTGAACGGCAGGCCCGCGATCTGGAACGTGAAATAGATCACGATGGCGTCGATCGAGAGCAGGATCACGTGATCGACAAAGGCGGCGATGAGACGACGAGCCGGACCGCTTGTCGTCACCTCTGTCGGCGGGGACGGACGTAGGCGCGGCGCCGCAAGCGGCGTCGACGTCGAGGGCGCGGCAGCGATCAGGGGTTCTTCCGCAAACGCCAGGACAGGATCGGCATCCTGCGCCCTCCGCACAGGTTTCGGAACTGTCCGCAGCCGGGGCTTCTCGGGAGTACGGCGTACCGCCAGCGGTGGCCTCGGAGCCGCCGGCACTTTGATCAGCGGCTCGTCCGAATCGGCCTTCCCTGGTTGAAACAGCGGCAGCGCCGGGGCAACGCGCGGCGGAAGAGTCTGCCGGAGAGCGGGATGGACCGCGGGATTGCCGGCAGCAACGGGAGCCGCGGGTGGCGCGCCGTCTTTCGGCACAGCGTCGTTCGAGGCGTCGTTCGAGGCGTCATGCGAGGCGTCGGCTGTTGCTGCCGGGCGCGCATCGAGCGTTATCGCAGCCAAGGGATCTGCCGGCATGGTCGATGACGCGGCCGCCGGGCGCACGCTGTCGAGTCGTGCCTCGAGCTGATTCAGCCACCGATCCGCATCGCGCGGCGGCGGGTCCAGCTCGCGCAGTGGCAGGTCGGGCTCCTGTCGGATGGCACTCGCAACCGCCAGCGAGAAGTCGTAGCCGCAGTTCTTGCAGCGATCGCCGGTGTCGAACCCGAGGTATTCACATTTCGGGCATTTCATCGGACGGCCTCCCCTGCGGTTGGTGCGCGAGGTGTCGTGGGGCGAGCCGTGTCACGCTCGCCAACCACCGTGGCAAGAAGCGAAATCTGAATCGCCGCGGTCAGTGCGTCCGCGTCGCCGCGGAGCGGATCGCCACGGTCGATCGATTCAAGCAGCCGAAGCGCGTCGTGCGGTTTGCCGCCCTCGAACAACGCCCGCGCCTGGGACACCCGCAATTCCGCGCCCCGCACGATTGGCAGCGGATCATCCCTGTGCGAATCGGGTGCCGCTGACGCCGACGGCCCTTCGCCGAGCCACGACGCAATCGGGGGCGCCGCCAGGAGGATTGCGGCGGCAATGCTCACGCACACGGCAACGGTCGCCATCCAGTTCGTCGCCGCGACAGCTTGCGTGTCGCGGTGCCGGCGAAATGGCCGTCCGGCGGACGTTCCTGCGTCATCGGCGATGTGAGCGACCGGCGCCGCGGCAGCCTGGCCAGCCTCGGCAACGCCGAGCCGCTGCAGGAACACGAGCGCCGTTTCGCTGCTCCCGCCGGCCGCGGCTCGGTTCAGGAGTTCGCGCGCACCAGCAAAATTCCCGGTCCGATATGCCTCCAGACCGCGGTGCAACAGTTCGTCCGACTGCCGCTGCCGTTCGGCGAGTGCCCCCCGGGCCCGCTCGATATACGCCCGCGCACGGCCGTGGCCGCGCTCGAGGAACGCCACACGCGTCCAGACGTTCACTGCTTGTTCGAATCGGCCGTCGAAGTAGTGATCGAGCCCGGCGAGAAGAAGGCGCTCGATCAACGCCTCGCGATCCGCCGCATCAGCGGACGACTCACTGCCAGGCGCGGTGCGCAGCGGCTCGGTCATGCGTCTATGAGCACGGAAGCACGCCTATTATAAGCGCGTATGGCCCTGATCGAGTGCGTGCCGAACGTCAGCGAAGGCCGCCGCACTGGCGTGATCGACCGGCTCGCCGCATCGATCGAAGACGTCGCTGGCGTGCGTGCGCTCGACCGCTCGTCCGACCCGACGCACAACCGATCGGTGTTCACCTTCGCGGGTGACACACAGTCGGTAGCCGACGCCGTCCTCGCGCTGTTCGAGACGGCAGTTGCCGCGATCGATCTGCGATCGCACTCCGGCGCGCACCCACGGCTCGGCGCGGTTGACGTCGTGCCATTCATTCCGGTCAGCGGCGCGACGATGGCGGACTGTGTGGCACTGGCGCGCGAGACCGCAGCCACCGTCGCATCGCGTTTCGAGATCCCGGTGTTCCTGTACGAAGAAGCGGCCTCGACGGACGCCAGGCGCAATCTCGCCGATATCCGTCGCGGCGAGTTCGAAGGGCTGGCGGCGAAGCTGGCGCTGCCCGAGTGGCAACCTGACTACGGCCCGTCGCGGCCGCATGTCACCGCAGGGGCAACCGTCATCGGCGCCAGAGCACCGCTGATTGCGTTCAATATCAACCTGGCGACCGGGCGCCTGGAGACGGCGAAGGCTGTCGCGGCGGCGGTGCGGCACAGCAGCGGCGGATTGCCGTTCGTCAAAGCCCTGGGCATCGCGCTCGAGCACCGCGGCGTCGCCCAGGTCTCCATGAACTTGACGAACTACGAAAAGACGTCGATCGTGCGCGTGTTCGAGGCGGTCCGGCAGGAAGCGGAACGCCACGGGACGTCGATCCTGGAAAGCGAAATCGTCGGACTGGTGCCGGAGGCGGCGCTGCCGCCACATCCCGAACAGTCGCTGCAGCTGGCAGGTTTCAACCCCAATCAGGTGCTCGAGCACCGGCTCAAGCAGGTGCGCTGATGCGTCGAAAGAAGTTGAAAAGCGGAAAAGTGGAAAAGTACGCAAAAAGTAGAACGAGCTACCTCGAGACAGTTCGATGGTTCAGGAGGGTGAAGTCCACTTCTTTCACTTTTCCACTTCCCTTCAGTTCTCCGCCTCGTCGTCCAATCGACGCGGCGCAATTCCGAACGACCGCATCTTCCGGTACAAGTTGCTGCGTTCGACGCCCAGCACGTCGGCGGTGCGTGAGATGTTGCCTTGCTGTGCGGCCAGCGCCCGCAGGATGTACTGGCGTTCGAAATCGTCGCGCGCATCGTGCAGCGGCAGAATCGGGACGGTGACGGCCTCGGCCGACGGAACCTGCGCACCGCCCTGATCGAGGAACAGCAGGTCGCGCGCCGCGACGCGTTCCCCCGGCACCATAATCATCAGGCGCTCGACCACGTTGCGCAGTTCGCGCACGTTGCCCGGCCACGAGTATGTTCGCAGGGTGTCGAGCGCTTCGACGTCGAACCGCTTGGCGCGGCGCCCGTACTCCTTCGCCAGCACGGCCATGAAATGCTCCGCGAGCAGGGCGATGTCGCCGCGTCGCTCACGCAGCGGCGGCACCGAAATCGGCACGACATTGAGGCGGAAGTAGAGGTCCTCGCGGAACCGCCCGGCCCTGATCTCCGCCCGCAGGTCCTTGTTGGTCGCGGCGACGACACGGGCATCGACCTTGATGCGCGTCGACCCGCCGACGGCTTCCATCACCTGCTCCTGCAGCACGCGCAGCACCTTCGCCTGCGTCTTCAGGCTCATGTCGCCGATCTCG
>Ga0307405_10000696_pt1 | contig 13019 bp, 10 predicted proteins | sample 322Cmetagenome_2_FD_203311 | JGI IMG/M metagenome (GOLD analysis project Ga0307405, IMG submission 203311) | Maize rhizosphere microbial communities from greenhouse at UC Davis, California, United States - 322HYB-C-1 | ecosystem: Host-associated > Plants > Roots > Rhizosphere > Soil | place...
GGGCACCGACTGCTCGAACACGCTCTCCACCGAGCGCTCGATGAAATCGGCGCCGTTGTAGAACGGGATGATGACCACGACGTTCGGCCAGGCCGTCGGCTCGCCAGGCGGGGAAGAGTTCGCGGGGACGTTGGTTGGGTTCATTGTTGTTGTGTCAGACGGATTCGAAAAGATCGCGGACCACGCCGCGCACCCCACGGCCGAACTTGTCGTAGCGGCCGGTCATGGCTTCGCGGGCGATCGGCACGATGCGCGAGAGCCGCGACGCCGGCAAGGCAGCGCGAAAGCGCTGGTGCACGATCTTGCTGCGCACCTTGTCGAGGATCTCGGGGGGCACACGGTCGCCCAGCTGCAGCAGGCGCTCCAGCAGCAACTCGGCCTTGATCGCGCGCTCGACGTGCGTGTTGCCGCGCGAGGCGAGTGCCTTGCGCACTTTTTCCTTGTAAGTGTCGCGGCGGGCGCCGATCTGGTTGGATTCGTGCTGGCGGTATTCGATGAGGGGCTCTTCCAGCAGGTCGACCCGCGCCGTCGTCGACGCGACGATGGCCAGCCACTCGTCGTGCACCCATTCGACGGGCAACGGCAAGGCATCGGCGAGCAGCGAGCGACGGAAAACCGTGGTGGCGCCGGTCACGAGGTTGCGGCGCAGGAACACGTCGAAGGCCCGGCCCGTGTGAATCCGCTCGATTTCGGACGGCGTGACCTCCAGCGCATGGAACAGCGTATTGCCCAGGTCGCTGCCTTGCGAATCCACGAGGCGCGCGTCGGTGTGCAACAGCCACAGGTTGTCGTCCTGCACGAAAGGCGCCACCATCCGCTCCAGCCGGTCGGGCACCCACACATCGTCCTGGTCGCTCAGGGCGATCAGGTCGCCAGTACAGGCCGAGATGGCCTGCTCGAAATTCTTGACGACCCGCAGGGCCACAGGATTCTGGAAGACCCGCAGGGCGATGGGCGACCCGGGGCGCTCCGCCGCGCATTCGGCCATCGTGGTGCGCACCACATCGACCGAGCCATCGCGCGAGGCGTCGTCGGACAGCACGATTTCGACCGGTGGCCGGGTCTGCAGGCAGATGCTGCGCACCTGTTCGCGCAGGAAGCGGGCTCCGTTGTAGGTGCACAGGGCGACGGAGACTTCGAGGGGACGGGAACTGCGCATGGGTTGATCGATTCTTCTGTGGGGCATGCTGCCGATGGCAGCCGCAACCCGGCCGATCGGGGGAGCGGTGGGCTCTTCCATGGTTACGAATTGCGGGGGAACCGGAGCCGGTAAAATTATCTCTCAGTTGATACTCTGAATAGAATGCGCGGGCTCGCACGAGCACCGTTCCGGCCCCTGCGGCCATAGCCCTCCAAGAAATCCCGCTTGATCCCCTCGGCCACGAAGCGCTTTTGCTCATCGCCGTGTCATGCGGTGGTGGGACCCTGACCCTGGACCTCACTGTCCGCATGGCAGACAAAAACACGACCGCACACGCATGAGCCAAGTTCACTCCAATCTACATCGAAGCCCCCTGGCCGACTGGTGGGAAGGCACCCGCCGCACCGACATCTGGTGGACGCTGGCCTGGTTCGATATCGTGCTGCGCTATCGCCGCTCCATGCTGGGACCACTGTGGCTCACGCTGAGCATGGGCGTCATGATCGGCGGCATGGGACCGCTGTATGCCTCGCTCTTCGGCACTCACCTGGACAAGTTCTTCCCGCACCTGGCACTGGGTGTGATCTTCTGGGGAACGTTCAACGCGGTGGTCACCGACGCCTGCAATGCCTTCGTCGGCTCGTCCAACTACCTCAAACAGGGCTACTTTCCCATCAGCCTGTTCGTCTGGCGAGGCCTGGCGCGCAACCTGATCCAGTTCCTCCACCAGATCGTGCTGTACATCCCCGTGGCCATCTGGGCGGGTGTCACGCTGTCGTGGTCGGTGCTCCTGATCATTCCCGCCTTCGTGATCCTCATCATCAACGCGCACGCCTTGGGCTTGTTGCTGGGCCTCATCTGCACGCGCTACCGCGACGTGACCCAGATCATCACCAGTCTCATGCAGATGCTGATGTTCCTCACACCCGTGTTCTGGCTGCCCGAAAACCTTCCAAGCCGCGCCAAGTACGTGCTGTGGAATCCCTTCGCACAGATGCTCGACCTGCTGCGCACGCCGCTCATGGGTGGCGTGGCGCACCTGCACAGCTGGATCGGCATCGGCGTGTGGACCGTGCTGTGCGTGTCCATCGCGAGCGTGCTGTTCATCAAATACCGCCGCCGCGTCGTCTACTGGCTCTGATCCATGGCATCCATTTCACTTAAAAACGTTTCGGTCAGCTTTCCCATCTACGGGGCGGGCTCGGCATCGCTCAAGAAAACGCTGGCGGCTTCGGTCACGGGCGGGCGCTTCGGCAAGGAAACAGGGGTCACCGTGGTGCAGGCCCTCAGCGGCCTGAACCTCGAACTCAAGAGCGGTGACCGGCTGGGCCTGGTCGGACACAACGGCGCGGGCAAATCCACACTGCTGCGCACACTGGCGGGTGTCTACGAGCCGTCGGCGGGTGAATTCACGCGCCAGGGCTCGGTGGCCAGCCTGATCGATCCCGCACTGGGCATCGAGATGGACGCCACCGGCATCGAGAACATCATGCTGCGCGGCCTCGTGATGGGCATGAGCATGAAGGAAATCGAACGGCTCACGCCCGAGATCTGCGAATTCAGCGGACTGGGCGAGTACGTGAACATGCCCGTTCGCACCTACTCGACCGGCATGATGATGCGGCTGGCGTTCTCGATCTCGACCAGCGTCGAAGCCGACATCCTGTTGATGGACGAGTGGCTGTCGGTCGGCGACGCGGCGTTCACCGAAAAGGCCGAGAAGCGCATGCGCGAAGTGGTGTCGAAGTCAGGCATCCTGGTGCTGGCCTCGCACTCGCCCGAACTGATTGCCAAGGAGTGCAATCGCGTGATCCATATGGAACACGGGCGGATCGTCGAAAGCTGAGGGCGCGCCTCGCCACATGCGGCGAGGCCTGCCAATCCGTAGCCCGCATGGAACGAGCTATGGGCCAGCAACTCTGCCTGGCGGCGTTTCGTCAGAAGCTACACGTGACCCATGCAAGCGGCCCATGGGACCGCCGCACTTCATTGCCGAAGCCTTAGCGGCCCGCCCGCCTCATCGACGCTGAAAAACGACGAGGAAGCAATCGCCTTCCTTCTCTTGGTAGCTGTGCGCCGGGCGATAGTAGACGCTCGAATTGCCATTGCCCCGCGCAAAGTCCAGCGGCAGGAACGCGTCGGAATCCAGCACGTCAAAACCGTGTTTCGCTGCCCGCTCTTGCCACCAGGGCAGCGGCTCCAAGGTTTGGTGCAAGGGAGTACCGTCTTCCGTGAAGCCACCGTCCACCTGGGAGATCGAGCAGGCGAAGATGCTTCCCGGACGGGTATGACGCGCCAGGTTGGCAAACAGGCCCTCGACCCCCTCGGCCGTCAGATGCTCGAGCACCTCCCAGGCCGAGATCACGTCGAACTTGAACGTTTCGATCTCGCCACGGCCCAGCGCAAAGGGGCGGGTCACATCGCACGTGAAAAGCGTATCGCGCAGGAGCCGCCATTCCGCACGTTGCTGCAGCCTGGAGATGTCGCTTCCCTCAAGGCCAACGCCCACATGGCCCCGCAGGACTGCGTCGAGCACCATTCCACCCGCCGAGCAGCCGAGGTCCAGGAAAGACAACGGCTTGCCAGAAGCAGCAAAGAAGTCCTCGCACGCACGGATGAAGCGCGGATGCCGCGTGTGATCGAGAACGGTGCCCACCGGATGAATGTGATCCGGGCTGTCATAGGCCACTGGATAGTCCGTGACGCACTTGAAGCCCTGCAGGCTCTTGAGATCGATGTTCGACATCAGCGCAATCAGGATGTCCCGTTGCACCCAATCCAGATGCCCGTGCAGCTCCGCGACGGAGGTCTGCACATCACTCACACGGGCGACCGCGTTCGTCGAGTTCTGAGAGAGCGCCGCCATTTGGGTCTGGAGGGCAGCAATTTGCGCGGCGGTGTCCCGCGACCCTTGCGCCAAGCCTGACACCTGCGCGCGGACATCGACAAAGAAACTGGGCAAGCCATCGACCAAGCCGTTGACCGAGCCTCGAAGATTGCCGACATCACCATCGATCTTGACGGTCTGCTCCGCCAGATGCCCGACCCGCTGCTCGATGCCGGCCAACTTGTCGACCACCCTCGCTTTGAATGGCAGGTAAAGCGGCCACAACATCCGCTTGATCACAGCGCGAATGGACAGCGCCCCCGCAGGCGGGGGGCCCGCTTGCACTTGAGAATCCACCCCGTCCGACAGCCTTTGCGTGGCTTCCGGGCAGCTCTCAGGCACCGGCTCATGAAAGGCCGCGGGCGGAGCAATCCAGTCGAGCGGGTACTTCAACTCTTCCAACAGCGTTCGCGTCAACGTGAGGTCTTCGTTCGCAAAATTGCGCGATGAGAACACCTTGCGCTTCAAGAATGGCGAGCCCTTTTGAAGAAGCGTGTTCTGGTAGGTCGAAATGTCTGCACCGAACGGAATATCAAGAACGGACCTGTCAATCAAAGGTGCAAAGGCGAATCCATTCGCGGCCAGCAACCTGCTGAGTCCGATTTCGTATTTTTCACATATTTTCTGCTTTGATTCTTCGACTGCGATGGATTCGAAGAAATCCCGAAAAACTGCACTCCCGACCACCGGTCGGTTCAGCGTCAAGAAATAGCTCTGCAGGTGCCGTGTGTTGCCGTAATTTTCAGTAATGCCCCAGGCATCCAGACCGGCGGCATCCATGCGGTCGAAGACTGCTGCCAGTTCCCGCACCGGACCATAATTGCTGTCGTTCGCCAGAATGACGGTGTCGTATTTTTCGACTTCTTGCCATCCCAGCCGAAAAATCAATTTCTGCCATGATCCGAAGTCGTACTTTTCGTGGGCTTCCGCCCAGCGTCCTCGAGTGACTTCATCCAGCTTCTTTAGCTCCTCCTCGCTGAATTCATTTGCCGCCTGGTAATAGACATCGGCAAACTTGGACAGTTCACGCAGGTAGTGAACCACATAGTCATCGACCCGGTTCTCGGGGCTGTATCCGGCGAAAAGGCACAAACGCTTCATTCAATATCCTCTTTAACCATCTTCCAGATTGGCACCACGCCGAATGCGCGATATACGTGATGCTGAGCGTCCGTGGTCTTGCTCATCAGCGGCAGTTTTCCGAAGACATAAAGGGTGGTGCAGATGATCTCGCCAGGAACGGTCTTCAAATTGAGCAAGGGCCAGCGCCCATTTATAAAATATCCACGCAGTTCGCCTACACGGCGGCGGCGGAAGGTATCGCTGAAGGTACCCTGCAGTGCGGCTTGCGCCTCCAATGCTGCCTGCTCATTCGCATCCGGCACCACGCCTGTGCCGTATTTCTTGTGAAGCTGTTCGGCGCTCATCGTGCCGTTCCAATTGCTGCTTCCTTGGTCCAGGCTGCGATAAAAAATCTCTTCGTCTGTCAGCTTTGTCAGATCCCGGTACCACGGCAAATGTCTTGCTTCATAGGGATACCCCATTCGGAATGCCGAGAAAAAATCGGACGTGCGCCATTGTTTGCGTGGGCGATACAACGCAAACGTCGTATCCACTGGTGCATCGTAAATCGTCAGCGCGCCATGGTTCTTCAACTTTTCGTAGAACCGCCCCTCCCACTTAAGAACGTTTTCCTTCAGTTCATAGTGATCCGGCAGATCATTCAACTTGAGGGAAAATCCGATCTTGTTCTTGGTCGGATGGCCTAGCAAGACATCAAGAAAGTCATACAGAAAATCCAATGGACATTCTTCGACGGGCAGGACATCCGGGTCGGTCAACACGAAATAGTTCGAATCGACAATTTCCTTGAATTTCAAGGAGTCGAACAACACCGTGTGCTTGTAATTGACACCCATGTAGTGCACTCTGTGCGGAGAGGCACGCAAATACTCGATCAACGGCGGATAGGATGACGCGTTATCGATGATATGGATGTTCTTGAATCCAGCCTTTTCGAAGTACGCAATGCTTGCCTGCAGATAAGTCAGGTGGTTGAATGAGATGACGAAGATCGGAATCTCGCTGATGACATCTCTGCACAGGCGAACGAGATCATTCTTGGCCAGTGGCGTGATCTGGTGGAACACGGAGGCCAGTTCGAGCGGCGAACAAAGTTCCGGGCGCCTGATGGACGCCATCAACTTCGCCAGCAAATAAACCTTGGCGGCTTGATTGATGGACTCGCCCTTCAACATCGCCGTGACCTGTTCAATCTCGGCCGGCGACAGGTCCCCTACCAAGTAACCGATCATCCGCAGTTTGACACCGACATCCAGTTGGTGCATCGCGTCCATGTGGGCAATCGACGCACTTTCATTGTGTCGGCGATAGCGAAGGAGGATCTCCTGGACATTTCCGAGTTTCGTGACGCGAATGGCACGTGTCCACAAATCGTAATCCTCGCTGAAACGCATCGATTCGTCATAGAAAAGATTGTTTTCAGCGAACAATTGGCGTCGCAGCATGGCCGTGGGATGCGCGATATAGCAGCCCATGAGCATGTCGGCATAGCGGACGTTCTCCATATGATGGTGAATGGCATCACCGTCCATGAACTGCTGGAACTTCGTGCCGCACACCCCCACATCGAGATGCTCTTCGAGAAACGCGACCTGCTTTCCGAGCCTCGTCGCTTCCGCAATGTCATCCGCATCCATGCGCGCAATGAATTCACCCCGTGCTTCTCGAAAAGCAAAATTCAACGCAGCAGCAAGGCCTCTTCCTGGCCCTTTCAATACCCTGATGCGAGCGTCCTCATAGCCACGAATGAGGTCGAGAGTGCCGTCTGTCGAGTTGTCATCAACAATCAACAGTTCGAAATCCGTGAAGGTCTGCCCCAAGATGCTTTCCAACGCCTCCGTCAGATATTTCTCGGAATTTCGCGTGGGAATGACGACTGATACGCGTGGTGGATACATGAGCAGTTTTATTTTTTAATTCAAAGTGGCAGTTTGCGCAAAATAAGTGCGAGCGCGAAGCAGATGCTCATTCAGTCTACAGATCAGTCGGGTTGTAGAAAATTATTCGGCTTCCCAAAGGTTCGAACCCGAAACGTATCCGGCGCAGGTTGAGTGCCTTCTCGATGGCATCATGGTGCTCAGACGGCGCATAGAACATCAGGAAGCCGCCTGCGCCAGCACCCAGCAATTTGCCGCCGAGTGCGCCATGGGCCTTGGCCTTTGCATACCAATCGTCAATTGCATCGCTGGTGATGCCCGAAGCCAATTGCTTTTTAAGCCGCCAGTTTTCATCGAGGATTTCACCCATCGAGTCCAGATGACCGTTCTGCAATTCGTCGCGGAGTTCGTAAACCAGCTCAACCATGCGGTTCAGCATTTTCTGCTTGCCCGCACTGTCGGCTACATTCGATGACTGCTCTTTCAGGATGCCCGAAGCGCTGCGCGTGATGCCTGTATAAAAAACAAGAATGTTGCTTTCGACGGCCTCTCGGATATTTTTCTGCAATACGAGCGGCGTCACCAAGACGCTGTCATCCTGCTTAAATTCGATGAGGCTCAGCCCACCGTACGCCGACGCGTACTGGTCCTGCTTTCCGATCGGCTCACCGCACCGCTCGATTTCAATTTCGCAGCTCAAGCGCCCCAGCTGTTCTGCCGAGACGTGCCGCCCCAGATAGGCCGAGAGCACATTGATCAAGCCGACGGTGAAGGCGCTGGACGATCCCAGGCCGGTACCGCGCGACGGAATATCGGCGGTGCTCGTGACTTCAATCCCACCTGGGATTTCCAGCATTTGAAGCGTCGCGCGCACCAGCCGATGCTCGATTTTTTCGATGTGGTCGACTTCTTCGGTCTTGGAATACGCGATGCGGATCCCGCCGTCGAACTTCTTGTTGACGCTCACATAGACATATTTATCGACGGCGGTCGACAGCACCGCCCCGCCATGCTGTCGGTAGTAGCTCGGCAGATCGCTTCCGCCGCCCACAAAACTCATCCGCAACGGTGTCCGGCTAATGATCATGGGATGTCTTCCATAGAAAAAATGGAATTGAAGTCGAGCACGCCGTCCGCCGTGGCCCGGGCAGCGGCCACCAAGGGCGTTTCGTCTTGCTGTCGCTGCGCGTAGGCTTGCGCCGCCCCTTGCTCATCAGCCAGGCCCCGTGCAATGAGGTCGGCCTCGACGCGAACGCGCCGCAATGCTTCGTTGGCTTCGATGTGGAGGCGCCAGATCCGACGCTCGCCCTGCCAATCGGCGAGCAGCGCGGGGACGCCCTCCAGGATCAGGACCGTGTCTTGCGCCAGCACTGTGCGCTCGGGCAGGCCCCGATCGCGACGCATCCGGTCGTAGGACGGCAAGTCGGCGTCGACCGCGCCGCCGCGGAGCCAGTCCTTGATATTTGCTTGCGCTTCTTCCAACGCATAGCGCCCCAGCACGCCCGCGCCTCGTTCGGCGGCGGGCCGCAACCAGCGATCGAGCGACAGCACCTGAGCATCCAGCTGGCGCGCCAGCAATTCGGACTTCAGCACGCTGGCAATGGTCGACTTCCCACTGCGCGCCAAGCCGCCGATCAGCACTAGGTCGCCCGGCTGGACTTTGCGCATCCATTCATCGATGGCTGCAACCAACAGTGGATAGGTGTGAACGATGAAATGCGCTGCGGTGCCGATATGGGCGAAACAAAAGTCCGGCGCCGCGACGAACTTGCCATCGCGCCCCGCTTCTCCGGTTTCCAGCAGAACCGAACGCAGCCCGGCTCGCCGCGCTGCCAGCACGTCGGCGGTGCTGTCACCGACCATCCAGGAGTCGGCGGCCTGGATGTTCATCGCCGTCATGGCTTCGCGCATCATGCCGGGCTGAGGCTTGCGGCAATTGCACGCGGTTTTCAGCGCCGGCACTTCACCGGCAAAGCCGGCATCAGGGTGATGCGGGCAGAAATAGATTGCATCGACATAGGCACCCGCATCGCCCAGCCGGCTTTCCAGCCGGTTGTGGATGCGCTGCAAGTCGTCGAAGCTGGCCTCCCCCCGCGCAAGCACCGGCTGGTTCGTCACCACGACCACGCGGTACTCTGCGTTGTTGAACGCACGCACCGCTTCGGCGGCATGCGGCAGAAGTTCAAAATCTGCGGGCCGACGCACATAGTCGCGAAGTACATTGAGGGTTCCGTCCCGGTCCAGGAACACTGCTTTTTGCTGGTGCTGCCGGCTGGCCCGTTGGACAACGCCTGAGCGCAGGTGCTTTTCCACCTTGTCGAGTCGCTTGGGCGTGCCGAGGTCCTTGATGTACTCGAAGCTGACATAGCCCGCGATGTGTGCGCCGGCGCGCACCATGGCCGGAAAGAGGTCCTTGGCGAAGTCGCACGGCGCGGGAAAGTCGCGCCATGCCAGGAGCGCCTTCTTTTCGACGATGTAGAACGCCGCATTGACGAGGTTGCGCAACTCGGCGCCGCTCGGGTGCGGGTACCCGTGAAACGCCTGCACTCGGCCGGAGGCATCGATTTCCACGAGGTCCGAATCCGCCGGATGATCGTTCGGATGCAGCAGCAGGGTGACATCCGCACCTGACGCCTCGTGCGCGGCACGCATGTGCCCGATATCAATGTCGAACAGCGTGTCGCCATAGACGACGATGAATCGATCGTCCAGGTCGTCCAGGCATGCCAGGAGGGCGCCCGCCGTCCCGCGCGGCTCGCCGTCGTCGAAAAGACGCACCCGGCTTGGAAACTGACGCTGCTCGAAGAAGGCCTGGATCTGGTCCGCCGCATGGTTCACCAGGACGATGACGTCATCGATCCCGTGATGCGCGAGCGTGCGGACCTGAAGCTCCAGCAAGGGCGTGCCGTTGACATCCACTAGCGGCTTGGGCCGCCCGTTCAGGCGCTCTGCCAACCGGGTGCCCTTGCCGCCAGCAAGAATGACCGCCTGCGTCACTCCGCCAACTCCTCGCGCGCGATTTCGTCGACCGCGCGCACCATAGCTTGCGTGGAATCGAGCTGAGGGCTCCAGCCACTTGCAGCCAGGCGCTGGGTCGAATAGCGGAAGCGTGGCACATCGCCCACCCAGCCACGGTTGCCCTCGCCAAAGACGATATCGGCTTTCGGAGACACGCGGTCGCGCACCGTCTGCGCGATCATGCGCACCGTGACGCCATCGTCCTTCGGCCCGATGTTGAACACCTTGTAGCGCCCCTCGAGCCGGCTCACGTGCAGCATAGCCTCGATCAGGTCTTCGACGTGCAGATACGCCTTCTGCTGCGTGCCGTCACCCAGAACCTGAAGTTGGTCGGGGGTGGCCTTCAGCTTGCGGATGAAATCGAAGATCACGCCATGTGTCGCCGGGATACCGATGACGTTCGGAAACCGGAAGATGTCTGCGCGCGGGAGGAACGACTCGACAGCCGCCCGGATCTGCGCTTCCGACGCCAGCTTCATGGCCCCGTAGTTGGAGATGGGTTGCAGCGGGCCGATGTCTTCATGAATTTCGCGTTCGCCGAGATCGCCGTAGATGGCCGAGCTCGACGCGAAATGCAGTTCGGGAATGTCATGCCGGCGCATCGCTTCGAGCACGGCAAACGTGGTCAGGAACGTGCGATCGCGGTCGATGCGCGGATCGGCCACGCCGGCCGGAATGTCCGAGTTGGCGGCCAGATGCCAGACGTGGGCCACGGGTGCGCCGGCCTCCTGGATCGCCGCCGACAAGGCGTCCAAATCGGAGCAGTCCACCTGCCGAAAACTGAAATGAGGATGGCTGTCGAATTCCGCCACCAGTTCACGCCGTCCACGCGACAAGTCATCCAGGGCCAGCACGACGTCACCTTCTTCAAGCAGACGGCGCGTCAGGTTGACAGCGACAAAACCAGCGCCACCAGTGATCAGGTGCAATTTCATGGGGATCTCACAATAGGAAAGCTTTGGGTGACAGCAGACCTAGAGAGCTAGAAATTACTTGCCCAGGCCGGCATGTCGGATGCTAGAACTTGAGCGTTCCCAGCAGCGAGGGATCTGTCAGGTGGCTCTGCCGAAGGTATTGCGCCAGGATGTGCATGAGCGATTGGTGCACATCCTCGACGACACCGTAGTTCTGTGCATCCACGTGAAGACTGACGTCGGCCAGACGGGCGGCATCGCCACCTGCAAAGCCAGTCATGGCGATCGTTGCCATCTTCATCTCGCGCGCGGTGTGGAGCGCCTTGATGATGTTGGGCGAGGCGCCAGACGAGCTGATGGCGATGAGGATGTCGCCTTCGGACGCCATGGACGTTAGTTGGAACGAGAACATCTCCTCGGGTCCGATGTCGTTGACGATCGCGGTGATCAGTTCGACCGCGGACGAGAGACTGTTCACCTTCGGCTTCAGCCAGCTATTGCTGCGAACACCTTTCATGCAGTCGCAGACCAGGTGGTTGGAAATGGCTGCCGAGCCCCCGTTGCCACATGAAAAGATCATCTTTCCCTGGGCCGCACGTTCCGCAAGAAGGCGCCCGGCGGCTGCCAGCGCGCCACGGTCCACGGTCTTGGCTGCAGCGGTGATTTTTTCGAAATACGCGTCCGCGTACAGTCCAGCATCTTGGATCTGGTGATCTGGAAAGAATGTAGGCATAAAATTTCGGGGGTAGGAGTTATAAAAATAGTGGGTGGCAGACAGGTCCGATGGCTTTGACTACCCCTTTGAAACAGCAGCGGAAAACCAATCCGCAGCGCTTGTTTTCTATTCGAAAAATTCCGCCTGCTTCATCGACAAACCGGCGCCGTCCTTGGCCGAAAGTGCCGGCTCCTGTCCCACATCCGGCCACTGGATACCAAGAGAGGCGTCGTTCCACAAGATGCATCGCTCATGCGCAGGTGCGTAGTAGTCGGTGGTCTTGTAGAGAAAATCGGCGCTGTCGCTGAGTACGAAGAAACCGTGCGCGAAGCCGGGCGGAACCCACAACTGCCTGTGGTTGTCTTCACTGAGTTCCGCGCCGACCCATTTCCCAAAGGTCGCCGACGACTTGCGGATGTCCACAGCCACATCGAACACTGCGCCACGCACCGCGCGTACCAGCTTTCCTTGCGCTTGCTGGACCTGATAGTGCAGACCCCGAAGTACGCCTTTGGACGACCTTGAATGGTTGTCCTGCACGAAGTCGACCTTCGACCCGACCGCCTCTTCGAAGGCACGCTGATTGAAGCTCTCGTAGAAAAACCCCCTGGCATCGCCGAAGACTTTCGGCTCGATGATCAAAACGTCGGGGATCTCGGTTTGGATGACATTCACGAGCGCACCTCTTCGGCCAGCAAGTGGTTCAAGTACTTGCCGTAGCCGTTCTTCTGCAGCGGTGCTGCCAGCTTTTCGAGCTGCGCGCGATCAATGAAGCCATTGCGCCAAGCGATCTCTTCAGGACACGCGATCTTCAGCCCCTGCCGATGCTCCAACGTCGCGATGAACTGACCCGCTTCGAGCAAGCTTTCGTGCGTGCCTGTATCGAGCCATGCATAGCCGCGCTGCATGATCTGCACATTCAGCTGATTGCGGTCCAGATACGCTTGATTGACCGCCGTGATTTCCAGCTCGCCGCGCTCGCTGGGCTTCACGGCCTTCGCGATGTCGACGACCTTGTTGTCGTAGAAATACAGGCCGGTCACAGCGTAGCTGCTCTTGGGTTTGACGGGCTTCTCTTCGATGCTGCTGGCCTTGCCATCAGCGTCGAAGGCCACCACACCGTAGCGCTCGGGGTCATGCACGTGGTACGCGAACACGGTCGCGCCGCTCTGCTTGGTATCGGCGTCCGACAGCAGATGCACAAGGTCATGCCCATAGAAGATGTTGTCCCCCAACACCAGCGCGCTCGGCGAATTGCCCACGAACTTCTCGCCGATGATGAAAGCCTGCGCCAGGCCATCGGGACTCGGCTGCACCGCGTACTGCAGGTTCATGCCCCACTGGCTGCCATCGCCCAGCAACTGCTGAAAGCGCGGGGTGTCCT
>Ga0307405_10000702_pt1 | contig 13001 bp, 1 predicted proteins | sample 322Cmetagenome_2_FD_203311 | JGI IMG/M metagenome (GOLD analysis project Ga0307405, IMG submission 203311) | Maize rhizosphere microbial communities from greenhouse at UC Davis, California, United States - 322HYB-C-1 | ecosystem: Host-associated > Plants > Roots > Rhizosphere > Soil | place...
TATATCTAAACCCCGCTCCGCGTCGCCCCCTTTTTTACGGCTAACTTACCCCAAACAAAGCGCGCCTAAGTACCCGTTGCTTATCCGCTGTTAAGTCATCATGAAAACACTGTTCAGACGCAACCACCTTTACAGTGCTACCACACTCAAAAATACTAACCCCTCCTCTCCTCAGGGATGTCAGACTTTCTAGTTTGTTCCTTCCCGCCCGCTCCCAGAATTGGTCACCTAGCCACATAAAACTTCCGATCGCCTCCATATACCCTTGCTTCAACAAGACACGACTTGGATTTACCGATGTATCTATTTCCACTTGATTCAAGGGCGCAGGCAATCCATTCGTTTTCAGAGGAAGTTTTGCAAATGATCTACCAGCACATTCGTACTCCAAAGGATCTGTCGCATTTTGCCAAAATTCGTACTCAACATCAGCAAGCCATGCCTGAATAAAACCTTCAACACCAAGAAAAGGCCTTACAGCCTGACCCCAATCAAAACCGTTAAAACTTTGTACTTCTTCAACCACTAAAAAACACTGATCCAAGGCAGGCAGCGTTCCAAATCGGAACTCTAAGTTATTTGATACAACACCACTAGGCCAAGATTTTTTCTTCTGGATTTTTTTCTCAAGTGTTGCAACGTCAATTTCAACACCCTGCAGCGAAAATACAGGGGGAAAACCGAAATCATTCAAAATGCAAACAACCAAATTCAAAGCCTGCAAGCCATTTATCGAGTCAGCGCAAAAAACAAGCTTTAACCGCTCAAGCCTCTCAGACCTCATTTGAACTCCTTTATTATTACCTTAACATTGTACTCTCGGCCAAAGTCGATGAGCGACTTCGCCGCGCCCAAACCGCCAGGCTGAACCCGCAGATCAAGCACCATGCTTGCTGGATTGCCATTTACTTTCGCCCCATTTGTGCCGAGGTCAATAATATGATCCTGCATGCGGTTCAACCACGTTCCTCCCGCGGTGTCCACTGATTTCAGACTGACCAGCGTATTACCATTCTGAAAATCAACAAGCGGGAAATATCCATTCCTTTCAGCGCCTACGTTATACCAGCCGCTTTTTGCTGAATACTCAGTTCTTGCTAGGTAAGACTCAATGGCAACGCCCCGCTGTGTCGGCTTAAGACCCCAAACCTCTGTAAGATCCGATGTGAAACCTTTCGCTCCTCCGCTGAATATCGAGCCACCCAGGCCCCATATGTTCAGCAGTCCCTGGATACCCCACATGACCCGCTCGGTATTGCTGGCCACCTCCCCTGTAATAGGATTCTCGCCACCCGCCGCCATAAAGCCTTGGCACGCTACACCAGCCACGCCAGCACCACCACAACCAGCCGAGAACAGCTCATTGGAGACACCCTGAAGCTGAGCCGTGATGATCGCGTTATCCAAATCGTTTCTTGTTTTTCCTTCAATAGCTTGCTCAAACGACGCAGGCTGCAGAACCCACTCCTCACCTCGATCCGTCGTGATCGTCTTGTCGGTAGCCACACAAAAGCCATTTGGCGACGTTGCGCAGGAAATCACATCCCCGGGCGAAGTTGTGTGGACCATAGCGCGGGTGAAATCGTTATCTTCCGAAAGCACCTCGTCCTTTAGAACGCTGAGATTTTTTGCAATAAGCTCAGCGATTTCGCCAGACAAATCCTGGCAATCACTGGTGGTGGAGCCATTACATGACGACTCGTACTCTCGCTGCAGAGCCTGGAGCGAAAGCCGTTCTATATCGCTTAAATGATTGTTCTCGACAGCATTCTTCGCTGTACCGGCTCCAAGCGCAGCGTTAAATGCGTCGCCCCCAGCAAGCGCGCCGGAGAGCCCGCCTGCCAATGTCGACAACGCTGCGATGGTTTGTTTTTCCGACTCGGTCAGCTCTTCCCTCGACTTGCCCGGATAAAGTTGGCTCGCTATCAGCTCACCGACGGAGGCCCCCGCCGCCCCGGCCAGTGCCGAGCCTCCTTGTGCTTTAGCCAGGACCGCACCCAATACGGCATGCGCCATCAGGTTGGCTGTGTCGTCTCCTTCGGTCAGCTGTTTAACGGCTTGAGCCAGATAAGGCGCCGCCGCGCCCCCTATGAGTGCTCCGATGTCTCCGACGAGAATGCCTTGGACAATTCCAGCGACCGCTTGGCTGGCCTTCTGGAAACTGCTACCGGTGCCGTAATCGCGCTGAACCTGTTGGCTGATCTGCTCAGGAGTTGGGTTAGCCACACCACTGTCGTTCAGCTTCTGCTGCGCAACCTTGTAGGCATCACTGTTCTTGTCTTCTGCTTCCTTTATTTTTTCAGCAGCAATGGCGCTGCTAATCCCCTTCACCAACTCAATCGAGCTCTTCACCAGCTCAATGCGCTCGTTCATCGCCTCTTCGTCAGGCTTGTCGAGATGCTCGTTGGCATTCTTCGTATCGCGATTCAGGCCAGCGGTATCCTGAGCCCCCTCTGGATTGCGGACGATGATCGTGCCTTCACTCACCGCACTACGTGTATGGCTCTTGTCGGACTCGCTTAAAGCAATACCGTACAAGCCACCCACCGAGGCAGAGGCACCCGCACCACCGTAACTTCCAGAGATGCCGATACCTGCCGATTGAGCCTCGATTTCACTGACATTCTTGATATCGCGAGCGATGAGCCGGTCAGTGATCAACAGGTTCTTGTCCGCCGAGGCATCGCTGGCAATCACACCGCCTTCAAGCGTGGTGGTCTTGCCCACGTCAACGGTGTAGCCACCCGCCCCCGCGAATAGGCCGGTCTGGTCCGTGACGCCTTTGTACTCGCTGTTCATGTTGCCGGCAGCCAAGTTGGCTGAAGCGGCTACAGGTGTGCCGTAGCAGAACGGTGGGATGCAGATGCTCGCACCAAAACCGCCGCTGCTTTGCTTGCTTTTCTGGTCTTGGGTGTCCTGGCGGGAAATGATGTTGAGGTTGCCATCGATCAGCGCGTCGATTTCATCAGCACGAACCTGAGCGCCCGCCAGCGTGGTATCGCCGCCGCTGCGCAACAGCAACGAACCGGTGTCGACCGTTGTGTTGACCTGCGTGACAGAACTGCCATTGCCCATGCCTTTGGCAAGCTGTGCACCGAGGTCCAAGGTGAAGCCGTTTTGCTGGCCGATGTTGAAGCTGGCGCCGATAGCGGTTTTGTTGTTGCTGTTACGGTTGGACCAATCCGCCGTGTTCTGTGCGCTTTCCAGGATGATGTCGTTGCTGGCGAGCAGCGAAGTATTTGTCGCTTTGATGCTGCTGCCGATGACGTGTAGATCGCCGTCGTTTTCCGCCGCATTGCCGTTAGCGATAATGGATAACGTGGCGCCCGCGTTAAGGGTGCTTTGCTTGGCGGTTTGGCTGGCGTAATCGCTGGTACTTTTGCTGTGGGTACTGGCGAGCTCGGTACCGATTTTGATCAACGAGCCGTTGCTCGCGGTACCGCCCTGTTTATCGGCGAAACCGGTTTTCTGATCGTTGGCCTCCGAAGCCATCCCGCCAAGGTTGTAAGCCGCCAGCGCCGCCTGCGCGAGCTTCACGGCCTTGAGCCGAGGGTCATCGGCATCCTTCGCGGCTTCGACCGACGAGCGAATGGTATTGACCGTGTCGATGATCGCCCCACCGACGACACGCCCCACGGCCAGGCTGCTGGATTTATCGGCAGTACTTTGCTTCGCCGTTTCCATGCCCGCAGCAATAGTGACGTTCGAACCGCGAAGGCTCATGTTCTTGGTGCTGACCAAGTCACTGGCGATCACGTTGAGGTCCCCACCAGCAACGAGGCTGACATTGCCTTTGCTGGAGCCGATGGTGCTACCGGTCAGGGTGGTCTGTGACGCGGTGCCGTTGTGTTTCTGATTGCTGATCGACAGGTGCTGGTTGCCGGTAATGTCGTCGAGGCCCAGGTTGTTGGCGGTCAATACGCCGGTCAGGTCGCGATTTTTCTCCTTGTGCATTTGGGTGCGGGAGAAAGTGTTTTCTGCCGCGTCGATGGTCAGGTCGCGGCCCGCGCGTACCGCCAGGTCATTGGTGCTGACCAGCGCAGAGCCAGTGACAGTGGCATCGCGTTTGGCGCTGACGGCGATGGTGTCGCCCGAGATCAGGCTACCGACGGCGGTTGTCTGAGTTTCGGCCAACTTGTCCTGGACCTTGCTCGACTTCAAACCGCCCCAACTGCTTTTGCTTTTGCTGCGCTCGTGGCGAGCGCTCTCGGAGTCGGTAACGGCAAGAATTTCCACATCGTTGCCAGCCCCCAGGCCGACGCTGCCTTTTTCGGAAATGACATTGCTGCCTTTGATCAGCAGATCGTTCCCGGCGGTCAGGACGTTGTTGCCTCCGGAGGTAACCGAGCTGGCTACGTTGGTGACACTACTGGTCTCATCCAACCGAAACTTCTTCCCGGAAGAAGACTTCTTGGTCTTGCTGTAGAAGCTGTAGTCCGAATCCTCAGCCGATTGCAGCACCAGATTCGCGCCGGCGACCAGATAGGCTTCATCCCCAGCACTCACCCGACTGGCGATCAACCCTAGATCTTTCCCGGCGCTCAGGGCGACATTCCCACCCGCCGTCACGCTGGTGGAGACTTGGCTCACATGATCTTCCTGAGCCGTGACCTTCTTGCTCTTGCCATACGAATGCTGCTCATCCGCCGCAGACGCCAAGGTCAGGTCGCCGATGGCGCTCATGGTGATGTCGCGCTTGGCGTCGATCTGGCTGGCTACAGCGGTGAGGTCGCGGCCGGCGTTGGCGGTCAGGTCGCGGCCGATGTCGAGGCTGGAGCCGTACTGGGTAATGGTTTCGTTGCGATGCGTGCCGCGATTGCCGCTGGTGATGCGCTCAGCGGAGGCAAGGTTGACGTCGCGGGTGGCGTTGAGGGTGGTGTCGGCTCCGCTTTTGAGCACGCCGCCGACGTTGTTGATGTCACGCCCGGCGCTGATGGTCAGGTTATTCGCGGCTTCGATGCGTGAGGCGCTGTCGATGAAATCGGTGCGTTCGCGACGGTAGCCGCTGTCGCTTTCATGGGTGGTGACGGTGCGTTCGTTGATCACGTCGCCACGGGTGGCGGTGAGCGTGACGTCGCGTCCGGCGATGATGCCGCCGGCCTTGTTGACGAGGTTGTTGCCGGCCAGCAGGTCGAGGCGGTTGCCGGCTTCCACCAGGCCGCTGTTGACCAAGTCGTTGGTGGCGGTCGCGGACAGGTTGTTGCTCGCGCGCAGGGTACCGGCATTGTCCAGGTCCTTGCCAGCGATCAGGGTGACGTCGCTGCCCTGGATCAAGGCTCCGTTGGCCGCCAAACGATTGTTGGCATTGGCCAGGTACAGCACCGGCACCAGGACTTGCTCACCGTCGACCTCGACGTTTTCCATCCAGACGATGTCATGGGTCAATGCCGCGACTTGTTCGGAGGTGAGGCTGACGCCCAGGGCCAGGTTGAGCGCCTGCTTGCTGGCGATGGCGTTGTTCATCAGGTACTTGAACATGTCCTCGTTGGAGGTCTGGCCGTCGATGAAGCGCTGGCCGGTGCGGGCGACCACGGCTTGCTGGATCAGGGTCTGCTCATACAACCCGTCGCCCAGGCGCTTGGCGCTCTGGTCGGGGTCGTAGCCGAGGTTTGACAGCAGGTAGTCCGAGCTCATGAATTGCTTGAGGTCGGTGAGTACCGGGTTGGTTTCGATCAGGTATTTGTGCGGATTGGCCGCCACAGTGGAAGCGGGCAGGCCCTGGACGCGGTTGACCGTAAACGCGGTGGTGCGGCCAGGCATGGCGCCGGCCACGGGGGCGCCGCCGGTGCTGGTGTCGAATGTGCTGGCCTGGTCGCCAATATTGGTTGCCTGGCGTGCTGCGATGCTCAGGTCAAGATTGCTGGCGGTAGCTTGCGGGGCGTTACCCGGTTGAAGGTCTCTGGCCTGGACGGCAGGCAGGCCTTGTTGGCGCTGGGCCTGGGTCAGGCTCGCGTTACCCAGCGCCCAGCTTTGCGGGCCGCTGACCGCCGGCACAGCGCCGCTCTGCCCGCTCAGGCGGAACAGGCCGTTCTGGCCGATGGGCAGGCTGAAACCAGGCAAGGCTACCGGATTGACTTGCTGTTGCGCCAGGTTGGGCGGCAGTTGTTGATTGAGCGTGATGCGGGTGGAATATGCGGTGCCGGAAGCGCCCGTGTTGGTACGTGGACCACTGCCGATGTATGTGTAGCCGGGTCGCACGACGCTGTTATTGATGTTGTTCTGCGCGTTGATATTTACGGCGCCGCCGGCCTGGATCACGGCTGCGTAGCTTTGGTCACCGCCGGCGAGTTTTTTGGTGGTGCCCAGGTTCGTGTACTCCATTTCGGTCATGCCGATGAAGTTGGCGATACCTGCTTCCAGACTGCTCAGGTTGTTGACGTCATAACCGGCGCTTTCGAACCAGTATTTGTTGGTGAAGTTACTGGCGGCGGTGTACCAGGCACCCGCATTTCGGGTTCGCTGGGAACGTAACACCCGCGTCGTTTCCGTCTCGCCGGTTTCGACGCCGGTGTTGGTCAAATTGACCAATGAGGCCGTCAGGTTGCCGCCGCTGGCAATGGTGCTGCTCTGGTTCAGCAGGTCGCCGCCGCTCAGATTGAGGTTGCCACCCGCCGTGATGCTGGAAGCCGCAGTGGCTGCGGTCACTTCGGTTTTTTCGCGTTGCAGCAATTCCCAAACGTGGTTCTGCTTGCCGCTGCAGTCACCCGCGTTGTAACCCTCGATGCAGGGGAGTTCGGTGATTTTGGCAGTGTAGATGCCGCTGCTGCCCATGGTCAGCAGGGTGCGGATGTTCTGGATCGTGCTGGCGGCCAGGCTCATGCTGCCGTCGCTCTGGATCGAGCTGGAACTGTTGACGATGCTGCTGGCCAAGGCGCCCAAGCCATTACGGTCAACGGTGAGATTGCCCAGGCTGTAGATGCTGGCGTCGAGGTTGTTCAGCGTATCGACCCGCAGGCCCATGTCGCCGCCGCTGAAAATCAGCCCCTGGTGGTTCGCCAGCGCGCCGGTCGTGACGGTCAAAGCTTGACCACCACCCAACGTCCCAAAGTTGTTGATCCCCGTGGCGCCAATCGTCAGGCGCGCCGCCGAGGTCAAGCGACCGGCATTGTCGAGCTGACCATTAACGCCAATGGTGGTATCGCCGCCGCCCGTTATGCTGGAGCTGACGCTGTTGAGGCTCACTTGTGCCGCGCTGAGGCCAAGCGTCCCCAGGCTGTTGAGACGACCGCCCCCCCAATAGGCACCACCCAGGTCGATTTTCAGGCTGCCATTACTGGCGACCAGACCTTCATTAAACCAATTGACGCCGCCGCCAATGAAGCTGTCGGAAGCCAGTAACTGGCCGCCAGCAGTCTGGGTGAAATGGTTGACATTGACGCTAAGGCGTCCTGCCTGGATGACCCCGCTGTTGGTCCATGTGTCGGTGCTGATAGTCAGACCGCCACGCGTCACCACCGTACCACCGGCTCCGGTGACGTTAGCGGTGGAGATATCAAACGTGCCAGTGCCAACGTGCAGCAAGCTGCCGCCGGTATTGAGGAAACTGGTCGCGCCAAGAGTCAGGTCGGTGTTGGCACTTTCCAACACACCACTGCGGTTATCGAACAACCCACCAATCTGGAAATGGGTCTTGCCGCCCGTACCCAACGCACGGATCTGCCCCGTCTGGTTATCCAGGCTCGCGGCCTTGATCATCAGCGTGCTGTCGCTTTCGATGACGCCCAGGCGGTTGTTCATGGCGCCGGTGAGGTTCAGGTCGATCTGGCTGCCGGCGATCTGGCCGCCGTTGTCGCCGCTGTTATCGAAGTTGTTGGCGGTGACGTTGACCTTGCCTTTGGCGTAGAGGCCGCCGTTGCGGTTGTCGACGTTGCCGGTGGTGATGACGGCATCGCCGGTTTGCGCCGAGATGCGTCCGCCATAATTGTCCAGGCCGCCCAATGCGATCAGGTTCAGACGCTGGGCCTGGGTGATGCCGCCCTGGCGGTTGTTGTTAAGGTCGTAGCCGTTTTTCAGCACGCCGCTCAGGTCGGTCTTCAGCAGCCCTTGCAGGCTGGCGAGCACGCCGCCGCGGTTGTCGAGGTTGCGCGCTTCAATGGTCAGGTCGCCGGCCTTGGCCTGGATGCGGCCGCTCTGGTTGTCGATGTCTTGGTCGACGACCAGGGTCAGGTTGCCCTGGCTTTGTACGGTGCCCTTGCCGTTGGCGAGGCTGTTGGCGTCGATTTGCACGGTGCCGTTCTGGCTGTAGATCAGGCCATCGCCACCGTTCTGCACCGCGCCGGAGGCGGTCAGGATGAGTGCGTCATTGGCCGCGACGGTGCCGCGATTGCGGTTGTCCAAGCCGCCAATGAGCAAGGTCAGCAGACCCTGGCTGGCGATCTGACCGCCCTGGTTGTTGATTTGCGTGGCGCGCTCGACCCGCAGCGGCCCGGTGCTGGCCAGTTTGCCGTTGGTGTTGGTCAGGGCGCCGAGCAGGTCCAGGGTCACGGCGGCGTTGCCGATCAGCGTGCCGCCGGTGTTGTCCAGGGTGGTGCCGGTGAAGGTCAGCGCTTGTTGCGCGTTGACGGTGCCGCCGGCGTTGCCCAGGGTCATGGCGTTCATGACCAGGGTGGCGGCGCTGTCGATCAAGCCGCCTTGGGCGTTGTTCAGCAAACCGCCGGTGACGGTCAAGGTCTGGTCGGCACCGCTGGACAGAATCCCGCCGCGGTTGTCGACGCTGGCCGCGGTGACGGTGAGGTTTTTCTTGCCGGCCACCGCACCGTCAGCACTGTTGAGCAGCGCGCCGCTCAACGTAACGCTGACGTCTTCGTCGCGGCTCGACAGGGTGCCGGCGTTGCGGTTGTCCAGGCTCGTGGCGCTCAGGTCGAGGCCTTTGAAACCGGACATCAAGCCGCCTTGGTTGATGACGTCGTGGGCCTTCACGGTCAGTAAACCATTGCTGATGAGTTTGCCGGCGCTGTTGTTGAGATCGCGAGCCGTCAGGTCGAGGGGCTGGCTGCTGGAGATTTCGCCGCCCTGGTTGTCCAGGTCTCGCAGGTGCTTGAGGCTGAGTACACCGGCGGTGGTGATCAGGCCGGCGCTGTTGTTCAGATCGCCAGTGGCGGCACCGAAGTCGATGGCGATGGCGCTGCCCAGCAACGAACCCTGGTGGTTGTTCAGGTTTCGGGTGCTGACGGTCAAGGCGTCGGCGGCGTTGATAAGGCCCTGGCTCTGGTTGATCAGCGGGCCGGCCAATTTCAGGTCGAGGTTGGCGCGGCTGGTCAGGGTGCCGGCGCTGTTGTCCAGGCTGGCGGCCTCGACGTCCAACGCGGCGGCGGCGATCAGGCCCTTGAGGTTGGTCAGCGCGTTATCGATGCGCAGGGTCAGGGCCTGGTTGCTCAACAATTTGCCGTTGTCGTTGTTCAGGTTTTGCGCGGCCAGGGTGAATGCCTGGGCGCTGGAGATTTCGCCGCCGGCGTTGTTGACGCCCTTGAGGTTTTTCAGCATCAGCAAGGGGGCGTTGATCAAGCCGTTCTGGTTGTTCAGTTGCCCTTGGTTCAGATCAAGGCTCAGCGACGTGTTGCTGAAAAGCTGGCCGCCCTGCTGATCGAGGCCGGTGACGCTGGCGCTCAGCGCGCCGCTGCTAGCGATGCGGCCGCCGTCCTGGTTGGTCAATTGTTTTGCGGTGAGATCGAGGTGCGTGCCGCTGCTGAGCTGGCCGGCCTGGCTGTTGTCGAACGCGCCGGTTTCAACAGTGACCGCTTGCTTGGCGCTGATGCTGCCTTGGTTGCGGTTGTCCAGGCTTGCGCTTTTGAAGGTGAGACCGGCGTCGGTGACGATTTCGCCGCCCTGGTTGAGCAAGGCGTTGTCGAGGGTGAGAGCCAACGCTCCGGCACTGGAAACGCTGCCCAGGGTGTTGATGAGGCTGGCGGCGGTGACTTGAAGCGTGCCTTCGGCGCTCAATGTGCCCTTGGCGTTGTTCAGGTCCCCATCGAGGTGAGCGGTGAGGTTCTTCTGAGTCAGCAGCGCGCCGCCGCTGTTATCCAGCGTCTCGCCGGTCAAGGTCAGTCCGGTCTTGCCGGACAGCAGGCCCTTGGTGCGGTTGAGCACTTCCTGCACCGTCAGGGCCAACGCGCCGTTGGCGATGACTTGGCCGCCGTCGCTGTTGTCCAGCGCGTCGCCTGTCAAAGCAACATCGCCGTGGCCGGACAGCTCGCCGCCACGGTTGTCGATCGAACCGACGTTCAGCGTCAGCGTGTCAGTCGCCCCGACCAGCCCTGCGGCGCGGTTGTCCAGCGAGGCGCCAGTCAGCGTCAATCCGCCGAGGGCGATCATCTGCCCGCCCTGGTTGTTCACACTGTCGATAGTGGCCGTGACGTTGGTTTTGCCGGCGATCTGGCCGGCGCTGTTGTCGAGGTGGGTGGCCTCGATGTGCAGATCACCGTCAGCAATGATCGCGGCGTCCCGATTGGTCAGTTGACCGTCCACAGTCATGACCAGGGTGCCACGGCTACTGATCAGGCCACCGCTGTTGTCCAGGCTGGCGCTATGGGTGTCGATGGATTGCGCGGAAACCAGCCCCTTGATGGTGTTGAGCGCCTGGTCGATACGCAGGGTCAACGCCTGGTTGCTGATCAGCTTGCCGTCGCGGCTATCGAGGTTGCGGGCCGCCAGCGTGAACGCCTGGGCACTGGAAATCTCGCCGCCACGGTTATCCACGTCCTTGAGGTTTTTCAACACCAGGAGCGGCGCGTTGATCACGCCCTTGAGGTTGTTCAACTGGCCGTTGTTAAGGTCCAGGGTCAAGGCTGTCTTGCTGAACAGTTCACCGCCCTGCTGATCCAGGCCGGTGACCCTTGCAGTCAGCGCCTTGTCACTGGCGATGCGGCTGGCGGCGCCGTTGTTGACCTGGGTGGCGGTGAGATCAAGGGTGTCACCACTGACCAGGTAGCCACCGGCAGTGTTGTCGAACGTGCCAGTGGTCACGTGGGTGGCGCCTTTGGCGCTGAGCAGGCCGTCGCCGTGGTTATCCAGGCTGTGGCTGCTGACGGTCAGGCCGGCATCGGTGATGATGGCGCCGCCGACGTTGATCAACGCATTGTCCAGGCGAATATCCAAACCCTGGCGGGCGACCAGATTGGCGCCGCTGTTGTCCAGGCTTTTGCCCTCGACGGTGGTGACGCCGGTACTGAATAGCAGGCCTTTGGTCTGGTTGATGATGGCCGCGACTTTCAGGCCCAGATCAGTGCCGGCGAGGACCTTGCCGTTGTCGCTGTTGTCCAGGCGTTGGCCGGCGATGTTGATATCGGCGGTACTGGAGATTTCGCCGCCTCGATTGTCCAGCGCGTCGATGTCGAGTTTCAGTGCGTTGGTCGCGCCAACCAATCCGCCGCGGTTATTCAGGTCCTGGCCGCTGACGGTGAGCAGGCCTTGGGCGACCAGTTCGCCGCCCTGGTTGTTCAGGTGCGAGACGTTGGCGGTGAGGTCGGTTTTGCTGGAGATTCGTCCGCCGCTGTTGTCGATGTCAGTTACCTGCAAATGCACAGGGCCGGCGGCACTGAGCAGGCCGCCGCGATTATCCAATTGCGAGCCATCGACACGCAGCCCCGCCTGGCTGCTGAGCAAGCCTTGCTCGCGGTTATCGAGCCTGGCGACTGTCAGTTGCAGGTCTTTGACGGACTGGACCTTGCCGCCACGATTGTCCAGGCTGCCCGCTTGGACATCCGTCGAGCCCTTGGCGCCGAGGCTGCCTTGCCGGTTGTCGAACAGACCGCTGATACGCGTGGTCAGGCTGCCATCGCTGACCAGGCTACCCTGGAGGGTGTTGTCGAGACTGGCGGCGGTGACGGTCAGGCCCTTGCCGGAACCCAACACCCCGTTCCGGTTGTTCAGGGCACCGATCAACCCGATGTTCAGCGCCACGTCGCCGGTGAGCAAACCATCGCTGTTGTCCAGCGCAGTGCCGATGACTTGAGTGGTGGCGGCGCTGGAGACTTCGCCGTCGTGGTTATTCAACTGCCCGACATTGGCCGTCAGGTTGCCGTTGCTGCTGACGATGCCCTGCGTGTTGAGGAGTTTGTCGGCAGTAACGCCCAGCGCGCCGTTGCTCAGCACCCGGCCCTTGTTCTGGTTATCCAGCGTCGCGGCTTTTACCGTGGCGGTTTGCCCGGCACTGAGCGTTCCGCCCTGGTTGTACAGCGTCTGTGCAATGTTGGTTGTGAGGTTACGGCTGGCGACGATGCTCTTGCCGTTGTTGTTCAGATTCTGCGCCGTGAGGCTCACATCCCCCGAAGCATTACGGGTGTTATCCGCATTCACCCCCGCTTCAATAATCCCGTTGTTGCTCAACTGCCCACCGGCACTGAGGCTGATGCCATCGCGCGCCGCCAATGTCTGCCGGTTGACCAAGTCACCCTGAACCTGCGCATTCAACGTCGTCCCGGCATAAACCGGTCCCTTCACATCAACGCTCGCAGCCTTGACGTTAACCGCCCCGCTGGCCGAGGTATCAACCATGCTCAAACGCCCATTGGCATCAAGCTGGATATCCCCGCCACTGGCAATCAACTTGCCGTCCAACTTCACCCCAACCCCAGCCTCGGTGCCGACCAACTTGATCGCCCCGGCGTACATGCCACCCAACGCCGAAGAGTCGATCGCCAGCTCCGGCTTGGCGCTGCCGTCATCGGCGCGAGCGGTGGCGCTCAAAGTCTCTGCATTGACGTCATTGCGACCGGCCACAATCGTCAGGTTCTTGGCCTGGATCTCGGCGTTGATCTTGGCGCTGCGGGTGATGATTTCGAAGTGGTCGACGTTGCTGGCATTGAGGCCCGCGCCTTCGATGGCGACGCTGCCCTGATCCACTTGGTAGCGGTCCAACCGACCGTTTTCCACCACCGGTTTGCCGGTGCTCAAGGTCACTTTCGGGCTGTTGATGAAGCCGCAGCCGTTGCAGGTGATGCCATACGGGTTGGCGACGATGACGTGGGCCGACTGACCCGCCACTTCGGTGTAGCCGCGCAGTT
>Ga0307405_10000703_pt1 | contig 12993 bp, 14 predicted proteins | sample 322Cmetagenome_2_FD_203311 | JGI IMG/M metagenome (GOLD analysis project Ga0307405, IMG submission 203311) | Maize rhizosphere microbial communities from greenhouse at UC Davis, California, United States - 322HYB-C-1 | ecosystem: Host-associated > Plants > Roots > Rhizosphere > Soil | place...
GCCGGATGTCAGGTCCAGCTGGCGCAACGCCCAGGTGATGAAGACCGGCGATTGGTCCAGTCGGACGATTGTGGCGCCGTGCAGGCGGATCGGGTCGTCGATGCCCGGTGGCGGCGGCGCGGCGTGTCCGCTGCCGGTCAGCGACCGGCGCAGATCACCGGTCTCCTCGGTGCGGCAGGCCCAGCCGCCGTCCGCGTCCCGGCTCAGGCACAGGGTCCTGGACCAGCCGCTGCCGGAGCAGGTCACGGTCAGCGTCCGCACCGCCGACCGGGTGTCGAGGTCGGCATGGAACCGGGTGGTGTGCGGCACCGGCCCGGCGACGACGGCGGTGCCGTCCGCCGAGCGGTTGTCCGCACCCGAGGGCAGCACCAGCTCGGTGCCGACCGTGTCGGTGCGCTGCCACGCCAGAGGTCCGGCCATGGTCGTGCTGGGGGCGCCGCGCAGAGCCGGGTGGAGATCGGTGACAGTGTCGAGGCTCAGTGTCATGGTCAGCTCCTGTCAGCGTTGGCGGTGGGCCGGTCGCGCCCGTGGACCGGCTGCCGGCCGGGGCGGCCGAGGGCCGCCAGCACGTCGGCGCCCTGCCCGGTACGGCTGACCAGGCGCCAGCCGTACCGCGCGTTACCGGCGCCGGTGACCACCGCGGTCATCGGTCGGTGGCCGGCCGGTGTGCCTCGGGCCGCCGGCTCGCGGCATCATCGGCGGCGGGGCGGCGGCGATGCCGGGACAAACCCGCGGCGATCCCTCCGACACACTGCTCGAGGTAGTTGAAGTCGGGGACGGCGACCGCCTCCGCGCGTTCGTGCAGATTGCGTGCCGTCACGGTGTCATCGATGCGGGCCACGTGGTGCTGGCCGTCGGGGTCCATGATTCCGTCCTCCCACAGAGCTCGAGTTCGGTGTACCCATATTCCTTGCTGAGAACCATCATTGCACTATGCAATGAAAGCGGCCACGGCGCTCCGCGGATGCCCGTGCGGCGGTTGGGAACGCGGCTCAGGTGGCCGGCGGCTCCTCGTCGGCGTCGTCGCTGTGCGCGAACCAGCCGAGCCACCAGTCCTGCTCGGCCGGCTCGCCGGCCGCCTCGGCGAACGCCGTCAGCGCGTGCGTCACCGCCGGCTGCCAGAGCTCCGCGGTGGCGGCCACGAGACGTTCCAGCTCCGTCCGGCGGCGGGTGATGATCTGCTCGACGATGTCGTGGCCGGCCGGGGTCAGCCGCAGGCGTACCACCCGGCGATCGCTGCTGGACCGGACGCGCCGCACCAGACCCTTGCGCACCAGCCGGTCGCACATGCGGGTGCCGGTCGAGGGGTTGACCCGCAGCTCCTCGGCGATGTCGACGCTGCGCTGCGGGCCGCGTACGGCCAGCACCACCAGCGCGCGGAACTGCGGAAGCGTGACGTCGCCGTCGATGTCGGCCAGGGAGCGGGCGGTCAGCCCGACGAAGGCCCGGCTGGCCAGCATGAGCGCCTGCACGGCTTGCTCCCGGTCGGCGGGCCCGGAACGTTGCATAGGGAAATGATTGCACTCCCCGACACCGGCGCGGAGCGCCAAGCCGTCACCGCTCCGGGCGCACCAGGCCGGACTCGTAGGCCAGAACGACGACCTGGACGCGGTCGCGCAGGCCCAGCTTGGTCAGCAGCCGGCCGACGTGGGTCTTCACGGTCGCCTCGGACAGGAAGAGGTGGGCGGCGATCTCGGCGTTCGAGGCGCCCCTGGCCACCTCGAGCATGACTTCCCGTTCCCGCTCGGTGAGCCTCGCGATCTCCGGCGGCGGTCGATGGGGCCCGGGCAGACTGCCGGCCACCTGGTCCAGGAGCCGGCGGGTCGTGCTGGGCGCGACCACGGCGTCGCCGCGGTGCACCGCACGGATGGCCTGCACCACCTCTTCCGCTCGGGCGTTCTTGAGCAGGAAACCGCTGGCGCCGGCCCGCAGCGCGGCGAACGCGTGCTCGTCGACGTCGAACGTCGTCAGCATGACTATCTTCGGCGGGTCCGGATAGGCGAGGATCCGGGCGGCGGCCTGGATCCCGTCCAGAACCGGCATGCGCACGTCCATGAGCACCACGTCCGGTCTGGCGCCGATGACCGCTCTGACCGCCGACTCGCCGTCGCCCGCCGCACCGACCACCTGCAGGTCGTCCTGGGAGTCGACGATCATCGCAAGGCCGGCACGGACCAGCTCCTGATCGTCGGCGAGGAAGACGCGGATGCTCACCCGGCCCATCGTAGGAACCGCGTGCCGAGTGTCGGTAGCCCGGCCGGGCCGGCCGGGCGGTCATCGTGGCCGATCCGGGGAGACGCTCAGCCTTGTTGGATGCGGGTGGCGCCCGCGGCGCGCCGGCGGTGGTAGAGGTACGTGACGCACAGCAGCAACGGTCCCCACAGCATCGCCGGCAGGTAGCACGCGACCATCAGCACCCACCATCCGGTCCCGCCGGTGAACTGCTCGACCCGGCCGGTGAACACCCCGACGAGGGCGAAGCTCCAGATGACGATCAGCAGGACACCGCCGACGGTCGCCGGGACGACCACGGCCGCCGGGGGAATCCGCCGGCCGCGGAGCCTCGGCACCCAGGCGGGCACGACCTCCCCCCAGGGGCGTACGAGCCCGAGCGTGAGCAGCGCCAGCGCCTCGCTGATCACGGTGAGGAAGAAGACCCACGCCGACCCCCAGCCGGGGATGTGGCTGGCCCGCATCGCGGCCGGGCTGAAGCCCATGCTGAAGCCGAAGCCCATGATCACCCGCCACACACCCGCGGGCAGGATCGTCAGCGGCACCAGATGCGCGAGGATCACGGCCGGGCGGGGAACAGGCAGCCCGACATCTGCGGCGGTAAGCGGTCGATCGTCGTGGACGGTGGAGGTCATCACGTGCCCCTACAAATCTGCGGTGCGCCTACTGCGGCGCTCTCCGGACCAGCCTCGCCGCCCGCAACCGGCCGGTGCGTCGTCCTGAGGTCGCGAGGGGATACCTCCGAGGGATGAATTGTGCACGGGATGTCATGCGGTGCGCCCGCCCGAGGCGACGCCCACAGCCGGAAGGACGGCCGTCACTTCGAAACCGCCACCGTCGACCGGACCCGCCTGCAGGGTGCCGCCGAGCAACGCGACGCGCTCGGTCATCCCGGCCAGTCCCCGGCCGCCCCCGGTCACCGCTGTCGAGCGGCCGCCGGGACTGTTGCGAACCGTCAGGTGCAAGCGGTCCGCCTGCCAGTCCAGGCACACCCGGATGCCGGCGTCGGCCCCGGCATGCTTCAGGACGTTGGTCAGCGCCTCCTGGACGACCCGGTATGCGGCCAGCTCACCGGCCGCGCTGAGCCGCAGCCGGTCGCCGCGTTCGGTCAGCTCGACGGCCGGCCCGGCCCGCCGGACCCGGCCGATCAGCTCGGGCAGGTCGTTCAGGCCCGGCTGCGGGGGATCGACCTGAGCCGGGTCGCGATCGTCGAGGGCCCGCAGCAGGCCTCGCATGTCGCCCATCGCCTCCTGCCCGGTACGGGCCACCGTCTCCAGCACGGGAAGGGCGGCAGCCGGGTCCTTGCGGGCCATCATCCGGCCCCCCTCGGCCTGGCTGACCATCACCGACAGCGAATGCGCCACCACGTCGTGCATCTCCCGGGCGATCCGCGTCCGCTCCTCCCGCGCGGCGCGCCGGGCGTTCTCCCGTCGGTCCTGTTCCTCCCGCTCGGCCCGTGCCTCCAATTCCCGGACGTACTGGGTCCGCAGCCATCGGTATCGGCCCAGCACCCACGGCACCAGCACCGTCCCGACCACCGCCAGCACCAGGAACAACGGCCAGCTCCGCACCGGATCGGCGCGGTCGGTGAGCCCGGGTTCGGTCAGCGTCAGATACTCCGCGCCCCACAGCCGCACCACCACGAGGACGCAGCCCGCGCCGGACGCGGCCAGCGCCAGCCGCGCGATCCGTTGCGGGCACCAGGCGGCAACCGAGTACAGCACCACCGGGAACACCACGACGCTGGGCACCAGGATCGGTACGAACGCCGCGACCCCGCCGCCGGTGTCCACGTCGGGCAAGGTGACCAGCACCAGCATCACCGCACCGGCCACGCCGAAGGCGGCCAGCGGCGCGATCCGCCGCACCGCCACGGCAGCGTGACCGATCACCAGCGCGGCGACGGCCACGACCCGCAAGCCACGCGGCCAGGAACCGTCCCAGATCACACCCGCCGAGATGGGCAACGCCAGCACCGCGACAGCCACCGCGAACAGGCCGTCCACCAGCCACCGCCGCTGACGAAGCCACTGCTCGATGGACATCCCGACGCCCGTGTCCACCCGGCCATCGTAGGCGCCGGCCGGGGCGGAAAGGCGTCCGATGTCGCTTCACCGGCCGGGTCAGCGGATGGCCGGACACCACCTCCTGCGGCGAGACGTCAACATCGCCAGGCCGGGGACCGGGGTCCGGTCGACTAGAGCCCCTGGTCGACGGCCTCCGCGGTCAGGGGGTGGTGCAGTGTCTGTGCGCTGACGACGCGGTTGCGGCCGCCGTTCTTCGCGGCGTACAGGGCCGTGTCGGCGGTCAGGACGAGTTCCTCGCTGGTGCTGCAATGCGCGGGCATGGCGGCGCAGCCCACCGAGATCGTGACGTTCGCCAGGTCGTTGGGTGTGACGGCGATGGGTGTGGTGGCGATGCCGCGGCGGATCCGCTCGGCGACGTCGACCACCTGTTCCGGGGTGGTGTGGGGGAGCAGGACGGCGAACTCCTCTCCGCCGTAGCGGGCCACCAGGTCGCCGGGGCGTACCAGCTCGTGGAGGCGGCGGGCGACCTCGCAGAGGACCCGGTCGCCACCGTGATGACCGTAGGTGTCGTTGATCTTCTTGAAGTGGTCGATGTCGAGCAGCAGGACCGCCAGCGGCGCACCGCTGCGGGCGGCCCGGTCGGCCTCGGTCCGCAGGCCTTCCTCGTAGAACCGGCGCGTCCGCAGCCCGGTGAGGCCGTCGGTGATCGCCGCGTGCCGCTGGGTGGCGACCAGGCCGGCCATCCGGGCCAGCACGAGCAGGAACAGGGCGATGCAGGTCGACGCGGCCACGGCCACCTGGGCGGGTGATCCGAGGGCCTGCTGCACCAGCATGGTGGCCGGCGCCATGATCGACGCCACGGCCAGCACCGCCAGGCGGCCGTTGGTGGCGTCCGAGGCGGCGGCCGCGGAGGGCTCGGTGATGCGGCGCATCGACGGGTGCAGGCCGGCCGCGCCAAGCAGCGCGATGCCGACCATCCACACCGGGTCGAGCAGCTCGCCGGTCTGGTAGGTGCCCAGCGTGCTCTGCACCGCGTACACCGCGTCGGCAGCAAGCGTTACGATCAGCGACCCGATCAGCAAGCGGAACGCAGTCGTACGCACGCCGGTGCCGAGCATCAGGCGCACCGCGACGGCGAGCAGCAGCACGTCCACCGTCGGATAGGCGGTGGAGACCACCCGCGCAGCCAGCGCCTCATCCCCGGCCGTGGCAGCCGGGCTGATCACGAAGATCCACGCCACCAGGCCGAGGCTCATCGACACGATCGCGGCGTCGATCACGCTGGGCAGGTCCCACCCGGGGGTTCGGGCCCGCACCATCAGCAGCAACCCGGTGGCGGTCACCGGGTACGCCGCCAGGTACAGCGCGTCGGCGAAATTGGGGTACGCCAGATCGCCGACGGACAGGTCCGCCACGTAGTACGTCACGTCGGCGGTGGTCGTGGCGAGCTGACCGGCCGCCAGCAGCCACCATGCCGCGGCCCGCGAGGGCTTGTGCCGGCGGATCCCGATCGCCAGGGCGACGGCCGCCGACAGACTCAAACCGCTGTACAGCACCAGCTGCAACACGCCGGACGCGTCCCCGGTCCGCGGCGCGAGGCAGTAAAGCACCACCAGTACCGGCGTCACCGCCAGGTACACCGCCCACGACGCCACCCGGCGGTCGGGCGCCACCCGCACGCCGTCCAGCACCATGCACCTCCATCATCGCTCGGGCCCCGTTGCGGCATGATCCGGTGATCACGGTGGCCGCGGCCGGGTGCAGGCGAGGCCGAACACGGTTGCAATTTCGGAGCAGATCCGGCGGGGCCGGATTCCTACGGCTTACTTCTGCCGGAGCGCGCTGGCGATGCGGGCTGTTCCGGTGCTGAATGCCGGCTCGGGCACGAGCGGCGCCGGAATCCATGCCAGGTCGTACCGCGCCTCGTCGGTGAGATCCTCGACGCTCAGCTGGCGAAACTCCAGCCGCGTCGCGACTGCTCGGACGTCGACAGCCTGCCCATCTGGGCCGACGCGCTCAACGCGCCGGTCGCCGGCTGGCAGGTCACCGAGCCGACGTCGGACGACGCCCTGCGCGCGCGATGAGCGGAGCGGCCGGTCCGGTCTACACGGACGATGTTTCCGGAATGCCGCGCCCTGGCTGCCCTATTCGCAGTCCGGGTCATCACCGACCACGGCGGCCTTGTCGTCGAGGAAGTCCCGAAATCCGACCGGCCAGTGCGCCGGCGCCGGGAACAGGCCGGGTTGCGGTTCCACGGACAGGGCGACCTTGACCAGGATCGTCGCGACCGACGGCGGGACCGGATGCGTACGGCGTTGCTCGAGCAGCAGCGAGCGTTCGCTGTCGTCCAAGCGCTCCCACGCGTCCTCGAACCGGGCGTCCACGTTCTCACCGTAGGCAGAGATGATCACTGCGGAGGCTGTTTGCGTCGGGTTACGTTGGGAGTTCCAGGTCCGGAGCGGGAGGGTGCGATGAGCGGCTCTGCGTCGCCTCACCCGATCTCGGGGTGGCTGCTCGCCCGCGGGCTGCCCCGTGACCCGCATGCGTCGCCGCACCTGATGGCCATGCTGGTCTCCGCGGTGGCCACCGTGCTGCTGGTCCGCGGATTCCTGGCCGCGGCCGGATATCCGCAGATCGGCGGGGGCGGCCTGCACATCGCCCACGTGTTGTGGGGCGGCCTTCTGATGGTGCTGGGTCTGGTCCTGCTGCTCTCGTTCGCCGGGCCGGTGATCCGGCCGCTGGCCGCGGTGCTGTCCGGCGTCGGGATCGGCCTGTTCATCGATGAGGTCGGCAAGTTCGTCACCAGCGACAACGACTACTTCTACCGGCCCGCCGCGGCGCTGATGTACGTCTTCGTGGCCTGCCTGGTGCTGATGGTCCACCTGCTGCACGGCCGGCGTGCCCACCACCCGTCGGAGCACCTGGCGGCGGCCGTCGACCAGGCGGTCGCCGGTGTGGCCGGCGGGTTCACCCCGCGGCGGCGCGCGATGGCATACGCGCAGCTGCGGCGGGCCTCCGGCGCCGCGGGCCGGGATCAGGCCCGCGCCCTGGTGCGCGCCGTGCCCGACGATCCCGTGGAGCTGTTCGACCCGCTGCGGGTGGTGAACACCCGGCGCCTCGCCCATCGGCTGCGCCGCGGGCTACGGACCGGGCGTACCGCGAAGGTCCTGCCGGTCGTCACCGCCGCGGTGCTGGTCGGTCAGGTGACGTACGCCGTCACCCAGTTCGGTCCGAGCCTGTGGGATCGGCTCACCCAGACATCGGGTTCGGACACCGGCTCATCCGCACCGCCCGGAGCGCTGCCGCTGGCGCTCGGGCTGATCAGCACGTTGGTGTGCGCCGTGCTGCTCACGCTCGGCATCCTGCAGCTGCGGCACTCGACTTCGGCGGCGTATCGCTGGTTCTACCGGGCGCTGCTGGTCAACCTGCTGTTCACCCGCGTCTTCCAGTTCGACGTCGAGCAGTTCCTGGCCACCACCTCGGTGGTCGTCGACCTGATCATGCTGGGTCTGGTCGTCGCGGCGGTTCCCGAGCGCCGCCCAGCCGTTCGCACGGCGGGAGGCCCACAGACCCAGGCCGTACCCGCCGAGGAGGGTCTGCCCTGAACCGGGGCGGGCGAGCACCCGGCCCGGGCGCGCTACAGCTGACGAGTCAGCGGCGGTACGGGCGGCGCAGCGTCTCGCACGGGGTGATCTTGTAGCGGTGCTGGTATCGCTGGGTGAACCGCGCCGGCCGGGTGTAGCCCCAGCGGTGGGCGACGGCGGCGACCGTGGTGTCGGCCGCATCGCCGTGCACCAGGTCATCGTGGGCCCGGGCCAGCCGTACTTCGCGCAGGTAGGCCATCGGGCTCATGCCGACCTGCCGATGGAACTCCCGGCGCAGGCACCGAACGCTCACGCCAGCGAGCTTGGCGAGCACGGACAGGGTGTATGGGCGTTGCGGGTCGGCCTGGATGGCATCGATGACGCGGGTGACGTGACGCGCTGCGCCGCGGGGTCCTGGGTTCGTGAGCAGATCCCGGTACTGATGATCGACGGCGTGCAGCAGGGCGATCAGGAGTGCCTCTTCCAGTGGTGCGGCGGCGATCGGGTGACGGGCCAGGCCGGTGGGATCGTGGATCTCGTCGCCGACGAGCCGGATCAGCTGCGCGAAGCTGCGTCCGGGGTCGCGTTGCAGATCGATCGATTCCGCCAACTGTATCGAGCCTGCGCGCAGCGGCCGATCCAGCAGCGTCGCGAGATGCTTTTCCAGAGCCGCGGTGTCGATCTTGACGGCGAGCAGGTGGCAATCGGCGCTCGACCGATCCAACGTGTTGTCGCCAATCGGCCGGTACACGCCGGCGCGGTTGCTGTCACCGGGGATGCTCCGACGACCTTGGCGGGCCGCGAATCTGCCGGCCAGGGGAAGATTGACGTGGTAGTTGCCGAGATCGCCGGTGTGCCCGCCGATCTCCGCGCCGTACCGGACGTCGGCCACCGTCAGCCGCGTCATGTGCAGAAAGGCGAACCGGGCCGCGAATCTGGCCGGTGGATCGATCAAGTGCAGCGAGCGGGGATACAGATGTTCACCGCACACCTCCCGGGCCTCGTCCAGGTCGGAGGTCTCGACCGACACGGCGACCGGCTCGCCGTCCCCCAGTACGGAACTCATGCCTGCCCCACCCTTCATAGCGAGCCGACCACTCCGGTAGGTCCGTGTCATCCATGCTCGCTGATACTCCGGGGCGGGGCCACTGCAGGCTTCAATCACCCTGCCTGACGATGTCGACCGAGACCTCCACGGCCGGAACCGTTCCCCTGTTCTCGAGCCAGTGGGTCGTGTTCCGATCCTCGGGCCAGCCCACTCCGGGCCCATAGTCGGTAGTGACCCCGTCTCGATGGTCGGTGATCGTTCCCTGCAGGATGTAGACGGTGCCCGGTCTTCCTTTGTGGTCGTGAATCGGACCGAAGACGCCGCCCGGCTCGATGGTCACCATCCGCATGCGAAGTCGGTGCCCCGCCATGCCCTCGATCTCACCGGCAAGGTCGACCGTCGCAAGCGTCTGAACCGTGACGCCTCTCGTCTCAGGTGCCACCTGTTCGTTGCTCATCGTCCTCCCCTCCCGGCTACGTCCTCGTCGTCCTCGTCGTCGAGCTCGGCCAACACGTCCGCCGCGTCGCGGTTGCCGGCATCGGCCAGGCGACGCAGCTCCTCGGTGTCCCCGCGCTCGGCCGCCAGCTGGACCAACTCGTCTGTGGCGTCTCTGCTGCCGGCATCCGCGAGACGACGCAGTTCCGCCAGGTCGCCCCGCTCACCCGCAAGCTCCACGAGCTGGTCCACCGCGTCTGTGTCCCCCTGCGCGGCCCGCGCGCGCAGGTCCGACAGCCCAGGATCGTTCATGCCGCCTACCCCCTCGGTCGGGACGCCACCAGCCTGCGCAGCACTGCGATATCCCGATGTACTTGTCCTGCCATGGCCGGCCGTTGCGCAGCGCCGGGAACTGTTCCGTCATCGCCAGCATCCCAGCGAAACTCATCGCCGGAACAGGGACTCCGTCGGGGAAACCACAGCGAGCACCAAGCGCGGATGCCGCCGCCGCAGCTCGGCCATGGCCCGGTCCGCGGCATCGAGCAGAAATCCACGACGCCAGTGTCGGCTGTCGATGCATGTTGCTTCCCGCCGCAGAAGCGAAGAACCTGTTCATCCGGCGCCCGGCACCCTGCTCAGGTTGGTCGCGCCCGTGCCGATAGGAGCGGTAATCGGCGTGAAGGTATGGGACAGATGCGACGGTCGATCTTACTGGTTCTGACGGGTGCAGTGGTTCTGCTGGTGATCGGTGTCGCCGCCGGGTTCGGTGGACACACCGGCACACTGACACGCGAACGCAACGCGTTGGCGCACGACACCGCCGAGCAGGCGCAAGTGCTCAACGCGTACTTCGCGCGCGCCAGCTCGATCATCCTGCTGACCGCGCACAGTTCCGAGTTCCGCCAGTTCTACGTCGAAGCGGGTGACCGGGATCGGCGCGTGCGCCGCGGCGGGCCGACGCTGGACGCGGTGAACGGGTCGCTGGCCTATCTTGAGCGGCTCTACCCGGACCGGATCGGCGAGGCGTGTTTCATCGACCGGTCCGGTGCGGAGAATGCCCGCACCGTACGAGGTGTACGCGCCGCCTACGCCGACCTGTCGCCGGACGAGGGCAAGAACGCGTTCTTCACGCCGTCCTTCGCGCTCGAACCGAATCAGGTCCACCAGACCAAGCCCTACGTGTCTCCGGACACCGACGAGTGGGTCATCGCCAACGCGACACCGGTGGTCATGCCGGACGGATCCAAGCCGGCGATCGTGCATTTCGAGGTGACCCTGGACAGCTTCCGCCGTGAGGCCGTGGAACACAGCGACCGGACGGTTCTCGTGGTCGACGGCGGCACCGGCCAGGTGGTCGTCGACTCACTGCGACCGCAGCAGGTCGGCGCCCCGCTGGGCGATCCGGCCGACCTGCGATTCCGCGGCCTGGTCGGCGGATGGGGCACCGCCGGGCAGTTCCAGGTCGACGGGCGGCTGGCCGCGTATCAGCGGATCGCGGCCTCACCCGGCAACTCCAACAACTGGTACGTCGTCTCCCTGAACAACAGCGCCACCGGTGTGCTGACCGGCGTCGGGCTCCTGCCGTTCGTCATCGTGCCGGCCATGCTGGTGCTCATCGCGTTCCTGCTGGCGGCGCTGCGCCGCGGGCGGAAGGCGCTGGTCAGTGCCGCGAACACCGATGCGCTGACCGGCTTGTCCAACCGGCGGCGGCTGGTGGCCGACCTCGAGGCGGGGATCAGCCGCGCCACGCCGGCCGACCCGCTCCTGCTCGTCCTGTCTGACCTCGACGGCTTCAAGGCGTACAACGACACCTTCGGGCACCCGGCCGGCGACGCCCTGCTGGCACGCCTCGGCGCCGCGCTCGCCCGGGAGATCGGGGACCGGGGTCGTGCGTACCGGATCGGCGGCGATGAATTCTGCGTACTGATCCGTGCCGGTCGCGACGGTGTCCACGACGTCCTCAACCGTGCGGCGGCAGCGCTCAGCGAACACGGCGACGGCTTCTCCATCACCGCGTCGCAAGGCGCCGTGCTGCTGCCGGCGGACGCCTCGTCGGCGACCGAGGCGATGCGTCTCGTTGATCTGCGCATGTACGAGAACAAGAGCAGCAGCCGGGTTCCCGCCGACCGGCAGACCACCGACGCCCTGGTGCGGGCCATCCACGAACACGATCCGCGATGGGCCGAGCGCCTGACCGCCACGTCCGAGCTGGCCGGCGCGGTGTGCCGGCAACTCGGCGTACCGGCCGCGGATGAGACCCGCATCCGGCAAGCGGCGAAGCTGCACGACGTCGGCAAGGTCGGCATTCCGGATGACATCCTGCGCAAGGCAGAACCCCTGACGCCGGAGGAATGGGCCTTCATCCAGCAGGCGCCGGCCATCGGGGAACGCATCATGTCCTCGGCGCCGGCGTTGGCGGCGGTCGCCCCGCTCGTGCGCTCCGCCCGGGAGCGGTACGACGGTACGGGCTATCCCGACGGCCTGACCGGCGAGGACATTCCCCTCGGCGGCCGGATCATCGCCGCCTGCGCGGCCCTGGTCGCGATGACCTCCGACCGGCCGTACGCCGAGCGGCTCGACACCGCGGCCGCGCTGGACGAGCTGAGCCGGGCAGCGGGCACTCAGCTCGATCCGCTCGTCGTCGCGGCACTCCGGCAGGCGGCACTCGACCCCGTCACCTCATGACGCGCGACGCCCGCCCACGACCGTGTCGCACAACGTGTGCGTCATCTCCTGCCGGAAGCGCTTCCGCAGGGACTTGGTGTGCCGGTGGCTGATGGACCGTGGCCGCGGTCTCAATAAGCTCTCAGCGATGGGTAACGATCGATTGCGTGAGGGGTCGCCATGTCCGACAACACCGCCTATCAGTATCTCGACGACGTCAGCCCGGAGGAGCAGGCCCGGCTGGATGCGGTGCGCCGCTACCAATTGATCGATCAGCCGGTCGAACCCTACGAGCGGGTCGCGGCCGTGGCCGGTGCCCTGTTCGACACACCGATCGCGACCATCTCGATGGTGGAGCGGGACCGGGTGTGGATTGCCGCTTGCCAGGGCCTGCACGGAGTGCGCGAGGTGGGCAAGGAACGGGGGCTGTGCGCATCCGTGATCCTGCAGGACGACGTCTACGTGGTGAACGACGCGGCGGTCGACCCACGTACGCGCGAGCACCCGTTGGTCCGCGGCGACCTCGGGCTCCGGTTCTACGCCGCGGCGCCGATCCGCAGCTACGACGGGTATCGCCTCGGCACGGTGAACGTGATCGACAGCCGGCCGCGGGAGACCACCGAGCGGCAACTCAAGGCGCTCGAACACCTGGCCGCACTGGTCGCCGACGAATTGGAACTGCGACTGATGGTGGTCCGCAGCGCGGCCGCCGAGCAGCGCATGCGGGAGAACGTGGGCTGAGGCGGGCGGTCACCGCGGGGCGAGTTGCCGGCCGGGCGCGGGAGCGGTAGTAACGGGGCATGGCTGAGGTTCTGCTGTTCCATCACGCGCTCGGCTTGACGCGGGGCGTGCTGGCTTTCGCCGACCAACTCCGTGCGGCGGGCCACATCGTGCACACGCCTGACCTGTTCGAGGGCCGTACCTTCCCGACCCTGGAGGAGGGCGTCGCGCACGCGGAGAACGCCGGTTTCGGGACGATCATCGAGCGCGGCAGCCGGGCGGC
>Ga0307405_10000704_pt1 | contig 12991 bp, 13 predicted proteins | sample 322Cmetagenome_2_FD_203311 | JGI IMG/M metagenome (GOLD analysis project Ga0307405, IMG submission 203311) | Maize rhizosphere microbial communities from greenhouse at UC Davis, California, United States - 322HYB-C-1 | ecosystem: Host-associated > Plants > Roots > Rhizosphere > Soil | place...
GCCGGAGCCACCGCCGGAGCCACCGCCGGAGCTACCGCCCGAACCCCCGCCCCCGCCGCTCTTGCCGCCGCCCGAGCCACCGGACCCGCCACCGCCGCCGGAACCGCCCGAGCCTCCGCCTCCGCTGCGGCCGCTCATGCCACCTTCGGAGAGCAACTCGTCATCCGACGAGGCGCCGCCACCCTCGAAGCCGCTCGACCCACCGTAGCCACCCTGTCCGCCCGACGACGAGCCGCCCGACGACGAGCCGCCCGCGGCCCCGCCGCCACCTCCACCCGAGCGTCCTCCGCCCGCGCCCGACATGCCGCCGGACGACGAACCCCCCGAGCCCTGCAGGCCTTCGTCGTTCAACGACGAGTCGCCCTGCGAGCCCGAATTGCGGTCACGTTCCGCCATGCGCCTACCCTCCACTGGTGTGTGACGTCCCGGCGTACGCAGCGCGCTCCGATACCGCGGGCGCGTCGACGTCGGGGACGAAGGGAGCCGCAAGGGGTGTACCAGTCACGGCCGCGCGCGTTGACCGCGCGCCCGCCGATTTCTACGTTGCGCGCTCGCGCGTGCGGCACCGGCGCGGCACGATTCTTCAAAAGCGTGGGTTCCCACCGGTGCGCCGGCGGGCCCGTCCGGCGTCGCGCCGCCGTCCGCCTAACGACCACTCTCCGCATGCCTAACGAACCGGCCCCCGCCGCGCTGCGCCGGCCGCCCGCGCTCGCCCCCGGCGCCCGCGTTGCCCTCGTCGCGCCGGCCGGCCCGCTACGGGGCGCCGCCGACCTCGAGCGCGCGGTAGAGAACGCGCGCCGGCTCGGCTGGGAGCCCGTGCCGTCGGGCCACGCGCTCGACCGCCGCGGCTACTTCGCCGGCCACGACGCGGACCGGCTGGCCGACCTCAACGCGGCGCTCGCCGACGACGCGGTGGACGGCGTGTGGTGCCTGCGCGGCGGCTACGGCGCGATGCGCCTCCTCGATCGCGTGGACTACGACGCGCTCCGCCGCCACCCGAAGCCCGTCGTCGGCTACTCCGACATCACCGCGCTGCACGCCGCGATCGGGCGACAGGCCGGCGTCACCACGTTCCACGGGCCGACGGCGCGCGCCGTCCTCTCCCCCTTCTCGCGCGACTCGCTCGTCCGCGCCGTCTCACACGCGACCGATCCTTGCGGCGGCGACCGCACGTCGGCGCGGACGCTGCGCCGCGGGCGCGCCCGCGGCGTCCTCGTCGGCGGGAACCTCGCGCTCCTCGCCGCGCTCGCCGGCACGCCCTACGCGCCGAACTACGAGGGAGCGATCCTCGTCCTCGAGGACGTCAACGAGGCCGTGTACCGGGTGGACCGGATGCTGCGCCAGCTCCTTCTCGCCGGCGCGCTGCGCGGGCTGCGCGGCATCGCCTTCGGCCACTGCACCGACTGCCCGCCCGAGTCGGACGACGGTGCACGTGCGCTCGACGAGGTCGTCGCCGAGCTCGCCGACACGCTCGCCGTCCCCTGCGCCATCGGCCTGCCGGTCGGACATGTAGATGACCAGTGGACGGTCCCCCTCGGCGCCGTCGCCGAGCTGGACGCGGATCGCGGAGCGTTGCACGTGGAGTGGTGACAGGGACGCGGAGCGCGGAACGGCGAAAGGCGTGAGCGGGCCGCACGCCGTCGCACCCCTCACGCCCTTCCGCTCTTCGCGCCCCGCACACCGCGCATACATTTCTCGCAACTCTCATCCCCACCGATATGGCTCACAAGACCGCCACCGATCTCGTCAACGAGGCGAAGGCCCGCATCAAGGAGGTCACGCCGCAGGAGGTACAGGCGATGCAGCAGCGCGGCGAGAACGTCGTCTACCTCGACGTGCGCGAGCCGCAGGAGTGGAACCTCGGCCATCTGCCGCGGGCGATCCACATCCCGCGCGGGCAGCTCGAGAGCTCGATCGAGGCCCGCATACCGCGCGACCAGAAGGTCGTCATCTACTGCGCGAGCGGGAACCGCTCGGCGTTCGCCGCCGACACGATGCAGCAGATGGGCTACGCCGACGTCGCCTCGATGTCGAGGGGATTCCGCGGCTGGGCGGAGTCCGGGGGCGAGGTGGAAGGGTAGGGACGTGGAGCGCGCGCACCCATCGGAGGAGGGCGCGGCGCCTCGGCCGGCGTACCGTCATCGCGACCTCGACCGCCTCGCCGCGGCGCTCGCCGCGCGCCCCGGCGTCGGCATCGTCCTCGGGCCCGACGACCCGGCTCCGCGCCGCGCCGCCGTCGCGCTCGTCTTCCGCCTCGGGCCGAGCGACCAGCAGCAGCTCGAGCTTCTCCTCATCAAGCGCGCCGAGTACGCGGGCGACCCGTGGAGCGGCCAGGTCGCGCTGCCCGGCGGCCGCCACGAGCCGGGCGACCCGTCGCTCGAGGCGACCGCGGTGCGCGAGACGTACGAGGAGACGGGCGTAGACCTCGCGCAAGAGGCGGTCGCGCTCGGCACCCTCGACGAGATCTACCCGCGCACGCCGGTCCTGCCGCCGATCGTCGTCCGGCCGTACGTCTTCACGGTCGAGCGCGACGTCGAGCTGACGCTCAGCCCCGAAGTCGCGGCCGCGTTCTGGGTGCCGCTGGCGCGTCTCCGCGACCCCGCGACAAGCGTCGAGACGACGGTCGTCGTGCGCGGCGAGGAGCGCCGCGTCACCTGCTTTCGCCACGGCGAGCACGTGATCTGGGGGCTCACCGAGCGGATCCTGCGTCAGCTCGTCGCCCTCCTCGGCTGACGCGACGGCCCCGAGCAGGGGCTTGCGGAGCGTTTAGGCGACACCAAATTCGGCTCCTAATCCCACCCCAGCGCGGTGCGACGCTGCCGCCAAGACGAGACTGATGGCCAGCCACGCCGCCCCGACTCCGCCGCCGCCGCCCTCCGCCGAGCCCACCCAGCCGCCGCCCCAGACGGCTGGCTGGCGCCGCGCGCGCGTCACCCCCAGCCTCGCCGAGGTCTACCGCACGGTCCCGGTGACGGGGGCGGTCTGGTGGCGGAAGCTGCTCGCCTTCGCCGGACCCGGCTATCTGGTCGCGGTCGGCTACATGGACCCCGGCAACTGGGCGACCGACCTCGCCGGCGGCTCGCAGTTCGGCTACACGCTGCTGACCGTGATCCTGATGTCGAACCTGATGGCGGTGCTCCTCCAGGGGCTCGCCTCCAAGCTCGGCATCGTCACCGGACGCGACCTCGCGCAGGCGTGCCGCGACAACTACTCGCGGCCCGTCGTGCTTGGCCTCTGGGTGCTGTGCGAGCTCGCGATCGCCGCCTGCGACCTCGCCGAGGTGATCGGCTCGGCGATCGCGCTCAACCTGCTGTTCGGCATCCCGCTGGCCTGGGGGGTCGGGATCACGGCGCTCGACGTGCTGCTCGTCCTCTACCTGCAGAACAAGGGGTTCCGCCTCATCGAGGCGCTCGTCATCGCGCTCGTGGCGACGATCGGCGCCTGCTTCCTGTTCGAGATCATCCGCTCGCGCCCCGACGCCGGCGCCGTCGCCCGCGGCTTCCTGCCGACGGCGGAGATCCTCCGCAACCCGTCCATGCTCTACGTGGCGATGGGGATCCTCGGCGCGACCGTGATGCCGCACAACCTGTATCTGCACTCGTCCATCGTGCAGACGCGGCGCTACGAGGAGAACGCGGCCGGGAAGCGCGAGGCGGTGCGCTTCGCCTTCATCGATTCGACGATCGCGCTCACCTTCGCGCTGTTCATCAACGCCGCGATCCTGATCGTCGCCGCGGCGACCTTTCACACGACCGGGAACACGCAGGTCGCCGAGATCCAGGATGCCTTCCAGCTGCTCACGCCTCTGCTCGGCGCCGGCGCGAGCACCGTCTTCGCGCTCGCCCTCCTCGCCTCGGGGCAGAGCTCGACGCTCACCGGGACGCTCGCCGGCCAGATCGTCATGGAGGGGTTCCTGAACATCCGCCTCCGCCCCTGGCTGCGCCGGCTGATCACGCGGGCGATCGCCATTGTGCCGGCGGCCATTACCGCCATCTTGTATGGGGAGAGCGGCACGGCGCGGCTGCTGATCCTCAGCCAGGTGATTCTCAGCCTTCAGCTCTCGTTCGCCGTATTCCCCCTCGTGCGCTTCACCTCCGACCGCGTGAAGATGGGGGAGTTCGTGAACCCGGCGTGGCTCCGCGCGCTGGCGTACCTCGTCGCGACGGTGATCGCGTCGCTCAACGTCTGGCTGCTCGTGCAGACGGTGCGCGGCGCGCTCGGGGAGGGCTGACCGTGTACCGACGCATCCTCGTGGCGCTCGAGAACTCGCCCTACGACGCCTGCATCGTGGACCACGTGCGGAAGCTCGCTCGCTGCTGCGGGTCGTCGCTCGTCCTCATCCACGTCGCCGACGGCTGGGCGGCGCGCAACATGCGCCAGCTGGTGCTGCGCGAGTCGGAGGAGATGCAGCAGGACCGCGCCTACATCGAGCGCCTCGCCGCCGGCCTGGCGGGAGACGGCTTCGAGGCCGAGGCGGTCCTCGCCAACGGCGACCCGGGGAACGAGATCGCCGCCGCCGCCGAGCGCGAGGGGTGCGACCTGATCGCGATGGCGACCCACGGACACGGCTTCCTGTCCGACATCGTGCGCGGAAGCGTCGCGAACGAGGTTCGCCACCGCACGATGGTGCCGGTCCTCCTCGTGCGCAGCCCGAAGCCGGCCGCCGAGACGTGACGGGGGACGCCGGCGCCCTGACCGCCTCGGCCGAGGACTACCTCAAGGCGGTCTACGAGATCGAGCAGCGCGGTGGGGCCGCCTCGACGAACGACCTCGCGCAGCACCTCGGCGTGGCGGCGGCGTCGGTGAGCGGGATGGTGCGCCGCCTCGCCGACCAGGGGCTCCTCGCCCACGAGCCGTACCGCGGCGCGCGGCTGACGAGGGCCGGCCGCACCGCCGCGCTGCGCACGCTGCGCCGCCACCGCGTGATCGAGACCTACCTCGTGCGCGCCCTCGGCTACCCCTGGGACCGCGTCCACGAGGAGGCCGAGCGGCTCGAGCACGCCGCCTCCGACGCCCTCGTGGACCGCATGGCGGAGACCGTCGGCGAGCCGGCGGTGGACCCCCACGGGGCGCCGATCCCGACCCGCGACGGGACGATGGACGAGACGCGCCGCGCCTCGCTGGCCGAGCTGGCCCTGGGGGCGCGGGCGACCGTGTCGCGCGTGAAGGACGAGGACGGGTCGCTGCTGCGCTACCTCGCCGAGCAGGGGATCCGGCCGGGCGCGGTCGTCGCCGTGGTCGAGCGCGCCCCCTTCGACGGCCCCCTCCGCCTCGAGGTGGACGGCGTGGAGCGCACGGTCGGCGTGCCGGTCGCGGCGATGGTGATGGTCGAGGCCGAGGGCGGAACGGCGTGAGAGGTGAGAAGGAGCGATCCTCCCTTCTCACACTCAGCTGCCCCTCCGGAACGCTCCTTGCGACCTCCGGCCCCACACGCCGCGCATGGGAGGAGCAGTGTCGTTACGTGAGCACACGCAGATCGATCCGGACGTCGGGATCCCCGACCTGATTCGCCGCCTCGCCGACGACTCGAAGCGACTCGCGACCGACGAGGTGCGGCTCGCCAAGCTCGAGCTCGGGGAGAACCTGCGGACGGGGGCGCGCGGGACGCTCTGGCTCGCCGTCGCCTTCGGCATCGCCGTCGTGGCGTCGAGCGCCGCCACGATCTTCGTCGCCGCGCTCATCGGGCGCCTCGCCGGCGGACACATGTGGGTGGGCGCGCTCGTCACCGGGCTGTTGGAGCTGGGGCTCGCCCTCTTCCTCATCCGGAAGGGGATCGGCGCGTTCGGCAAGCAGTCGTACACGCTCAAGGAGACGCGCGCGTCCCTCAAGGACACGCAGGCCTGGGTCGCGGCCAAGCGCGCGGACTGAGCGAGGGGCGTGCGCGTGCCCGGCCGCGGACGGGTCGGGGCGCGGGAACGACGCACCACCCGCGCCCGTTGAGCGGGAGCCTCGAGCCGACTCATGCACCCGCTCCTCCTTGCTCTCGCCGCCCTGCAGGCCGCCGCCGCGCCCGCCGACAGCGCGTCCCGCGCCCCGGCCGGCCCGCAAGCGGGAACCCGCGCGCCCCGCTCGATCGCGATAGACGAGCGCCTCGCCGCCGACGCGGGGCTGCGGCTCGGCGACCGCGTCGACCTGTCGGCGACGCCGGGTGCCGATGCGGGCGACAGCGCGATCGTTGCCGCGATCGTCCGCCAGGGCGCCGACCCGTCGGACGTCGCGCGCGCCGGCTACCGGGTGTACCTGCACCTCGACCAACTTCAGCGGGTGTCGGGCTACGGCAACCGGGTGGATCGGTTCGCGGTCGCGACGCGCGACGACGCGGCGCGCGAACGAACGATCGCCCGCGTGAACGACGTCGCCTTCGGCTTCCGCGCGCACCGCTCCCGCGACATCGCCGTCGAGACCTCGCGCACCTTTCAGGTGGTGAGCCGCTTCCACCGCGCGATCGGCGTCATCACGATCGTCGCCAGCGCGATCTTTCTCCTCTGCATCCTGCTGCTCAAGGTGGAGGAACGGCGGCGGGACGTGGCGGCGCTGCGACTGATGGGGATCTCGCGCGCCTCGGTGCTGCGCTCGATCGTCCTCGAGGCGGCGCTCGTCGCACTGCTCGGCAGCGCGCTCGGCACCGTCGTCGGGTGGCTGGGAACGCTGGCGATCAACTGGCACTACCGTGGCGTCTATCGCACGCCGCTCACCTTCGCTCTCGTGACGCCGGAGATCGTCGCCTTCGCCGTCGCCCTCTCGCTCGCCCTCGGCGTCGGCGCCGGCTTCCTCGCCGCGCTGCGCCTCGTGCGCACGCCGCCGCTGGCGCTGTTCGGACGATGAGACGCGGGCTGCGGGCCGCGAGGTGCGGGCCGCGGGGGGGCCCCCCCACCGGGAAGATATGTCCGCGGCGGAGCACGCCCGCACCGAAACGCCGCGCCCCGCATTCCACATCCCGCGCCCCGCGCCCCGCACGGCGCGCCCGCGCATGTTGACCGCCCTCGCCGCCGCTGCGCTGCGCCGGCACGTCGTGCGCACGGCGCTCGCCGTGCTCGGCGTCGCGATCTCGGCGGCGCTGCTGCTCGACATGGTGATGCTGGCGAGCGGGATGCGCGAGTCGTTTCGCGACTTCCTCCTCGTGCGCGGCTTCCAGCTCCGCGTCTCGCCGAAGGGCACGCTCCCCTTCGATACCGAGGCCACGATCGGCGGCGCCGCCGCACTCGTCCGCGTCATCCGCTCGCACCCCGACGTCGACGCGGTGAGCCCGGTGCTCGGTGCGCAGCTCCACGTCATCGAGGGCGACCGCGCGACGACGAGCTTCGCGCTCGGCGTCGAAGGGGGAGAGCAGGGGGACTACGCGCTCGAGGCGGGGACGCCCGTCGGCGGGCGCGACCACGCCGTCGTCAACGACGCCTTCCTCCACGCCACCGGACTCGCCCTTGGCGACACTGTGGACGTCGCCGTCGGCTACGACCCGCAACTGCGCAGCTACGCGGGTCGGCGGCGCCTCGTCATCGCCGGTCGCGGGCGCTTCTATTACACGGCCGCCGGACAGCCGGTGGCCGCCGTGCCGCTGGCCACGCTCCAGGATATGGGCGGGCCAGCCCGCGCCGACCGCGTGTCGCTCCTCATGGCGCGCGTGCGCGACGGCGCCGACGTCGAGGCGGCGCGCGCCTGGATCGAGCACGCCCTCCCGAACGTGAGCGCGATCTCGATCGAAACGGCGCTGCGGCAGGTCGACGAGCGGCTGAGCTACTTCCGGCAGCTCTCCATCATCCTCGGCGCGATCAGTCTCGTCGTGGGCTTCCTCCTCGTGACGACGCTGGTGACGGTCTCGGTGAACGAGCGGATCGGCGAGATCGCCGTGATGCGCGCGATCGGCGTCAGCCGCACCCACGTCGTGCAGCAGATCGTCCTCGAGGGGCTCGCGATCAGCGCCGCGGGCGCCGTTGTGGGCCTCGCCCTCGGACTCGTCACCGCGCGCTACCTGAACGCGATCCTCTCCGACTTCCCCGGGCTGCCGGCGGCGTTCGACTTCTTCCTTTTTCAGCCGTCGTCGGCGTGGCGCGCCCTCGGCATGCTCATGCTCTCCGGGGTGCTGGCCGGCGTCTACCCCGCGTGGCGTGCCTCGTCGCTCCCGCTCGCCGCGACGCTGCGACAGGAAGCCGTCGCATGAAAGAACCCCGGGCTCCGATCGGCGGCGAGCAGCGTGGTGGCTACGAGGGCAGCGATGAACGGGACGGCGAGCGCGGAGCGTGGAGCGTGGAGGGGGCATCGCCACTGATCGAGGGACGCCCTCCACGCTCCACGCTCCACGCTCACTCTCCCGTCGTATCGGCCCGCGCGGTTACCCGTGAGTATCGGATGGGCGCCGAGACGGTGCGCGCCGTGCGCGGCGTGTCGCTCGACGTCGCCGACGGTGACTACGTGGCGATCGTCGGGCCATCGGGATGCGGGAAGTCCACGATGCTCAACCTGCTCGGCGTCATCGACCAGCCGACGAGCGGCACGATCTCGATCCGCGGCCGCGACGTGAGCACGATGAGCGACCGCGAGGCGACCCGCTTCCGCCTGCTCAACGTCGGCTTCGTCTTCCAGCGCTTCTACCTGATGCCGATGCTCTCGGCGAGGGAGAACGTCGAGCTCCCGATGGCCGAGGCGAAGGTGCCGCCCGCCGAGCGCCGGGCGCGGGCGCGCGAGCTGCTGAGCTACGTCGGGCTCGCCGAGCGGGAGCGCCACCGCCCGCCGCAGCTCTCCGGCGGCGAGCAGCAGCGGGTGGCGATCGCCCGCGCCCTCGCCAACAGGCCGGCGCTCCTCCTCGCCGACGAGCCGACCGGCGAGCTCGACGCGCGGACCGGCGCCGACGTCATCGCCCTCTTCGCACGACTCAACCGCGACGGAACGACGATCGTCGTCGTGACGCACGACGAGGGGATGGCGCGGGCGGCGCAGCGTACCGTCCATATGCGCGATGGACAGATCGTGGCCGACGAGAGGCGAAATGTGTAGCCGGAGGGAGCGTGGAGCCGGAATCGTGGAGGGGACATCGCCGCTGGTAGAGCGGCCCCCTCGCACGCGCTACGCTCCACGCTCGCCTGACCGCGCCGCGATTCCTACCGCCTGACCGCCAATGCTCTCTGTGCTCGCCGTCCGCAACCTCTTCCACAAGCCGTGGCGCTCGGCGCTGCTGTTCCTCGGCTACGGCATGGGCGTCACGGTGATGATCGTGCTCCTCTCGATCGGCGAGGCGCTGATCACGCAGGCGGGCGACGAGAAGCTCGTCGGCGGCGGAGACGTGACGGTGCTGCCGGAGGGGCTCGACGTCGAGGTCATGAAGACGGGCGGACTGGGCGGGCTCTTCTTCTCGATCGACAACGCGCGCTTCGTCTACCTGCAGCTGCTCGCGTCGCCGCGGCTCGCGGGAGACGTGCGCGCGGTGGCGCCGCAGGTCGAGGGGAAGCTGCTCTATCTGAGAACCGCGTCCGGCCGCGAGCTGCCCGTGCGGGCGAGCGGCGACGTGCCGTCGGCGACGCACGCCGTCGGGGCGGCGCCGGAGCTGACCGCCGGCGCGTGGGGCGACGACGACGGCGACCGCCGGTGGACGCGCCCCACCGCCGCCGAGTTGCACCACGACATCGACCACTTCCACCTGCCGCCGGCCGGCATCGCCAACCCGAAGAGCTGGGGCGAGTGGCACTACTTCAACGTGCTCTCCGCAGACGGGCGGCGGTGGGCGTTCGTCTCGTTCATCCTGAGCGGTGAAGTGCCGGCCGGGCGGTGGGGCGGCCAGGTGCTCGTCACCACCCACGAGCAGGGCGAGGGCGGGCGTGCGGGCGCGTCGCGGCGCTACTCGGCGACCGTGCTTCCGCCGGCGATCCACTTCTCGACGAGCGACGCCAACCTGCGGCTGGGCGACGCCGGAAGCGTGACCGTCACGCCGGAGGGCGACTACGCGGTGCGCGCGCGGGCTCGCGAGGAACGCACGGGCGAGCCGCTCGAGCTCGACCTCGTCGTCGCACCGGCGCCGCGCGCCTACTTCCCCGGCGCGACGCTGCAAAGCGGCGACTTCGCCTCCGGCTACGCGGTCGCCGCGCTGCGCGCCGACGCCAGCGGCTCGCTGTGCACCGGCGCCGGTGCCCGCCGCCGCTGCGAGCGCTTCGACCGCGCCCAGGCCTATCACGACCACAACTGGGGCGTGTGGCGCGGCGTGTCGTGGGAATGGGGTGCGACGCGCGCGGGACCGTACTCGATCCTCTTCGGCCGCGTCCAGCCCCCCGTGGACTCGGGGGGCGGCACCTCGCCGCTCTTCCTCTACCTGGTGGACTCGCTCGGCTTTCGCGCGCTGTTCCGGCCGCGCGACGTGGCCTACGAGGAGGGGCGGGAGATATTCGTCGGCGGCCGGCCCGTGCGCGTGCCGACGCGCGGCGTGCTGTACGACGTACGCGGCGCGGACACGCTACGCCTCGAGCTGATCGTGGAGGACGCGACCGGCACCGACACGCGCGGGGGATTGATCGAGCGCGGCGAGAGTGACTTCGCGCGCGCGCTCGCCCGACCGTACTTCATCCAGATGAAGGGACGGGCGCGGTTGACCGGGCGGGTTGGCGGGCAGCCCGTGCTTGGCGAAGGAGCGGGGTTCTTCGAGACGTATCGCTGAGCGCGACGGCATCGTGGCCGTTCGGCGCCGGCGCGGCGCCCTTCTCGCATCGGTCGCCGACATGCTCCCCGTCTTCCGTCGCGTCTACGGCGCGCTCCACCGATGGGCGGAGTCCGGCTGGTCCGGGCACGCGGTTGCGACCTGGAGCCTCTTCCAGGGCTCGCTCGTCCCCGGCCCGTCGGACGTGCTGCTCGCCCCGCTCGCCATCGCCGACCCGCCGCGTGCCTACCGCCTCGCCGCGTGGGCGACCGCGGGGGCGTTCGTCGGGGGATGCATCGCCTACGTGATCGGCGCCGCCGCGTTCGACACCCTCGGCGTGCAGCTGCTCGATCTGGTCGGGGTCTCGCCGGCGACGGTCGAGGCCCGGCGCGGCGCGTTCGAGCGGCACGGCTGGGCACTCGTCGCGCTGAGCACCGTGACGCCGCTGCCGACGAAGATCGTCTGCCTCGGCGCCGGCGCGTTCGGCGTCCCGCCGCTGGCCTTCGCGATCGCCCTCGCGCTCGGCCGCGGCGCTCGGTTCATGGTCGTCGCCGCGATGTGCCGCGTGGCGGGCGCGCGCATCGCGGCGGAAGCGGCCGCCGAGGCGCAGAAGGCGCCCGCCGCGTGAGTGGACGTAGCGCGCGACGACGGGGCGCCGCTCGGTCGTGCGAGCGGCGCCCCGTCGTGTCCCGGCGCGTGTGCCGCGCCGGGAGGGCGTTCCTAGCGGGCCTCGCGGTCCGTCGCGTCGCGCCCGGGTCGCGAGGCGGGGTTGCCGTCCACGCGGTCCTTCACGTCGTCCAGCTTGTCGGCCAGACGGTCGGCGCCGCGAGACATCGCCCCACCACTCCTGTCCCGGACGTCGGCGAGTCCGCTGTCGTCGAGCCGCTCGCGGCGCAGGTCGGCCTCGACCGCGCGCTCCTCGGTCACGAGGTCCTTGCGGACGACGACCTCCTCGACCGGCACGGCGCGCTTCTCGACCACGGCCTCCTCACGGGAGAGCGGGACGCGGATCTCCTCCTCGCCGATCCGCACGTCGCCCGCCGCCGCCGAGCTGGCGTCGATCGGCCGCCGCTCGACGTGTACCTCCTCGCGCTGCAGCGGGACGGTCTCCCGCACGTGCTCGGTCTCGACCGTCTTGCGGAGCTTGGCCTCGCCGGCCTCGACGCGCTGCTTCCCGACGTCGAGCTCCTCGCGCGATAGCGTCAGTCGCGACTCACGACCGCGCTCGAAGCCGCTGCGCGCGTGCTCGCGGACGTCGTTCCAGTCGCCGTAGCGCCGGCTGACGTCGTCGGTCCACCCGGTGCGGAGCTCGTTCTCGACTTCGGAGAAGTCGCGGTTGGCGTAGTCGGGGTTGTGGGCCGCGAGGTGGCCGAGCTGGTAGGCGGGGCGGTACGCGTCGTACTCGCTGCTGCTCGTCGCGTAGCTCGCGTCGGCGTCCTCGGGGCGCAGCGCCCCGCCCGCGCGGCGGCTCTCGAACTGACTCCGGTAGTACGCGTCGTCGTCTTCGGTGTACGTGGAGGCGGCTTCGGAGATGGCGCGCCCTGCCCACCAGCCGCCGACGGCGCCGGCGATGCCACCGATGATCGTGCCGATCGGCCCGCCGAGCGAGCCGATCGCGGCGCCCGTCGCGGCGCCGGCGATTCCGCCGGTGGCCTCGCCGACCACGTCGCCGGTCGTCGCCGGCTCGTCGTGCGATCCGAACGCCTTGTCGGCGGCGCGGCCGGTCCGGTCGCCGGCGAACCGCGCGTCGTCGTCCCGCGCCGAGTCGTAGTTGCGGTCTCGATCAGTCATGTCGCCCTCCTCTCACGGTGATGCGAATGCCTGCGAGGTGCAGGGGGAAAGCGGGGCTGCAAGAGGGGGACCGCCCGCCACTGCACAGTCCGTCCGGGGCAGCGGATTCGGCGGCAGCCCCCAATGCGACGGGGCGCCACTCGTGATGAGTGGCGCCCCGTCCTCGTCAGCCGGTGCGGCGCGCGCGATCGCGCGCGCCGCGCGTAGGCGCGCGCTAGCGGCCCGGACGGTCCGTCGCGTCGCGCCCTGGGCGCGAGGCGGGGTCGCCGTCCACACGGTCCTTCAGGTCGTCGGCGCTGTCGGCCACCTTGTCGGTGGCGCGGGAGGCGGCATTCTTCGTCGCGTCCCAGGCGTTGTCGGCGCCCTGCTTCACGTCGCGGCCAAGGTCGGCCGCGGCATCGGCCGTGCGCCCCGCGCCGTAGGCGGTGGCACCCGTCGCCGTCGCCGCGGCGCCACCGGCGGTCATCCCGCTGCGGCCGCGCTCGTAGGCGTCGCGGGCGTAGGGGCGCACCGTGTCCCACTCGCCGTGCCGGGCGCGGACGTCGTCCGTCCAGCCGCGGCGCAGGTCGCCCTCGACCTCGT
>Ga0307405_10000707_pt1 | contig 12941 bp, 10 predicted proteins | sample 322Cmetagenome_2_FD_203311 | JGI IMG/M metagenome (GOLD analysis project Ga0307405, IMG submission 203311) | Maize rhizosphere microbial communities from greenhouse at UC Davis, California, United States - 322HYB-C-1 | ecosystem: Host-associated > Plants > Roots > Rhizosphere > Soil | place...
ATTACGTGGTCGCAAGCACCCGGAAGATATTCTGCCGCTCTTGCAGGAGCTCCAACACGACCGCACTGCCCGCGTACGTGATACGCTCGTGCACGTGATCGGGCAGATTGCCTATAAAAAAGGGTGCCTCGTGAAAGTCCTCTCGCATTTAAAAAATTGGGAGAATCGTCCGCTCGTCGATGCCGCGCTGGACGAAATTATCGATGTACATCATCGTTATCGTAATTTTGCTGCGCTTACGCAGGCGGAGGCTATCGAAATAATCCATGCGCATTATCCGGGGCGTAAGGAAAAAAGTGGAGGAATGGTATATTAAATTCAGCCCAATATGACTGTAATATCCAGACTCGCGACGTCGCGGGTTGAGAAGGTTTTGAAATTCTCAAACGGTTCATTTGAAGAGACAAACGTATCCCAACAGGCTCCCTGGCATCATTTTCGATAGGCACTATTCAAAACAACCAGATGTAACCATGGAACAAGTTAGCAGGCATCTGAGCATGGCCGTGAGTGTGATGACGGTATCAGCTTTTCTAAAAGCTTTGAATGATAGCGACTTTGAGGGAGCCGGGGAGTTTATGGACGATAATGTACGGTTCGAGGGAGTGCTCGGAAGTGTGGAGGGAAGGGCAGAATATCTGAGCCAGATGGCGAAAATGAAATTTCGTTATCACGTAAAGAAGCTATTGTACGATGAGGAGTCCGTTTCGGTACTATATGAGATCGATATGGGCGGGAAGGCAGTTCTTACCTCAGGTTGGTACGAGGTGCGCGACGGCAAGATCACGCACATCCGTGTTATTTTCGATCCAAGGCCGGTTTTGTAGTGAACCGCCGAGTGTCTTATGGCTTCTTAATGACCGTTTTTTTCCGCTTGACCGTGTAGGAGGTAGCGGTATCCGCGTCGGGTCGGCCGGTGCTGCTGCGGTTGCCGTCGACGCTGCCGGATGAGTTGATCGTACCGTTATCGTTCAGGATCGGGCCGGTTTCTGCATTGGCCGAATCTTTCAAAATGGCGTTCAGATCGGACGAGTCGGCGGTTTTAATATGGTGTCTTTTCGTTTTGCGCTGGTATTTCTGCTCTTGTCTCGACGATCTCGGTGAAGCATTACCGGATTGCGCGAATGAGCAGGCGGGAATCATCAATGCAAGTGCTAATATGAGTGTTTTGAGCGGTTTCATGCGAAATGGTTTTTAGTTTACTGATATAAGTTGTCATCAAATACCATTCCTGCATTAAATCGCTATTGCCGCCCGGTGTTTGCGGCGGTACTCGCCAAGGCTCATTCCTTTGCTCTTTTTGAAGAACCGGTTGAGATGGCTTTCGTCGGTAAATGAAAGTTCCGTCGCGATCTCGTTCATGCGCATATTGCTGTGCAATAGCCTGGTTTCGACCAGTTTTAATCTCGAACTGACAATGTATTCCTGCATCGTTTCATTGGTGTGTTTCTTGAAGTACTTTCCCAGATAGGATTCCGATATTCCGAAGTGGCTGCTGATGCGGGCGGCTTTGATCTTTTCGGGATGGTAAATGTTGGCCTGAATGTATTGCAGGATGTCGATCGCTTTCTCCTCGCTGCATTCGGTAATCTTTTCGGGCAGGTACATCGCGATGTTCCGGGCGACGAGGATAATCATCGTGTTGATGTACTGCCTGATCAGCTCTTGGTTGTACATGTCGCGGTTGACATACTCGCGGATTATCGCCTCGACAAGCGGTTTGATAATGCTCTTGTCGGTTTGGTTTTTGAGAATGCATCCGGGTTGGTGGCTGGCATTCTGCAAAATAAATTCCAGCCTTTGCAACAAATCTTCCCGTTGCGATGCGCTCACGAGCGAAGTATTCCCTTTGATATACACATCGTTGAAACGGATGAAAACAAATTTCGTGGTCGTCTCAATATCGAAAGAATGGCTGTCTTCGGGTGTAAGCAGAAACATATGGCCGGCATTATACCGGAAAGTGTGCTGGTTGATCAACTGCACGCCGGTTCCTGACAGAATATAGATCAGCTCAAAAAAGTTGTGCTGGTGAGTCGGTTTAGGGCATTCGTCGAGCTCTTTGTAAATTATTTCAAAGGGTTCGTGCAGGTTCTCTTTCATGATTGCAGGAAGTATACCGGAATTTGGAAAAATTGTACCGTAAAATTACCCTAAATCTGGTACAAATTTGCATTGTCAAACACAAAAACGTTTTAACACATGAAAGCAACATTTTTGACCGATACAAATGCGCCGCTCATTATCAAAGAAGTGGAAACACCAGCTCCAACCGACAGCCAGGTGTTGATCAGACTGGCCTATTCTTCCCTCAACCACCGCGATGTCTGGATACAGAAAGGGCAATATGCGGGTCCGAAAGCGGGGCTTATATTGGGTTCCGATGGGTTTGGTACCGTGGTCGAAACAGGAATGAATGTCGATCCGACGTGGATCGGTAAGGCGGTGATCATCAACCCGAGCCACGACTGGGGGGATAACCCGGCTGCATTTGGCGACCAGTTCAAGATTCTGGGCAATCCCGAACCAGGTACTTTTGCGGAATATATTGCCGTGGATGTGCAATACATACACGAAAAGCCAGCGCACCTTACCGACATCGAAGCTGCCGCGCTGCCCCTGGCCGGCATTACCACCTACCGCGCATTGTTTACGCGGGCTGCATTGAAAGCGGGCGAGCAAGTTTTGATCACCGGTATCGGTGCAGGTACGGCATTGCTGGCGCTCCAATATGCGATCGCGGCCGGGGCCAAGGTATATGTCACTTCCGGCGCGCAGGACAAGGTCGAAAAGGCCAAAGCACTCGGCGCGATCGACGGATTTAACTACAAAGAAGAAGATTGGTTTCTGAAAGCAAAAGAGGTGACCGGCGGATTCGACCTTGTGCTCGACAGCGCGTCCGGCAAAGGATTCGGAAATCTTATAGAAACCGCGAAGCCAGGCGGCAGGATCGTATTTTTCGGCGGTACCGACGGCCCGATTGGCAATATCATCCCTAACAAAGTGTATTGGAGAAACCTCTCGATCCTCGGTACGACGATGGGAACGTCGCAGGAATTCAAGGAAATGCTCGCATTTACGACGGAGCATCGCATCAAACCCATTGTAGATAAAGTCTACCCCGCATTGTCGGACGCCCAGCAAGCCTTTGATTATATGCACGAAGGCAAACAGTTTGGGAAGATTGTGCTGACAAATTAGTAGGAGAAAGGGGAGGAAAGGTTATTCGTCCATCCTCCCTTTCTCCCCTTCATTATTCAACCATAATCCCATCCATATCTTCCAGCCGCGCTATCAACGCCCAGCCATAAAAATCATTGGCTAACGCTACCATCAGTTCGTTTTTTCCTGCTTTGAAGGGTATTATAAACGAAGTGTTTTCAATGGAGCACCGGCCCGCGGGCTCCTTCATAATTGGTGCGCCAAAAGTGTTTTTATCAACGTACAGATAGCGGCCGTTCAGGAATACCCACACGTCGTCGCTGAAACCCATTGCGATCTTCTTCTTCTGGTCTGTTTTGGAATTGATATTAACCTTCATCCACACGATCCGGCGCTCTTTGCTCATGCCAAACTTGCGTGTGAGGTTGATCATTCCTCTTCTTTCAGCCCAGATCGTTTCCCACATCGTTTCGGCCTTTGGCGCATAGTCCATGCTGAAATCCACATTTTTAGGTAATGCCGCTGGTTCGGATACTTGCCACTTCCGCAAATAGCGCGGGTCATGCGCCACCGGGTCCGTGCCCTCGTACGCGGGAAGTCCCTCGGTCTGGCTTGGTCTGATCACGAGATTTGAAACAATCCCTTCGCCTTCGAATGCTAGTGTGCCTTCCGTAACATTGCCTTCCATTCGTGGGACCTCCATCGTAGGCCATTGCATATCGTTCACAAACACCCGCAACTGGTAACCAGAGGCAATTAGTTTTACGTGGTTCCAGGTTTTGTTCTGGAAATAGGCTTTCCCCTGATAATGCGGCAGTAGGTCCCAGAGGTTCACGCCGTCGATGGCAGGCGCATATTGCACTGCTTCGATGCCTGTGGAGTCGCCCGCTCGGTGTGTGCGGAAGTAAAATAGCTCGTTTTCTTTGCTATTCTTATACCTGAAATAGAAGGAGGCAAACCGCTGGTCGGTAGGGATGTAGTCGAACTCCACGATGCCGTTGGAAAATGTAGTGTTTTTCAAAATGACCTGGCCCGGTTTGGGAAGGACCTTCAACGCAGGACGACCATCGTGGGTAGTAAATTCGACATTAGCACCCGGTGCATCCCAGTTTTCGGCTGTGAGCGCCACCCAGATATTCGAGTCTTTTTCGGCGGTTTTGGATTTTTTCTGACCCATTGCAGCGAACGTGATGCCGCAGAGTGCAACTAAAATGAATTTTTTCATGGCTAATAATGCAAAGGTGTTGAAGTGAGCCTATTTCTTGAAAATGCCGGCATTCAGCTCTTTTCCGGCCGAATTGGGAAGGGGGTTGAGGTAATCGCGTGGCAGACCGTTGGTTGCGACCTCGCTGAGCAGCAACTTTCCGGAGCGTCCGACGCGCTCTTCGGAATGTGTATTCTTCTCCGCCGGTGCTGCACCGTTCTGGCCATAGTGACCCATTTCATGCTGCATATCTGTAAAAAGGCAGTTTTTGAAATGGTATTTCGGGTACGTTTTTTCCGCGCGGAGCCACAGGTATTCCGAGTTGGCGACGATGTTGTTTTCAAATACAAACGGTTCATGGAAAGTCCCGAACCACACCGCCGACTCATAGGCACCCACTATGACCGAGTTTTTCAGTGAAAAATCCCTGATGGCCATAAAAAGGAGCAGCGCATTCTTGGTACCATAGAAAATACAATGGTCGACGTGGATCCCAGCGCCGTGCGCCCAAATGCTGCCTTGAATGGGTGCGGAATTGCGTTCGCCGACGAAGTAGCATTGTGAAACGTCCAGGCCTGTGAGTGTTGAATCCTTGCGGCTCACCGGATAGTAGTACTGGACCTCGGGATTGCCGTTGCCAATAAATTTCAGTCCGCGGATGCGCACGTGGTCGGCCGCTATCAGAAATCCGACCGCATGCTGGAACTGTGTTTTGTTGTTGTTCGACGATATCGATTGGATCACGGGCATTTGTGCCGGCTTCCAGTCGGCATCGTCCGGCATGGCGGTCGCTTCGATCGTTAGCCACGCCTCGTCGGTGTTGCGCTTATCGATCACGACCTGGTCGCGCAGTGTGTAAAGCCCAGGCGCTACTTTGATTGTAGCGCTTTCGCCTGTTTGAAATGTTTTAGCCAGCTCGACGGCCCGCTGCAACGTCGCCACCGGCGTTTCGACTTTACCATTGGCTGCATCGTTGCCTGTGACCGCATTTACGTGAACCGTTTGCGCTTGCAGCTGGCGGGTGAGGAGCAGTAAGATAATGGATAATAAATAGCTTAATTTGTACATCATTTAAATATTTGTTGGTGGTTTCGGCTACACGGCCGGCCGGCTGGTTCCGTTGTCGGTTCAAACATAGTGAGGCTGCCGGTAACATCGTTTTCAAGTTCTGGTCAAGTTTTGTCAAGTTTTATCACACTCATCCACAATGGTTTCTGAAATAAATGAATTGCAGCGTTGCAAGGCTGTCATCGAGGAAAAACTGGGCTGGGGCCCGCCGGACGGCTGGCAAACGGCCGATTTCGAGAACCTGAGCGAGCTGATCCTGAACGAAACCGGCGTCTCGCTCAGCACGAGCACGCTCCGCCGTATTTGGGGAAGGACGGAGTACAACCACTTACCGAGCGGTACCACCCTGAATACCCTGGCACGGTTTGCAGGTTCTGGCGACTGGCGCGCATTTGTAAAGCAAAACAAGCCCGTTGCGGCGGCAACTCAGGAGGCTGCACCTCCGGTAGTTGTTGACCAAAAGCCCCGTAGTTGGAAACAATTGGCCTGGATCGCGACTGCCGTTGTGGTAATCATTCTGTCCAGCATGCTTGCTTTTGATAAAGGAGAACCGCAACTGGAAAAGAGCGCTTATACTTTCGAAAGCCGTTCGGTAACGCGAGGGATACCGAATTCAGTCATATTTACTTACGACGCTACTGCATCACCGACCGACTCGGTGTTTATCCAGCAGTCGTGGGACAATACCAGAAGGGTTCTGGTCGACAGGAATCTTCACAAGCACACCTCGGTGTATTACGAGCCGGGGAGCTATACAGCCAAACTGCTTATCGGTGATCAGGTTGTGCGTGAGCATAAATTGGTCGTTGGAACAGATGGCTGGTCGGGGTTGATTGAGCAACCTAAAATGCCGGTTTATCTGAAAAAGGAAGAATTCTTACGTGCCGATGGCATTGGTATCAGCACTTCTGTTATTGAACGAAAGAACATTGCTTTGCAGCCCGAGCCGCCTTTGATCAAGTATTTCAATGTCGGTAGTTTCAAGCCGGTAGCGCTTGGGGATTTTTCTTTTTCATCCGAAATTAAAAATGAATACAGCGAAGGTGCCGCGGCTTGCCAGTTAACCTATATTTCCCTGGTTACCGATGACACGCCTATCGTCATTCCATTATCGGCAAAAGGATGCGTTTCGGACCTTAGCCTGATGAGTGTGGATGATTACGTATCAGGCAAAAAGGCTGACCTATCGGCATTAGGGGTTGATTTTTCGGAGTGGGTGCGTGTCTCCGGCGCGGCTTCGGGCGGAAAAATCCGGTATGCGATTAACGGTCGGCAGGCCTTTGAGTTTCCGGTGCCTAACCGCCCGATCCGGATCCTCGGCGTAGCATTTGGCTTCCGCGGGACAGGCTCTGTTCGGAATGTAAGTCTGCATTCGGGTGGTAAACCGGTTTTTGAAGCATTATAACCCTGCTGAAAAAAAACTCAAAATCACTAACTTCGGCGCTTTCAACTGATTCAGCTGCCAGTGAACAACGATCTTTTATGCCTGCGAACCGTGAATGTGCTCCGCTACCTGACCCCGCTCCGGGAAGGTGGTTCTCTTCCCGCCATTGCGGAGGCCGATGATGATTTTCTTTATGTATTGAAATTCAGGGGGGCAGGGCAAGGTACCAAAGCTTTGATTTCCGAGCTGATAGGAGGGGAACTGGCCCGTTTCCTGGGGCTTAAAGTACCGGAGATCGTATTCGCGAACCTCGATGAAGGTTTCGGCAGGACTGAGCCCGACGAGGAGATACAGGATTTGCTCAAAGCCAGCACAGGGCTTAATCTCGCCATGCATTACCTTTCGGGCGCGATTACATTTGATCCGGTGGTAACAAAAGTGGAACCACGGCTGGCATCCGAGATCGTCTGGATCGATAGCTTTCTGACCAACGTGGATCGCACCGCCCGTAATACCAATATGCTCATGTGGCACAAGGAATTGTGGCTGATCGATCATGGTGCGGCACTTTACTTTCACCATTCGTGGCAGAACTGGGAAGAGCAGGCGACGCGGCCCTTTACACAAATAAAGGATCATGTGTTGCTGCGGAGTGCATCGATGCTCGAAGAAGTAAATGCTGAATTCAGCGAGCGGCTTGCCGGAGGCATCATTCCGGCCATTGTAGCGCTCATCCCGGATGACTGGTTGCAGCGGGATTCTCCATTTGAATCTGCCGGTGAACACCGGCAGGCCTACATTTCTTACCTGCAGGCCCGCCTGTCAGCATCTGAAATCTTTGTGAAAGGAGCCCGGGATGCCAGATAGATTTTTATACGAATATGCGGTTTTGCGCATCGTGCCACGTGTGGAGCGGGAGGAGTTCATCAACGTGGGCGTCGTGCTGTATTGTCCTTCATGTGGTTTCCTTGCGTGTGTTTCTGAAATTGACCCGGTTCGCCTGGGTACTTTTGCGCCAGGGACGGATTTGGCCGAAATGGAAGGTTATCTGGAATCGTTCACGCAAATCTGCGAAGGTAACCGGCAATGTGGAAGCCCTATTGCCGCATTGCCCGCGGCGTCGCGCTTTCGGTGGCTTACGGCCACGCGCAGCACCGTTTTGCAGACATCCAAAGTCCATCCAGGTTTTTGCACCGACCCGGAGGAAACATTGAACCGACTTTTTGAGCAGCAGGTAAAATAGGCGATCATTTCAGTTTAAGATATTGTTGTACGAGCTCTTTTTTACGGCGTGAAATCTCGATGTGCGAACCGTCCGACAGTAACAGGAACTAGTTATTGTGCGTTACCTGCTTGATCTTGAGTGTCCGGAATTTTTTGTTTACAACCAATCAAATTCCTTTACATATTTTAAAATAACGACACCCAAGGGAGGTAATGTCAACGGCAAAGAGTGCATTTTGCCGTGCTTCGGAATAGGATAGCTTTCGATTTCTTCCAGACTAATAATGTCCGAGCCGCCGTAGTGGAGGTTATCGCTGTTGAAAACCTCTTCGTAGTAACCCGGGTTCGAAACACCGATCCGATAGTTTTCCCTAACCACCGGTGTGAAATTAGCGATGAACAGCAGTTGATCAGAAGGAGATGCTCCCTTTCTGATCCACGCGAGCACGCTGTTGGTGGCGTCCTGATGGTCGACCCACTCGAACCCCTCGCCTGAAAAATTTCTTTCATATAATGCAGGCTCAGTAGTGTATAGTTCGTTGAGGTCTTTCAGTAGCTTTTGAATGCCGTCGTTCACCGGGTGCTGGTTTTCATTCCAGTCAAGACTATAATCATGGCGCCATTCGTGGCTTTGCCCGAATTCTCCACCCATAAATAGCAATTTCCCGCCTGGGTGCCCGTACATGTAAGCGTACAGCAGGCGCAGGTTTGCGAACCTTTGCCATTCATCCCCCGGCATTTTCCTAAGCAGCGAATGTTTTCCGTGAACCACCTCGTCGTGTGAAAGCGGCAATAAAAAGCGCTCCGAGAAAGCATAATGCAGGCTGAACGAAAGCTGCCCCTGGTGATAGGAACGATAAATGGCGTCTTTCTGAAAATAGGAAAGCGAATCATGCATCCATCCCATCATCCATTTGAGGTCGAAGCCAAGTCCGCCGCTGTTCACGGGATGGGTCACGCCGGGCCACGCCGTGGATTCCTCGGCGATAGTGAGCACATCCGGAAACGATTGATGGACGGCAGTGTTAAATTCCCGAAGGAAGTCGATGGCTTCCAGGTTCTCGCGACCGCCGTAACGGTTTGGTATCCATTCGCCCTCTTTCCGCGAGTAATCGAGGTAGAGCATCGAAGCAACGGCATCGACGCGCAGTCCGTCGATGTGGAATTTATCCAGCCAGTAAAGGGCATTGGAAATGAGGAAGCTCTTGACTTCCTGGCGGCCGTAGTTGAAAATAGCACTTTGCCAATCGGGGTGGAAGCCCTGGCGCGGATCGGAATGCTCATATAGATGCGACCCGTCAAAATAGCCGAGCCCGTGTTCATCGGTAGGGAAGTGAGAAGGCACCCAGTCGAGTATTACGCCAATACCGGCCTGGTGGAGCGCATTGACAAGAAACATAAAATCCTGGGGCGTTCCGTAACGGCTAGTCGGTGCAAAATAGCCGGTAACCTGGTATCCCCACGAGCCGTAAAACGGATGTTCCATGACGGGCAGGAATTCCACATGGGTAAAACCCATAAACCGGCAATATTCCGGAAGCTCTTGTGCCAGTTCGCGGTAGGTCATCCAGCGGCCTTCCTCCTCATGAATCCGCCGCCACGACCCCAAGTGTAGCTCATAGATCGAAACAGGCCCGTTCAGCGTCGGTGACTTCCGTTTTTCAAGCCATTCTTCATCGCCCCATTCAAATTCAAGATCCCACACAACCGACGCGGTGCGCGGAGGAGTTTCCCAGTAAAAGGCATAAGGATCACCTTTTTCGACTTCATACCCATTATTTGAGCGAATAAAATACTTGTAAAGTTCGCCCTTGCCCACATCTGGAATAAGGCCTTCCCAGATACCCGAGCCATCTTCGCGAGGAGACAGCGCCCCTGCGCCGCGCTCCCAACCATTGAAGTTGCCGACCACGGAAACTTCCACGGCATTTGGTGCCCATACGGCGAAATGTGTTGCCTGCACGCCATCCCCACTGCGGATATGCGCCCCGAGTTTGTTGTAAATGTGATAATGCTTTCCGGACCGGAACAGATCGATGTCGTAGCCGGTAAGCAGTGACTGCTTTTGCTCTTGTTGCGTCATAATCCCGTTTTTTAAACCATCACACCAGCCTCAGCCTTATCGAGAATGGCCCGGATGCCCCTGAGCGGCACCATTACCCACGATGGTCTGTTATTTACTTCATAATTGAGCTCGTAAATGGCTTTTTGAAGCAGGAAGGTCCTTAGGAGTGTTTCCAGATCGCCCTTCTGATGCGGGATGATCCGACTGTCGCCGACGGTTTCCAGGTATGCCTTCATGAAAAAGCCGCTCATGTAGTGATACCATTGTTCCACAAAAGGGAGTAATTTGCTCACATCCTCAGGCCTGATCTGATTGTCGAGATAGAGGCTGCCGTGGGCGGCGTAATGGAACGACCGTAGCATCCCGGCGACGTCCCGCAAAGCCGATCGCTTCAATCTTCGTTCGCTGTAACTCCGCGCGGGCTCTCCTTCGAAATCGAGTAGCACGAAATCCTTGCCGGTAAAGAGCACCTGGCCAAGATGATAATCGCCGTGGATGCGGATTTTGGCAGTATCGATCTTGTGGCTGTATACCTTTTTGAGTTCGGTCAGTATCTCTTCCCGTGACTGCATCACCTGTTCGGCAGCCTGCCGCGTTTCGGGGTCCAGTTTCTTTAAGTTCCTGTTGAGGCTTTGAAAAGCCACGCGAACCAGCGATTGGAGCGACGAAAAAACCGAGCGCTGGTAATGCAGCGAAAATTCTTCCGGTTTGAAATCCGGATTATCCCTTTCCCGAGACAGCGCAAGGTGCATTTCGGCAGTACGGACGCCTAACAGCCTTGCTTGCTCAGCAGTATGTATGTCAAGCAACTCTTTCAGCATTTCGGGGATATCTTCATAATTTACCGGGTCGGTAATTGTTCCTCGAAGCTCTTTTGGAAGTTCAAGACCGGTTGTTGACAGAACTTTTTCATTGAAACTATCCAGCCGGTCGAGCATATTGGCCCAGGCGTCTGTCGCGTTGCCGACCATCTCCTGCATCATGCCGAGCACCATCGAATCCTTTTTATATTTCCACTCGACAGACCCGATGTAAGCCGGAATATTCTTGAACCGTGCCTTATTAGTCAGGTATTGGGTGATCTCTACATCCGGGTTAATGGCCCTGTCGACCTTGCGGTAAAGTTTGAAAAAATACTTCCCGTCATAAGTAATGGACGTATTGCTTTGCTCTCCCGAAAGTACGCGCGGCTTGATGCGGTCGGTTTCTTTCATGTGCTGGGCAAGTTGCCGGTGACTTGAAAAATGGATCTGGCTGTCTTTGGCGTGCAGCCGCTCGTTGCCGGCCATATTCTGTATCAACGCCTGTTGCAGTTCGAGACCGTAAATGGCGTCGAACAATACACCTTCTTCTTCCCCTTTGATCTGAATGCGGGCCAGTACGGCTTGGGGGCAGTTTTCACGGACGTTAAATGCAAATGGCTCCTTACCGAATGCAACCGGTAGCTGGTACATTTCGGGCAGGTCGTTTTGGTAATGAGTTTCCAGTAAAAACAGATAGCATGGCGGATTGTCACCCAATGGGATGGCAGCATGCGAAACGATGCTAACCCTGTCCAGACCTTTGCCTTTTCCACCGAACCACCTCATTTTCATCAAATAGGATGGCAGAATGGTCGTTTCGAGCCTTTCAATGACAGCCGGTTCCAGCAGGTCTTTCCATTTTTCAAGTTTAATCAGCGGCAGTTCTTCATTTTCATCGAGCTCCGGGTGCGTTTTCTGCATCGCAAAGCATTGACAGCCATAAGCTTCCAAAGTGAAGAAGTAAGGCGTGTTGTCCTTTACACCCGGAAATTTGTTCTTGCTATAAATTTCCACCGGCTGAAAACCCTTGTATTGATCCAGGTCGAGTTCAACGGGCTGAGGGAACCTCGAAAGGTTGGCGATCACCAGCATCGTTTCATCCTCGTAGGTGCGGGTAAATGCCAGTACTTTCGCATTCTCATGATTTAGAAATTTGATGTCGCCACGACTGAATGCCTTATATTTCTTACGGGTACTAATGGCCCGCCGCATCCACCAAAGCAGCGACGACGAGTTGCGTGATTGTAATTCGACGTTCACCGATTCATAATGATACTGTGGATCGAGGATGAGCGGCAGGTACAAGCGTTGCGGGTTTGCCTGGGAGAACCCCGCATTACGGTCGGGGCTCCATTGCATGGGTGTACGCACGCCGTCGCGGTCGCCCAGGTAGAAATTGTCGCCCATTCCGATTTCATCGCCGTAATAAATGATCGGTGTTCCGGGAAATGTGAATAGCAAACTGTTGAGCAGCTCGATCTTTTTCCGATTGTTCTCCATCAACGGGGCCAGTCGATGCCGGATACCGAGATTGATCCTTGCTTTCGGATCCTTCACATACACCTTATACATGTAATCCCGCTCTTCGTCGGTCACCATTTCCAGCGTAAGCTCATCGTGGTTGCGCAGGAAAATTCCCCATTGGCAGTTGTCGGGAATGGCCGGGGTCTGATCGAAAATGTCGGTAAGCGGGTAGCGGTCTTCCATTTGCAGCGACATAAACATCCGAGGCATGATCGGAAAGTGGTAATTCATCTGGCATTCATCGCCATCTCCGAAATAGGCTGCGGAATCCTCAGGCCACATATTAGCCTCGGCGAGCAGCAACGTGCCCGGGCATCGGTCGTCGACGTACTTTCTGAGTTTTTTCAAAAATGCGTGTGTCTCGGGCAAGTTCTCGCAATTAGTGCCGTCCCTCTCAAAAAGATAAGGGACCGCGTCCAGCCGGAAGCCGTCGACGCCCATTTTGCACCAGAAATTGATGATCTTGAAAATCTCGTCCTGCACATCCTGGCTGTCGTAGTTCAAGTC
>Ga0307405_10000708_pt1 | contig 12920 bp, 15 predicted proteins | sample 322Cmetagenome_2_FD_203311 | JGI IMG/M metagenome (GOLD analysis project Ga0307405, IMG submission 203311) | Maize rhizosphere microbial communities from greenhouse at UC Davis, California, United States - 322HYB-C-1 | ecosystem: Host-associated > Plants > Roots > Rhizosphere > Soil | place...
TGCCGCCGGTGAGACGGCGGCGCAGCTGGACCGCGTGTTCGGTTACCCGGCCGGGGTGCACGACGCGTACAACGCGATCTCGCAACGGGTCGCGACCGTCGACGGGCCGGCCGAGCGGCCCGAGCGGAAGCCCGGAACCCGGCTACCGCCGACCGTCACCATCGCCAACGGGCTGTTCGCCCAGCGTGGGTTCGCCGTGGGTCAGCCGTTCCTGCGTACCCTGGCCGCCAAGTACGGGGCGGGCGTGCAACCGGTCGACTTCGGCGATGGCGACGCGGCGAAGCGGATCATCGACGAATGGGCCCGCCAGCGGACGGCCGACCGGATCAGGGAGGTCTTCGATTCGATCGACCCCTCGACCAGGGTGGTGCTGGCCAACGCGATCTACCTGTACGCCGACTGGGCCCATCCGTTCGCCGACACCGTCGAGGAGGGGTTCACCCGGGCCGACGGCTCGACCGTGACGACCAGGATGATGCACCAGACCGCGACGCTCGGCTACGCGGCCGGTCCGGCCTGGCAGGCGGTGGAGCTGCCGTACGCCCAGAGCGACCTGGCCATGTGGGTCATCGTCCCCTCCGGCCCGGACGGCCCGGACGGGCTGCTGTCCCCCGACACGCTGGCCGCGGTCGGCGCCGGGCTGGCCGAGACCGGGGTGAACCTGATCCTGCCCCGGTGGGACTTCCAGACGCGGCCCGACCTCGTGGGCGCCCTCCGGGCGCTGGGCCTGATCGCGCCGTTCACCCCGGGCGCGGACTTCTCCGGCATCGCGCCCGGCCTGTACGTCGGCGACGCCATGCACGCGGCGAACATCACCGTCGACGAGAACGGGACCGAGGCGGCGGCCGTCGCCGCCGGCGGCATGGCGACCTCGGTCCAGTTGCCGGCTGAGATCACGGTACGGGCGGACCGGCCGTTCGCGTTCGCCATCATGCACCGACCCACGCGGACCCCCCTGTTCATCGGCCGCGTGGCCGACCCCAGCGTCACCCGGTGAGGCAGCGGAACTATCTGATCATGAAGCCGGTCAGCCCCTCCGGGGCTTCGGCGTGCGCGCTGACATCGGCCACCCGGGCCTCGGCCGGGCCGCGGCGCGCCCAGGCCACCATCCCGTCGACCGCGTCGTCGGGGCCCTCGAAGACGGCCTCGACGCGGCCGTCGCGCAGGTTACGGACCCAGCCGGTGACGCCGCGCTGCGCGGCCGCGCGGCGGCACGTGTCCCGGAAGTACACGCCCTGGACGTCGCCGGAGATCAGCACCCGGGTCCGCTTCATGACACGAGCCTAACGGTGCGCGAGAATGCGGCGGTGACGATGACGAACTGGGCCGGCAATGTGACCTTCCGTGCCCGCCGGGTCCACACACCGTCCTCTGTGGATGATCTGCGCAAGGTGGTGACCGGTGCCGACCGGATCCGCCCGCTCGGGACCGCCCACTCCTTCAACCGCATCGCCGACACCGACGGCGACCTCGTCTCGGTGGCCGGCCTGCCCCCCACCATGACGGTCGACGCCGGGGCCGCGACGGTGACGGTCGCCGCCGGCGTCCGGTACGGCGAGCTGGCCACCCACCTGCACGGCGCCGGATTCGCCCTGCACAACATGGGTTCGCTGCCGCACATCTCGGTGGCCGGCGCCTGCGCCACGGGCACCCACGGCTCCGGTATCGGCAACGGAAACCTGGCCACCGCGGTGTCCGCCCTGACCCTGGTCACCCCGGACGGCGAGCTGGTGCGGCTGGCCCGCGGGGAGGACGACTTCGCCGGCGCGGTGGTGGCGCTGGGCGCCCTCGGCGTCGTCACCGACCTCACGCTCGATGTCCGGCCCACGTTCGACGTCCGCCAGTACGTCTACGACGGCCTGTCGTTGCCGGCGCTGCTCGACAACCTCGGCGAGGTGCTCGGCGCCGGCTACAGCGTGTGCCTCTTCACCGGCTGGACCGGACCGACCACGTTCCAGGTGTGGCTCAAGCGCCGCTTCGACGAGCCGTTGCCGCCGCTGGACTGGCTGGGCGCCAGCCTGGCCGACAGCCCGCGCCATCCGGTGCCGGGCATGCCGACCGCCCACTGCACCGAACAGCTCGGGGTGCCCGGCCCGTGGCACCTGCGGCTGCCGCACTTCCGGTTGGAGTTCACGCCGAGCAGCGGCGAGGAGCTGCAATCGGAGTACTTCGTGCCGCTCGACCGGGCCACGGAGGCGCTGACCGCCATCGACGACATCCGGGACCGCGTCGCGCCCGTGCTGCAGACCTCCGAGGTACGCACGATCGCGGCCGACGATCTGTGGCTGAGCCCCGCCCATGACCGCGACAGCCTGGCCATCCATTTCACCTGGATCGCCGACACCGACGCGGTGACGCCGGTGGTGGAGGCCGTCGAGGAGCGGCTGGCGCCGCTGCGGGCCCGGCCGCACTGGGGGAAGCTGTTCCGGATGGCCCCCGGCGCGGTGGCGTCGCTGTATCCGCGGCGGGACGAGTTCATCGCCCTGGCGCGCCGGTACGATCCCGCCCGCCGGTTGCGCAACGAGATGCTCGAGGAGTACCTCTAGTCCCGGCTCATCTCGACGAGCTTGGTGAGCGTGTTGAGGTTGCGCATGGTCGCCGCCACGTCGAGGCGCTTCTCGAGGAAGTTGTTGCTGAGCCGGCCACCGCCGTAGGTTCCCGGGACGTACATGTAGGCGGTGGTCCCGACGATCGCGAGCTTCTCCGCGCCGAAATCCTCCTCGACCAGTTGCCTGACCTTGGCCGCCGCCGGCCGCCGGGCCAGGAGGGCGAAGAACACGCGCTTGGGGTCGTGACCGTCGCCGAACGGGTTGGCATCCAGCAGCTTGCGCACCTGGGCCGGCGTACGGGCGACGATCGCCAGATCCGGACCGATGTGCTTCCTGATCAGATCGTGGACCCGGGTCTCCACCTCCCGCGCCGGCAGCGTGGTGTCGACCAGCGCGTTTCCACTTTGGATGTACGTCCGGACGTTCTCGAACCCGCCCGTCGAAAGAGCCTCGCGCAGCTGCGCCATCGGCACCTTGTTCTTGCCGGACGGCATCACCGCACGGATCAGGACGATGTACCGCTTCATCCGTCGTAGCCTCCCGTGATCAGCACCGGCACGAGTCTATCGGCGGGATGCGGTGGACGGTGATCGCGATCCTCCGACGAGTCCCGCGGCAGAACTCCACAATCCGCCGGACGACCGCGACCAGGCCAGCGTCGTGAACGGATCGTAGTACGGCCCGACGTATTTTGGCGTGCACATCCGGTGTGCACGGCCGATGGTCGGCGACCGTGGCGACACCGAGCCCGGCCCGCTCCGCTTGTGGGTCGAAAACCGGTAGGAAATCGGCCCGTCGGATCACTGGAACTGACCCACAAACCGGTCGATCGGTACAGGTCCGCCCGCGGCCAACGGCGCGGCCCGCTGGACTGAATGCGGGCGACTACGCGGGAGTGGAAGGCCGGGCTGCGCTAGGTTGGCCGCATGAGCCGATGGATGGACGACGCCGTCGAGGAGTACCTGACGGAACTGGCCGAGGTGGAGCACGGCGACGCGATCCTGGTGGACATGGAGACCTACGCGGCCCAGCACCGGTTCCCGATCGTCGGCCGGGCCACCGGTCGCTACCTGGAGCTGGCCGCCCGGTCGGTGCGGGCCCGCCGCGTCATGGAGCTGGGGTCGGGCTACGGCTACTCGGCGTACTGGTTCGCCCGGGCGGTGGGGCGGGAGGGCGAGGTCGTCTGCACCGAGGGCGACGCGGCCAACGCCAAGCTCGCCGAGGACTACCTCGGCCGCGCCGGCGTGTGGGGCCGGGTCCGGTACCGGGTGGGCGACGCGCTGGAGGGATTCGCCGCCGAGGACGGCGAGTTCGACATCGTCTACTGCGACGTGGACAAGCTCGGGTACCCCGACTGCTGGCAGGCCGCCCGGGAGCGCATCCGCGTCGGCGGGCTGTGGTTGTGTGACAACGTGATCTGGGACGGTCACGTCGCGACCGGCACCGATCGCGACCGGCTGCCCGGGCACACCGCGGCCATCCGCGAGCACAACCGGCTCGTGGCCGAGGACGACCGGTACGTGGCGAGCATCGTGCCCATCCGCGACGGCGTCATGGCGGCCCTGCGGATCAAGTGACCGGATCAGGCACGGCCAACCCGGTGAGGTAGTGGGTCAACGCCCGGTGGTACGGCACGAACGTGTCCACATCGGCGTACTCGCGCGGCCCGTGCTGTCCCGCGCCCCCGACACCGAACGCGACCGCGTCGATGCCGCGCTGGTAGTAGTGCCGCCCGTCGCCGGCGCCGTGCTTGCGCAGCAGGGCCCCGCCGTACCCCTCCCGCCGCGCCGCGTGGCGGAGCGCGACGATGTCGGCGCGGTCGTGGTCGGCGTGGTGGGGCGGGTCGAGGTGATCCACCTCGACGGTCACACCGGACCCGCACAGGTCGCTGAAGTGCGCCCGGATCTCCTCGACCGTCCGGCCGTTGATCTCGGAGTCCTCCGCCGGGTACCGGACGTCCAGCCACGCCTCCGCCTCGGCCGGGATCTGGTTGAACGTCCGGTTGGAAGTGTGGATCCGGGCCAAGTTGACCGTCGTGCGCCACTGTTCCGCCTCGGGCACCGGGTAGCGGGCCATGACCCGCGACACGGCGGAGAGCAGGCGCAGCAGCGCGTTGTCGCCCAGCCACGGGTACGCGCTGTGCCCGGCCGCGCCCGCGGCCCGCAGCGTGACGTGGAACAGGCCCTTGGAGTCGGCGACCACGTCGAGCCCGCTGTGCTCGCCGATGACGACGAAGTCGGCCACGACGCCCCGCTCGATCTGGTGCAGGGTGCCGTCGCGCCCGCCCACCTCCTCGTCCGTCACGATCTGCAACGCCAGCGGGTACGGCAGGTCGGCCGCCACTTCGCGGAACACCAGCGCCTGGATCAGCGCGGACACCTTCATGTCCTGCGCGCCGCGCGCGAACAGCCGGCCGCCGTGAAGGCGGGGCCGGAACTGGTCGGGTGCGCCCGGCACGACGTCGACATGGCCGTTGAGCACCACCCGGAATTGCCACGTTGATCCGCCTCCGCGAGCGTCGGCGAACTCGCGCCTCGGCGCTCCGGTGTGAACCAACGCGCTCGGCTTGCCGTTGGACTCGAACCGCTCGACCGTGAAGCCGGCGCCCACGTAGTCGACCACGAAGTCGAGCGCCCGGCCCAGCGCGTCCGGGCGGTCCTCAGTGGAGGGGATGGTCAGCAGGTCGGTCACGTCGGCCAGGAAGGCGTCCAGTTCCACGGGCGCCATCCTGCCCTACGATCACCCGCGACGATCGCACCCGCCTGCCGCTCCCGATCAATTTCCGGCACCGCTTCCCGCTCACGGCGATCACGGCCCGTCCGTTATAGGGTCACCGAAGGTAACCGTCGCCCACCCTGGGGAGTTGATTTCGTGATGGGTCCGCGAATCGGGAGGTTGTGTTGAACGAGTTAGAGCCCGCCACGTCCGGAAGTCTCGACCACGGTGGCGGTGGCGACGGTGAATCGAAACCGACGCAACGACCATCCGATCCCTCGGGCGGACCGCTACGCATCGGCGTGGTGGCTCCGCCCTATTTTGATGTACCACCCAACGGGTACGGCGGAGTGGAGGCCGTCGTGGCCGACCTCATCAACGCGCTGGCCCAACGCGGACACCACATCACGCTCTTCGCCGCCGGACGGCCGGGCACCAAGGCCGACTTCGTGCCGGTGTGGGACCGGACGGTGCCGGAGCGACTCGGCCAGTCGTATCCGGAGGCGATGCACGCGGCGGCCAGCCGTCGGGCCGTGCTGGAGGCGGCCCGCGGTGGCGGGTTGGACATCGTGCACGAGCACACGCTCACCGGACCGCTCAACGCCGCCGTGTACGCGGCGGCCGGCGTCCCCACCGTCCTGACCGTACACGGCCCGGTCGACGAGGACATGTACCCGTACTACCGGGCCCTCGGATCGGACCTGCACCTGGTCGCGATCAGCAACCAGCAACGGCAGCGCGCGGCCGAGCTGAACTGGATCGCCACCGTCCACAACGGACTCGATGTGGAGGCGTGGCCGTTCCGCGAGCGCAAGGACGACTACGCGCTGTTCCTCGGCCGGTTCCACCCGCAGAAGGGACCGCATCTGGCCCTGGACGCCGCTCACGCCGCCGGCCTTCCCCTGGTACTGGCCGGCAAGTGCGCCGAGCCGATCGAGAGGGACTACTTCGACCGCGAGGTATATCCGCGTCTGACGGCCAGCGACCACGTCTTCGGCGTCGCCGACGCCATCTCCAAGCGCGAGCTGCTGGCCGGCGCCCGGTGCCTGCTGTTCCCGGTCTGCTGGGAGGAGCCGTTCGGCATGGTGATGATCGAGGCCATGGCCTGCGGCACGCCGGTGGTGGCGCTGCGCGGCGGGGCCGTCCCGGAGATCGTGGCCGACGGCGTGACGGGGATCATCTGCGACGAACCGGCCGACCTGGGCCGCGCCGTGCACGCCGCGGCGGGCATCAGCCCGGCCGCCTGCCGCGCCCACGTCGCGACCAGCTTCGGCGTGGACCACCTGGCCCGGGGCTACGAGGCGGCCTACCGCGCCGCCATGGACCGCCACCGCGCGGCCCGCGCGCCGCGGGCCGATCTCGTGAAGCCGGTGGTGCGGATCCGCGACGCCGCGCCGAACCGGCGGCGCGTGCCGGTGCGACCGGCGGCCCAGAGCGCCCGCCGCTGACCCGCGGGCAACGATCATGTCGGGGGGCGAGCCTAAGATCGGCACATGGAGGTGTTGCGCGCCGTAGTGCTGGTGCTCGCGACGATCAGTATGGGGTTGATGGCCGGCGTGTTCGGCCTCTACTCCCACACGGTCATGCCGGGCCTTCGTCGTACCGATGACCGGACGTTCGTCGGGGCGTTCCAGGCGATGGACCGGGCGATCCTCAACCCGTGGTTCCTGATGGGCGGGTTCATGGGCGCCCTCGTGCTGACGCTCGCGGCCACCGGGCTGCACATCGGCGTGGCGGCGGCGTTGCCGTGGATCGTGGCCGCCCTGGTGCTGTACCTGGCCGTCTTCGTCATCACGATGCGCGTCAACGTGCCGCTCAACAACGGGCTCAAGGCGGCCGGCGACCCCGACACCATCGCCGACCTCGCCGCGGTCCGGAAGCGGTTCGACGAGCCCCGCTGGGCCCGCTGGAACCTGGTTCGGACCCTGGGATCCACGGCCGCGTTCGCCTGCCTGGCCGTGGCGCTGCTCCGGACCTGACAACGCCGCCGTCGTGCGATACCGTTACCGATATCGTTGCGATATCGAAGGTGGCATCATATGTCGGCGCGTCTGAAGGAACTGTTGCTGAAGGCCGTACGCACGCTGGAGCCGGATGAGCAGGAGGAGGTCCTCGGCGAGCTCCTCCTCGGCGGTTCCATGACGACCATGCACGTCCCACCGCCCCGCGGCGACGTGTCGCTGCCCCCGTACATCTCGATCGGCGGACTGCGCCAGCGGGTCGGCCCCACGACCGCGCGATCCGAGGACTTCCTGACCACGCTGGCGGTGGCGTCCGGCGACGTCAAGGTTCTGCCGGTCCGCCTGCCCGAGGCCGACTACGAGCGGCTGCGGACGTGGTCCAAGGAACACGGCTTCAGCATGGCCGTGATCATCCGTACCCTCGTCGAGCGGTTCCTCGACGAGCAGGGAGCGCCGCGCGCCGGGTCGGAGTGACCGGTGCCGCACTCGATCCGGCTGGCCACGTTCAACGTGCTGGGACTGCCCGGACCGCTGCCCCGGCTGGCCGACCGCGCCGTCGAGTTCTGCCGGCGCCTCGACGGCAGCGACATCGACGTGATCAACCTTCAGGAGGTCTGGGGACCGCGCGCGTTCGCCGCGATGCGGGCCGGGTTGCCCTCGTACCCGCATGTGGCCTGGCGCCGCGGCATCGGCAACCGGCCGGCCGGTGGCCTGGTGACCTTCTCCCGCCGGCCACTGGACGCCGTGTCCTTCCGATCGTTCCGCGGTAGTGTCCCGAACGCGGGCGGTATCCCGTTCCGCGCGCGGATGGCGGTCAACAGCCTGCTCCAGGGCGTGCTGACCACCCGGCTGGCCGGCCTGCGGACGGCCGTCGCCAACACCCACGTGACCGCGAACAAGGACGGTGACTGGTCGGCGGCCAACCGCCACCACGGCATCCAGTCCGACCAGGTGCGCCGGTTGCACGCGGCCGTACGGCGGGCCGGGAACGGTTGCGGGGCGGCCGTGTTGACGGGCGACTTCAACATCGCCAGCGACTCGCCGCTCTATCCGGCGATCGTCGATGGTGGACGGTGGCGCGACCCGTTCGCGCCCACCGACCCGGCGACGTACCACGTCGAGTACCTGCCGCCCGGGTCGACGGGGCGGCGCATCGACTACCTGCTCGTGGCCGGCGAGGCGACGCCGTCCGATCCCCAGGTGCTCTTCGGCGAGCCGGTGGACCTGCCCGACGGGCGGCGGACGCATCTGTCCGACCATGTGGCGCTGGCGGCCCGGATCATGGTGCCCTGACGCCATGGCGCGGGTGAGTTTCGACCGCCGCGCCCAGGGGGTAATGGCGGGGTACCCGGAGAGGCGGTGAGACATGTCCAGAGAGACCTGGATCGCGGTGGCCGTCGTGGTCGGCGTGATCGCCGTCCTCACGCTGTACGGCGCGGTCCGGCTGGGTAAGAAGCTGTTCGCGACGCGCCGGCTGCTCGGAGACCTTGGTTCGGGCGGCAAGGTGGCCTTCTACGGCTCGCTGCTCTACGCGTTCTTCCCGGTCGACCTGCTGCCCGACCCGATCTACCTCGACGACATGGCGGTGCTCGGCGGCGCGCTGGTATACCTGACCCGGCTGGCCCGCAAGCGCGGCCTGCTGAACTGGCCGGGCCGCCGCCCACCGCGGGTGCGCGGCGGCGCGATGCCCGGCGTGACTAGCCGTTGAGCCGGGCCAGTTCCTCGTCGCTGAGGCGCAGCCCGACCGCCTCGACCGAGTCCAGAATGGTCTCCGGTCGGCTCGACCCCGGGATGGGGACGACCACCGGCGACCGGGCCAGCATCCAGGCCAGGCAGACCCGCTGCGGGCCGACGCCGTGGGCCTGGCCCACCTCGGCGAACGCGGGGAAGCGGTCGCCCAACCCGGCCGCCGCTCCGCTGCCGCCCAGCGGCGCGTAGGCCAGGAACGCCACGCCCATCTCGTCGCAGAGGTCCACCTCGGGCTCGGACGTGCGGAAGCCTGGCGAGTACTGGTTCTGCACCGAGGCCAACCGCCCGCCGAGGATCTCCTGGGCCGCCTTGATCTGGTCGGGATTGGCGTTGGAGATGCCGGCAAGCCTGATCTTTCCGGCGTCGAGCAGGTCGCGGACGGCCCCGATCGATTCCGCGTAGGGCACCTTCGGGTCCGGGCGGTGGTGCTGGTACAGGCCGATCGCCTCCACGCCGAGGCGCTTGAGTGACGCCTCGCAGGCCGATTTGAGGTACTCGGGCGAGCTGTTGAGCGTCCAGGACCCGTCGCCCGGTCGCAGGTGGCCGCCCTTCGTCGCGACGAGCACGTTCGACGTGTCGCCGCCGTAACTGGCCAGGGCTCGGGCGATCAGCGTCTCGTTGTGGCCCACGTCGTCGGCGTAGAGGTGGTACGCGTCGGCGGTGTCGATGAGCGTCACCCCGGCGTCGAGCGCGGCGTGGATGGTGCGGATCGACCGGGCCTCGTCCGGCCGGCCCTCGATGGACATCGGCATGCCACCAAGACCGATGGCGCTGACCTCCACGTCGGCGATACGGCGCTGTTCCATGAGCAGACCTCCCGGGGTACCTTCTCCGGTTCCCACGCTACGTGACCTTGCCGGATCCGGGGAACGCGGGCGGGATGATCGCGATTGCGGGTACGATCGCGCGGTTCTGCTCGACATTCGTACGCGGAATCGCGATCAACCAGGCACTAGCTCGCCTTCTCGATGTCCTTGCGCATCGAGACCAGCAGGGCGGCCGCGCGCGCCTCGTTGAGCTTGAGGTGGTCGGCGGCGTAGTCGTTGATGACGATCGTGCCCACCGTCGACCGGTCCATCCAGCCGCAGGCGTAGAAGGTCGTCGTCTTGAGCACCTGGTACTCGAAGGTCTGGCACCACACCTGGCCGCCGAGCGGGCCGGCATCGTGACGGCGCATCTCGGCGGCGGGGGCGAAGCCGGCGCCGCCGGCCAGTCCGGCCCGGCCGAACGCCTCCTCGATCACCGTCGGCCCGGCCTGTTCGACCGCGCCCGGTGCCTGCGGTGCGGCGAACTCGGCCCCCCAGAAGGAGACCCGCCCGAGCCCGCTGCCCGCCCTGAAAACGCCGGAGACGGCCCGGCTGACCGGCACCCCGCCGATCGGCCCGTTCGGGCCGGCCTGACCGGGCTGCTCGTTGGACCCGGGGGTGGCGGTGCGCAACTCCTGCCGCACCAGCGATCCGGTCCGCTCGGGAACGGTGAGCGCCTGCGAGCTGGAGCCGATGTTGATGTCCCGGGTGAAGAAACGCCGGCCGTTGCTGGCACAGGCGGAATGGTTGTCCAGCCGGCAGTTGGAGATCATCGCGTGGACGCGGTGCGGGCCGTTCTCCGGCTTCGGGCCCGCGTCGGCGGGCGGCGGCCGGTCGAGCCGGACGTTCCAGGAGGGGGTGAGGTCGTTGCGCGCACCCATGGCCATCGGTTCGAGGTCGTACTCGACGGGGGTGTGGAGCTCCTCCGCGCCGTACTCGTACACGACCTTCACGTGGGCCGTGGCCGTCCGCTCCTGAATCTGCAGCTCGGGGTGCTTCGCCGCCTCCGCGGCCACATCCGACTCGGTGAGCAACGCCCGGCAGAGGTGCCCGTACGTGACTCCCCGGGCATCCATCTCTTCGAAGGCCTCCGGGCCGCACAGCGTGGCGACCACGGTGATCCGGATCGACAGCCGGTGGCCCTCGAGCACGAGGGCCGGGCCGTTCGGCTCGACCGTACTGATCACGTCGATCCCCCACACCTGGGCGGGGTTGACCGCCGGGTCGCGGTGTTTGCAGGCCGGGACGGCGACCAGGGCGCCGGCGGTCGCCAGGGCGATCAGGGCACGGGTCAGTAGGGTTCGCACGCCTCGATGCTGGCCGTAAGCGGCCGGCCACCGAATCGGGCAACCACGCTTAGCTTGGACGGCGGCGTGCCCTATGGCGGCTAGGAGACCTGACGCCGCAGCGAGTACGTGACCCCGTGCAGGCGCTGCGGCTGGCCGATCATCCGTGGGTGGCGGTCGTACGCCTGCCAGCCGTCGGCGCCGGCCCGGTTGAGGTGGCGCAGGTCGTCGAAGCGCTCATCGGTGCCCCATCGCTGGGCTCCAGCCGGGTGGTGGAACGTGGCGTTCCAGTCCATGTTCTGGTCGGCTCCGAAACTGCCGGTGGCCCTGTACTCGAGACGCGCGTACTCCCATCTGATCACCCGACCATTCTGGTGCATACGCTCCGGCGTCCGGCGCCCGCCCTCCGTACATGGAAATGGCCGTTGACCGAGCCGGTACACTTGTGCCCATGCAGCACTGGTAGGGCCGTTGCCCCCGCCTCTACATCGTCACCCGAGTCGATCTTCCGCCGGGGACGCAGGCATGTCAGGCCGTTCACGCCGCCCTTGACTTCGCGCTCACCTTTACCGAGCTCGTCCGCGACTGGCACTCCGCGTCCAACACGCTGGTCCTGCTGGCCGCGCGGGACGAGCTCGCCCTGCACCGGATCGTTGCCGACGCCGCCGCGTCCGGCCGCCGGCACATCGCCTTCCAGGAGCCGGACCTCGGCGGTGCCCTGACCGCCGTCGCTCTCGAACCGGCGGCCCACCGGCTCGTCTCCGGCCTCCCTCTTGTCCTGAGTAGACGGAGGGAGGTGAAAACATGACCACCACGACCGATCTACGTTCGGAGCTCGTGGAGCTGGCCGCGGAGCGTGATGCGCTGCGGGCCCAGCTCGAGGGCGACCTGCCGTCGGCGACCCGCTGGCTGCAGGCCAAGGTCTGGCGTCAGGCCCGCGCCCTGGACGCGCTGAACCGTCGCGTCGTCTCGCAGCGCTTCGTGCTGCGGACGCTCGACGGCCTCGGCCGGACGCTGTCCGCCGAGGAGTACCGCGCGGCCCGGGCCGCGGTCGCCGACGCGCGGTTGCGCGACCGGATCGACGATCCGGACGCCGCGTGACCGGCGTACCGCGGCAGTATGAAGGGGTGAGCGGGAACGGTCCCGCTCACCCCATCGCCCCAGACGCCCAACGGTTGGGCAGCCGCCTCTAAAGCGGCCCGAAGCGGGTTCGACTCCCGCCTGGGGCACCCCCCGGGTCGGCGATCAGTTGACCACGAACAGCAGGCGGTTCGGTGAGCCGCTGCCGACGTTGCTGATCACATTCGTGGTGGCGTTGCTGACCAGGAAATCACGGACCTGCTGGGCCGTGGAGGACGGGCTGGCTCCCAGCCTCAGAGCGGCCGCGCCCGCGACGTGCGGAGAGGCCATCGAGGTGCCGCTGATGGTCCGCGTCGCGGTGTTGCTGCCGATCCACGCCGACGTGATGCTCGAACCCGGCGCGAACAGGTCCACGCACGAGCCGAAGTTCGAGAACGACGACCTTACGTCGGTGCTGGTGGTCGCCCCGACCGTGATGGCGGCCGGGGTGCGGGCCGGCGAGAAGTTGCAGGCGTTGGCGTTGGAGTTGCCGGCCGCCACCGCATAGGTGATGCGCGAGTTGATGGAGTTCGTCACCGCGTTGTCCAGCGAACTGCTCGCACCACCGCCGAGGCTCATGTTCGCCACCGCGGGCCGGACCGCGTTCTGGGTGACCCAGTTGACGCCGCTGATGACACCGGAGGTGCTGCCGCTGCCCGAGCAGCTGAGCACCTTCACCGCCACCAACCGGACCGCCTTGGCCACACCGTAGGTCGAGCCGCCGACCGTGCCGGC
>Ga0307405_10000710_pt1 | contig 12917 bp, 11 predicted proteins | sample 322Cmetagenome_2_FD_203311 | JGI IMG/M metagenome (GOLD analysis project Ga0307405, IMG submission 203311) | Maize rhizosphere microbial communities from greenhouse at UC Davis, California, United States - 322HYB-C-1 | ecosystem: Host-associated > Plants > Roots > Rhizosphere > Soil | place...
GCGCTTCGAAACGCCTACTTCCACTCGGGAGCAGAAAGCATCGAGTGCCAATTCAGGTTCGAGGGCGCACGAATGGAAATCATCGTGAGCGACAATGGGAAAGGAATGCCGTCCGAACCCGGAACTGCGCAACACGCAGGTCACTATGGCATCTCGGGGATTATGGAGCGTGCGGCAAACCTTGACGCGCAGCTGTCTATGTCCAGCCAACCTGGCCAAGGAACAAAGGTGATCTTGAAAATGAACACGACCGAGAACCGACTTCGATCGATCGCTCGCAACCTCGTCGCTCACCATGTAAGTTAGGCTCTCAGGCCTCTAGGCAGGCCGTTAGTTCAAGTTCGAGGAAAAAACCTGTCTCGTCCCCCAATCGCGATCGTTGAAGACGACCTTGCCGTACGGCGAGCATACGCTGATTTATTTTGTTCTTACGACTGCGAAACCGTTGTCTTTGCGACGGCTGAGGAGTTTCTCGAACATATCGCTGGCGAACAGATAGCTTGCCTAATCCTTGACCAACGGCTGCCGGGGATGAGTGGCCTTGAGCTTCAGGGCTTGCTGCAGGAAAGGAACGTCGCCTTCAAGACCGTTTTCATAACGTCACAGGATGACGATACCACGAGAGCCAAAGCTATGGAGGTGGGGGCCGCCGCGTTCTTTGGTAAGGGTTGGGACATTGACGATATAATTGACAGCGTGATGCATCTCGCCGGTTATCAGATCGACTAACGTGGCCTGAGCGGGCCGCTGCTTCTAAACGGCTGTCTAGTTTAGATCGACGATGAGACCGGGCGCGCGGCTGTGTCGTACAAGGGCATAGAAAACTCCGCCACCGCTCCACCATCACTTCTGTTGTTGAGAGTAAGCGTTCCTCCAAAACCTTCGACTACGCTTTGACATACCGTCAAGCCGAAACCCAACTGGTTAGGTTTTGTCGAGAAGAATGGATCGAATGCAAGTGCCAAGTCTTCCATAGATATTCCGGACCCTCGATCCGATACCGAAATCCTCAGTTCTGTCGCTGAAGGAGGGCGGGAAATCCTCACCGAGACGACTGCCTGTCGCCCTGTGGAGCCGCCGGATTCCAACGCGTTTAGGAGCAGGGCGCACATCACTTGCTGCAGCGCGACCGGATCGGCCTCTACGACAGAAATATCAGCATCTGCCGTTATCGTTACGAGGGCATCGCTCGTGTCGAGTGGGCCAAGGACGAGATCGCGTGATCGCTCAGCCAGCTTAACAATATCTACGGGCTGTCGGATAAGTCGACTCGGCTTGAGACTGTCGCGAGTTCTCGTTCCAATATCGGTAAGCCGCTGGGCATTCCAGCGGAGCCGATCCATCATTTTCGCGATGGCAGGAAGACTATCTGCGCCGTTAGATACGAGCCTGCTGGCTGTCGCCAAATCGAGCGAGATCGCGGAGATCGGTTGGCTCATTTCATGAACCAAGGATGTCGATAGCGCAGAGGCACAGGCAATCCTGTTTGCCCTGGCAAGTTCTTGCCGAGCTAATCCGGCCCGTTCAGTTCGTTCATCGCGCCCTCTTGTATCGAAGAACGAGACTCTTGCGACACCGTCGTCCGTGATCCAAAGCGAAAAAGGATATGGGCATACGTCGTGATCGGCGTTGACCAGTTCCACAATCCCGCATGTCGTCGACATGCGACTGATCATGGCGGCGAGCACGGCAATTTCAACATCGAGTTTGCGACGGCCGCCGGTTCCCGCGCACTCCGAAAGCCTTTCGGGATCACCATTGAATCCGAGTATTTCAGAAGCATGGTCGCTTGCCCTTTGGATCCGGATAGTCTCCCGCAGGTTCCCTTCCAGCAATGGGTTCTCGGCGACAAATCGGGCGACATCGGCCACGCCACGAATTCTGAGCTCATCGGCAATCGGCATTGCTGACCGTATGTCATACTCGACCCAAGTCATCTCCCTCGGCTCGAAGAGCGATCTCGCACGGTCGTCGGCTAGGGCGAGCGTCCTCTCGCACTCGTCTGCAATAGCCTGGAGATCGAACTGCAGTCTCAAAATTGTCTCACGATCTTCAACTTGACCTTGGACGTCCACCAGACTGCCGAACCATCTAACGACGTCGCCGGATTCCGACGACCTCACAGACCGGCCGAGCGATTCCATCCATCTGTAAGAGCCGTCGTTCATGCGCACGCGCGCGAGAGCCGAGTAGTTTGAATTACCGTTTTCAACAGCACCGCGCCAAGCTTCATACATCTTGGGTCGATCCTCCGGGTGTATGGGATCAGCCCAGCTTTGTTCGCGAATAGCCTCAGTACGGGGGATGCCGAATGTCTCAGTGTATCTTTCGTTGAGAAATTCGCACCGCCCGTCAGCGCCGGTACCCCACAGGATATGCGGCAATGCATCGGCAAATTCCTGTCGGTGGTCGATGGGGGGCACGAACGGGGCCGGCGGCCCGCGTCGACGTTTTTGAAGCAAGAGAAGCACTGATACAGCCAACGCAATCGCCGCGGGCACAGCAAGATCGTATGGCTTGAGCCACGCGGGATCGAGAGCGGTTGAAAGCGTGCTGCGCCGCGCCTCTAGAAATAGGCTTGCCAGCAATATCGGCACAATAGCAAGCGATCGAAAGCTCCACGCCGCGTGAGACTGCAAAACCAGGTAGCGGAGCGAAAAAGCAATACCGTCTGGCACCCCACAACGGCGGGATTTTGGTAAAGGATTCCGGATGCTCGACATCGCTTCCCTGCAAAACTCAATCGCTTACGGCCTTAGGCATTGATTCAGGAGCCTCATCCTATGAGGGGCCAACTTTGGCTTTCCAAACTCTGAAGATTTGTGCGATCGCGAGCTGGGCGATATATTCGCTCAGCAACGCTTGCTTCCCCGGCAAACCTCCCGCGTCCTCTACTCAAGGTATTGTCCCAAACTTGAGCTAACATCGAAGTTTTGCCGTCGGATACCTATCCATTGTGGTAGGTCAACGACTTTGTGGTATTCGAATCAAGAGCCGCTCGACACCGTTGGGGTGGCCTCCGCCCCTCTTTCGAGGGTGGACAACACTGCTCGTCGATCTACGATCGCCAAGGTTGAGTAGCCGAGCTTTTCAGCGCGGTCATCGGTCTGGAAAATCGGACCAGATTGAGATCAGTTTAGTGGATCATGCGGGGGAGTTGGATCAATGCCGTTACAGACCGGAAATTGGATTGTTGCGTGCCCGATAGCCCAACCATACACACTATGTTTGCCCTTGCAGTTCGATTTCAACGGTAGCTGATAGCCATGGCATCCCGCCCGATACGTGTCATGACAGCCGACGATCACCTGCTGATCCGAGAAGGATTGGCAGCGCTTATCGCTGCGCATCCCGATATCGAACTCGTCGGAGAGGCGGCCGATGGCGAACAGGCAATTCGACGCTACGGCGAGCTCAAGCCAGACGTTATGCTGCTGGATCTCCAACTGCCAAAGGTCCACGGCATCGATGTCCTGACGGAAATCCGTAAGGCATACCCAAACGCACGCATCATCATCCTGACCACATACGACCTCGAGCAATTGGCAAGCAAGGCCATCGCCGCAGGGGCTCAAGCTTATCTCCTCAAGTCATCTGTCCGCAAGGACCTGATAAACACGATACGATCGGTCGCGAGCGGGCGACGCCATGTCGACGCCGAGGTCGCGAACACCCTGGCGACATATGCGGACGGCGAGTCCCTCACCACTCGTGAGATATCAGTCCTCGCGCTGGTCGCGGAGGGTAACTCGAACCGGGAGATCGGTCTGGTGCTGTCGATTACCGAGGAGACTGTAAAAGGCCACGTCAAGAGCATACTGAGCAAGCTGACAGCGAACGACCGGGCGCACGCCGTGGCTATCGGACTCAAGCGGGGTATCATTAGCCTCTGACGACCTTGACTTATCGTTCGCAAGATATCTCTGGTTCCGCCGTCTGGATTGAGGAATGAAGTAATGGCGAAAATGGACTGGAACGAGTTCGTCGACTCTCACAAATCGGGTCACGGCGTCGGTATTCGATCACTGGTGAAGCTGAAAGTCCTTGATTCGGACGGAAAGAAGCCCGCTCCGGTACGCTCGATCCTACTGAAAACCATTGGCGCAGCCGTCACGAACGACTGGTCGGTGACCACCACGCCGTCAAAAACTAAAATCGGCGGCAAGACTCTCTCCGGGACTGCCTACCACTTCATCTTCGAGACGACAGAGGACCAGGCAACCGCTATCAAGGCGATCGGCGTTCAATACCATAAGACGGCGTCAAAGCCACAAAAACCCTTTGCCACATACGAGCATCTTGGCGACTTAACGCCCGTTGGCTACGAGCGGTTGGCAAAGGCTCTTCCGAAACCAAATCTGCCGAAGTCCACTTAGGCGATGCTCGATCTATCTGGACGACAAGACCGTAACAGCGATTTGCGCTAGGCGCTGTATCCCCCGTCCACGTTGAGAACACTCCCGGTAATGAATGCGGCTCCAGGTCCTGCGAGAAACATTATGGCGTCGGCCACTTCAGATGGCTTCCCCAGCCTTCTGAGAGCGTTCGCGTCTCTCTCGGCCGCCAGCATCTCCTTGGACAGCCCTTGATACGCGTGGGATTCGATCGCGCCGATTTGAACCACGTTCACCGTTATGCCGCGAGGGCCGAGGTCATGCGCTGCTCCCCTGCAGAAGCCGGCAATCGCCGCGCGCGTTGCCGCGAAATCGGCGAGACCGGCTGTTCCAACGCGTTCGGCAAGGCAGGAACCCAACGCTACTACTCGTCCGCCGTCGCGCATCGACTTGGAGACAGCCTTGATTAGGGAAATTACGCTTCTGACGTCCGTGGCCATCTGCTCGTCGAGCGCGTCCTCATCGACATCCTCGTCGTCTATTTGGCCTTCCACGCGGCGAACCGTGTTGGCGACAAGCACGTCGATACGACCTAGCGCCGCGACCACGGCGCGCACAAGCTGCGTCGCTTGGACGCCGTTCGGTGATCCGGCGATCGGAAACCAGACGACCCGACTACCGAACGAGCGTAGAGACTCCATAAAATGAGGGGCCGGTTCGGCTTCCAACGCAAGCGCCAAGTCCGTTCCGGCTCGAGCGAGCGCCTGTACAGTCGCAATACCGACGTCGGTGCTCGCCTGCGTGACTAAGGCTACCCGGGAACTGGGGTCCCGTTGTGAATTAAGTCCCACCACACTCACCGGACGCCTCATAGAGCTTGCATTGATCTGGGGGACTTGCGACCGAACAGCGGCAAGGTCCTTGTCTTGCAGCTACCGACCTCGCATCTCCAGGTCTTGTAAAATCCGGTCCCGAGGTTGTTAGGGTTCCAGCCTTAACGGCATAACTTCTTTTTACATCCTATAACTCGATTTCACACGTGCCAACACGGCAACCTCACTGCATCGAAGCAGCGAGGACATCGCGATGGACACTTCCCTTTCTTTCAGTACGGTCTTGGACGGCGGTAACGCCCCCCATGTCTGGCAGGCAGAGATAGACTTCCAGACGATCGAGGGATGGCTCGCCCGACAGAGCCTTGCTGATCGACGACCTCCCGCGACGACGACGATCAAGGAGAAGGTCACCTCTGGACTTAGCGAGTGGCAGAGGAAAAAGATTGTTCGTTATGTCGACGAAAACATCGATACAAGGCTTCGTGTTAGCGACCTCAGCGAGCAGGTCCGCCTCAGCGTAAGCAGGTTTTCCAAGGGCTTCAACGTGACCTTCGGTCGCCCGCCATACGATTACGTCCTGTCCCGGCGCATCGAGGCTGCGAAATACCTGATCGCCTCGACCCCGGAGCCACTCAGTCAAATAGCTCACGCCTGTGGTCTTAGCGATCAGGCGCATCTCTCCAAGGTCTTCAAGCGCCTCGTCGGAACGACGCCACTCAAGTGGCGCAAAAACGCCTCCGTATCAAAGACCAGGCAGTGGGATTACCTGACTGCAGGCACCCGCGCCGAACCCGACGCTCACGTTTCCAGCGGCTACTAGGTTTCGCGGCGCGCATATGTTTGGAGCGTTTTTTGCACGGTAGCCAGCGGGTTCGTCGGTGCAGGATCGTGCAATTATCCAGCCTCAGATTCTGTCACCGTGCGCGATGACGGTTTGACAACCCGGCAAGCCAAAACGCGGTTTACTTGCCCGGATGTTATGGAGAAGAGGCGACAATGAGAAAGCTGACCATCAACGGACGAGTTCACGATATCGACGCGCCGGACGACATGCCGCTCCTTTGGGTGCTGCGCGACGTCCTTGGTCTGACGGGGACGAAATACGGCTGCGGGATCGCCCAGTGCGGCGCATGCACGGTCCACCTTGGGGGCGTTGCGGTTCGTTCCTGCCAAACGACGATGGATATGATCGAAGAGATGCCGATCACCACCATCGAGGGCGTCGGCGATACCCCGATCGGGGCCAAGGTCCAGGCCGCTTGGCTGGACAAGGAAGTTGTGCAGTGCGGCTATTGCCAGTCCGGGCAGATCATGTCGGCGACGGCTCTCCTTACAGAAAACCCCCGGCCCACGGATACCGACATCGATGACGCCATGGCCGGAAACATCTGTCGCTGCGCTACATACGTCCGAATCCGTGAAGCAATACATTCGGTGAACGTGTGAGGGCTTCGCAATGATCGAGAACCTCGTATCGCGCAGGAATTTCCTCCGGGGAACAGCACTTGCGACCGTTGGGCTTGTGCTCGCCGTCCAGCTTCCAGGAAACACCCGCCGCGCCTCGGCCGCGGACGGTGAGCAGTCGAAATTCATACCCAATGCCTTTGTCAAAATCGACGATGAGGGCATCACGCTGATCATGCCGCACACCGAGGTGGGTCAAGGAATCTACACCTCGAGCGCTATGCTCATGGCTGAGGAACTCGAGGTCGAGCTCGACCAGGTGCGAGTGGAGGCAGCTCCGCCCGACCTCAAGAAGTACATGGATCCAATCCTTTTCGACCAAGCGACGGGCGGTTCAACGTCCACGCAGTCGGACTGGGTGCGATTGCGGGAAGCAGGGGCGTCCGCTCGGATCATGCTGGTAGGGGCCGCGGCTGCGCGGTGGGGAGTTTCAGCAGCCGACTGTACTGTCGAAAAAGGCGTCATCCTTCATGGCCCTTCTGGCCGTTCGTTGAGTTATCTCGAAGTCGCTCCCGACGCTGCCACCCGAGAGGTGCCCAAGCAGGTTCCGCTTAAAGACCCGTCACAGTTCAAGCTTATAGGCACCAAGGCGAAGCGCCTGGACACTCCGGCCAAAGTAAACGGATCGATGGTCTATGGCATCGACACGCGGCTTCCCGGGATGGCTTACGCGACCCTCGCAATCGCTCCTGTAAAGGGCGGTAGGATCGCCAGCATGAACGAAGCCGCCGCACGTGCGGTCACGGGCGTCCGCGACGTTGTCCGAACAGACGATTCGGTTGCCGTCATCGGCGAACATATGTGGGCTGCCAAGCTCGGTGTCGATGCGCTCGAACTAAGCTGGGAGAGCGGGCCGAATGCGTCGGTTTCGACCCACGCGATCGTGAACGACATGCATGAGGCCTCCCTCAAGCCGGGCGTTGTCGTCCGCGACGACAACGGGGCGGCCGAAGCGATAGGGAGCGCCAAGACAAAGCTCGACGCGATCTACCGTTCGCCATTCCTGTCGCATTCGCCCCTCGAACCCATGAACTGCACGCTGCATATTGAGGACGACCGAGCGGAGTTATGGGTTGGGACCCAGGTTCCTGTCCGGGCCCAGAAGGCGGTTGCCGAGGCAACTGGATTGCCTCCCGAGAAGGTGACCGTGAACAACCAGCTCATGGGCGGCGCTTTCGGACGGCGGCTTGATATCGACACGATTGAGCAGGCGGCAAAGCTCCTGCGGAACATACGGTATCCCGTCAAGCTGGTCTGGACCCGCGAGCAGGACCTTACTCACGATTTCTTCCGGCCTTTTTATTACGACCGCGTATCGGCGGGACTGGACGACGCCGGCCGTCTTGTCGGGCGTACGCACCGGGTGACGGGATCGTCTGTTATGGCTCGCTGGGCACCCCCGGCCTTCAAGAACGGCATCGATCCGGATTCGCTCGATTGCGCTGCCGAGACGCCGTATGATGAGACGTCTGTTTTCGCGGACTACGTTCGCCACGAGCCGGAAGGACTTACTACGGCCTGGTGGCGGGGCGTCGGCGCGACCCACAATCTCTTTGTGATGGAGAGCTTTGTCGACGAGATGGCCCACGCAACTGGGCAGGACCCCGTCGATTTCAGAAGAAAAATGCTGACCAAGAACCCCCGGGCATTGGCGGTACTTGAGCTGGCTGCCGAGAAAGCGGGTTGGAAGGATAATCTACCCGAGGGCCGCGGCCGCGGCGTCAATCTGCAGTTCGCCTTCAATACGTACCTCGCGCATATTCTCGAGATCGAGGTGGTGCCCGGCAAGGAGGTAAAGCTTCTGCGCTCCGTGTTGGCGGTGGACTGCGGGATCGTCATCAACCCGGACACCGTCAGGGCGCAGATGGAAGGAGGCGTACTGTTCGGGCTTGGCACCGCGATGTTTAACGAGGTGACCTTCACCGACGGAGCCGTGGACCAGAGCAACTTTGACAACTATCGCATACTGCGCATCAACGAAGCGCCCAAGGTCGAGGTGTACCAGGTAAAGAGCTTCGAGAAACCCGGTGGCGTCGGGGAGGCGGGAACTGCGGCAGCGGCGGGCGCTCTAGCGAACGCGATCTTCTCGGCGACGGGAAAGCGCATCAGGTCGCTGCCCCTTTCGCAGGCTGCGGTGTGATGCCGCGGCAACGTATGAGCGGCGAGCGAGACTGACGGGAGACAAAATGGAGCCTCCGGCGATGGACGGGATGACGGACGGTTTCGGCCGTCGGGTCAGCTATTTGCGTGTGTCGTTGACAGATCGCTGCGATTTCCGCTGCACCTATTGCATGTCAGAGAGCATGTCGTTCTTACCGAGGGACGAACTCCTAACCATCGCGGAGCTCGAACGGCTCTGCTCGGTCTTTATCGACAAAGGCGTGCGAAAGTTGCGGTTGACTGGCGGCGAGCCTCTGGTGCGCAAGGGAATTATGGACCTCGTGCGGTCGCTCGGCCGCAAGATCGGATCTGGCCTCGATGAATTGACCTTGACGACGAACGGCTCGCAACTCGCGCAATACGCTGTCGAGCTGGCGGAAGCCGGTGTTCGCAGGCTGAACGTGTCGCTCGACTCGCTACAGGCCGACCGGTTCCGCACAATAACGAGGCGAGGGGAGCTCTCAAAAGTGCTGGGCGGCATCCAGGCAGCGCTTGCAGCTGGGCTACAAATCAAGCTGAACGTCGTGGCGATGCGTGGCGTCAACGAGGACGAGATACCGGATATCATCCGGTTCGCTCATCTCTATGGCATCGACGTCACTTTGATCGAGACGATGCCCATGGGAGATGTCGGGGAGGATAGAACCGACGTATATCTGCCGCTCTCTGGAGTGCGCCGGGCCCTTGCCGATCGTTTTACGATGAGGCCTCTGGACTACCGGACCTCAGGTCCCGCTAGATATGTCCAGGTGGCGGAAACGGGCGGCAAGTTGGGCTTCATTACACCGATGAGCCATAACTTCTGTGAAAGTTGCAATCGCGTCCGCCTTACCTGCACCGGGACGCTCTACATGTGTCTCGGGCAGGATGACGCGGTCGATCTCCGTGCGGTGTTGAGATCTGGTGCAGACGATTTCGAACTCGGGCGGGCGATCGACAGGGGAATCGCCCGTAAGCCCAGTGGGCATGACTTTGTGATCGGCAGGGGAGAAAAGCCCGCCGTTCGACGGCATATGAGCGTAACGGGGGGCTGACCACCAGTTGGCACCGCCGAACTCCGGCAAATCTCCCCCCCCCCCCGGGGGCAGGAGCCACCCGGACGTACTGGACGCCGGGCGGTGAGAGCGATGATTATTCGCTCTCCAGGATTTCGACGATCCGCGCGAGCAGTCCATCGGTTCCCGCCACGCAGGTGTGTACGAGGCTGAGGCCACCGTCGAACGTCGCCGCCGCCACGACGTCCTGACACGGTATCGAGCGAAGCGCAGGGGCCCACATTTTTTCGACGACAAGGTCGCCAAAACTTGCCGGCATCCGCAAAATCCCGAAATTCGTCATTATGCTTTCAAATGGACTGTGTTCGAGCACGCGCCGCCTTGTCGCTTCGTAACTTGGATCAGCAACACATCGCTTCGCGATGTCGCTAACCATCCAGAGGGCCATCTTCCTTTCGCGAAATTTGGCGATCTGCTGATGCACACGGCTGACCTCGTCCCAGAACGCCGTCGCGCTCCGCTCAAACGGAGTAATCGCGATCGACAGTGAAAGGCCGACGTGCTCGGGAATATTGAACCCTGATCTGAGGTCGATCGGGGACATGACCTGCAGGGCCTTTTCCGACCATCGTTCATTCAGGGAGACAAGTGATCGCCCGATCGCAGCGGTGATCATGGAGTTTATCGTCGTGTTGCGGGACTTCGCGGTGTGCCGGAGCTTCGCAAGACGGTCGACGTCGATTTCCACGGCATTGACCATCGTTGCGGGTGTAGATGGATGCAGCAGGTTAGTGCCGGTCGCGGCAGGCTCGATGGAACTGGAGGAATTCCTAAAGAAGGGCGGTACCTCCAATCCGATCCTGTCTTCGAGCCTGGCGTCAGTGGCCGCAGCCGAAAGCTCCGCTCCGCTCAGTGCCGTCAGCAGTTGGCGCATCACAAAGACGGCGGCCATGCCGTCAGCAATGGCATGATTGAACGTGATGAACAGCGTGGTGGAACCGCCTCCGGTAACCATGGTAACGCGAACAAGTGGAGCGTCGGCAGAAACGAGTGGCCTGTTCAACTCGGTTTCGGCGATCCGCTCCCAACTGGTCGTCGATGCCGCGATTGCGCTAAGGGGTATCGGGCGCTCCGAAACCATGAAACAGTGCGTGCCATCCTCACTCCACCCCAGCGAAACACTGAGAAGGGCGTGTCTTTCCTGCACCTTGGCAAGCGCGGCGGCGACGTCCGATTCCGTCAATGTGCCGGAAACGCGGGCCGCGATCGTGAAGTTCATCGTGCCGTCTTCGCCGTAGGCGGCAAAGAGATGCTCGAGCGCGCCGAGTGTCCTCAGCGTTCGAGATGTGGCGGTCGTCATGTTGTATCCTCTTTTCAGGCTGTGCACGCACTCGGATACCTGGAATGCCTCCGGCCATATTGGAGGATTCGGTACTCAGACACGGGGAAACTGTCTCGGCGCTCCTGTGTCGACATTGTTGCGCAAAAACCTTGCGAATGCGGCCGCACGCCCCAAGGCGGAATCGTCCTATTCCGTGCGCAAATGAAGGCATAGCCATGGTGCTATCAACAGCCCATGCGGCGACCCACAAACCTTGGTGTCGAACATGCCCCAGCTTTATCCGATACTCGTTGAAGCGCTTGCGGAAATCGCCGCTTCCAACGACAGCGACCAGATTGCGGAGATCGCACGCAATGCGGCGAGGCGTATCCTCTCGGCCGAGGCCATCGAGATAATCCAGGCAAAAGCCGGGATCATCGCGGACGTGCCAGCTTCGCCGATCGCGAGGTTAGCTCTTTCGATTCAGTCCGATCCAGCCTCGACACCGATTACCGCTAGCGCCATGGCGGATGGTGCACGGACTTCTGGTTGCTCCCTTTCGCGCTCCGTCGGCAGTAAGCTTTTGCCTAGAATAATTCGGCCAACGATCGAAGGCGTTTCCGCGTTCTATTCCGACGAAGCGGTGACTGACGCGCGGGGTGAGATCGCTGCGGCACAGACACTCGCGAGGGCGGCGTCCGCGGCGATCTCCCGATGCGTCGATCTAGGCGAACTGATGGACGCGAGCGCGCATGTGAGGCTTGAGCGCGACGAGGCGCGGCATAGGCTCAAGAACGTCTATGCGTCGGCGATCGGGCTTGCGAACCTCTCCCTTCCAGAGGAACACTCCAAGGAATTCTCCCAACGCCTTAGGACATTGGCGGAAGTGCATGATTTTCTTGACGGCGAAGACCAAGGACAACCTGGATTTTCTCTCCGAGAACTTCTCGCTGGTGTGCTTTTTCCATATCACAACGAGGGAATGCCGCGAATACTGGTGGAGGGCCCCGAGATAAAGGTTAGCTCCACCGTTGCACTGGCGTTGGGCCTTCTTGCGAACGAGCTCGCGACCAACGCGCTGAAGTACGGCTCGCTCTCTGTCGGCACCGGCAGAATACTGATCCGGTGGGCCTGCTGCAACGGCGAGTTCAGCTTGTGGTGGGCAGAGGTCGATGGACCTCAAGCCGACGGCACGGCATCTCCCAACCAAGGCTCTGAACTGTTGCGTAAGATTGTGAAAAGCCAGCTCCGCGGGACGATGGAGCACAGTGTGACGCGGTCGGGACTTAGGTTCTTCGTCCTGTTTCCAATGGATTGGCCGCCGCGAAGAGAAGAGTAGCGGAAGCCACGGCGTAAGTTTGGCGGGAGGCTCGATTTTACAATCGTCAGCCATCGACACCTGCTTTTCTCCGAAAGGAAATCAATCCCCAAGGAGAAACACCAATGACTCAAGCGGAATCGTTCGACATCCTCGTTTTCGGGGGTGGCAAGGCGGGCAAGACCCTGGCGATTGAGCAGGCCAAAGCTGGAAAGCGTGTCGCCGTAATCGAGGCGGGCATGATAGGCGGGTCTTGCATCAACATCGCCTGTATCCCCAGCAAAGCACTGATACGGAGTGCGGAAGTGGCGCATGCCACCCGGCGAGCTTCCGAGTTCGGCACATATGCCGATAACATCCGGACCAGTCTTGATCTCGTCCGCAACCGTACCGCCAGCGTGGTCGCGGAGATGGTTGCTTTCAACCAAACCGGGTTCGACGCCAGTGGCTTTGAACTGGTGATTGGCTGGGGACGCTTTGTATCTCCCA
>Ga0307405_10000712_pt1 | contig 12907 bp, 9 predicted proteins | sample 322Cmetagenome_2_FD_203311 | JGI IMG/M metagenome (GOLD analysis project Ga0307405, IMG submission 203311) | Maize rhizosphere microbial communities from greenhouse at UC Davis, California, United States - 322HYB-C-1 | ecosystem: Host-associated > Plants > Roots > Rhizosphere > Soil | place...
GCGGCGGCATCGTCACTATCTCGTGTCCGCGGTATGTGCCTCGAAGCGGCTCTCGTTCCTTCGCCTTATAGTTTTTGAGGTCTTCCATCGTGATCAGGCCCCGGTTCGCCTTCATGTCGTCGGCGATCATCCTGGCCGTCTGACCGGTATAAAACTCCTTGGCTCCAAGTTTTTCGATCCTCGTCAGGGTTTTCGCGAGCTCCGGCTGACGGAAGACATCGCCTTCCTTGAAATAATTCCCGCCGTTCAGAAATATGCGGCTGCTTTCCGGATACCTGGAAAGCGTCTCCTTGTACGTGAGGAAGAGGTCCGCCAGTCGCTTCGTCAGGACATACCCGTTTTGTGCGATCCGACGGGCCGGTCCGACCAGCTCGTTCCACCGGACCTTGCCCGATCCGTATTTCCGAAACGCCAGATCGAACCCGGCCAGGGTCCCGGGGACTCCCGACGCCCGGTACCCGACGGTCGAGGAGCCTTCGCCCTTGATCAGGTCACCGGACGCGTTTACGTACATATCGCGCGTCGCTGCGGCGGGGGCCATTTCGCGGTAGTCGATCGCGAAGAATTTGCCGTCAGACCTTCGAATAAGCATGAATCCGCCGCCGCCGAGATTGCCCGCCTCGGGGTATACGACCGCAAGCGCGAGTCCGACCGCGATGGCGGCGTCAACCGCGTTTCCGCCTCGCTCAAGGACGTCGATGCCTATCTTTGAAGCGAGCTCGTGCTGCGACGCGACCATCGCGTGTCGCCCACGAACCGGCTCCGGCACTGCGGCATGAACTTCCGCTCGGCGCGGCGCGGACGCGGCGAATAACGCGAACAATATCAGATAGCCGAAGAAGATCCTTATCGGACGTGGATTCATATTCGGCAATGTAACAAAACTCGCGCCGTGTAACAAATTACTGCGATTTCCACGCCCGGGATGTCGTGAACGCGACTTTCTCATTGAGTAGAAAGCGGTTATAGTTTCATTTTCGGAGCCGACGCGCGGGTCGTCGGTCCGAATTCGCTTCAGATGACCGAAGGCGATAGTAGACACAATGCTCAAGGAACGGTTCTCGGCACTAAGCTCGGTGCGACGGATCGGACGCATCCCGCAGCGGGTTCGTCGGTCGGTGTCTGACTACCGTTTTTTCGCCTATTTCGCCATCCTAGGTCCCGGCATCATCGCCGCCAGCTCCGGCAACGAAGCCAGCGGTATTGCCACCTATTCCACCGCCGGTGCCGCCTACGGGTATTCCCTGCTTTGGGCTTTCATCCCGATGACGATCTGTTTCGCGATCGCCCAGGAGATGTGCGTGCGAATGGGGGTCGTGACCGGCCAGGGTCTCGCCGATCTGATCCGCGAACAGTTCGGCGTTCGTTGGACGGCGTTGATCATGCTCGCCCTTCTGATCGCTAACGGCGGGATCATCGTCGCCGAATTTGTCGGTATCGCCCAGGCCGCCGAGCTGTTTGGCGTGTCGCGTTACATCGCCGTGCCGCTCACCGCTCTCGTCATTTGGTGGCTCGTCGCACGAGGAACCCCCAAACGCGTGGAGCAGATCTTTCTATTGATGTCGCTGGTCTTTTTGACCTACATCGTCTCGGCCTTTCTGGCGAAGCCCGACTGGTCAGAGGTGGCCCGCGGCTTCTTTATACCCAACCCCTCGCTTGAGGCCGGCTATCTTTTCACCGTCGTCGCGTTGATCGGTACCACGATAACGCCGTTCATGCAGCTTTTTGTCCAGAGTTCGGTGGTCGAAAAAGGCCTGGACACCGAAGACTTAAAGATCGCCCGCACCGACGCGATATTTGGCGTCGTATTCGCCAACGCGGTCGCTGCCTTTATCGTGATCTCGACGGCCTCGACGCTGCACGCGTCGGGCACCGTGCTCGAGGACGCCGCCGACGCGGCTCAGGCCCTCGCTCCGGTGGCGGGCGAATATGCTTCGTATCTTTTTGCGGTCGGGCTTTTCGGGGCGTCGATGCTGGCGATGGGCGTGCTGCCGCTCGCCACGGCCTACTCGCTGAGCGAATCGCTGGGATTTGAAAAGGGGCTTTCACGGTCTTTCCGCGAGGCACCGATCTTCCTTGGGATCTTCACCGTGCTGATCATCCTCGGGGCCATCGTCGCTTTGGTACCCGGAATTCCTCAAATTAAGCTGCTCGTCTTTACACAGTGCATCAATGGTTTACTCTTACCGGTTATTCTGGCGGCGGTGGTCCTACTTTCGAGCGACGAGGCAATTATGGGAGAATATCGAAACTCGTCGACGTTCAACCTCGCTGCATGGGCGGTCACCGTCACTGTGTCACTTCTTTCGCTTTTGTTGCTTGCGATAACGATTGCTGATATGTTTTAGCCGTTGGCTATGCCCGCCTCAGAGTTCCAGAAAAGAGCACTCTTCTTTTTACTGTTCGCCGGAACGGTCACGCTGATCCTTGTCCTGGTTCCGGCGACCGAGACATTCGTTCAGGAGTATCTCTCGGCACATTTCGGTATCGCGTTCGGTCCCGACGGTTCGATCGGATCGAGCGGCGGCGGCGCCGGCGACGTGATGACGCAGACGACGGGCTCGATCATCGTAACGCTGCTCCACGTCTTCAAGGTCCTGTTGTGGTTGGCGCTGATCATCTCGGTAGTTCGCTTTGTCGGGCACCTGCTCTTTGCAACGGTGTTCCGGGGCGCGGGGCAATCGGAAATATCGTCACTCGTGCGAACGGTACTTTCGATCATCATCTACATCGTCTCGTTCTTCATCGTTTTCCAGTCACAGTTTCCGACGGTCCAGCTCGCCCCGCTGTTCACTGGATCGACGATAATCGGTATCGTGGTCGGTCTCGCCCTACAGGACACGCTCGGTAACCTGTTCGCCGGGATCGCGCTGCAGGCCGACCAGCCGTTTCAGGTCGGCGACGTCATCTCTATATCGAATCGGGGTTCCGGCGTAGTGGAAACGGTCTCGTGGCGCGGCGTCAAGATCCGGACGTTTCAGAACAAACTTCTTGTGATCAGCAACGCGGTGCTCGGAAAAGAGACGATAGAGGTGGCCCCCAAAGATAACCTCAACGCCCGAGTCGTGACGTTCTCGATCGATTACGGGGAATCCCCGGACCGCGTTGCCATGTCGGTAAGAGACGCCGTCCGGCAGACCGAAAATGTTTCGCAAAAGCTGCGGCCGGTGGTCAGGATCCGAAACCTTAGCGAAAGCGGGGTCGAGTGGGAGGTCAAATACTGGGCCGAAGATTACACGAAACACAACGACACGGACGCGCTGGTACGGCAGCGGATCTGGTACGTCCTGCACCGCGAGAAGATCGATTTTGCCCATCCCAGCCAGACGATCCATCTCCAGAGGAAACCGCGCGGGAAATCACATGTCGAGTATTTGAATACGGCTTCTGAGCATCTTCAGGGCGTTCCCATATTCGCGCCGCTCTGCGAAGACGAACTGCAAAAGCTTGCGGAGGCTTCCAACCTGCGGGTTTTTGCTCCCGGCGAGGCGATCGTGCGAAAGGGACAGGAAGGCAAATCGATGTACGTGATCACGCGCGGGGCAGTCCGGGTGCAGATCCCGGTCAACGGCACGGCAAAGACAATAAATCACCTAAAGGGCAACGATTTCTTCGGCGAGATGAGCCTGCTGACGGGCGAGCCGCGTACGGCGACGGTGGTCGCCGACGAAGAGACGGAGGTGCTTCAGATCAAAAAGGGCGCACTTAAACCTATTTTCGAGCAAAACCCGGACTTGATGAAGGCCATTTGCGACATCGTCGAAGAGCGTCGCGAGCTGCTTTCCACCAAAGACCTGAGCGAGGAGCCGAACGGCACATCTTCCGATCGAGGTGTCCTTTCGTCGATCCGAAAATTCTTCGGTATGGGCTCTTAGTACTATTGAATATTCCGGTCGTAAATGTCGTGCAGGACCTCGGAGATCGGCTTTCGATTCCCGAAATCTTCTTCCCGGTCGCGCTTACCACGCTTCGTGTTCCCGTTAGATTGAGAGATCCGAGAAGGCTGCGAAGGCCGCTGTAGGTGGCCGTTCTCACCACCCGCTTCGCCCTCGTAAAAAGGCTGCGGGGCGGGCATCAGCCTGTCGGCCGGTTCCGGAGCCGGCGGAGCGGATGTCGCGAGTTTTTGTCGGCTTTCTTCCAGGAGCGCGGTGCCCCGGATCCGGCGTGCACGTTCCAGCGAGCGGACGGCGGCCGACGTCAGCGGCGCGTCGGCCGGGTCGCGTTCGATCTTTCGCAGGACCCGCACGTAATTTCTTAGCTCGTTCGACGGCTCGAACATTGTCGATTCATCCACGCTCGCGCTTTCGACGACCTGCGAGAGCTGCCTGACAGCGGCCGCGTGGTCGCCCATCTTGTTGTAGAGAGCGCCAAGCGAGAAATGGAGCAGCGGAGGCCCGGCCCGCATCGTCTGCATAATGCGTTCACCCCGACGCACGGCTTCCCTGATCTCGAATCCGTACCAGCGGCGCTCGTCATCGCGAAGTATCTCGTTCGCGGTCAGGTAAAATTCGAAGACCTCACGCGTTTCCGAACGCGACGACGACGAGAACATCCGGAACAAAAAGTACGCAAAGATGCCGAAAAAGAAAACGACGAACATCGGGAATCCGGCCACCAGCAGCATAGATGCGACGATGCCGAAGGCCAGAAGGTATTGTCCCTTCTCCTTGATCGACGCCGGTGCCTTTCTTTCGAGTTTGTCGCTCACTTGCTTTCGGACCTAAGTCCCTGGTTCCTTTTCCGCGTCCGCGCTGCCGGCATTCGCGGCAGGTTCGTCCTTCTTGTCCGCCGGGTTGTCGCCGTTCGCTTCGGCGTGTTCCTGAGGCCTGGAAGCACTACGCTCGTTTTGCTCCTTCTTGAAACCGAATTCCGCGAGCACGTCTAGCACCTTGTCGAAAACAAGGTAGGGAGAATTGACCACGAACGAGATCGTCTCCGAAAAAGCCATCGCTTCGAGCTGCACCAGGCTCGCGATCTTTTTCTCGAGCGGCATTTCGGCAAACTCCTTGCGAAAGTCCTCTCGTTTCTTTTCCTCTTCTTCCTTCTCGGTCTTGTTGTCGGTCGTTTCGCCCGCCATCGTCATCACCGTTATCTCCCCACTTTTCTCGATCTTTGCCTGGCACGCCAGCCGCCGGTCGCCACGCGGACCGTGCTCTTCGAAGTACGCGTTCTCCGCCGACGTAAGGTCGGTCAAAAGGCCCTCGCCCTTGGTGATCTCGACCTCGCAGCCGTGAAAACCTTCCGCCGGGCGACACTCTTCCTTGAATCTGATGCCGAACCGACTCGCCGCGTTCGATAAGTAGGTCCCGACCGGGATCAACCCTTCCAGATCCTCTCTTTCAAATCTGATCTCAGCTTCGTTCATCTTTTCAGCTTCCCACTACCGACCGCACCCTTACTCGCGGCTGAGCACCCGGCGGCGTCGCGGCCGAGTCGTCCGTTGTCGCCTGACACTCCGAGCAGATCCCCCACATTCGTAAACTATGATGCGTCGACCTGAACCCGAAGCGGCCCGCCATCTCGTCCTGTTTTGCTTCGATCTCCGGCGAAAAGAACTCGATCACCCGTCCGCACTGCGTGCAGATCATGTGATCGTGGTGCTCGTGGTTGTAAAGGTGTTCGTAATAGGTCTTGTTGTCGCCGAACCGGACCTCGCGCGCGAGGCCCGCCTCCGTGAGCAGTTTCAGGGTTCGATAGACGGTGGTGTGCCCGACGGAGGAATCCTCATTTTGGACCAAACGGTAAAGGTCCTCGCTGGTCAGATGCTCCTCCGTCCGGAGGAACATGACCATTATGAGATCTCTCTGCGCGGTGCGGCGCAGCCCGGCCTTCTGGATATGCTCGAGAAAGATCTCTCTCTCTTTGCTGAAGTCGTTGCTTTTATCTGCCATGCCGACCGGGTTCCATGAATTTCCTTTATTTTAGCACCCCGGGGTCAGCTTTAGCCATCAAAATCAGGTCCCGGATCTTGGCCAGCTGCTGCCCGTTTCCGCCGGCACGCAAGGCCAACTCGACGGACCGAAGCGCAAGATCGATGTAGATCTCGACGGTCTCGGACCGCACTTGCTCCTTTAGGAACATTAGATGCTTTTGGGCCGTCGACGCGTCGGCGCGGGCATAGGTGCCGGTGAGCGCTCTGTCCGGCGGCTGTGTTTTGAGATTGTCTATCGAAGTCCGGATCAGCGGAAGCAATATCTTCCGCGTCATGTTAATTTCGACCCCGCAGGCCGACAACACTTCGCAGGCGGCGTCGAAAAGAGCCACTGTGTGCCCGGCTGCCATTACAGCGGACGCATGATAAAGCGGTTTTGAGCCAGGATCTATCGCGAAGGGGTTTGCCCCAAGCGACTTGGCCATCTGCCGCCCGACCTTCACCGCCGGCGCATCACCTTCGACGCAGAAATAAGTTCCTTCAAACCGCGATGCCCCATCGATCGGATCACTAATAGAAGCGAGCGGATGCATCGAGCCTATAGCAGCTCCGGTATTTCTCAGTGGCGAAAGAACTTCCGAAGACAGCGAACCGCTTGTGTGCAAGACGATCTGACCGCCCTTCGTCTTAGCCCGCATTTCTCGGACCACTTCCTCCATTACCTGATCCGGACACGCAACGAGCACAATATCGGAATCGAGACGAACTACGTCGGACAGGCGGGAAAGCTCGACTCTCGAAGCGATATTTCGGGACACCTTTGCCGCTGTACCGGCGCTCCGATGAACCAGGCGGACAATTTGGTACTCGGCGCGCGCGAGCGCTATTGCGAGAGCTCCGCCGAGGCGGCCGACCCCGATCATGGATACGCTCGGCATACCGAGACTATATGCGAAAACGTGGTCTACTTTAAAAGCGGACGGCTCGACGCCTCAACGTTCAGATATTTATGAGCTCGCCGTCGTCGACCAGATCGGCAGCCCAGTCGGGGACCGAATTTACCGGCTCGTCACCGCCGGACACCGCGTGATTGGAGACAATGGTCTCACGCACCGGAATGACCGCCCGCAGCACGACGAGATCTTCTTCGGAAAGCCGCGCGTCCGGCCACCCGTCGGAAAGCCACTTCATCAGCTTCGCGGTCGCCGCTTCCGTTTCGGCGGCTTTCGTCGTCTGTTTGAGTTCGCCCAAGCTCTTGAGAATGGTGTCCTTTCGGCTACTGAGCGAAGCACGCTGCCGACGGACCGCTTCGCCGACCACTTGTCGAAACATCTCCGGCGCGTACTGCCAATCGCCGCTGCCCGCAAGCGTAAATGAACACGTGCAGGCCGGTCGCGTCCGCATCAGCTCGCGCACGTTCATTTCGCATTCGAACGCTGAGAATCTGCGCCGCACGTTTTCGACCGCTTCCGAGGTCTCGGGGTCGACCATCTCCAGGCTGCGAAGGTTCTCGAATTCCCACCACTCGTCCGTCCTGAACACCTCTTCGAATCTCTGCCGAAGACCCGACCTCAGGATGGTAGCGTCGTGTCTTTGCACATAATGCTCGGCGTAGTCGCGTTGGAATTTTATCCAGAGGTACCCCATTTCGCGGTTGCTTGCGTCACTGGGGTTCGAAAAGCTCGTGCCGACGATCCCAAAAAGGTGTTCGCGAAGGTCTTCGATCTCCGGATCTCCGGTGAATTCGCATCCGGCCATATAAGAAGTGATCTCGCACCTGGAAGACACTCCCTTCGTAAAGGCTTCCACGACCGCGAGCTTGCTTTTTGCTCTTTCGAACTCCTCAGTCGAGTCGTTGAAAAGCGCGGCCGTACGCTGCAAACATTCTTCCACCGTGATCGAGCCGGAGACCGTCTCGGTTACAAAACCGGCAAACGAGCCGATCGTGCGGTCGCAATCGACCGCGAGCCGCCACACCGCGGTGCTCAGGCAGTCATCGGGCAGTTCGCGGAACCTTTCGAGCACGGATGCACTTCGCCATTCGATCAGCCAATCGGCCAGGCACTGACGCAGGCGTTCGCGTTCCCCGTCGGTGTCGAGCGATTTGAAGCCGTCGTCGCCACTGACGGTCATTGCCCAATTCGCAAGCTTTCGTGCCGAAAATGTCGCCGCAGCGCTTTTTGCGACGCCGACGATGTCGTCCCAGATAATATCGAGGTCCAGCGAGCGTTGGTTGATGCGGTCGCCCTTGGTCGTTACGAATTCGACGAGGCGCTGCGCAACAAGCTCAGTAAGCAGGAGCTGCTGGCCTTCTCGAACGAGTCCGTGCGGCTCCCTTTTCAGCTCCGCCGAGATCGTATTTAGGGATACGGGTTGGTCGCCGGCCTCGCTCGTTAACCGAAGAACAGTCGAGGCGAGCGTGAGCGTGGCCACGTTTTCGGCCGAGTGTGGCACCAAAATATCGTTCTCTTCCTTTACGAGGCCGAGCGGCAATGCAAACTTGCGTGCGCCGGCCTGGACGTCCGGCAATTGCAATCTGGACGAACTGTGCAGGTCGGCGATCAGCGTGCCAATTTCATTGATGCCGATCGGCTCGGCGAACATCGGATGCTCCGGATATCTCGACTCGAACAGCGGCTCCAGCATCAGCGAAAACAGCTGCGACAGCGTTCTGGCGGTTCGGGCCTCTTCCGAAAAGTTGTAATCGAAACCGTCGATTATCACTTTCGCGTCGTCGAGGAAGATCCTGTTAAGCAGCTGTTCGACCGACACGGCCTGCGAATGAATGGCACCGCGAAGCTGATCGCTGAAAGCGTCTCTCAATTTCGCATCGGTGCTCAACACGTGGTACCGAAGCAGCGTCGCGATCTCGTCGGCGCGCAGCTCCGCCGGCTGCCATATTATCGAATTCGCGACGCTGCCCGGGCCGGCATCTTCGCCGCGTGTCATCGGGGCGTTAATGGTCACTTCCCAATCGGTCCAGACGTCTCCGGCCGGCGGCAAGTCGTGTGCGGTCTCGGACCTCCAAACGATACGGCCGCGGCGCATGCCGCCACGCCAAAGCACGCGCGAGTCCATCCAGTCTTTTCGAGGCTCGTTTTGGTCCAGGGAAAATCCGCAGTCGGCGAAACGATCTTTGATAAATCGCCGCAGGATCGGTTCGACCACGGTCGGATCAAGAGCTTGCGTCCGCTCCGCCAGTGCGTGATTGAGGTCGTCCTTGCTCTTGAGCACGAAACCGAATCGCAGGGGCTGATCGTCGCCCGATTCGATCTGGATCTGTTCGGGCATTGCCTCTGCAAATTTGCTGACGACGGATTCGACATTGGCCACCGCCTTTTCCGGTTCGGCCTCGTCGAAGATCAACATCGAAGCGGCGATCTCCCCGGCGGTGGCGGTCCGGCCGTCGAGCGACAGCAGAAGCAGCGCTTTTAGCACCAGCTTCGCCTGAAGCCTTTGGAGCACCGGTATCTTAGAAACGACTTCCGAATTCAAAAGATCGTATGTCGAAAACGCCTCGTTGAGCTCTTCGACGGCCCGCAACTCCTTTTCGACCGCGTCGAATACCTCGTCGAGGGCGATCAATGAATTCGCCGGTCGAGCGAGGACCCGCTCGGCCGATTCGGAAACGAATTTGAGCAGGGCGTACTTGTAAACGTACAGCCTTACGAATGGGGCGATCTCGAGTATCGCCGGGTGCACGGGGTAAAGTGCGGCGAACCGCTGCTCGCTCCACCTGAAACCCGGCACCACTTGCTTGAACCACGAATAGACGTCTTTCAGCACCGGCTGCATTTGCAGTCGCTTCGGGAAAATGTGCGAGTTGATCACCTTGTAGAGGTGTTCCGGGTCAAGGTAATGGATCGTGAAGCTCCGCGAGATGGCGGAATTCATACCGTCGGCGCCGGCGATATCGTCGTCGAGTGCGATCGCGACAAAAATGTTGAGCCCTTTCGCGACCTCGGCGATCTCCCCGAGGGTGGGGCCGTCATCCCGTGCGACGCGGGTGCCGCGCTCGAGGGCGGTATCGATGATAAGGACCAGCGGCAGATCGCCGGCCCGTTCCGCGCCGGCCGTCAGCATTTCGCTGATCGAATTTTTTAGCGCTGCAGGGTCGATGCCCTCGATTTCCGAAAGTCCGCCCCTGAGCTCGTCGGTCAGGCTATCGCCCGTCCCCCGATGCACCCGGACGACGGTGTAATGGCGGCGCATCAGCCGTTGGCCGCTGGCAGCCACGTGCGGGTCCGAAATGCGTGATCTTAGTTCGGGCTGGGCAGCGAGAACCGAAATGACCGACAGGAAATGGCTCTTTCCGACGCCCCGATAGCCGGCCAGCGCCCACGCCGAACCTCGTCCAACGGAAACGCCGGCAAGGCAGTCGAGCCATTTCGCCATCAATTCCGACGTGAAATCGGTAAAAATGTAGTTAGAAAGCGTCTTCGCAGCGTCGGAGTTGAAATCGCTGAGGTACTGGTAGTCGCGGACCTCGACGACGTCCTTGACCTTTTCCTGAAGGTTTTTCATTTGAGCGTTTGGCGGGATCAGTGGTGGAAAAGCGCCCGAGGCGGGCAGTGATGCGCGGCCGTAATGGCAAAAAGCCGGCGACCGAGAGTATTTTACCAGTTCTATTGCAGGAAAATAAAGGCTTTTCTAAGACGCGTGTGCGGTGCAAAAAAACCGGCCTAACTGCTTCAGTTTCGCAACTTTATTACCCCGCCGCGCATCAAAAGGTCATTGCTATAAGCCGATTTACACTCTAGAATCGCGTTAGCGTCTTTCGAATTTACCGGAGGCATCAGATGGCCAGCGTTTTAGCGCATAGATTTTCCGCATTTTTGCTTCTTTTCACCCTAGTGACCGGATCGATGGCGTTCTTTCCCGGATCGGCCGCCGCCCAGGTGGCCGCCGACAAAAAGGACGATAAAAAATCGGTCCCCGTAAAAGCCAGGTCCAACGCGAAAAAAGACGAGCCGAAAACGAAAGCCGTTTCGAGCGGACCTGCCAAGACCCTGTCGACCAAGGAAGACCCGTCCCAGATCGGCAAGCGGAAGATCAACAGCGGTGCCGATAAGCTTTTCGGCTGGCTCGGCGGGTCGCAGGAAAAGGAGATCGCGATCGGTCGCCAACTCGCCCTGCAGGTCGAGCAGCAGGCCAAGCTGGTCGAGGACCCGCTCGTCACGGAATACATAAACCGCGTCGGCCAGAACGTAGTGCTCCACTCGGACGCAAAGGTGCCCTTCACGATCAAGGTCATCGACAGCGATGAGGTCAACGCCTTCGCTCTGCCGGGCGGGTTTTTCTTCGTAAACAAGGGCCTGATCCTGGCCGCGGACAACGAGGCCGAGTTGGCCGGCGTGATGGCCCACGAGATCGCCCACGTGGCCGCGCGGCACGCCATGGAGAACCAGGGCAAAGGCACGTTGATAAACTACGGCGCACTTGCGGGCATTATTTTCGGCGGCCCGATCGTCAGCACGGTCCTCCAGAACGGTGGAGGCGTTCTCGCGGGTCTCGCGAGTCTGAAGTTCTCCCGCGGGGCGGAAGAGGAAGCTGACGACCTTGGAGTTCAATACCTTTACGCTTCCGGATACGATCCGACCGGTATGTCGACGATGTTCGAGAAGCTGGCGTCGAAGAAAAAGAAAGAGGCGAGTGCGATCTCAAAGCTTTTCTCGACCCATCCGCAATCGATCGAGCGTCGGGACGCGAGCCTCGCGCTCGTCGCCCGCTTCCCCGAGAAAGAGGAATACGTCATCAACACTTCGGAATTTCAGCGCGTAAAGGCGCATTTGCTGAAGATCACGAACGCTAAGGCCGGCCTCGTGGCCGACACTGATTCGACCGAACCCGGACGCCCGACGCTCAAGCGCCGCCAGCCCGAGGGCACGGACGGTGACTCGAATGACTCGACAGGCTCGTCCTCGTCCAGCAGCTCATCGGACGGCCCGCCGCAGCTCAAACGTCGCGACGTTGAGCCTGCCCCGGCCGCTTCTCCGACGCCGAAGCCGTAGGTCACATTCGACCGTTTACGAAAATGAAAAGGCCGTCCCGATCGGGACGGCCTTTTCTGATTGGTATCTCGGCCGAGTCGCGCTTACTTTTCGCCGTTCGACCCTGTCTCGATCTTTTTGGAGATCCGCTTTACGTCGGCATCGTTCGATGACAATTTAAGCGCTCGGTTCCAGGCGGTCCTCGCCTGTTCCGTCTTGCCTTGCGATTTGTAGACGTCACCAAGATGCTCGAGGATCGTCGCCGAAGACGTGTCGAGCGAGGATGCCTGAGTGAGGTATTTCTCGGCCTCGGCGAGCTTGCCGAGCTTGAAATACGCCCAACCGAGGCTGTCGAGAAAGGAAGGATTTGTCGGGTCGATCTCAACCGATAGCTGGATCAATTTTAGGGCTTCGTCCAGCTTCTCATTCCTTTCCACAAGAAAATAGCCCAGGTTGTTTTGCGCGATCGGATTTCGGGGCGATTCCTTCAAGATCTCTCGCAGGATCGTCTCCGCCCCGGCGTGATCACCGGCGTTCTGCCGTGCGGTCGCGAGCGTCAATCGAGCGATCTGTTTTCTTTCTGCCCCGCGGGCGACGGTGTAGGCCTGGTTTGCGGCTTCGGCGGCCTCCTTCGAACGCCCGGCGTCGCTGTACAGGCTCGCGATGAAAATCAAATTCGAAAACTCGTCCGAAGAAGGGACCGCGACGGTCACCGGAGCATCGCCGCCGACCGCGGTGGTTTGAGGCGCCGCGGCCGGTTTCGCCGATTCTTTGATAATCGAAACAGCCTCATCGACCTTGCCGGCTTCCGTCAGCAAGGTGGCCTCGAGCCGCAAAAGAGCGTAGTCGGCAGGGGCGTTTTTTCTCGCTGCCCGGACCGAAGCCAGCGCTTCCGTCCGCATCCCGTTCTCACGGTAAAACGAAATGAGCTGCTTGTCGGCGAAAAGGTCGTTACTTCCGAGCATCTTCCTCGCCCGTTCGATCACCGACTTGACGTCGTCCTGTCGGTTGGCCGCCTTCAGGAGCGTGATCATGCGTTCGAACA
>Ga0307405_10000713_pt1 | contig 12904 bp, 12 predicted proteins | sample 322Cmetagenome_2_FD_203311 | JGI IMG/M metagenome (GOLD analysis project Ga0307405, IMG submission 203311) | Maize rhizosphere microbial communities from greenhouse at UC Davis, California, United States - 322HYB-C-1 | ecosystem: Host-associated > Plants > Roots > Rhizosphere > Soil | place...
CCTTGCGCATGAAGCTGGTCCATACCTGCAACGCACCGGTGGCGCCGGTGAACGGTGTCTTGCCGTTGTCATCACGTCCGAGCCAGACCACCGCCAGCAGGTCCTGGCTGAAACCGGCGAACCAGCTGTCACGCGAATCGTTGCTGGTGCCGGTCTTGCCCGCCAGGGTCAACGTCCGCGGAAGCACGTTATAGACCGAACTGCCGGTACCTTCGCGCATGACCCGCTGCATGGCGCTCTGGATCAGATATATGGAAGCCGGGTCGAAGCGTTGCTGGATCTGGAACGGATAGCGCTTGAGCGGTTCTCCGTCGGCAGTCAGCACGCTGCGGATACCGCGCATCGGCGTATTGAAGCCACCGTTGGCCAACGTCTGGTACATGGCCGCGACTTCGATCGGCGTCAGGCCACCGGCGCCCAGCAGCATCGACGGGAATGCCGGAAACTCGCGGTTTACTCCCAGGCGCGCCAAGGTCTTGAGCACATTCGGCACGCCGACTTCCAGCCCGAGGCGAGCCGTCGACAGGTTGTAGGAGTGCGCCAGCCCCTGGTACAGGAACACCGTGCCGTGGGGACGACGGTCATAGTTCTGCGGCGTCCACACCTGGCCGTCCGCGCCCTTGATCGAAAACGACTCGTCGGACAGCCAGCTCGTCAGCGTGTACTGGCTCGGCTTTTCCAACGCCGTAAGATAAACCGCCGGCTTGATCAGCGAGCCGATCGGCCGCACCGCGTCCAGCGCCCGGTTAAACCCTGCAAAGCTGGCCTGGCGGCTGCCGATCATCGCCTGGACTTCACCGGTTTCCGGATTGGTCACGACCATGGCCGCTTCGACTTCGTCCGAACCCTTGCGCCCCGCCAATCGCTTGAAGGTGTCATTGACCGATGCTTCGGCCTTCATCTGCAGGATCGGGTCGAAGCTGGTGAAGATGCGCAGGCCTTCTTCGGTCAAGTCTTCGTCGCGGTAGTCTTGCCGCAGCTGACGCTTGACCAGGTCCATGAAACCGGGGAACGAGCTGTCCGCCAGGCTGCCACGCTTGGTCACGCCCAACGGCATCTTTTTCGCCGCCTCGACTTGCTCGGCCGTGGCCACACCTTGTTGTTGCAGCAGGTCGAGTACCAGGTTGCGCCGCTCCAGGGCACGCTCCGGATTACGACGCGGGTTGTAGGACGACGGTCCCTTGACCATCCCCACCAACAACGCCACCTGATGCAGCTTGAGTTCGGACAGCGGCTGGCTGAAGAAAAACTGGCTGGCCAGGCCGAAACCGTGCACCGCACGCTGGCCGTCCTGGCCGACGAAGACCTCGTTGAGGTACGCCTCCAGAATCTCCCGCTTGTCGTAGTGCAGCTCCAGCAACAACGCCATCATGGCTTCGGTCAGCTTGCGGGTCAGGCTGCGCTCGTTGGTCAGGTAGAAGTTCTTGACCAACTGTTGGGTCAAGGTACTGCCGCCCTGGCGCATGTGCCCCGACGAAGTGTTGACCCAAACGGCACGGGCAATGGACTTGGGCGAGACACCGAAGTGATGGTAGAAGTCACGGTCCTCGACAGCGATCAGCGTTTCCAGCAGGAACGGCGGCACCTGGTCGATCTTGATCAGGATCCGGTCTTCGAGATTCTTCGGATAAAGGCCACCGATCAGCAGCGGCTCGAGGCGCACCACCGACAGGCTCGCGTTGTTGGCACCGGTCAGCGCGGCAACATAGTCGCCGGAAAAGCGCACCCGCACCGGTTGCGCCTGTTCCATGCCTTCATAGAACTGGAAGCCACGGGTGTTGAGGTCGATGGTGTTGCCGTTCACCGAGGCCGCACCCGGACCATTGGCTACGCTTTCGCGGCGATAACCCAAGGCGTCGAGCTCAGTCAGGAAATCAACCTTGCTCAGCTTTTGTCCGACGAACAGCTCCAACGGCCGTGCGTAGACCTTCGCCGGGATAGTCCAGCGCTTGCCAGAGAACTTCTCCTGGACGATGGCATCGAGGTAGACGGCAAAACCGGCAAGCACGACAAGGCCTACCAGGCTCAGTTTAAGGGCCCAGCCCAACCAGGGCCGCAGGCGGCTGGCGGGTGGTTTCTTGGGGGTGCGGGGGGATCGGGTACGAGTCATGGCGGCGGATTATACGCACTTTGTCGTGGTTCAACATGAGTCCGCCGAGGTTTGCGTTAGCGCGGCTTGCGGCCATAATGACCGCCTTGAATTTTCCAGTCTCTGAAGGATCGCCCGTGAGCCAATCACTGATCGCTGCCCTGCAAAACCCGGCCCTTTACCCGCACCCCGTCGAAGGGTTCCAGGTCATCGAAACCCACATCTCATGGGTATTGCTCACCGGTCCCTACGCCTACAAGTTCAAGAAGCCGGTGAATTTCGGCTTCCTCGACTTCACCAGCCTCGACGCGCGCAAACACTTTTGTGCCGAGGAATTGCGCCTGAACCAGCGCCTGACCCAGGATCTGTACCTGGAAGTGCTGCCGATTACCGGCAGCGACGAAGAACCAATCCTTGGCGGCGACGGCCCCGCCATCGAGTACGCCCTGAAGATGCGCCAGTTCCCCCAGAGCGAGCTGCTCAGCACGCTACAGGCCAATGGCGAATTGACCACCGCGCACATCGATGAAATGGCCGCGCAAATCGCCCAGTTCCACCTCTCCACGCCAAAAGTACCTGCCGACAATCCGGCGGGCACACCAGACAGCGTCATGGCGCCGGTGCGGCAGAACTTCGAACAAATCCGCCCATTCCTCAGTGACAAGGCTGACCTGCTTCAGCTCGAGGCGCTCCAGGCCTGGGCGCAAACCAGCTTCGAACGCCTCAAGCCGTTGTTTACGCAACGCAAGGCCGACGGTTTCATTCGCGAATGCCATGGCGACATCCATCTGGGCAACGCCACCGTGATCGACGGCAAGGTGGTGATTTTCGATTGCATCGAGTTCAACGAGCCATTCCGTTTCACCGACGTCTACGCCGACACGGGCTTCCTGGCGATGGATCTTGAAGACCGGGGTCTCAAGTCCCTGGCGCGACGTTTCATCAGCCAATACCTGGAGCTGACCGGCGACTACGACGGCCTGGAACTGCTGAATTTCTACAAGGCCTATCGCGCCCTGGTCCGCGCCAAGGTCGCGCTGTTCAGCATGCCCGCCGAAGCCGACCCGGTGCAGCGTGCAACGACCCTGCGCCAATACCGCAACTATGCCAACCTGGCGGAAAGCTACAGCACGATACCTTCGCGCTTCCTTGCTATTACCCATGGCGTTTCCGCCGTTGGCAAAAGCCACGTGGCCATGCGCCTGGTGGAAGCGCTTGGTGCGATTCGCCTGCGCTCGGACGTGGAACGCAAGCGCCTGTTCGGCGAACAGCAAGTGCCGAACGACCCGCAAGCCGGCATCTATAACAGCGACGCCAGCAGCGCCACTTACGCCCGCCTGCACCAGATCGCCGACGCGATCCTCCACGCGGGGTTCCCGGTGGTAATCGACGCCACCTATCTCAAGCATGACCAGCGCGACGCCGCGGCCAAGATCGCCGAGGGCACGGGCGCTCCTTTCCTGATCCTCGATTGCGATGCACCGCAAGCGGTGATCGAAAGCCGGCTGGCCCAGCGCCAAGCCGACCAAAAGGACCCTTCCGACGCCAACCTGGCCGTCATCGCAGCGCAGCAGGCCAGTCGCGAAGCACTGTCGCCGGCTGAAATACTGTGCAGCAAACGCGTTCAAACCAACGAAAGCGGCACGCTGGATGTCGTGGTTGCGCAGATCCGCCAGCGCTTGCCAGGCCTGTAAAACTATTTCGGCCGTGAAGCGACGCCCGGCTTCACGGCCGCCAAATAGTGGCACTATACTGGCGTCATAAAACCATCAGGTGACATGCCATGAGCCACCCAAAGCTTCTCGATTCCCCTCTTTATGCCTTGTTGCGCAAAGATGACATTGCCGGCTTCAACACCGAACGTCCTCAAGGTCCCATCGACATGCGCGGCGGCGATTTTCGAGGCCTGGACCTTCGTGAACTGGACGCCGACGACATCGACTTCACGGACGCCTACTTCCGCTCCGCCGATTTGCGCGGAATTGATTTCCGCAAGTCGTCGCTGGAAGGCGCGAGCCTGGCGCATGCGCAAATCTCGGGCACCTATTTCCCGCCGGAGCTGTCTGCCGACGAAATCTTGATGTCGATGAATTTCGGTACTCGCCTGCGTTACCGCACTCGCTGAAACAACAGCACCTGCGTGCGACACCAGACAATCTCCAGCGCCCCCGCCTGCGCTGGATGACCTGCATTTCCATTCATCGTGCGTAATGCCTTAGAAGCTTTTTCGTCGATTCCGACCAAAGAATCACGCTTTTCCTACTGAGCGCTACACTCCTGAAAAGCTTGCCCACTGCACCAGTCGGCCGTCGCAAGGAGGCTCGATGAATGATGAACTGCAACACCTGAAGAATCTGGGCAAGACATCAGCCCAGTGGCTCCATGCCGTGGGCATCCACAGCGCCTCTGATCTGCGGCGGCTCGGCGCGGTGGACGCGTACCGTGCCGTTCGCACTCGCGGGTTCCGTGCGTCCAAGGTATTGCTGTATGCCATAGAGGGCGCGCTGATGGACATGCATTGGAATGATATTCCCGCTGAGCGAAAGGAAGCCCTCAACAAGCAACTGGATGCCATCTCAGCGCGTCACAAGGCCTGACAACGCTTTTTGCCCACGCCCACTCGCTCTCGCCGAGAAATACTGGGCAATCGAAAAACAATGTTTGACTTGGAAATGAGAATCGCTATGATTACCACATCCGGTCGCGAGACTGGTCGATATTTGAAAAGCCCTTGGTTCGGACTCTCAGATATCTCCTCATCAGGCTAATCACGGTTATTTGACCCGGCTCTTGCCGGGTCTTTTTTTGCCTGGAAGATTACTTCGCATCGCCTCCACGCATTTGCGCGCAGTAATCCTGCGGCGGCGTTGCCGGGGTGTACCACACGTAATCCGCCATGGCCGATGTCACGTTGGCGCCCTCTTCCGCCAACATCAGCACGATCGGCATATTGTTGGCACCGAGGTCCAACGCATGCAGCGGCACACCCACATCCTTGCGGCCATGCCAGGCGCCAGCCAATAACAACGCCGGCGCGGGAGCCTGGAGCAATCGCTCGGCCATGCGCCGGTCGCGCTGCTGCTGCACGGCCAACATCGCCGGCATCTGCGACTCCGGCAGAAGCCCGCAGTGGGATTCGCGAATCTGCTTCAGTAGCACGTCCCTCACAACGTCCGAATTGGCATGGGCCCCCTCCATGGCGGGAGCCTGGCGATAAATGCGCTGGATTTGCGCGCTGTCCAGGTTGGCTGCCAACACCGGATAAGATTGCCTCAGGGCGAATTCGACCACAGGCCCGTAGAGACTCCAATCCCAACCCGGCGACCAGTCCAAAGCCGTGGGCAAATCTATCGGCAAGGCCGGCAACTGGCGAACCGCATCGACCCGTGGCTGCTGCTGCGGCGTCAACATCTCCAGCAGCACGCTGCCTTGGGCTCGCCGGTCGACCAAGGCCTGGAGCAGCCAACGTTGCAGTGCGTGGTGATCGCGATTGTCGTGTTGCTCCCCGACGACGACCCGCTGCGCGTCCGCCAGGCGCTCGACCAATGTCTGGGGTGTGACTGACTGACCGGTGTGCAAATCACGAATCCGTCCGCCAAGCGGAGGTGGCGCAATGCTCTGGCAAGCGCTCAACATTGCCAATGCCAGGATAAGGATCAAGCGCACGTCGGTATCCTCCAGCGAGTGTCAGCGGGCAATGATCAAGGGATGGTCGCGCTCCGGATGGGATTGCACCAGCACGTCCAGGCCAAACACCGCCTTGAGCGGCTCCGGGCGCAACACTTGCCGAGGCGTATCGAGGGCCACCGGCCGGCCAGCCGCCAGCAACAACAGGCGATCACAGTAGCGCGCCGCCAGGTTCAGGTCATGCAGGATCACCAACACCGCCGCGCCGCGACCGGCAAATTCGCGCACCGCTTGCAGGATGGTGTGCTGGTGCAACGGATCGAGCATCGAAGTGGGTTCGTCCAGCAGCAGGTTTTGCCCCGCCTCGCCCGGCCACAATTGGGCCAGCACCCTGGCCAGGTGGACCCGCTGTCGCTCACCGCCGGACAGGCTCAGATAATTGCGACCTTGCAAATGCGCTGCATCGGCAGCCTGCAACGCCAACTCGACGATTTGCCCGTCACGTATCCGACCGCTCTGGTGGGGCAGCCGTCCCATGCCGACCACCTCTTCGACTCGGAATGCGAAATCCAGCGTCGAGACCTGTGGCAGCACCGCCAGGCGACGGGCGCGCTCGCTGCCGTTCCACTGCGTCAACGGTCGATCATCGAGCCAGACCTCTCCCAGCGCCGGGCGCATTTCTCCACACAAACCTGCGAGCAAGGTGCTTTTACCCGCCCCGTTGGGACCGAGCACGCCCAACACTTCGCCAGGATTGAGCTGGAGATCAATTTCCGCCAGTACGGTTTCATGTCCGCGGCGAATGTGCAGGTTTAGCGCTCGCAACATCAGGCGCGTCCCCGCAGCAACAGATAAAGGAAGAACGGCGCGCCGATAAAAGCCGTGACGATACCGATTGGCAGTTCCGCCGGGGCCAGCGCCAGACGCGCCACCAAATCGGCGAACAGCAAGAGGCTCGCCCCCGCCAGCACCGACGCAGGCAGCAGGACGCGATGGTCCGGCCCCGCCATCAACCGCACCAGGTGCGGCACCACCAGCCCGACAAAACCGATCATGCCTGCTGCCGCAACTGCGGCTCCGACGCCGAGGGCGGTGCAGAACACTAGCTCACGCTTGAGCCGTTCGACATCGATGCCCAGGTGGGCGGCTTCCGACTCGCCGAGCAGCAGGGCATTGAGCTCGCGGGCTCGACGTGGCAGCCAGACCGCCACGCCGGCGCTGACCAGCAGCAAGGGCCACAACCGTGCGTAGCTGGCACCGTTGAGGCTGCCCAGGTTCCAGAACGTCAGGGTGCGCAAGGTTGCGTCGTCCGCCAGGTAGGTGAACAAGCCCACCGCCGAACCGGACAGCGCGGTCAAGGCGATACCGGCCAAGAGCATGGTAGCGACATGCGTCCGGCCGTTGTGCCGACCGAGGCGATAGACCAGCGCCGTAACCCCGAGCCCGCCCAGAAACGCGCACAAGGACAATACGTAGGGGCCCAGCGCTTCGGGCACACCGCCCAGCGCTGAACCAGCGACGATGGCGAACGCTGCACCCAACGCCGCACCACTGGAAACGCCCACCAACCCCGGGTCAGCCAACGGGTTGCGAAACAACCCCTGCATCGCCACGCCGGACAACGCCAACACCCCGCCCACCGCCAACCCCAGCAGGGTCCGTGGCAGACGAATCTGGCCAAGGATCAGCTCGGCCTGCTCCAGGCCATCCCCGGCCACCGGCAAACCCAACAGGCGCAGGGCGGCGCGCAACGTATCGAACAGTGGCAAGCTCACCGGCCCCAACGCCAGGGACAGCCAGGACGCCAGCAGACACAGCAGGCCCAGCCCTATAAACAAAGTGCGCGGCCTGACCAGCGCCGTCATGGCACCTGGACCGGATAGAACGCGTTGGTCAGCGTCACCAGGCTTTGCGGCAAACGTGGGCCCAGCCCGCCCACTAACAGCGTCGGGTCCAGCTCGATGACACGCCCATCCCTGGCGGCGCGCGTGGAGGACAGGATCGGATTCTCCTTGAACAGCGCCACACGCGCCTCTTCGCCGCGCAAGGCACGATCGGCGAAGATCAGCACCTCGGGATCCAGGCTCGCCAGGGTTTCCACGGAGAAAGGTTTATAACCACTATGGGTCGCCAGGTTGTGGCCGCCAGCCTGTTGCAACAGCCAATCCGCAGCGGTGTCCTTGCCCGCAATCAGCGGCTTGCCGCCGGCGCTGCCCACCAACAGCAACACGCCCGGCGCCTTCTGCTTGAGCCGGGCTTCGTTTACGCGGGCGCCGTGCTGGGAAAGGCGCATCTGATAATCCTCGAACATTGCTCGTGCCCTGTCCTCGGTTCCCAACAGCTGGCCCAAATGACGCAAATTGTCCTGGAGCGCGGTCAGGTTTGGCGCCGCCGAAAACAATTCGACCTGCACCCCGGCGGCCCGAATCTGCGCCAGCACTGGAGGCGGCCCCATTTCCTCGGTCCCCACCAGGATCTGCGGACGCAAGCTCAGCACGCCCTCCGCCGACAGTTGCCGTTGATAGCCGATACCGGGCAACGCTCGCAGCGAATCGGGATGCTGGCTGGTCGTGTCCACTCCGACCAATTTTGATTCACCACCCAACGCACAGGCCCACTCGGACAAGGCACCGCCAGCGCTCACCCAGCGCTGCGGCAGATCAGCCGCCAACGCGCCCTGGCTTACCAGCAAGACGACACAGAGCGCAGCAACGCGGAGATTCAGGCGCATCGGGCAGCTTCCTCAAAGAAGTTTTCCACAGGATCGGGCTTGGACAAGTATCCTCAATGCCACCTGCGAAGGAGGCGCCATTTGATAATTGTTTTCATTTGACCGTCAAGCATCGAACTTGATGGACGTAGCCCTGTGGGAGCGAGGCTGCTCCCGAATGCAGTGGGCCAGCCCACACCAAGAACACCGACACGCAGCATTCGCACGCAGGCCGTTCCCACAAAGAGCCCATCCTCATGACATTTAGAGACACACATGAAATTTCTTTGTACCACCGCCGAGCTGCCTGAAAGCGGCAGTCGCGGTTTCGACATGGATGGGCGCAAGTTGCTGGCTGTGCGGCGCGCAGGCCAAGCCTACGTCTATCTCAACCGTTGCCCGCATCGTGGCGTGCCGCTGGAATGGCAACCCGACCAGTTTCTCGACGCCAGCGCCAGTCTCATCCAATGTGCGACCCATGGCGCACTGTTCCTGATCGAAAGCGGCGAATGCGTCGCCGGCCCTTGCGCGGGACAGTTCCTCACGGCGCTAGACAGCCGGGAGGACGACCAAGGCATCTGGGTCGAGTTCTAGCAACACCGGCAGCGGGCGATCGATCCACATCTGCTCCGGCGTCAGCGTGGCACCATAGGCCAGCACTTCCACCCCCGCGGCCACCGCCTCGCGCAACGCCGCGGCATACACCGGATCGATTTCCTGCGCCGGGCGCACCGCCTCGATACCGCTCAGGTTCACGCAATACAGCTGCACCGCGCGCACACCTTCACGCGCCAGGCAGGCCAGTTCTCGCAGGTGCTTGGCGCCGCGCAAGGTCACCGCGTCGGGAAACGCCGCCACATTCGTCCCGCCGAAACCCAGCGTGACGCTCTTCACCTCAACCCAGGCCGAGCTGCGATCCGGGTAATCGAGTCGAAAGTCGATACGGCTGTTCTCCATGCCGTAGGCCACCTCGCGCTTGAGCCCGATGAAGCCGTTCAGTTCACCGATGACGCCGGCCCGCAGCGCCTCCTCGATCAGCGAATTGGCCCGCGCGGTATTGATACAGGCCAAGCGACCCTGAGGGGTTTCGCCTATTTCCCAAGTGCCCGGCAACTTGCGCTTGGGGTCGTTGGAACGACTGAACCAGACGCGCGCGCCCTCGGCCATGCAATTGAGCATCGAGCCGGTGTTGGGACAATGAATCGTCAGCAATTCGCCGTGAACGGTCTCGATATCGGCGAGAAAACGCTTGTAACGCCGAATCAGACGCCCCTCTTCCAACGCTGGGAAAAATAGCATCAGCCTTGCCAACTCCGCAGTCCGCGTTCAATTCGCTCCACCGCTTCTTGAAGCCGTGGCAGGCTTTGGGTATAGGCGAACCGCACGTGGTGCCCGGCCTGATGGCGACCGAAATCCAGCCCGGGCGTGAACGCCACGTGTTCGGTTTCAAGAAAGTGCTGGCAGAACGCGAAAGCATCGCCGCCGAAAGCGCTGATGTCGGCATAAAGGTAGAACGCGCCTTGCGGCTCTACCGCAATACCAAACCCCAACTCGCGCAAGGCCGGCAAAAGGAAGTCGCGACGCAACGCGAACTCGGCGCGACGTTGCTCGAAAATCTCGATGGTCGCGGGCTCGAAACAGGCCAGCGCCGCGTATTGCGCCATGCTTGGAGCACTGATGTAGAGGTTTTGCGCGAGCTTCTCCAACTCACCGACGGCCGCCGGAGGTGCCACCAGCCAGCCGAGCCGCCAACCGGTCATGCCGAAATATTTTGAAAAGCTATTGAGGACGAACGCATCGTCATCGACTTCCAGCACGCTGGCGGCGTCGGTGCCATAGGTCAGGCCGTGATAGATCTCGTCGACCACCAAATGGCCGTTGTGGCTCTTGATCGTCTTGGACAGGCCCGCCAATTCATCGCGGGAGAGAATCGTCCCGGTCGGGTTGGCCGGGGAAGCCACCAGGGCGCCGACGCTGTCATGGTCCCAATGGCGATTCACGAGATCCGGCGTCAGTTGGTAACGCACGTCCGGTCCCACCGGCACCAATTGCGCCGCGCCTTCGATCAGCCGCAGGAAATGGCGGTTGCACGGGTAGCCAGGGTCGGCCAACAGCCAGTGCTTGCCCGGGTCCACCAGCAAGGCACTGGCCAGTAGCAAGCCACCGGAACCGCCCGGCGTAACCAGGATGCGCCGGGGATCGATGTCCACACCGTAGCGTTGCGCATAGAAACCGGAGATGGCCTCGCGCAACTCCGGAATGCCCCGGGCCGCGGTGTAGCGGGTCTTGCCCGCCGCCAGGGCAGCCTGGCCGGCCTGGATGATCGGTTCGGCGGTGGTGAAGTCCGGCTCGCCGATCTCCAGGTGAATGACGTCGTGCCCGGCGGCCTGCAATTCGTTGGCACGCGCCAGCAGCGCCATCACATGGAAAGGTTCGATGGCACGACTGCGTGCGCTGTAGGGCTGGGCCATTGGGCCGTCCTTCGCAAAAAAAGAACCGATTCTACCCAACTCCGGAACGGGTGCGGGAACGAGCGCAAAGCTAAAACGGTCCTAGCCCGTAGATCGCTGGAAATCAGTCCAGCGTTAAACCCAGGCTTGACTAAAATCAAGTACTGAGCAGGTTTGCAACCCCACCGGACCGGAGCCGGCCACGGTTTGCAGGCCCCAGCCGCTCCAGGCTCGACAACCGGGAGTAGCGCGGGCTGATTTGATCTGGTAAGTTCGCCCGCTTGCAGCCGCAGGGCCGGCAGGTGTCGGTGATGGAGCAATCCTGCGTAGTGGATTACAAGAGTAGAGGCGGTCCATTCATGCCCACCCAAGCAAAGCAGAATCAAAATCAATCGCTCAGCGGGTTCGAGTCGTATGTCCCGAAAGAGGGCGAGGAGTACATGGGCGCCCCCATGCGCGCGCACTTCACCAAGATCCTGAACAAGTGGAAACAGGACTTGATGCAGGAAGTCGACCGCACGGTTGACCATATGAAGGACGACGCTGCCAACTTCCCTGACCCGGCCGACCGTGCCAGCCAGGAAGAAGAATTCAGCCTGGAACTGCGTGCCCGCGACCGTGAACGCAAGCTGATCAAGAAAATTGACAAGACGCTGCAACTGATCGAAGACGAAGAATACGGCTGGTGCGAGTCCTGCGGCGTCGAGATTGGCGTCAAGCGACTGGAAGCGCGTCCGACCGCCGATATGTGCGTCGACTGCAAGACCCTCGCGGAAATCAAGGAAAAACAGGTCGGCAAGTAATCGCCGGGGCTGTCATCGAAACGGAGCGTTCATACGCTCCGTTTTTTGTTTGCGATGCTTTCCCCAAGCCTGGTGAGCCCGCCCCCACAAGGGAATATGCTTCGTTGTCCAAATTGCATGCCTACCGCCCGCACCCAGTAACATTCGCCCTATGACTGACTACATCGGACGCTTCGCACCCACCCCCAGCGGTCACCTGCATTTCGGCTCGCTGGTCGCCGCGCTGGCATCGTACCTCGACGCCCGGGCCGTGGGCGGACGCTGGTTGTTGCGCATGGAAGACCTCGACCCGCCCCGGGAAGAGCCCGGCGCGCAAGTAGCGATTCTCAAGGCGCTGGAAAGCTACGGATTTGAGTGGGACGGCGAAATGGTGCGCCAGAGCGAGCGCCACGACGCCTACCAGCAGGTTATCGATCGGTTGCTCAGCCAAGGCCTGGCCTACGCCTGCACCTGCTCGCGCAAGCAACTGGAACCGTACCAAGGTATTTATCCGGGACTGTGCCGCAACGCCGGTCACGATACTGGGGACGCCGCGATCCGGCTGCGTGTTCCCGAACTCCAATACCACTTCGTCGATCGCGTCCAAGGCGAATTTCGCCAACATTTGGGCCGCGAGGCCGGCGACTTCGTGATTCGTCGTCGCGACGGGCTCTATGCCTACCAATTGGCGGTGGTCCTGGATGACGCCTGGCAGGGTGTCACCGATATTGTCCGCGGCGCCGACCTGCTGGACTCCACGCCGCGCCAACTGTACTTGCAGGAACTGCTGGGGTTGCCACAACCGCGTTATCTGCATGTGCCGCTCATCACCCAGCCGGACGGGCACAAACTCGGCAAATCCTATCGCTCGCCACCCCTGACGGCCGATCAGGCAACACCACTACTGCTAAGGGCGCTACGCGCACTCGGCCAGCAACCGGCGCCGGAACTGGTCGATGCCAGCCCACAGGAGTTGCTGGCCTGGGGCATTCTTCATTGGGATGCGGGCAAGATCCCACGCACGCTGAGCATGCCCGAAGCGCAAATACGTTGACGGCCCTTGCAGCTTGGCGCCCATCCGTTACCATCGCCGCACGTTTTCGGGCACGTGCTTAAAAAAGAGAGGCCGGGATGTACATCTATCGCTTGGTCCTGCTCCTGGTAGTGGGGATTTACCTGTTCTCCCCGGCCATCATGGATTGGTGGATCGATGCCACGGGTGCCTGGTATCGACCGTATCTGCTCT
>Ga0307405_10000716_pt1 | contig 12887 bp, 13 predicted proteins | sample 322Cmetagenome_2_FD_203311 | JGI IMG/M metagenome (GOLD analysis project Ga0307405, IMG submission 203311) | Maize rhizosphere microbial communities from greenhouse at UC Davis, California, United States - 322HYB-C-1 | ecosystem: Host-associated > Plants > Roots > Rhizosphere > Soil | place...
GGCGACGCGATCGCCACGCTCCTCTCGTGGAGTGGGGCCGACGTCTCGCGCGAGTTCTACTACAACGACGCCGGCGTCCAGATCCGGAACCTCGGCCTCAGCGTGCAGGCCCGCGTCGCGCGGCTCGTCGGCCGCGACGCCGAGATCCCCGAGGGCGGCTACCACGGCGCGTACATCGGCGAGCTCGCCGAGCGGTACGTTGCCGGGCACCCGGCAGACCGCGCCGGCGCGGACCTCCCGGCGATCACCGCCTTCGCCGTGCGCGAGCTGCGCAAGGAGCAGGACCTCGACATGCAGGCGTTCGGCGTCAAGTTCGACACCTACTACCTCGAGTCGTCGCTCTACACCGACGGCAAGGTGGAGGAGACCGTCGCCGCGCTCGCCGACGCCGGGATGACCTACGAGAGCGAGGGCGCGCTCTGGCTCAGGACGACGCTCTTCGGCGACGATAAGGACCGCGTCATGCGCAAGCGCGACGGGTCGTTCACCTATTTCGTTCCCGACGTCGCGTACCACGTCACGAAGTGGCAGCGCGGCTTCCGGCACGCCGTCAACGTGCAGGGCGCCGACCACCACAGCACGGTGACGCGCGTGCGGGCCGGCCTGCAGGCGCTCGGCATGGGGATCCCCGAGGGCTACCCCGCGTACGTGCTGCATCAGATGGTGACCGTGATGCGCGCCGGCGAGGAGGTGAAGATCTCCAAGCGCGCCGGCAGCTACGTCACCGTGCGCGACCTCATCGACGAGGTCGGGCGCGACGCCGTGCGCTACTTCTTCCTCATGCGGAGAGGCGACTCGCAGCTCGTCTTCGACGTGGACCTCGCGAAGTCGCAGTCCGAGGAGAACCCGGTCTACTACATCCAGATGCAGCACGCGCGGATGTGCGGCATCTTCCGCAACGGCGGCGTCGCCCCGGAGTCGGTCACGGGGCAGGGGGCGGACCTCTCGGTGCTCGGCAACCACGAGGAGCTCGAGCTGACGAAGGCGCTGCTCGACTTCCCCGCGCTCGTCGCCGGCGCCGCCGAGTCGCTGGAGCCGCACCGTGTCGCGAGCTACCTGCACGACACGGCGGGCAAGGCGAGCAAGTGGTACCACAAGCACCACGTGCTCGACGAGCCCGAACCGATCACCCGCGCCCGCCTCGTCCTCGCCCGCGCCACGCAGATCGTGCTGCGTAACGGGCTGGCGATTCTGGGAATTACTGCGCCCGAGCGCATGTGAACCATCGAGAAGGGGCGAAAGGGGAAGGACTGTTTGAGCCAGCGGTCTTTCCTCTTTCGCCCCTGCGACCGCCACGACATTCTCGCCCCGCTCAGATGACCGTACTGGTAGTTGGTTCCGTCGCCCTCGACTCCGTGGAGACCCCGTTCGGGAAGGCCGACGACGTACTCGGTGGGTCGGGGACGTTCTTCTCCGCCTCGGCCAGCCACCTCACGCCGGTGCAGCTCGTCGGCGTCGTCGGCTCCGACTACCCGGTCGAGAAGCTGCAGCCACTCGCCGATCGCGGCGTGGACCTCGCGGGGCTCGAGCGCGCCGAGGGCGAGTCGTTCCGTTGGCGCGGGCGCTACCGGCACGACCTGAACTCGGCCGAGACGCTGGAGACGCGGCTCGGCGTCTTCTCGCACTTCCGGCCGAAGATCCCGGCCCAGTTCCGCCGCGCGCCGTTCGTCTTCCTGGCCAACATCGACCCGCGGCTCCAGCTCGACGTGCTGAGCCAGGTCGAGTCGCCGAAGCTCGTCGCCTGCGACACGATGAACTTCTGGATCGAGAGCCGGCGCCCCGACCTGCTCGAGCTGCTGAAGCGCGTGGACCTCATCACGCTCAACGACGGCGAGGCGCGCCAGCTCACCGAGAAGACGAACCTCGTCAAGGCGGCGCGCTGGATCATGGAGCGCGGGCCGCGCTACGTGATCATCAAGAAGGGCGAGCACGGCGCGTACATGTTCCACGGCTCGACGATCTTCTACGCCCCGGCCTACCCGCTCGAGGACGTCTTCGACCCGACGGGGGCCGGGGACTCGTTCGCCGGCGGCTTCATGGGCTACCTCGCGCGCAGCGGTGACCTCAGCGAGGAGAGCCTCCGCCGCGCCGTGATCTACGGCTCGGCGATGGGATCGTTCGCCGTCGAGAAGTTCTCCATTCAGCGCCTCGTCGAGCTGACGCCCGACGACGTGCACCGGCGGGTGCGCGACTTCCACCGCCTCGTGGCGTTCGAGGCCGACGTCTCCACCGCGGGCGCCGCAACGGGCGGCGTCGGGCACCCGATCCGGGCGTGAGCGAGCCGCGCGCGGGGCGCGCCGTCGCGGCGGGGCTCGACTACCGCGCGGCGGGCGTGGACATCGACGCCGCCGACGAGGCGAAGCGCCGCCTCCGGCGGCTCGTCGAGTCCACGCTGACCGACGGCGCGCGCGGCGCGTTCGGCGGCTTCGGCGGGATGTTTCGCGTGCCGCCGGAGCTGAAGCGCCCCCTCCTCGTCGCCAGCGCCGACGGCGTCGGGACGAAGCTCCGCGTGGCGATCGAGGCCGGCCGCTACGACACCGTCGGCCACGACCTCGTGAACCACTGTGTCAACGACATCCTCGTCCAGGGTGCGCTCCCGCTCTTCTTCCTCGACTACGTCGCGTTCGGCAAGCTCGACCCGACGGCGGTCGAAGGCGTAGTTGCCGGCGTCGCCGCGGGGTGCCGCGAGAACGGCTGTTCCCTGATCGGCGGCGAGACGGCGGAGATGCCGGGCCTTTACACCCCACCGGACTTCGACCTCGCCGGCTTCGTCGTCGGGGCGGTCGAGGAGCACAGGGTCCTCGGCGCCGAGCGAGTGAGAGAGGGGGACGCCCTCGTCGCGCTGGGGAGCTCCGGGCTGCACACGAACGGTTACTCCCTTGCCCGTCGCATCGTCTCTGATCGGATGCGGTTGAGCTCGGCAGACCCCTTTCCGGGGGACCCCGACGGGCGATCCACGGCCGACGTCCTGCTGGCGGTGCACCGTTCCTATCTCGCGGCGCTCCGCCCCGTGCTCCACATCGTGCACGCGATGGCGCACGTTACCGGGGGCGGGCTTCCGGGTAATCTGAACCGGGCCCTGCCCGACTCGCTCGACGCCGAGGTGGATACGGCGAGTTGGACGATCCCCAACCTGTTCCGCGCGCTCGAGAGCGCCGGCGGGGTGGCGCGCGACGAGATGTTCCGCGCCTTCAACATGGGGGTCGGTATGGTCGTCATAACCGACAGTGCGTCGGCCGATGCCGTCATGGTGAGCGCCCGCGACGCGGGCGTCCCTGCCTGGACCCTCGGCCGCGTGACGCGCGGCTCGGGCATGGTCACACTCACCTAGGAGCATTACCTCATGAAGGCTCGTCTGCTCGCCGCCGGCCTGCTCGTCGTTGCCGGCGCCAACGTCGCCCAGGCGCAGAGCCAGCAGTGCCCGGCCGGCGCCACGGCCGCCTCGCAGGAGCGCGTCACCCAGGACGCCTGCCAGAAGTCGGTCGACCTGTTCAACTTCATGGCGCCGCAGCTCGGCACCTCGATCGCCGGCGGCAACGCGGTGCTCGGCGAGGGGAGCACGCTCGGCGGCCTCGGGCACTTTTCGGTCGGCCTCCGCATGAACGCGATCCGGGGCTCGGTCCCCGACGCGCAGAGCTTCTCGGTGAGCACCGCCGGCGCGCAGGCGAGCAACCTCGGCGCCAAGGACCAGTACCTCGGCGCCCCGGCGCTCGAGTTCGGTCTCGGCGTGTTCAAGGGGATTCCCGTCGGCCTCACGAACATCGGCGGCGTGGACCTCCTCGCCAGCGCCGCGTACCTCCCCGAGTACCAGAACGACGACATCCGCGTCTCGCTGCCCGACGGCTCGTTCAAGTTCGGCTACGGCGCCCGCGTCGGCCTCCTCTCGGAGTCGCTGCTCGTCCCCGGCGTCTCGGTGACGTACCTGCGACGCGACCTGCCGACGGTGAACGTGCACGCCGCGGTGGACGGCGCCGACGCCTCGAACCGTGACACGATCGGCGTCTCGGGGCTCGCCATGAAGACGCAGGCGTGGCGCGTCGTGGCGAGCAAGAAGCTGTTCGTCTTCGGCCTCGCGCTCGGCGCCGGCCAGGACAAGTACGAGTCCGAGGCGCAGGTGAACTCGAACGTCGCCGTGCCGGTCGCCGGCACGGGCTTCCTCCGCGCCCAGGGCACCACCGGCGTCTTCTCGCAGCAGGTGACGCGCACGAACTACTTCGCCGACCTCTCGTTCAACCTCTTCGTCTTCCGCGGCACGGCGGAGATCGGGCGGGTCTCGGGCGGCGAGATCGAGACCTTCAACTCGTTCGGCGACGTCAAGGCCAACGACCCGCGCCTCTACGGCTCGGTGGGCTTCAAGTTCGGCTTCTAGCACGCAGCGACGGAAGTCGGAACGCGGAACGAGGGCCGGGACGCTGGAGCGTCCCGGCCCTCGTTCCGCGTTCCTCCACCGGGATGTCGATATATTGCCCGCGTGCCCCACGATCAGGACTCCCGCTTCATGCGTCGCGCGCTCGAACTCGCCGAGCGTGGGTGGGGGGAGACGGCGCCGAACCCGATGGTCGGCGCCGTCGTCGTGCGCGACGGCGAGATCGTGGGCGAGGGGTGGCACGCCCGCTTCGGCGAGGCGCATGCCGAGGTCAACGCGCTGCGCGCGGCCGGCGAGCGCGCCCGCGGTGCGACGGTCTACGTCTCGCTCGAGCCGTGCAACCACCACGGTAAGACGCCGCCGTGCGTAGACGCCTTAATCGCCGCCGGCGTTCGGCGCGTGGTCATGGCTGCGCGCGACCCGAGCCCCGTCGCCGCCGGCGGCGCGCCTCGCCTCGCCGCGGCCGGCGTGGAGACGCTGATCGGGCTCGAGGAGCGGGACGCGGTCGAGCTCAACGTCCCCTTCTTCCACGCCGCCTGCTCGCCGCGTCCGTGGGTCACGCTCAAGCTCGCGCTCTCGCTCGACGGCGCGATCGCCGCCGCCGGCGGCGCGCCGTGCTGGCTCACCGGCGAGGAGTCGCGCCGCGAGGTGCACCGCATGCGCGCCGGTGCCGATGCGGTGGCCGTCGGGCTGCGCACCGCCGTCGCCGACGACCCGCTGCTCACCGTGCGCGACTGGCCGGCGCCGCGCGTCGTCCCCAGACGCGTCGTCTTCGACCGCACGGCGTCGCTCCCGCCCGGCAGCCGGCTGGCGCGCACGGCGCGCGAGTTCCCGACGATCGTCCTCGCTCGCGAGCCGGACGCCGAGCGCGCCGAGGCGTTGGGCCGCCTCGCCGTCGAGGTGGTCGCGGCGCCCGACCTGTCCGCCGGGCTCGTCGCGCTGCGCGAGCGCGGCGTACGCTCGCTGCTCGTCGAGGGCGGGGCGCGGATCGCCGGCGCGCTGCTCGACGGCGGGCTGGTGGACCGACTGGTTATCTTTCAGGCGCCGCTCGTGCTCGGCGCCGGCGCGCTCAACGCCTTCGCCGAGGTGGCGCCGCGGCGCGCTGCCGATCTGGGTCGCCTGGAGGTGCTCGAGCGCCGGCCGTTCGGCGACGACCTCAAGACCGTCTACGCCATCTCGCGGGGCCCGTGTTCACCGGATTGATCGACGACGTCGGCACGATCGAGGAGGCGAGGACGACGGCGGCGGGGCGCGAGTTTCGCGTACGCTGCCGCTACGACGACCTCGCCGACGGCGAGAGCGTGTCCGTCAACGGCGCCTGCCTCACGGTGCGCGAGCGCGGGAACGGCTGGTTCACGGTCGCCGCGGTCGTGACGACGCTCGGCCGCACCGCGATCGCCGACTGGACCGCGGGGAGGCGCGTCAACCTGGAGCGCGCCCTGCGCGCCGGCGACCGGATGGGCGGGCACATCGTGCAGGGGCACGTGGACGGCGTCGGGCGCGTTCGGTCCTCGCGGCGTCGCGGGGACGCGCTGCTGATAGACGTCGAGCTGCCGGCCGATTTCGACGGGCTGGTGGTGCCGTTCGGATCGATCACGGTGGACGGCGTGAGCCTGACGGTGAACGACCTGCCGGCGCCCGGCGTCGTACAGCTCTCGATCATCGAGTACACGCTCCGCCATACGGCCCTCGGCGCGCTCGACCCCGGCACGCGGGTGCACGTCGAGGCGGACGTCGTGGGAAAGTACGTGAAGCGGCTGATGGAGCCCTATCTTGAACGGCGCTAGCGGGCACGCCACGCGAAGCAGGGCGGTCACTCGTTACTGGTTGTTGGTTACTGGTAACGGCCGCGCGCGGAGAGGGGCGTCCCGACGGTGCTACCGGTGACTAGTAACCAGTAACCAGCAACCAGCAACCGCCCGGCGGTTCGAAGCCTTTTTCAACTCCGAGTCCTCATGCCCTTCTCCACCGTAGAGCAAGCAATCGCCGACTTCCGGGCCGGGAAGTTCGTCGTCGTCGCCGACGACGAGGACCGCGAGAACGAGGGGGACCTCGTCTGCGCCGCGCAGCTGGTCACGCCGGAGATGATCAACTTCATGCTCCGCGCGAAGGGGATGATCTGCCTCGCGCTCACCGGCGAGCGCGTCGAGCAGCTCGGTCTCGAGCCGCAGGGGAGCGAGAACACCGATGCGATGCGCACCGCGTTCACGGTGAGCATCGACGCCGCGCCGCGCTTCGGGGTGACGACCGGGATCAGCGCCGCCGACCGAGCGAAGACGATCCAGGTCGCCGTGGACCCGGCCACGGTCGCCAGCGACCTGCGGCGGCCCGGCCACGTCCACCCGCTGCGCGCCCGCGAGGGCGGCGTGCTGCAGCGCGTCGGGCACACCGAGGCGGCGGTGGACCTCGCGCGGCTCGCCGGCCTCTATCCGGCCGGTGTCATCTGCGAGATCCTCAACGAGGACGGCACGACCGCCCGCCGCCCGCAGCTCGAGGCCTTCTGCCGCGAGCACGGGCTGACGTTCATCACCGTCGCGCAGCTCGTCGCCCACCGCCTGAAGCACGAGCGCCTGGTGCACCGCGTCGCCGAGGCGCGGCTGCCCACCGAGTTCGGCGAGTTCCGCATCGTCGGCTATCACAATGACGTGGACACGCACGAGCACGTCGCGCTCGTCTACGGCGACGTCGAGGCCGGCGAGGAGGTGCTCGTCCGCATGCACTCGAAGTGCCTCACCGGCGACGTCTTCCACTCGCAGCGGTGCGACTGCGGCTGGCAGCTGCACACGGCGATGCAGATGGTGGCCGAAGCGGGACGCGGCGTCATCGTCTACCTCGACCAAGAGGGGCGGGGGATCGGCCTCCTCAACAAGCTCAAGGCGTACGAGCTCCAGGACGCCGGTGCCGACACCGTCGAGGCGAACGAGGCGCTCGGCTTCAAGCCCGACCTGCGCAACTACGGCATCGGCGCGCAGATCCTCCTCGACCTCGGCCTCAAGTCCATCCGCCCGATCACGAACAACCCGCGCAAGCTGGTCGGCCTCGAGGGCTATGGCCTCGGCGTCGGCGAGCGCGTACCGATCGAGCCGCCGACGACGAACGAGAATTCGGGCTACCTGGGGACGAAGCGGGACAAGCTCGGTCATCTGCTGGCATCGTAGCGGCGCTCGGCGGGAATCGCGTCGGTCGCAAGGCCGAAAGAGGACAGACTGTTCGGCGCACCGTTGCGTCGAGCAGTCTGTCCTCTTTCGGCCTTGGCCCGCCCTGCATTTCAGCCCACGGCCGGGTAGATTTCCCCGCCTATGCCCGAATTCTCCGGCACGCCGACCGGCGCCGGGCGGCGCTTCGCCGTCGTCGCCAGCCGCTTCAACGAACAGATCACCCAGAAGCTCGTGGACGGCGCGCTCGACGCGCTGCTGCGTCACGGCGCCGTCTACGAAGACGTGGACGTCATCTGGGTGCCCGGCGCCTGGGAGCTGCCGGCGGTCGCGAGGCTCCTCCTCGCCTCCGAGCGCTACCACGCGCTCGTCGCGCTCGGCGCGGTGGTGCGAGGGGAGACGCCGCACTTCGACTACGTCGCGGGCGAGGCGTCGCGCGGGCTGGCGCAGGCGGGGGCGGACTTCGAGGTGCCGATCGGCTTCGGCGTACTGACGACCGACGACATGGCGCAGGCCGAGGCGCGTGCCGGCGGCGCGTACGGCAACAAGGGCTGGGACGCGGCGCTCGCCGCGCTCGAGATGGCGGACCTCTTCGATCGGCTACACGCAGCAGGCGGCCTGGCCGACGACGACGGGGAGGACGATGGCGCGCACGCGGCGGGTTGAGACGCGGGCGCGGGCCCGCGTGCTCCAGGCGCTCTACGCCTGGGACCTGCGCGGCGAGCAGGGGCTCGAGCGGGTCGCGACGCAGGTCTGGGACGACCTCGCGGTCTCGGCCGACGAGCGCCGCATCGCCGGCCCCCTCGTGCGCACGCTGGCCGCGTCGCGTGCCGAGATCGACGCCGAGCTGGCCCAGGTGACGACCAACTGGCGCCTCGAGCGCCTCGGCGCCGTCGAGCGCTCGGTGCTGCGGCTCGCCGCCGCCGAGTTGACGCGCGGCGAGACGCCGCCCCGCGTCGTCATCCAGGAGGCGGTGCGCCTCGCCGAGCGGTACGGAAGCGCCCAGAGCGCCCGCTTCGTGAACGGCGTCGTGGACGCGCTCGCGCGACGGATGGGCAAGCTCGAAGGGCGGCCGGCGTCGCGCCGCGTCGCTCGCCCGTGAAGATCCTCATCGTCAACTGGCAGGACCGCGAGAACCCGCAGGCCGGCGGCGCCGAGATCCACCTTCACGAGATCTTCGGCCGCCTCGCCCGGCGCGGCCACCAGGTCACGCTGCTCTGCGGCGGCTGGCGCGGCGCTCGCCCGCGCGTCGAGCTGGACGGGATGGACGTGCACCGCGTCGGCACGCGGCAGTCGTTCGCGCTCCGCGCGCACCGCTATTACGCGCGACACCTCAGGGCGCGGCACTTCGACTTCCTGGTCGAGGACATCAACAAGGCGCCGCTCTACACGCCGTTCTGGGGCCCCGAGCAGCCGGTGGCGGTCGTCCCGCACCTCTTCGGCGGGACCGTGTTCCAGGAGCTCTCGCCGCCGCTGGCGGCCGCCGTCTGGCTCGCCGAGCGCCCGCTCGGCTACGCCTACCGCGGCGTCCCCTTCCAGGCGATCAGCGAGAGCACGGCGGACGACCTCGCCGGCCGCGGCATCCCGCGCCGCGGGATCCGCGTCATCTACTGCGGCATCGACACCGTGCGCTACACGCCAGACCCGGCCGCCCGCGCTCCAGCGCCGCTCTTCGGCTACCTCGGGCGGCTCAAGAAGTACAAGGGGGTGGACATCGTGATCCGCGCCTTCGCCGAGCTCGCGCGCCCCGACGCGACGCTGGAGATCGCCGGCAGCGGCGACCACCGGCCGGCGCTCGAGCGGCTCGCCGCCTCGCTTGACCTCGGCGCGCGCGTGCGGTTTCTTGGGCGTATCAGCGAAGTGGGCAAGCTCGCCCTGCTCCGTCGCGCCTGGGCGCTCGCCTTCGCGTCGCCCAAGGAGGGGTGGGGGATCACGAATCTCGAGGCGGCCGCGTGCGGCACCCCGGTCGTCGCGTCCGACTCGCCCGGGCTGCGCGAGTCGGTGCGCGACGGCGAGACCGGGTTCCTCGTGCCGCACGGCGACACGCGCGCGATGGCCGCCGCGATGGCGCGGCTCGCCGACTCGGTGGGGCTGGTCGGGTCGCTGGGCGCGCGCGGGCGGCGCTTCGCCGAGACGTTCACCTGGGACCGCGCGGCGCTCGAGACCGAGGCCCACCTCGTGGAGCTGGCGCGGGGCGCGACGTAGCCACGGGCCGCCGCCGCGGCGCGCCGGCGCACCGACACCGAGGAGGAGCTCGTGAGCATGGACGTCGAGAGAGAGCGCGCGGCCGCCGCAAGGGCGGGCGGCCGGTGAGCAAGCCGCTCACCGTCGGCCGGCTGCTCGAGCGGCTGCGCGACCCGCTGCACCTCGAGCAGGTCGGCGGCCTGGGGGGTCTCGAGCGCGTCATCGAGAGCTCCGACGCGTCGAGCCCCGGGCTCGCGCTCGCCGGCTACGTCGAGCGCTTTCCGGCCAAGCGCCTCCAGGTGCTCGGCGAGACCGAGATTACCTACCTCCGCTCCCTCGCCGCGGACGAGCGTCGGCGCGTGCTCGGGATCTTCTTCTCGTTCCCGCTCCCGTGCGTCTTCGTCACCAAGGCCCAGGAGCTTCCCGACGGTCTCAGCGAGGCCGCCGACGCGGCCGGCATTCCGCTCATCCGGACGACGCTCAAGACGAACGAATTCTACCGCCGGATCAAGCCGGTTCTCGAGGAGGAGTTCGCGCCCACGACGACGCTCCACGGCTCGCTGACCGACGTCTTCGGCGTCGGCCTACTGTTCATCGGGCGGAGCGGGATCGGGAAGTCGGAGTGCGCGCTCGACCTCGTGGAGCGCGGCCACCGCCTCGTCGCCGACGACCTCGTGATCACGACGCGGCGCGGCAACGACGTGCTGATCGGCCGCGGCCACGAGCTGCAGCGTCACTACATGGAGATCCGCGGCGTCGGCCTGATCGACGTGCCGGCGATCTTCGGCATCCGCGCCGTGCGCCAGCAGAAGCGGATCGAGGTCGTCGTCCAGCTCGAGGAGTGGGACCAGGAGGCAGCCGTGGAGCGCACGGGGCTCGACGGGGCCACGACGACGATCCTCGGCGTCCAGATCCCGAAGATCACCGTGCCCCTCAACCCGGGGAAGAACATCACCGTGATCGGCGAGGTGATCGCCCTCAACCACCTCCTCCGCTACAGCGGGGTGGACGCCGCCGAGGCGTTCAACCAGCGGCTCATTCGACGCATGCGCGACGCGGCCGACGTGCTGATGCCGCCGCCGGTGCACGTGCGCGAGTACCTCCAGGAGGACGATGAGTAGCGCGGACGGGGCGGGGGCAGACCGGGGCGACGCGGCGAACGTCGTCGGGCGGGCGATCGTCGCCGGCCACGGCGATTTCGCGCTCGGCGTCGTCTCCGCGGTCGCGCAGATCACGGGGCGCGGCGAGGTCTTCATTCCAGTCTCGAACCGCGGCCTCGGCGCCGACGACATCGAGCGCATGCTGCGTGAGCAGATCGCGGCGAGCGGCGCCCGCGTCATCTTCACCGACCTGCCGGCGGGGAGCTGCACGATCGCCGCGCGCCGTGTGCAGCGCGACCGCCCCGAGGTCGTCGTCGTCACCGGCGCCAACCTGGCGACGCTGCTCGATTTCGTCTTCCACGCCGAGCAGCCGGCCGGCGAGGCGGCGACGCACGCCGCGGACAAGGGACGGGCCGCGCTCACCGTGCTCGGAGCGCCCGGTGCCCGTTGAGCTCTACCGGATCGACGACCGCCTCATTCACGGCCAGGTCGTGGTGGGGTGGGGACAACCGCTGGACCTTCGCTTCATCGTGCTGGTGGACGACGAGGTCGCGTCGAGCGACTGGGAGCAGGAGCTCTACCGGATGGGGGTGCCGCCGGAGATGGACGTCTACTTCGAGTCGGTCGAGAGCGCGGTGCGCCGCCACGCCGAGTTCGCGCAGGACGGGCGCCCCGGGCTCATGCTGACCGGCGACATCGAGACCATGCGCCGGCTCGTGGACGGCGTCGACGCGATCAAGCGCGTCAACCTCGGGGGCGTGCACCACCGCGCCGGCCGCGTGCAGCGCCTGCGCTACGTCTTCCTCACCGCCGACGAGGAGCGCGCCCTGCGCGCCCTCTCCGCGCGCGGCGTCAGCGTGACCGCGCAGGACGTGCCGGCCGCGCGCCCCGTCCCGCTCGACGACATCCTCACGGGCAAGGGGGACCCGTGAGCGCGTGCTCCCCCGATCTGGTGGTCCGCCGATGACCGAGTGGATCGTCGACCTCCTCCCGCTCGCCCTGCTCGGCGGCGTGCTCGGGCTCGACGTCGTCTGCTTTCCGCAGGCGATGGTCTCGCGCCCGCTCGTCGCGGCGACGGCAGCCGGCGCCTTCGTCGGGCAGCCGATGCAGGGGCTGATGATCGGCGTGACGCTGGAGCTGATCGCGCTCGAGACACTCCCCTTCGGCGCCTCGCGCTACCTCGAGTGGGGCTCGGCGGCCGTCGTCGGCGGCGCCCTCTTCTCGGATAGCGCCCCGAACACCGCCGGTGGGATGACAACTGCCGTCCTCGGCGCCACGGCGACGGCGTGGGCCGGCAGCTACTCGATGGTGCGACTGCGCGAGCTCAACGCACGCTGGGCGCGGGCGCGCCTGCCGCGTCTCGAGCGCGGTTCCGGCCGCACCGTGATCGGGCTCCAGGTGGCGGGGCTGACGGCGGACCTCGTCCGCGGCGGGCTCCTCACGTTCGCCGCGCTCGCCGTGCTGCGCCCGCTGGCGCGGCTCGCCATCTCCGACTGGGGGACGAGCCCCGCCGCGTCGCGCGCTTTCGTGACGGGCGTCGCGGCCACCGTCGCCGCGGCGGCGGCGTGGAAGATCTTCCACTCCACGGCCGGCGCGCGCTGGTTCTTCCTCGGCGGGATCGCCGCCGGGCTCTCGCTGCTCGCCCTCCGATGACCGCCACCGCCACCGCGCCGCGCGCGGCCGCGCCGGGCGACGTCCGCCCCCTGCCGGCGACCGTCTGGCTCGCCATGTACCTCCGCCTGCTCGCCATCCAGGGCTCGTGGAACTACGAGACGCTGCTCGGCAACGGGATCGGCTTCTGCACCGAGCCGGCGCTGCGGCTCCTGCCCGGCGGGCGGGGCGGGGAGGCCTACCGCGCCGCGCTCGCCCGGCAGTCGCGCTACTTCAACGCCCACCCCTATCTGGCGGCGGTCGCGGTCGGCGCGCTGGCGCGGGTCGAGCTGGAAGGCCAGCCCGCGGCGCGCATCGAGCGCTTCCGCACGGCGCTCTGCGGCCCGCTCGGCAGCGTCGGCGACCGCCTCGTGTGGGCCGGGTGGCTCCCGCTCTGCTCGCTCGTCGCGCTGGCCGCGTTCGGCCTCGGCG
>Ga0307405_10000717_pt1 | contig 12883 bp, 11 predicted proteins | sample 322Cmetagenome_2_FD_203311 | JGI IMG/M metagenome (GOLD analysis project Ga0307405, IMG submission 203311) | Maize rhizosphere microbial communities from greenhouse at UC Davis, California, United States - 322HYB-C-1 | ecosystem: Host-associated > Plants > Roots > Rhizosphere > Soil | place...
AGCACGCTCAGAAGATTGACGCCGAGGCCCATATTGCCTGATTTGACGATGCGGGCATGGCGGCTGGCGGCGGAGATCTTCTGTTCGTCCTCGACCGAGCAGCCTGTGGTGCCGATGATGTGGACGATGCGGGCCTGGGCGGCAAGCGCCGCGAATTCATTCGTGGTCGCGGGCGTGGTGAAATCGAGCACGCCATCGGCATGAAGAAAGGCGGCCAGCGGATCGTCGGTGATCGCGACGCCGTTGGGGCCGAGACCCGCGATCTCGCCGGCATCCTTGCCGATGAAGGGCGAGCCCGGGCGGCCGACGGCTGCGTGCAGCACGACGCCTTCGATCTCGTGCACCATGCGGATGAGCGCCTGTCCCATGCGGCCCGCTGCACCAACCACCACCAGTTTCATCGCAGCATCGCTCATGTCAGGCGTCCATCATTCACGTATCAGAAAGTCTCGGAGGCCGCGGGCCTCTGAAGGTTGTTGAGGCGAGCGTAAAGACCGTCGCTGCGCTTCGCAAGCGTCTCGTGATTGCCCTCTTCGACGACACGGCCCTGCTGCATGACGACGATCTTGTCGGCGCGCACGACCGTCGAGAGACGATGGGCGATGACGACCACGGTGCGGCCGGTCATGGCTTCGTCGAGCGCCTTCTGGACGGCTGCTTCCGATTCGGTGTCGAGCGCGGAGGTCGCTTCGTCGAGGAGCAGGATCGGGGCGTTGCGCACCAGCGCGCGGGCGATCGACAGGCGCTGGCGCTGGCCGCCCGAGAGCGTCACGCCGTTTTCGCCGACCGGCGTGTCGTAGCCTTCCGGCTGGGCGAGAATGAAGTCGTGGGCGTAAGCGAGACGCGCTGCTTCCTCGACCTCGGCATCGCTGGCGTCGGGACGGCCATAGCGGATGTTGTCGCGGATCGAGCCTTCGAACAGATAGGGCTGCTGCGAGACATAGGCCAGCTGCTCGCGCAGCGACTTCTTCGTCACGTGGGCGATGTCCTGACCATCGATCAGGATCTGGCCGGCCTTCGGATCGTAGAAGCGCGGGATGAGATTGATGATCGTCGACTTGCCGGCGCCTGAGGGGCCGACGAGCGCCGTGGTCTTGCCACCCTCGGCGACCATGTTGACGCCATCGAGCACATTGTCGTTGCCATAGGCGAAGGCGACATCCTTGAGCTCGATGCGGGCTTCTGTGACGACGAGGGGCTTGGCATCCGGCAGGTCGCGCTGGCGCGGTTCCATGTCGAGCAGCTCGTAGATCATCCGCGCATTGACGGCGGCGCGCTCCATCTGCACCTGCAGCTTGGCAAGGCGACGGGCCGGATCATAGGCGAGCAGCAGCGCGGTGACGAAGGAGAAGAAGGCGCCGGGCGGCACGTTCTGATAGATCGAGCGATAGGCGGCGTAGGCAAGAACGCTGGCGACGGCGAAGCCGGCGAAGCTTTCGGTCATCGGCGCGTTGCGCTCGGACAGCTTGGCGATCTTGTTGCCGCGCTCTTCGGCGGCGACGATGATCTTGTTGATCTTCTGCTCGAGCTGCCGCTCCATCGTGAACGCCTTGACGATGGAGATACCCTGAATGGTCTCCTGCATGGCGCCGAGAACGTGGCTGTTGAGATCGATCGCTTCCTTGGTGGCCTGGCGCAGGCGCTTGGAGAGATAGCGCAGCGCCAGAAGCAGCGGCGGCGCGAGAATGAGGACGGCGACGCTGAGCAGCGGGTCCTGATAGACCATGACGCCGAGCAGGGCGACGAAGGTCAGCAGGTCGCGGGCGGTCGAGGTGATCGTCAGGTTGAGGACGTCGCGGATGCCGCCGACGTTCTGGCTCACCTGGGCGGCGATGCGGGCCGAACGCGCCTCGTTGAAATAGCCGACCGACAGCGTCATCAGATGCACGTAGAGACGGCTCTGGTAGCGGGCGACGATGTTGTTGCCGATCTTCGACAGCGCCACCGCCTGACCATAGCTCGCGAAACCGCGAATGACGAAGGCGATGAAGATGGAGAGGCAGATGACCCAGACGACATCGGCGCGCCTGTTGGCGAAGGCCTCGTCGATGATCGAGCGCATGATCCAGGCGGTGAAGGCCGTCGACAGCGCGACGAGGACAAGACAGCTGATGGCGACGACGTAGCCCCAGATGTGCTCGCGGCCGTTTTCAGCGATGATGCGCTTCAAGACGGCGGTGACCGTGCCGCTGTCCACTGGGCGCTGCTGGGGATCGGATGAACGCAATAAAGACTTCCTGTCTCGTGACCATGCGAGCCGCTGCTGCGGCCCGCGCTCGAGCGGCTCTATAAAGAGTTGGCGCCCGTTTGGCTAGAGTTGGCTATCGACCCCAGCGGCGGCCATCGGTCGACACGCCGAAGGTGTCGGGCCGGCGGGCGTAGGACGAGAGGCCGGAGAGTGCCGCCAGCGGATGGGTGACGACATAGGTCGGGATGGTCGAGAGCAGTGCCGTGTGCGGCGCCTTGTCCTCGAAACCGGCGCGAAACTCGGGCTTGCGCAGAGCGGCCAGGATCTTCTGGCTGATGCCACCGGAGAGAAACACGCCGCCGCGCGCCATGAAGATCATCGCCATGTCGCCGGCAACGCGGCCGAGATAGGTCGAAAACAGCGAGATGGTCTCGACGGCGACGGGGTCGCTTTCGGCCAGCGCATGCGAGGTGATGTCGGCGGGATCGCTATACTTGGGCGCGATGCCATCGGCGGTGCAGATGGCGCGGTAGAGATTGACGATGCCGCGACCGGAGAGAATCTGTTCGGCGGAGACACGGCCCTCGATGGTTTCGACATAGGGGAAGATTTCGAGATCGCGCTTGCTGCGCGGCCCGAGATCGACGTGACCGCCCTCGCCCGGAACCGGGATCCAGACGCCGCGCGCATGCACGAGGCCGCCGACGCCGAGGCCGGTGCCCGGCCCGAGCACGACGCGGGAAGCGACCATGTCCTCATGGGCGTCGGCATCGCCGAGGCGTTCGCGGTGTTCCGGCGCCAGATCGGAGATGGCCAGCGCCTGGGCTTCGAAATCGTTGACAACGAGAACGTCCTCGATGCCCAGATTTTCGATCATCGACTTCGGGCGCACGACCCAATCGCAATTGGTCAACGGGATTTCGTCGTCGCTGATCGGGCCGGCGACCGCGAGGATGGCGGAGCGCGGCTTGATCGCGCTCTTTTCCAGGATGGTGGCGCGGATGGCGTCATCGATGGTCTCGAAATCGGCGGTGCGCACGTTCGGGAAATTGACCTGTTCGGCGTCGGCCGTCTCGATGATGGCGAAACGGGCATTGGTTCCGCCGATATCGCCGATCAGGATCGGGAAGGGCATGGAGGCGTCGCTGGTATCGAGCTGGTGCATGGCAGGTTCCGTTGTTGCGCGTTCGCGCGCCGCTTATGCGTGAAGATTGGCGATCAGCCTGTCGGCCGTGGCCTCGTTGAGTGCCATTGGGATATCATAGACGATCGCAAGGCGCATCAAGGCCTTGACGTCGACGTCGTGAGGCATGGGGGTCAGCGGGTCGACGAAGAAGATCAGGGCATCGACCTCACCGGTGGCAATCAGCGCGCCGATCTGCTGGTCGCCGCCGAGCGGGCCGCTTTTCAACCGGGTGACATCGAGCGAGGGAGCGGCATCGAGAACGCGGCCGCCGGTCGTACCCGTCGCGAAGATCGTCCAGTTCGCCTTGAGCGTCTCCTCGTTGCGGCGGGCGAATTCCGCCATGTCGTCCTTCTTCTGGTCATGCGCGATAAGCGCAAGGCACTTGCGGCCGGCCATCAGAAGCTCCCCCTCTAAATTCACTGGCATAATTCAATCGATTTGACCGCTTCTATACGAAGCGATCAGGGTTTTAAAGAGCGGTGTCGCGGCGTTCAACCGGCATCATTGCGCTGCAGGCTTGTCATCCGGGATCGGGCCGAGATCGGGCAGCTCGTCGTCATTGGCGGCGGGCGGCGCGTCAATGGGTTGAGCGCGGAGCACTTCGGCGGCCGAAGGGCCGCCATAGGTCGCGGCGCGGACAGAGGAGACCGCGGGCGCATCGAGAACCGCCTGGCAAGCCTTGGGCAGGTCCGACACCATGACCTCGCGCGGCTTGACCGGCTTGGCATCCGGCTTCGGCGGCTTGGGCTTGGCCCAAGGCGCCGGGCTGAACCACCAAGCGAGCGACTTGTCGCAACCATCGCCGGCCACCACGGGCGCCTGCGGCTTGCAATTGGCAGCACCCGGCGGGCACTTGATGCGGATGTGGAAGTGGGAATCGTGGCCGTATTCCGGGCGCAGCTTGCCGAGATTGGTACGATCGCCAGTCCACGTGTCGCACATCTTCTTCTTGATCGCCGGATTGACGAAAATGCGCTCGACCTGCGGATAGCTCGCGGCACGCATCAGGAGACGGGCGTGAGCTGGCGTCCAGACATTCGGGTTGATCGTCAAAAACGCGTTCTTCTGCAGCATGGTCGTGAAGGGCAGCGCCTCGCGCTGTTCCGCCGTCATGCGGAAGTTGGGCATCGGCGTCAGCCAGATATCGGCATCGAGGCCGATCTGGTGCGAGGCGTGGCCCGTGATCATCGGGCCGCCGCGCGGCTGGGCGATATCGCCGACCAGCAGGCCCGGCCAGCCATCATATTTGGCGGCATCGCGCGACAACTGCTCGATGGTGGAGAGCATCGCCGGATTGCCCCAGCGGCGATTGCGCGACAGACGCATGGCCTGCCAGTTCGGACCATCGGTCGGAAGCGCCTCGGCGCCGGCCATGCAGCCCTTGGCATAGAAGCCGTAGGGTTGCGGAGCACCCTGCGTCGGAAGCTGAACGCCGCCGAAGATCGCCTTGGCGCTGCCGGGGCTCGGCTGCTTCTGCTGGGCGGCAACATCGCCGGCGACGAGGCTGGCGCCGATCGCAGTGGCCAATGCCAGTTTACCGATTGAAGAGAGCGCCTGCGCGATGCGGAAAGCCATGCCGTATCCTGAACTGCTGCCGACCAAGGTCGAGTGATTTGCACCCGTTTTACCGTGAAATGCGATTCTGGTGAATCGATGTTTTTCACGGGCGATTGCGAGACATCGCGTCGGCCGGCAGCGCCGCATTCAGGCGTTGGCGAGGATGTCGGCGGTTTTGCGGATGCGCGACAGGCGCGGGAAGATGCGCTCGCAGGCGAAGGCGTGCATCTCGGCGGTGAAGGTCGTCATCGCATCCTCGGCGGCGATGACCGCGTAATTATGGGCGAACGCATCGCGGATCGTGGCCTCGACGCCGAAATTGGTGGCGATGCCGGTGAGAATGACCGTCCGGATGCCGCGACGGCGCAGCTGCAGATCGAGCTCGCTGCCGTAGAATGCGCTCCATTGATGCTTGGTGATGCGCACATCCGGCGTCAGAGCCGCGATCTCCGGCGGTTCGCGCAGCGCCTCGGCCGGCAAGCCACCCTGTGGGAAGGCGATCGGTTCGTCGGTCGGCTGGTTGACAGCATCGGCATAGTCCGCGGAAAATCCGATGGTGACGAAGACAGTCGTGCCGCCGGCCGCTTTCAGCGACTTGGCAATCGCGGCGGTATTTTCGATCACCTGCTGAGCGGAATGAGGCGCGACGGGCCTGGAAATGATAAAGCCCTGCAGATCGATGGAGATCAGGGCGGTGGTCTTGGGATCGTAGAGGGACATGGAAGGCTCCGGAATAAACATGAGGATATCCTCACAATTGGAAATATGAGGATGCCCTCACAAAAATCAAGTGCCGATTCGATCGATCGCTCGCCGAAGCAGAAGCGGGGGCACGAGCGCGTCGCGATCCTGACCGAGGCGGCCGCCAAGGTTTTTCTTGAGAAGGGCTATGAGGCCGCGACGATGACGGAGATCGCCGCCGAGGCGAAATCCTCGATCGGCTCGCTCTACCAGTTCTTCCCGACCAAGCCGGTGCTGGCCGAAGCGCTGCACATCGAGCGGATGCGGCAGCTGAACGCAGCACTGGTCGATCTGCAGAACGAGGTGGGCGGCAAGCGGGCGTCCGAGATAGGCGACGCGATCTTCGCGCGGCTTGGCGCCTTTCTGCAAGATTACCGCGAATTTCCGGTGCTGGCGGCGCGGCGCGACATCCCCAAGGAGCGCAAGGTGAAATCGCGGGCGGAGCTGCGCGGCAACATCAAGGCGCTGCTGCAGAAGGCGAGCCCTTCTGTCAGCGACGATCTCGATCTTCTGTCGGCACTGGTGCTCGAGCTGCTGAGGATCATCGTGACAGCGGCGCACGATCCCGATATCGGCGGCGATCCGCGCATGGTGGCGGAGTTGCGGGGGATGCTGCGCAAAAGGCTGGAGGAAGCGACGGCCTGAGCGACCACGCTTGCGCTCACATTTGCGCGAAGCCGGACAAAAAAGGTTGCGTCACCTGTTTTTCGCCAGCATTTCGCCTATCCTCGAAAAAAGCGAAACAATTGGGGCTGGCGAATGGCGCGTGCGTGGTCGAGACTTGGTTTGGTGTTTTCTCTGTTGGGCGCTGCCGCCCTGCCCTTGCAGGCCGTCGCCCAGGAGCCGGTCTTCCGGATCGGAACCTCCACCATCGGCGAGCTGAAATACAAGCCGGGTTTCAAGCATTTCGACTACGTCAACCCGGATGCGCCGAAGGGCGGCAATCTGAGACTTTCGGCATCGGGCACCTACGACACGTTCAATCCGCTGCTTTCCAAGGGCCAGGCTGCCGTTGGCCTGACGCTGCCGTTCGAGACGCTGATGAAATCGGCGGATGACGAGTTGCTCGCTTCCTACGGGCTGCTGGCCGAAGGGCTCTCCTTTCCCGATGACGTGTCGAGCGCGACCTTCCGGCTGCGCGCCGAGGCGAAGTGGGCGGATGGCAAGCCGGTCACGCCAGAGGATGTGATCTTCAGCTTCGACAAGGTGAAGGAGCTCAACCCGCTCGCCTCCAACTACTACAAGCACGTGGTGAAGGCCGAGAAATCGGGCGAGCGCGACGTGACCTTCACCTTCGACGAGAAGAACAACAAGGAACTGCCGAACATCTTGGGCCAGCTGGTGGTCGTGCCGAAGCATTGGTGGGAGGGCACCGGGGCTGACGGCAAGCCGCGCGATATCGCCAAGACCACGCTGGAACCTGTCATGGGCTCCGGCCCCTACAAGATCGCAGCCTTCACGGCCGGCGCCACGATCCGCTACGAGCTGCGCGACGACTATTGGGGCAAGGACCTCAACGTTAATGTCGGGCAGAACAATTTCGGCTCGATCAACTACACCTATTACGGCGACCGGGACGTCGAGTTCGAGGCGTTCCGGGCCGGCAACAGCGACTACTGGCAGGAGACGCTCGCGGCGCGCTGGGCGACCGGCTATGACTTCCCGGCGGTCAAGGAAGGCCGCGTGAAGAAGGAGGACGTGCCGAATGCGCTGCGTGCCACCGGCATCATGCAGGCAATGGTGCTGAACACCCGCCGCGACGCGTTCAAGGACGAGAAAGTGCGCGAGGCGCTGAACTACGCCTTCGACTTCGAGGAGCTGAACCGCACCGTCGCCTTCAACAGCTACAAGCGCATCGACAGCTATTTCTGGAACACCGAGCTCGCTTCCTCCGGGCTGCCTGAGGGGCGCGAATTGGAGATCCTGAACGGCCTCAAGGACAAGCTTTCGCCTTCGGTGTTCACCACCGCCTATTCGAACCCTGTCGGCGGCGACCCGCAGAAGAGCCGCGACAACCTGCGCACGGCGATCAAGCTGCTCAAGGAAGCCGGCTGGGAGATCAAGGGCAACCGCATGGTCAACGCCCAGACCGGCAAGCCGATGAGCTTCGAGATCCTGCTCTCCAGCCCCGTCTTCGAGCGCTGGGCCGTGCCCTACGCCAACAATCTCAAGAAAATCGGCATCGATGCGCGGGTGCGCACGGTCGACGCTTCGCAATATACCAATCGCGTGCGCAGCTTCGACTACGACGTGATCTGGAACGTGTGGGCCGAAACGATGAACCCCGGCAACGAGCAGGCCGACTACTGGGGATCGGGCTCCGTCAACCAGCAGGGCTCGCGCAATTACTCTGGCATTTCCGACCCGGCGGTCGATGCGCTGATCCGCATGGTGATCTTTGCGCCCAATCGCGACGAGCAGGTGGCGTCGATCAAGGCGCTCGACCGCGTGCTGATGGCGGGCCACTATGTCGTGCCGCTCTTCTACCGCGACACGCAGTCGATTACCTACTGGAACACGATCACCCGGCCGGCCGAATACCCGACCTACGCGACCGGTTTCCCCGACGTCTGGTGGTCGTCTTCCGCCAAGAAATGAGCGGACTTGCATTGGCCTGACGGCTGGGCTCCAAATGGGCCAGCCGAATCACTTCGGACCATGATCAGCGCCGGTATTGACCGGCAGAGGAAGGCTTGACGATTGAGCGGCGATAGACTGGACAGCCTACGACAGAACTCCCCGGAGGCCGCTCGCTGATGGGAGCCTATATCCTTCGCCGCCTGCTTTTGATGATCCCGACCATTATCGGCATCATGGCCATCTCGTTCACCGTCATCCAGTTCGCGCCGGGCGGACCTGTCGAGCAGGTGATCGCGCAGCTGACCGGCGACGCGCAGGGCGCTGACGCCCGCCTTTCGGGCGGCGGCGGCGACCTGATGGGATCAGGGATGGATGAAGGCGGCTCGAAATATCGCGGCGCGCAGGGGCTCGATCCCGAACTGATCAAGAAGCTCGAGAAGCAGTTCGGCTTCGACAAGCCGCCGCTGACGCGCTTCGGCGAGATGATGTGGAACTATATCCGCTTCGATTTCGGCGAGAGCTTCTTCCGCAACACGTCCGTTCTCGACCTGATCAAGGACAAGCTGCCGGTCTCGGCCTCGCTTGGCATCTGGATCATGATCTTCTCCTACGGCATCTCCATTCCGCTCGGCATCCGCAAGGCGGTGAAGGACGGCTCGACCTTCGACGTGTGGACCTCGGGCGTGATCATCATCGGCTATGCTGTTCCGAGCTTCCTGTTCGGTATCCTCTTGATCGTGCTTTTCGCCGGCGGCTCCTTCTACGACTGGTTCCCGCTGCGCGGTCTCGTCTCCGACAATTTCGACCAGTTGGCGTGGTGGCAGAAGCCGCTCGACTATTTCTGGCACCTGGCGCTGCCGCTGATCTCGCTGTCGCTTGCGGCATTTGCCACGACGACGCTGCTCACCAAGAACTCCTTCATCGAGGAGATCAAGAAGCAGTATGTGGTGACGGCGCGCGCCAAGGGGCTGAACGAGCGCAAGGTGCTCTACGGCCACGTGTTCCGCAACGCCATGCTGATCATCATCGCCGGCTTTCCCGGCGCCTTCATCTCGGCCTTCTTCACCGGATCGCTGCTGATCGAGAACATCTTCTCGCTCGATGGGCTGGGGCGGCTCGGCTATCTATCCGTGGTCAACCGCGACTACCCGATCGTGTTCGCGACGCTTTACATCTTCTCGCTGCTCGGCCTGTTCGTCAGCCTGATCTCCGACCTGATCTACACTTGGATCGATCCGCGCATCGACTTCGAGCGGAGGGACGTGTGATGGACACCGCCGCAAAGCCCGCCACCGCCACGCCCGTCAAGCCGCCGCGCAAGGGGCTGCTCTCGCCCACCAACATCAGGCGCTGGAAGAACTTCAAGGCCAACCGGCGCGGTTACTGGTCGCTCTGGCTGTTCCTTCTCATCTTCGGGCTCAGCCTGTTTGCCGAGTTCATCGCCAACGACCGACCGATCATCGCCTCCTACAAGGGCGAGATCCTGTTTCCCGTTCTGGTCAATTATCCCGAGGAGAAATTCGGCGGCTTCCTGGCCGAGACCGATTATCGCTCGGACGTGATCGCCGACGAGATCAAGGCCAATGGCTGGATGATCTGGCCGCCGATCCGCTATTCCTACCGCTCGGTGAACTCCAACATCCCGCACTCGGCACCGACCGCGCCCTTCTGGATGATGGGCGAGCAGGAGCGCTGCTCCGGCTATCCGCAAGGGGTTAACGACCCCAACTGCACCTGGAGCAACCTCAACTGGCTGGGCACCGACGACCAGGCTCGCGACGTGCTCGCCCGCGTGATCTATGGCTTCCGCATCTCCGTGCTGTTCGGGCTGGTGCTGACCATCTGCTCGGCCGTCGTTGGCGTCAGCGCCGGCGCCATCCAGGGCTATTTCGGCGGCTGGACCGATCTTCTCCTGCAGCGCTTCATCGAAATCTGGTCGTCGATGCCGGTGCTTTACATCTTGCTGATCATCGCCGCGATCCTGCCGCCGGGCTTCTTCGTGCTGCTCGGGATCATGCTGCTGTTCTCATGGGTCGGCTTCGTGGGCGTGGTGCGCGCGGAGTTCCTGAGAGCCCGCAATTTCGAATATGTGAGGGCTGCGCGGGCGCTCGGCGTAGGCAACCGCACGATCATGTGGCGGCACCTTCTGCCAAACGCGATGGTCGCGACGCTGACCTTCCTGCCCTTCATCCTCTCCGGCTCGATCACCACGCTGACCTCGCTCGACTTCCTCGGCTTCGGCATGCCGCCAGGCTCCCCCTCGCTCGGCGAGATGATCGCCCAGGGCAAGGCCAACCTGCAGGCGCCGTGGCTGGGGCTGACGGCATTCTTCGCGATGTCGATCATGCTGTCGCTTTTGATCTTCATCGGCGAGGCGGTGCGCGATGCGTTCGATCCGCGAAAGACGTTCGGATGAGGGCGGCCTCGTCATGGCAGGGGTTTGCGGGTAGAGTTGCTGGCGTTGCAGCTTTTGGAGCGTGGCCGTCATGAACAAGATTGTGCGTGATCATTATCCTGTCGCCAACCTTCCCGAGGATTTGAGGGAGGGATTTGCCGACGATGCAACGGTGCGTGTCGTGCTTGAGGTCGAGGATAAAGCCTCCTCTGATCACGACGTCTACCCCGGTCTGCGCGATTTCCAGACTGAGCCCAAGAAGCCACTCACCGGTGCCGAACTTATTAAGCTGATCGAGGATTATCAGGCGCTTGGCCACCCCCCCGTCAGCCAGGAAGAAGCCGTCGCTCGCATACGCGAATTGCGTGACGAGTGGGACTACTGATGCCCGCGATAAAGAAGGTCTACATCGACACCAATATCTTTATCCTGGCGTTCGAAAATGCTGGCATGGCCACGCAACTGCTGAGAAAGCTTTTCGCGATCAAAAGCAAAAGGCCGCTCTTTGCTACAAGCGAACTGACCCTCTCGGAGCTGCTGGTCAGGCCCTTTCGTGACGCCAACAGCAGACTGGTCGATGCATATGATAGAACGATCGTCTCAAGTCCCTGGCTTGAGGTCGTTCCAGTCGGAAAACCCGTTCTTCGGCATGCCGCACTATTGAGGGCGAACTACCCAAGCTTGAAGTTGCCCGATGCTATTCATGTTTCAACGGCCTTGGCAGCGGAATGCACGCATATACTGACAAGCGACACCGGCTTGAAGCATGACTACGAAACCAAGCGTGCGGACGCGGCACCAAAGCGTTCACCCCTCATCACTCTCCGCCCCGACGACGCCACCCTGACCTCCCTGATCGAGAGCCTGTCCTGATGTCCGACCCCCTGCTGTCCGTCCGCAATCTTTCCGTCGCCTTCCACCAGGGGGGCGCGACGTCAGTGGCTGTCGATGGCATTTCCTTCGACGTCAACAAGGGCGAGGTGGTGGCGCTGGTGGGAGAGTCCGGATCGGGGAAATCGGTATCGGCCAATTCGATCCTGCGGCTGCTGCCCTACCCCTCTGCCAGCCATCCCTCCGGCGAAATCCTGTTCAAGGGAAAGGATCTCCTGAAAGCATCCGACAAGGTGCTGCGCGAGGTGCGCGGCAACGACATCACGATGATCTTCCAGGAGCCGATGACCTCGCTCAACCCGCTGCACAATATCGAGAAGCAGATCGCCGAGATTCTGGAGTTGCACCAGGGGATCAAGGGACAGGCGGCGCGCACGCGGGTTCTCGAACTGTTGAACCAAGTGGGCATCCGCGAGCCGGAGAAGCGGCTGAAGGCATATCCGCACGAGCTCTCGGGCGGGCAGCGGCAGCGCGTAATGATCGCTATGGCGCTCGCCAACCGCCCGGAACTCCTGATCGCCGACGAGCCGACGACGGCGCTCGACGTTACCGTGCAGGCGCAGATCCTCGAACTCTTGCGGCAGCTGAAGGGCCAGCATGGCATGTCGATGCTGTTCATCACCCATGACCTCGGCATCGTGCGCAAGTTCGCCGACCGGGTCTGCGTGATGACCAAGGGCAAGATCGTCGAGACCGGAACGGTCGAGGAAGTCTTCACCAATCCGCAGCATCAATATACCCGCCATCTGCTAGCCTCCGAGCCGCGCGGCGAGCCGCCGCTTGCCGACAGCTCCAAGCCGATCGTGATGCAGGGATCGGACATCAAGGTCTGGTTCCCGATCAAGGCTGGCTTGATGCGCAAGGTGGTGGATCATGTGAAGGCGGTCGACGGGATCGATCTTTCGCTGCGCGCCGGGCAGACGCTGGGTGTGGTCGGCGAATCCGGATCGGGAAAGACGACGCTTGGGCTGGCGCTCACCCGCCTAATCTCCTCGCAGGGGCGGATCAGCTTTGTCGGCAAGGATATAGCCAGCTATTCATTCACCGAGATGAGGCCGCTGCGCAACCAGTTGCAGGTGGTGTTCCAGGACCCTTACGGCTCGCTCAGCCCGCGCATGTCGGTGGGCGATATCATCGCCGAGGGGCTGAAGGTGCACGAACGCGGGCTCTCGTACGAGGAGCGCGACCGGCGCGTCTGCTGGGCGCTGGAGGAAGTGGGGCTCGATCCGACCACCCGCTGGCGCTATCCGCATGAATTCTCCGGCGGCCAGCGGCAGCGTATCGCCATTGCCCGCGCCATGGTGCTGAAGCCGCGTTTCGTGATGCTCGACGAGCCGACATCGGC
>Ga0307405_10000718_pt1 | contig 12878 bp, 11 predicted proteins | sample 322Cmetagenome_2_FD_203311 | JGI IMG/M metagenome (GOLD analysis project Ga0307405, IMG submission 203311) | Maize rhizosphere microbial communities from greenhouse at UC Davis, California, United States - 322HYB-C-1 | ecosystem: Host-associated > Plants > Roots > Rhizosphere > Soil | place...
TTGCCAATACCTCGGGTGGCAGCCTGCTGATCGGCGTGGCTGACCATGGCGCTATTATGGGTGTGCAATCGGAACTGCGGGAGCTGCAAAAGCTCGAAAAAGCGCTGGTGAAGCTGATTGAACCTGAGTTAGTGGTTCAGATCAAGACAGAGAACCTGGACGGCAGGAAAGTTTTGCGGGTGACCGTCAACGAAAGTGAAGACAAGCCGCATCATGCATTGAATGAGAAGGGCGAGCGCATTATTTACATTAGGGTAAAAGATAAAAGCATGCCTATTCCGAGGCTGTTACTTTACAACGGATCAGATCCCGAGGCGGAAAAATTGTTGGCGACACGCCATGTCAAGACATTGATAACTTATCTCAAAGAAACGGACTCGGTAACGGCGAAGGTGTTTTCAAAAATTATCAATATCTCCGAAAAAAGAGCCGAGCGAATGTTGCAGGACCTGGCAGTCCGGCAAATTTTACTCAAACTCTCCAAAGGGAAGCCTGAAAGTTTCAGTCTCAAATGGACGGAATAAAAAAATGCGGTTGACATCGGGATTTCCCGTCGTCAACCGCATTGGAACTATATCGGATGATTAGTTTATACCTACCAATTCCAGTTCAAAAATAAGGTCCTGACCTGCCAACGGGTGGTTGGCATCCAATACCACATAAGCGTCAGTTACTTCCCTTACGACAACCGGGATAACCTGACCGCCGTCCTGATGCATATTCAAGGTACCGCCGATTTCCAATGGAATATCGGCAGGGATTTGCGCGCGGTCGAAACGGACGACCATCTCGTCATTCACCGGGCCATATGCTTCTTCATTAGGGATATGGATGGTCTTTTTTGCACCGATCTCCATGCCGGTCACGCCATCATCGAATCCTTTGATTACCTGTCCGCTGCCAAGGGTGAAGCTTAGCGGCTCACGTCCCTCGGAGGAATCAAAAAGTTGCCCGTCCGGCAGCGTACCTTTGTAATGTACCTGCACTTTGTCACCAGCCTTTGCCTGACTCATGGTTTTCTATTTTATGGTTAAAAAAAATGCATTCGCGAAACGTTTTCGGCGAAACGTTTTCCGTGAAACCTCCACGAATGCATGGGAATGAAAATTAGTATGCCCGGGCGAAAATCACACGTCCTTTCGACGGCTTGCCCGAGTAAATGCAAACGCCCTCTTCGGCCTCCTGGTTCAAAGGAATGCAGCGGATTGTCGCTTTGGTTTCCTCCTTGATCTTCTCTTCGGTCTCGGAAGTCCCGTCCCAGTGAGCAAGGATAAAGCCGCCTTTGGTGTCGAGGATTTGATTGAATTCTTCGAATGAATCTGTTTTAACGGTATTCTCTTCGCGGAATGTCAGCGCCTTTTTGTAAATGGATTCCTGAATGTCTTCCAGCAGGTTCTGAATGTAAGCTGCAATGCCTTCAACCGAAACCGTTTCTTTGGTTTTAGTATCGCGGCGGGCTACTTCCACCGTGCCGTTTTCCAGGTCGCGGCCACCCATTGCCAGCCTCACGGGAACACCTTTCAATTCATATTCAGCGAATTTGAAGCCAGGCTTCGCATGATCGCTGCTGTCGTATTTTACGCTGATACCCAGTTTTTTCAGGTCTTTCGTGATTTCGGCTACTTTCCCGGAGATCTGAGCAAGTTGCTCTTCGTTCCGGTAAATAGGCACGATAACCACTTGTATAGGCGCCAGTTTTGGAGGCAGCACCAGGCCTGCGTCATCCGAATGCGCCATGATGAGTGCGCCCATCAAACGTGTACTTACGCCCCATGAAGTTCCCCAGACGTAATCCAGCTGTCCTTCTTTGTCCTGGAATTTCACGTCGAACGCCTTCGCGAAGTTCTGACCCAGGAAGTGGGACGTACCGGCTTGAAGCGCCTTGCCGTCCTGCATCATTGCTTCGATACAATAGGTGTCTTCTGCACCGGCGAAACGTTCGTTAGGTGTTTTTACCCCTTTGATAACGGGCACCGCCATCCACTCTTCGGCGAACTGCGCATATATTTCCAGCATTTGCTTCGTTTCGGCAACCGCCTCCTGCGCAGTTGAATGCGCAGTGTGGCCTTCCTGCCACAGGAACTCGGCTGTACGCAGGAACAGGCGCGTACGCATTTCCCAGCGTACTACGTTCGCCCACTGGTTGATCAGCAACGGCAAGTCACGGTACGACTGGATCCAGTTCTTATAGGTACTCCAGATCACCGTTTCCGACGTGGGACGTACGATCAGTTCTTCTTCCAGTTTCGCATCCGGGTCAACGATCACGCCTTTGCCGTTTGGGTCGTTTTTGAGGCGGTAATGCGTCACTACTGCACATTCTTTGGCAAATCCTTCCACGTGTGACGCCTCCTTGCTCAGGTACGATTTCGGGATGAAAAGCGGGAAATAGGCATTGGTATGGCCTGTTTCCTTAAACATGTCATCCAGCGCGCGCTGCATTTTTTCCCAGATGGAGTATCCGTATGGTTTGATCACCATACAGCCTCTTACAGGAGAGTTTTCGGCCAGGTCGGCGCGTTTCACTAATTCATTGTACCATTCGGAGTAGTTTTCACTTCGTGTTGGCAAGGCTTTACTCATTACTTTGTATTATTTTGGAATTGAAATGGAGTATTACGTTAATCCGGGCCTGTTTTTCAAGGGAGTTGCAAAGATAGTTTTTTATGTTAACTTTGGAATTAATGTATAGTTACGGACGTTTACTTCATACGGGAACGCATTTTTTAACTATATTAGCAACAAACTTTTAATCCTTCAAAAGCCATGAGTATGATCAATAAAGCAAAATATTTGTCTTTGCTGGTGCTGTTGGGAGCTTGGGGATGTACTTCGAATCAGTATGCATCACGCTCGGGCGGCGGATACGATGATCTCTACGGAGGAAGCTCCGGCGGAGGCCTCGTGCTGGCGGACCAGGGAGGTGATCAGGAAGTCTCCCGCTCGGATAATCCGGACTATGCCTATACAGGCAACAATTCCGAAAACGGCACAGCCGACTACTACGACGAAAATTATCTTTCGTCCAGAAGCGTAAAACGTCAGGTGTCGACAGATGTGGGCTATAATGCCGGCTTTGTCGATGGTTATAACTCAGCCAGCTTAAATAATCCTTACTACGGCGGTTTGGGCTCTTATTGGCCGGGAAGCTACGCGGGTTTGTCGCTTAACTTCGGTTACGGCGGATTCAGAATGCGTCCTTCCTTCGGCTTTGGCTACGGATCGATGTTCGGATACTCCCCATGGGGCTACGGCAGCATGTTGGGTTACGGCGGGATGATGGGCTATGGTTATGATCCATTCGGTTACAGTCCCTGGGGTTACAATAGCATGTACGGATGGGGTGGCGGCTATTACGATGGCTTCTACGGTGGTTACGGATATTCACCATGGGCTTACAGCCGTCCGGTGATCGTGATCAACAATCCTGACAGAGGTATTTCAAGAACTTACGGGCCACGTGTGGTGGATGCAAGCAGGAACCGCAGCAGCGAGCGTTACAATTCCAACTTCGTAAACTCGTCGCGCTCACGTTCTGAAACGACAAGAGGAAGCCGCGATGGTAACCGCGTGATTTCAGGCGATACTTATTCTTCACCAAGATCGGGACGCTCGGGCCGCGGCAATGCCGTAGCTAACGGCGGCGGAAGAACCAGCGGAGAATCTTATGGTTCCCGTGGTGCAGTGGATGGCGGTAACGTTTATTACTCTCGTCCCCGTTCAGCCAATTCGAGCAACTATTCTTCCGAAGGTGGAAATGCCAACAGTGGAAGCTACTATTCGTCTCCACGGTCATCGAGAGGTACATCTTCCAACAGTGCGCCGTCGTACAGTACGCCTTCAAGAAGCCAGTCGGATTACAGCACGCCTAGCAGAACCTATTCAGCCCCAAGAAGCGAATCTTACAGCGCTCCGACCCGTACTTACAGTCAGCCGTCGTACAGCGCCCCTTCAAGAAGTTACAGTGCGCCATCCAGCAGTGGAGGCGGCGGTGGCGGTAGTTCAAGCCGTTCTTCAAGAGGTCCAAGATAATCCGCGATTGTCCTGAAACAGAGATAGTCATGCCAAACCCTGCAAAATGTCATAATTTTGCAGGGTTTTCGTTTAAACTGTATTGAAATAAGTATTAACTGCCATGTCGAAAACATACTCAGCAACAGCGTTCCTCTTTTCGCTGCTTACTTCATCAGCAGCATTCGCACAATACGCCACCGATGCGCTTCGCTACTCGGAAATCAACCAGACAGGGTCCGCGCGCTTCCAGGGGCTGGGCGGAAACCATGCAGCCATTGGCGGCGACGCCAGCTCTATTTACGGTAACCCGGCCGGGTTGGGATTTTATAGCCGCTCGGAACTTACGCTCAGTCCGGCTGTAACAATTGCCGGCACGAAAGCCAACTACCTTGGAAACGACACAAAGGAAAGTAGCAGCCTGTTCAACATTCCACAGGCTTCCGTCGTGTTCACAAGCCAGCCTGGCTTTCAGCGGAAGTGGAAGCGGTCGTCATTCGGCGTTTCGTTTTCCCGCCAGCAATCATTTCAGAATGGCTACACCTACGGCGGCCGGAACAACAACAGTGCCTACGTCGATAATGTGTTGGAGAATGTCAATAATGCCAATCCTCCCTATACAATCGACGAACTCGAAAAAGGTTTGACAAACGACGCAGCGGGCAACCCGATAGCTAGTTCGATACCGGTAGCCTATTACCAAATGTACCTGATCAATCCTACAACTGCCGCCGGGCCTCCTTTCACTGCATTGGATGGCACAAGCGTTGTGGATCAAACAGGTGACTTTACTTCCAAAGGAGCTACATCCCAATGGACATTTGCCTACGCGGGAAACTTGAACGATAAATTTTACCTGGGAGGTAATGTCGGGTTCAGCAGAATTAAGTACGAATACTCGTCCCGATTCAGCGATGATTACATAAACAGCCCTTCGCTGACTTATGTTGATCAGTTTGAGGATTTTACAGTGCGTGGTAGCGGGTTCAATGCCTCGTTGGGTGCTATTTATAAGTTGAATCCGATGTTTCAAATCGGAGGAACGCTGATAAGCCCTACTTTCAGCGCTATTAAAGAAACATATAGCCAAAGTGTAGCTGCGGGCTTTGTGGGTGGAAAAGTGAAAGATGCGGAAGGAAATCTAATAACACCTCCATATACCTCGCTTCCGATTACGCCGAATGATTTCGAGTATACTTTGATCGGTCCGATGCGAGGCAATTTAGGAGGTACCGTGTTTTTTCAAAACAAAGGGTTTTTGACTGCGACAATTGAATACGCCGGTTATAGCGGCATGCGGGCGAGGACAAGCTTCCTGGATAGCCAGGGTAACCAGGATTTTAAGAACAATACGAAGACTGAAATCAAGGACACATTCCGCAATACCGTCAATTTCAGGTTGGGTGGGGAGATCAGAGCAAATATCTTCCGCGCGCGGATCGGCGGAGCGTACATTTCAGATCCTTATCTTGACCGCACGGACGGCATCGATCGCAGCAAGTTATTGTTTTCCGCAGGTGTAGGCGTGCGTAACGACCGCTTTTTCGTGGATCTGGCAGGGACATTCACGACTTACAAATCTGCCTACACGCCCTATTATCTCAACAATCCTAACAACTATGCGTCGGTCGAGATCACAAACCGGCCGGTTAACGTAATGCTGACGGGCGGCGTATTTTTCTAAACATATTTGAAAGATCATAACCAAAAAACCTGCGGCGAGCAGGTTTTTTGGTTTATAGCAAAGGTGTAAGTACTTCCAGCAAATGGCCGACGTCTATTTCGCCTTTTAATGTAAAATTTGCCTGTGAATAGTAGGGGAGCCGGTCGGTAATGCGGTTTTGCAGCGTTTCGACGAGAGAGGTTGCACCCGAAAGAATAGGGCGGTCGTCCTTTCCGTGGTTCTCGATCCTTTTTGCGAGGTCTTCGGCGGGCACGTCAAGGAAAATGCTGACACCCATTTCTTTGATCACGTCCATATTATCGAAGAAACACGGCGTACCACCGCCTGAGGCGAGTACGATGCCTTTCTGCGCGGAAGTCTCCTTCAAAATACGGCTCTCCACTTCGCGGAAATAGGCTTCTCCATGCTGGCCGAAAATGGCGGAAATCTCCATTCCCTGGTCTTTCTCGATCAGCTTGTCGAGGTCTACAAACTGGTAATTCAATGCACGCGCGAGCTTTTTGCCCAACGTCGTTTTGCCGGAAGACATCATCCCGACGAGTATTATATTCTTCATCTGAATTTGGTGTCGGTCACATTATTTGACAAGGCCAACCACCTCCTCGGCAGTCGGTGTGTCATTGTAATGCCATTTGCCTTTCACAATGCCGTCTTTCAAAAGCCACAGGCCGGGGTTTGAGCGCGAAATGGTTTTCAGAACCGTGGCATCTACATAATAATAGGGAGCAGTAAGCTGGTGCTGCGAGAGGAAATTCTCAATGTCGGCGCTGTTTCCGGAAGTAAGGATGACCGGTTCGACCCCCTTGCCTTTTACTGCATTGATCAGTTTATTGATATCCGGCAATGCAGCGGTATTGATATCGGAAAGGCTTTTAATGATCAGGAAGAGCTTTTTACCCTGGAAAGTGCCTTCTGTGAAATCACCCGCATCGTTCCACACTTTATAATCCGTGATTTTAGGCTTCGCGTCTTCATTCAGCACGACCATTTCTTTGAATTTTAGCGTGGTATCACTCGGATATTGCTCGTATTCAAGCGTTTTGCCATCTTTCTCAAAGATATACAAATACCGCAGCGGCTCGGAAGGCTTCATTTGCGCGGGAATGCTCGCGCCTACGCGGTAAGGCAGCAAATCTACAATGGGCAGGTGCCTCAATGCATATACGGCAACACCCAGCGAAACGAGCGTCGAAATGACGACGATAATGCCGGTAGGGTAGGATTTGAATTTCTTTCGGTAGTATACAATTACCAAAATCAGTATCAACAAGAATATATCCTTACCAAACGAGGTCCAGGGTGTAAGCTTGATCGCCGCGCCGAAGCAACCGCAATCGGTGACTTTGTTGAAATAAGCCGAATAAAATGTCAGGAACGTGAAAAAGACGATGATCGCCAGCAATAGCCAGGAGATTGTCCTTGGCTTATAGGCGACGAGCAATGCAATGCCCAGAACGACCTCCGCCGTGCAAAGGAACACCGAGAAATACAGCGCCAGCGGCACCAATGCCATGAAAAAATCATGGAATGCGGGAAGATCCGTCGCAAAAACCTCGAAGTATTCTTCCAGCTTGTATTGCGTCCCGATAGGGTCGTTCAGCTTGATGATTCCGGAGAAAATGAAGAGTAATCCTACTACAACTCGTGAGATCTGGGCAAAGATTTTCATTGCAAACTGGACGGCGGTTTGGTGTGTCTTTGTTAGTTGGTCTGTAAGGCATTCGATTTGATCAGGCAGAATACAGAATAATTGATAATATCCTGGTACCCGGCTTTTACACCCTCCGAAACGAGTGTAAGTCCTTGATTGTCTTCGATTTGTTTGATCCTTAGCAGTTTCATGAGAATGATGTCGGTCATGGAGCTCACACGCATGTCGCGCCATGCTTCACCATAGTCATGGTTTTTATTAAACAACAATTCTTTCACTTCGTTCACCTGAGAATTGTAAAGAATTGTTAACGCTGAATCATTGATGTCCTGGTTTTGCTCTGCCGCCTCGATCTGGATCAGGGCCATCACGCAATAGTTGATGATCCCGATGAATTCGGAAGACACATCCTCATTCACTTTCTGCACGCCTTTGTCCTGAATGGTACGGATACGCTGGGCTTTGATAAAGATCTGATCGGTAATCGACGGGAGCCGGAGGATACGCCAGGATGTTCCGTAGTCCTTGTTTTTTTTTGTAAAAAGATCTTGGCAATACTGAATGATTTCCTGATATTCCGATTCTGTGGATTTCACTGTTTCAAATGAGTTTTAGACTTGCAGACGGTAGGAAGAGAATGCTTTGATATTCATTCCTTTGCCTGTTTTTGAAAAGAATTTATGTTGCAAGTTAGTAAAAAAACGCTCAATATCCGGGGCACGCTACTCGATCTGTCGGCGCCCGTGGTCATGGGCATTATCAATATTACCCCCGACTCGTTTTATTCCGGAAGCCGGGTTGTTGCGGTGGACGAAATCGTCGAAAGGGCCGGCAAGATGCTTGCGGAAGGTGCCGGTATGATCGATGTTGGTGGGTACTCCACGCGCCCGGGCGCACGTGAGGTGAGTGCGGAGGAGGAGGGCGACCGCATCGAGTCGGCGGTGGAGCCATTGACTAAGTATTTTCCCGACCTCATCATTTCTGTTGATACCTTTCGGGCCGAAGTGGCTGAAAGGGGAATTCGCAAAGGTGCACATATTATTAATGATGTAGCCGGCGGGACGCTCGACGACATTATGTTCGAAACCGTCGCCCGCCTGCGCGTACCGTACATATTAATGCATATGCGCGGGACGCCGCAAACGATGAACGATCTGACGCATTACGAGCGCCTGTTGCCGGACATTCTCCGGGATTTAAGGCAAAAAGTTGCAGTCCTGCAAAGCAAGGGAGTGGCAGATCTGATTATCGATCCGGGTTTCGGGTTTGCGAAAACCATCGCGCAGAATTTCGAGCTTATGCGGGAGTTGGAACAGTTCAAATTGCTCGGTTACCCGATTCTGGTGGGCATATCACGCAAGACGACAATCTATAAAACGCTGCATATTTCGCCCGATGAAGCGTTGAATGGTACAACGGTGCTCAATACGCTGGCATTGGAGCGCGGGGCGTCAATCTTGCGTGTGCACGACGTGAAACCTGCGGTGGAAGCGGTAAAACTGTGGATGGCCGCGGGTAACTATCCAAATTAATATAGTAATTTAGTCGCTCTAAAATATCACCTTTCGTATGCGTGTGGGTTTTCTGAACATCAATTGGGCTGATATCCTGGATGTTTTTTTAGTGTCCATTCTTCTTTATCAGGTATACACCCTTGTTCGGGGAAGTATTGCAAGCAGGGTTTTTCTCGGTTATCTGTTCGTCTATGTCTTCTATTTGGTGGTCAAAGGGCTTGGCCTGGGACTGCTGACAGCCATCCTGCAATACTTTATGGGCGTCGGTGCAGTCGCATTGATCGTGATCTTCCAGCAGGAGATTCGCCGCTTTCTGCTCATCATCGGTAAATCGACGATTTATACGAACAATGGTTTTCTCAAAAAGATCATCGGCAATTCGATGCTGGACTTCAAGGTAAAAAACCTGAGAGAAGTGATCGATGCAAGCAAAAGTATTGCGGCGAACTTTACCGGCGCACTGATCGTGCTGAATAAGCGCGACGACCTTGGTAAATATGTGGAAACCGGTGAAATGCTCGATGCGAGGGTTTCCAAGCCGTTGCTCGTGTCGCTCTTTAACCAATACAGCGAACTGCACGACGGCGCGGTGATCATCGTGGATGGCGTTCTGAAAGCGGCGCGTTGCGTATTACCGGTTGCTGATGGTGTGGATGTGCCGTCGTCGCTGGGCTTCCGCCATCGTGCTGCAATGGGCATGAGCGAGGCTACCGATGCGATCGTGATCGTCATTTCTGAGCAAACCGGTAAAATATCACTGGCAGTGGAAGGTGAGCTGCATAGCAACATCCCTTACAACGAGCTCGAATCGCGGATCGAGGAGTACCTGGCGTCGGATGTTCAGCGAATGCCGAAGTAGGTTTATTTTAATTGAAATATATTTTGGAAGGAAATTTGGCGTTTTGGGAAGCAATTTCTATTTTTGCAGACCGAAATGAGAAATAGAAAAATATTCATTACAAATGGCAAATCATAAATCAGCTTTAAAAAGAATCCGCGCTAACGAAACTAAGCGTTTGCGTAATCGTTACCAGCACAAGACTACCCGTTCATACATCAAGAAATTGCGTGAGACGACTGATAAGGCAGTAGCTGTTGAAGTTTACAAAACCGTATCTTCAATGTTGGATCGTTTGGCAAAGAAAAATATTATCCACAAGAAGAAAGCTTCTAACCAGAAGTCCAAATTGGCGAAATTCGTCAACGGACTTGCTGTTGCAGCGTAATTTTTACTTCCTGTGACCCGAAACCCCGGCAAATGCTTGCCGGGGTTTTTCTTTTTTATTGTATATTGCGAGTTCTGAAAAGAACCTTGGACGGGTATAAATGCCCCTGCAAGGTTCTTTTTGATGTAAGCTCAAATTGTTCAAACCACCTAAAACTTAAATTCTTTCTATGAAAAAAGTTGCATTATTTGCTGGTTTGGCTGCGTTGGGAAGCATCCCCGCGATAGCCCAATCACCCATCACTTTCAATGCCCGTGGTCTGGTTGTAGTGTCTGATGCCGATTTGGCAGCTTCCGCATTGGTTGATGGAAAGCTATTAAGAGACAACACTTCAAAAGACCAACTTACCACCATTAAATTTCCGGTAGAGAGAGGAAGTAAAGGCCTGGGAAGCGCATTGGTTGCGAATTCCGCGCTGGGGTATTCCAAAACACTGGCCGTATCACCGACCGGAACCCTTGCATTCGTGCTCGAAAACCGGATCAGACCGGAGGACGGAGTAGGCGAATACAAAGATCTTTCGAAAGAATTTCCGGCAGGGGAGAAGCTGTATGTAGTCGACATAAGCAACCTTGCAGCACCGAAGGCTAAGTTTGGCTTTCCGGTTGGTAGGAAACCGACTTCAATCGACGTCAATAAAAACGAGCTGATCCTCGCTACTAACGATACCGGAAAGGAGCTCGTGTTCATCGAGGCGGGGCCGGACGGCAAGCCCGCGCGCTTCCTGAACCTGCCTGCGGCACTGGATACTACCAACCGCATTGTGGACATTTCGTGGCACCCATCCGGTGATTTCATTGCATTCACCCTCGATAATTCCAATGAGGTAGGTCTGTACAAAGTGATCCGCGAAGCCGGAAAGCTGAAAAACGTTGAAATGGTAGGAAAGCCCGTTAAAGTGGGCGTCGATCCTTCATTCGGAAGATTTACGGCCGATGGCAAGCATTACCTGGTCCTCGATGCCAAAGGCCCGCAGGGTAAAGGTGCAGGAGAAGGCGAAGTTTTTGTTGTCGACTTTTCAATGGACGGCGCTGTCGAGCACAAAGTGGCTGGCCAGGCACCGGTTGGTTTGAATACCGGTTCGTTCGCGTTGAGCCCGGACGGTACTTTGCTCGTGACTGCCAACGCGGGCAAGAGCGGTTCGCCATGGGCGGAAGCAGGCGCAGGAACAGGTGCTTCGCTATCATTATATAAAGTAGCAGCCACCGGCGCACTGACCAAAGTGGCCGATTACCCGTTCGACGGCATTTACCCTCAGAGCGTAGCTTTTGACAAAGACGGCTCTAACCTCGCGGTTTCCGTGTTTGAATACCTCGAATACGGCAGCGGCAATGGCGGTGTTGAATTCTGGTCGGTTACCAAGGGTGATACCCCGGCATTGAAAAAGCAGGGAGCAAAAGTGAGCGTAGCCAAAGGCGCACACACCTTGCGCGTGATCCCCTGATCGAAGGAAAATCCTTGATTTTACTATGCAGGCCGGTTGTTACCGGCCTGTTTTGTTTGCATTTAGTTTTCCCAAGGATGCTAAATCAGACCGATTTTTGTAATTTTGCGGTCTCATTCATAAATAATCAATTTTCAGATGATTACGGTTCAGAACGTATCGCTGCGATACGGTAAAAGGGTATTGTTCGACGAAGTAAATATAAAGTTTGTTCCTGGTAACTGCTATGGCGTAATTGGCGCTAACGGAGCCGGGAAATCCACATTTTTGAAAATTCTTTCAGGCGAAATAGAGCCACAGACCGGTAATGTAAGCATGAACCCGGGCGAGCGTATGACGTTCCTGAAACAGGACCAGTTCGAGTTTGATACCTACACCGTGATGGACACGGTAATCCTCGGCCACGAGCGTCTTTATAAAGTAATGAAGGAGCGCGAAGCCATTTACGCGAAAGAGGATTTCACAGACGAGGATGGAGAAAAAGCGGCAGACCTGGAAGCAGAATTCGCCGACCTGAATGGCTGGGAGGCTGAAACAGAAGCTGCACAACTTTTAAGCGGCCTGAGTTTGGGTGAGGATCTGCACCATTCGCTGATGGGCGACCTGAATGCGAACGATAAAGTACGCGTACTGCTCGCACAGGCACTTTTCGGTAATCCCGATGTGCTTTTGCTCGATGAGCCTACCAACAACCTTGACGTTGAAACGGTATTGTGGCTCGAAAACTTCCTCGCAGATTTCAAAAACACGGTGATCGTCGTTTCCCACGACCGCCACTTCCTCGATGAGGTTTGTACGCACGTCGTCGATATTGATTTCAGCAAAGTTCAGCTTTTCTCGGGTAACTATTCATTCTGGTACCAATCGAGCCAGCTGGCATTGAAACAGCGTCAGGATGCCAATAAGAAGGCCGAGGACAAGCGTAAAGAGTTGGAAGAATTTATCCGCCGGTTCAGCGCGAATGCGTCGAAATCGAAACAGGCTACTTCGCGTTCCAAGCTTTTGGAGAAACTGACAGTAGACGATATTAAGCCGTCATCCCGTAAATATCCTTACATCGCATTCAAATCGGAGCGCGAGGTGGGTGACCAGATTTTGCGTGTGGAGGGCCTTTCTAAAACTGCCGAGGACGGAACCAAGCTGTTCGATAATATCAACTTCACGGTCAATAAGGGGGATAAAATTGCATTTGTGAGCCGTAATGTATTGGCGATTAGTGCATTGTTCGACATTGTGAGTGAGGTGGATAAGGCTGATAAAGGCGAATTTAACTGGGGTGTGACCATCACGAAATCCTACTTCCCGAAAGATCCCGGACAATTCTTCGATGTGGATTTGAACCTTGTGG
>Ga0307405_10000720_pt1 | contig 12874 bp, 19 predicted proteins | sample 322Cmetagenome_2_FD_203311 | JGI IMG/M metagenome (GOLD analysis project Ga0307405, IMG submission 203311) | Maize rhizosphere microbial communities from greenhouse at UC Davis, California, United States - 322HYB-C-1 | ecosystem: Host-associated > Plants > Roots > Rhizosphere > Soil | place...
GTGGAAGAGGCAACACCCGAGCGACCGGTCTACACCGTGCTTCCTGACCCAGAGACACGAAACCTGTTCATGATCACCGTTGATGAGGGGTGGCGATCCAGCATCCTCGCGACCGCTCTCTACAAGTGGGCGGCTGACTGGCTCGTCGAGGAATTGCAAGGTAAGCCGTTCGCACCGGGACATCGCCCATGACACGCATCTTCGCGTGGGCGACCGACTCGGCCGGCTGCTACTTCTACCGCCTGCAGCTGCCGCTGCTGCACCTGCCCAAGGAGCGGTTCGACGTCACCATCGGCGCACCCGGGCCGGACATTCACGGCTACGACATCGTGATCGGTCAGCGGATCGCCGGCGAGAGCCCGCTGTGGGAGAACCTCTGCCGCGATCCCAACGTTACGACGGTCTACGACATCGACGATGACCTGCTGAACATCGATCCCGCCAACGCCGTCCCGCACAGCATCTACGCGCCGATCCGTGAGCAGACCGCCCGCAACATCCAGCTCGCCGACATCGTCACCGCGTCCACACCCAAGCTGGCCGAATACCTGCGCGAGTTCAATCCCAACGTTCACGTGCTGCGCAACTGCGTTCCCGATCGGCTGCCCGAGGTCCCACGGCGTGCGCGCCACGGGTTGACGATCGGTTGGGGCGGCTCCATGTTCCACGGCCAGGACTGGGGCGGAGTCAACGAGGTGCTGCGTGAGGTCCAGCGACTCGTCCCGGGTGTGGCACTACGGTGCGTCGGCGCGAACTACATGACAGGGCTGACGAACGTCAGCGTCTCCGGGTTCACCGACGTGAACACGTACCACCAGGAGCTGGACTTTCATATCGGTATCGCGCCGTTGTCCGATACGCCGTTCAACCAGCGGAAGTCGTGGGTCAAGGTCCTCGAGTACGCCGCTCGCGGGATACCGTGCGTCGCGGCGAACGTGGGTCAGTATGATGAGTGGGTCTCACACGGTCGCAACGGGTATCTCTACGACACCCAGCACCAGATGCTCACCGCGATCCTGGCGCTCGTGGACGACGACACACGTACCCGGTACGGCGAGAGCGCGCTAGCCAAGGCGCGACGGTGGACGATAGGTAACCGCATCGGCGACTGGATCGCCGTGTATGACCAGTGACACGTGAGGAGTGACGTGAGACGAGAGACGTGCGGTGGCTGCGGGGCGGGACGTGACAGTCTGGTCAGCTTCCTGAACCTGGGCAGCTCACCTCTCGCGAACAAGCTGCCCTCGCCGGATGAGGTGGCCGATGAGGTGTTCTATGACCTGGAGCTGGCCGTGTGCACCACGTGCTGGCTCGTCCAGCTGCTGGAGGTGGTTCCGGCCGAGCTGGTGTTTGGTCGGGACTACGCGTTCTACTCGAGCACGTCGCCGTCACTGAACGCCTACCACGAGCGGTACGCCCACGAGCTGATGGCCGACCTGCCGCGGGACGCGCTAGTCGTCGAGGTGGCGTGCAATGACGGTAATCTGCTTCGTCACTTCGCCCGGAACGGCTACCGTCACCTGGGTATCGACCCGGCGCTGGGACCGGTCACGGCGGCACGGCGCGGAGGCATGGACGTCTGGCACGCGTCGCTCAACCGTGACACGGCGCGCGCCGTCCTGCAGGAGCGCGGCGCCGCCGATCTCGTCATCGCCAACCACGTGACCGCTCACGTCACGGACCTGCACGAGTTCCTGTGCTCGATCCGGAAGATGCTCACCGCCGACGGCATCGCCGTCCTGGAGGTCCAGTACCTCCCCGACCTGCTGGTCGGCAACCAGTTCGATCACGTGTACCACGAGCACCGCTACTTCTTCTCGCTGTCCTCGCTGCACCGCGTGGTCACCCTCGCGGGACTGGACGTCCTGGACGTGCGACTCATCGAGCCGCAAGGCGGCAGCATGCGCGTCACGCTCACCCGGGCGAACACCCAGAACGTCCTAAACCGACAGCAACCGAGCGTCGCCCGGCGCCTATTTCGTGAGCAGCCGTTCCGCGAGCTGGGCGTCTACGAGGCCGCGCAGGCTCACGCCGAGCGTGTCAAGGAGCGACTGCTGGACACGCTCACCGAGCTGCGCGACCGGGGTGCGCTCATCGCCGGCTACGGCATGCCCGCCAAGGCCGCGACCCTGCTGAACTTCTGCGGCGTTAAGAGCGACCTGGTGGACCACATCGTCGACACCACGCCCGCGAAGATCGGCCGGCTGGCGCCGGGAGTCAGCATTCCGGTAGTCGGGCCACGTGACCGTCCGGCACCGGACGTGTTCCTGCTGCTGGTGTGGAACTACCTGGCTGGAGTGCTGAGTCGTGAGGCCGAGTTCCGACAGAGCGGCGGCAAGTTGATCGTTCCCATTCCCGTTCCCATCGTAGTCTAGGAGACGTCGTGCGTGCGCTGATCACCGGTGTGACCGGGCAGGATGGACTGGCCATCGCCGAGCTGCTGACCGCTCGCGGTGATGAGGTGTACGGCCTCGTCCGCTGGGTATCGCAGCACCGGACACCGTGGCTGGAGAGTGTCATCCCGGGCGTCAACGTCACTCACGGTGACCTCACGGACGAGACGTCGCTGGTTCGTGCCCTGGAGATTGCCCAGCCAAACGTCGTCTTTCACCTCGGGGCGCTGGCGTCATCCGGTCAGTCGTGGGCGCAACCGATCGCCATGCTCGACAACAACGCCGGCGGCACACTGAAGCTGCTGGAGGCGATCCGCAAGGTCAACCCGCACGGCATTCGGATGGTGAACGCCTCGACGTCCGAGCAGTACGGCTACGGCGCGGACGGTCCCTTGGGCGTCGACGCGACGTTCCGACCGATGAATGTGTACGGCGCGGCCAAGGTCTTCGCGCACAACGCTGTGATCAATTATCGTGACTCGTTCGACATGCACGTCTCCAACGCGCTCATGCACAACCACGTCAGCACGCGACGTAACGACTACTTCGTGGATCGTAAGATCACCAAGGCGGCCGCGCGCATCAAGATGGGACTGCAGTCCGAGCTCCGCCTCGGCAACACAGACGCCCAGCGGGACTGGGGTTGGGGGCCCGAGTACATGGAGGCGTGGGTTAAGATTGCGTGGCGACCCGAGCCCGGTGACTACATCCTGGCCACGGGCAAGTCGCACAGCGTGCAGGACCTCGTGGACCGTGCGTTCGCGCACGTGGGACTCGACCCGGCACGGTGCGTGGTACGTGACCAGGCGTTCATGCGGCCAACGGACATTCCGGTCCTGGTCGGCGACCCCTCCGAGACCGAGTCACGCCTGGGGTGGAAGGCGACCGTTCACTTCGACGAGATCGTCGACCGGCTCGTGCGACACGACCTGTCGCTCGCGTCTCGGGAGGCGGAACGTCGGTGAAGGTGCTCGCACCAGGTGTGACGTGCATCCTAGCGAGCCACATGAAGCCAACGCTCGCGACGGCGTTGTGGAGCGTCACGCACCAGAGTCGAACGGACATTCAGATCATCGTCGTGGACTCCGGGCAGTGGATCGGTCAAGGTGACGTACTGTCGCAGGCGATGCATCACCTGTACCTGCAGTACTCCGTGGAGCCACGCGTGGAGTGGGTGACCACTGGTGAGCAGCCGCGACTCGCGGCACGCGTCTGTCCGATCTCGTGGGCGACGAACCAGGTGATCCGCGCCGGGCTGGTTCGCGGTCGGTACGTGTGCACGTTCTATGATGACGACCGCTACGAGCTCAACTTCGTGGAGCGCATGGCCGGGTTTCTCGACTCGCACCCGGAGCATCGCGCCGTGTGGTGCTCGCAGCACCGGTCACGACTGCTGGCTGATGACGTCACCGAGGTCAAGGTCGGTGAGATCATCGCAAGTGGTCCCAAGCCTCCCGGGCACTTCGACCAGCTGGTGGACGGAACACAGGTGATGTTCCGCCGTGAGATCCTGGACGAGATTGGCGACCCGTGGCTACCGGAGTCGCCGGTCGACACGGACTGCCGACACTCGGACGGTGTCTTCCTGGAGCGGGTCGCCGCACGCGCCGGCGTCGTGCCGAACATTCCCGAGGTGCTCGTGACCCACCGCTTCACGCGCCACTCGACGTACAGCCCGATGTGAGGAGTGAGTCGTGAGAGCTGACATCACGGTGGTGACACCATCCATTCCACCACGCGCCTGTCCCGGTGGACTGCTCGATCAGGCCATCATCAGCGTCCGGGACCAGGCACTGCAGCCCACCGGTGGCCACGTGGTCGTCCTGGACGTGGACAAGGCCGGCGCCGCGGTTACCCGCCAGCGGGCGCTGGACACCGTGCGTACCAAGTGGGTAGCCTTCCTAGATGATGACGACTTCTTCTACCCGAATCACCTCGCATTACTTTATGATATGGTGACAGGTGTGGATGGTGTGTATGCATACTCATGGTTTGACGGGAATAACCCATTTCCCGCGCACCGTGGTCGTGGAATGGACATAGATAACCCACATCACACCACGATGACGGTACTGGTACGTACCGACATCGCGCAAACGGCTGGGTTTCTCCAGCCTGACGGACCGCTGCACCAGGAGTGGTCCGGCGAGGACTGGCAGTTCGAACTGCGGTGTCTTGATGAGATTAAGCGTCGCTGGCCTGATCGTCCCAACGACAGGGTGATCGGTACATCTACGGTTACGTGGCACTACCGTGTTCACGGTGGTAACACCAGCGGTCTGCCGAGTAGGTGGTGACGTGGACTTCCCACGTGACGTTAGTGTCATCATTCCTCACATTCCGGTCCGCCCAAACAAGCTCGTCCGGGCGGTGAAGAGCGTCGCTACCCAGCGGCACCGGCCGAGTGACGTGATCATCGCGGTGGACACGGTGCGGGAGGGCTCGGCCGCGACGCGCAACCGCGCCCTGCGCAAGGCGCAGACCGCGTGGGTCGCGTTCCTCGATGATGATGACTACCTCTATCCCGAGCACCTGCGAGTGCTGCTGCAGCACGCCGAGGTGACCGGCGCCGACGTCATCTACCCCGGGTGTGATGTGATCGATAAGCAGGGACGACCACTTCCCGTCAATGAGGAGTGGGGACGGTTCGGCCGACCATTCGACGCCGACCTGCTTCGACAGACATCGTACATACCGGTGACCAGTCTGGTGCGGACGGACCTCGCGCAGGCGGCGTGGTTCGGTCCACCGGACATCGATACGGACTACGATGACTGGGGCTTCTACCTGCGGCTGCTGGACGAGGGTGCGAGATTTGCGCACGTCAATGAGGTCACGTGGGTGTGGGACCACCACGGCGCCAACACCAGCGGACGAGCGGACAGGTGGTGACACGTGAAGGTGTACGTCTATCCCGCTGACGAGCAGGGTTGTGGACTGCACCGGCTGATCTGGCCGGCACTGACGCTCGCGGGGCGTGGGCATGACATCACGATCGTGAGCCCGCAGGCACGGTCCAACTTTCTCCAGGGTGAGCTCGATAAGCGAACCAACCGACTCGTAAACGTCACGATCCCGAGTGACGCCGACGTCATTGTGCTGCAGCGCATCACACACCGGCACCTCGCGGACGCCATCCCCATCATGCGAGAGCGTGGTGTCGCGGTCGTGATCGACATGGATGATGACCTGGCGGCCATCGACCCACGCAACCCGGCGTTCACCGCGATGCACCCCCGTGCCGGTCACCACCCGGACCACAGCTGGCACCACACCCAGCGGGCGTGCGACGCGTCCACGCTGGTCACCGTCTCCACGCCGTCACTGCTGGCCCGGTACGCCCGACACGGCCGCGGTCACGTGCTCTTCAACCGCATTCCGGAGCGGTACCTCCGGATGACGCACGAGGACTCGACGCGCGTTGGCTGGGCAGGTTCGGTGCACTCGCACCCGGATGACCTACAGGTGACGGGCTTCGCGGTGGCGCAGATCTGTCGTGACACGGGTCAGCCGTTCCGAATGGTGGGCCCGCCGGAGGGCGTTCGCTCGGCGCTGGGGCTGGACCACGAGCCGGACGCGACCGGTCCACTGGATCCCAAGGTGGGTTGGCCCGAGGGCGTGGTGACGCTCGGCGTCGGCATCGCACCGCTGGCGAGCACGATCTTCAACATGTCCAAGTCGTGGCTGAAGCCGCTGGAGTACGCCGCGCTCGGTGTGCCGTGTGTCGTCAGTCCGTCCGACGAGTACCGCCGACTCAATGACCTAGGTGTCGGCCTGGTGGCGAGAAAACCTAAGCAGTGGTACCGTCACCTAGGCGACCTGGTGGCCAGCGCCGACATGCGCGCGGAGGTGGCGGGACGAGGTCGTGAGGCCGCCGCGAACCTGACGATCGAGGGCGGGGCGGAGCTGTGGCTCGAGGCCTGGGAACGTGCGTACAAACTGCAACAAACCGGTTAAAAGTCGTGAAAAAGTGACCACCAGGAGCATCCTGGTGGCACGAATGACACGCCTGTGTGGCTACGCCGGGGACGTCTCTACACCCGCCACGACAGACCACAAGAGAAGCACGTCTCGTGGCTCGGCTTGAGTGACTCGACGTTCTTACCGCGACAGCCGGGGCAGCGAACACGCGTCTTGGGCCACGCGAGCACCTTGCGTTGCTGCTCGGTGAGACCACCCCACACCCCCGAGCGCTCGTTGGTGTCGAGGGCAAACTGCTTACACTGCTCCTTGATGGGACACGGTAGACCGTGAGGTCCGCCACCCTCGCAGACGGCCACGGCGGCCTGCTCGCTGTCGTCGTCGAACCAGAGGTTTGGATCGAACTTACCAGACCGACACAGTGCGATCTTCCAGTTGATATCACCGTGCTTGATCGTGGGCCGCAGTGGCTGCGCCGGCATCACATCACCTCACTTTACGGCGAGTGTGTCTCACCCGGTGACTGTGTGTCACCGGGTGTGATCACATATGTCCACTATACCCGGCTGAGCAGCCGAGCGGCCACACGGTTGATGGTGATCGTGGTGGAACCCTGCAGCGCGCCGATGAACCGTGACTCGGCGTTGCCACCACCACGGCCCCAGTCGTAGAACTCGGACACGGCGTTTACCAGGCCCCACCCGCGGTTGGGGTAGCCACCCGTCTCGGACTCCTGCCACAGTGTGATGATACGCTCGATCTGGTCGTCACGCCGTGGCCTGTTCGGCAGGATCTGGCGCAGGATGGTCTCACCCGTGTCCACGTTCACCTTGATCTTCGCGAGCGTCTCGGCGGTCTGCGTGAACCGCTTCGCGTACTCGGCGACGTTGCCGAGTGACTTCTGCGCCTCACTCAGCTTCGCCATCATCGTGCTCGTGTGCTTGATGGACCAGCGGTGAGGCACGCCCGCCGTGAATGAGTGCAGCGTCAGCTGGTTCATGCAGCGGCCGCGCAGCGGCATGACCGTGACCTCAACGGCACGTGAGCCGTCGTGGCTGGTACGAAGCACCGCGTAGAGATCGTGTGGGTCGTCACCGCCGAGGATCTGCAGTGACGTTGGGGCCTCGACCACCAGAAATCCCTGGCGACCGCCCTTGAGACAGCCGGCCGCGACGTACGTGGGGCGCACGGTGTCCATGAAGTCGAAGGCCTCCTCATACTGGAGGACCGGGTAGTTCTTGGACATGATTCCCAGGTGCGCACCGGTGTCCGGTCGCACGACCGCGACACGGTCATCGATGAGCTTGTGCACCGACTGGCTAATGCCGCTGACGGGATTGGGCGGCGTCATGATCTCGTAGTACAGGCTGCACTTCACCACGGTGAAGTCCAGTCCGCCGAGTCTCGCGGCCTCGGCCGCGGTCATCGGCTTGTCCACCAGCTTACCGATCTTCATCCACGGCGCCTCGCGCGTGGACACGGTCACCTGCGCCGTCGACGAGGTCGCCAGCACCGGGGGTACGGCCATGATCACTCCTCACTAGTCAAAACGTGATACTGATGTGTGAACCTAGATCATCTCAAGGTGTGGACTGACACCGTTGATACCGATGCGGAAACCCTCTATCACGTAGTCACGGACGATCTGCTCGTCCGGTTCGGAGAACTGGGCGATGAAGTTGGCCCACGCGGTGTGCAGTGCCTCCACCGTCACACCATCATAACGGTCGTGACCGCTGTCCAGTGTGCTGCCGATCTGCTCACCGAGCCGTCGTGCGTACCGCCGTGCGGCCTTGAGCTGCGGTGCCTTGATGATCATGACTTACTCTTCTTCTCCCGTGTGAGGGTTGCCAAGTGTCTTTCGATCTTATTGAGCGTGCGCAGCACGCTAATAAGTGTGCCAACGGCAATGCCGAACAGCGGTGCGCATCCTATGAGAAGATAGTTTATGCCTGTCAGGGTGTCATTGATCTCTACCACTTGAATTTCTTCCGGCAGATCGGTCCCATGGCCTCCGCTCACTCTCTTCCTGTAGATGATTAACTTGTCGTAGGATACGACGCGTGTCCCACTCGATCAGCACTGTGACGACTGAGAGTACGATTGCCGCGCCGCACGTCAGCCAGATCACCACTGGAACTTCTTACGACAGACCGGACCCATCGACTCGGCCAGGGACTTCGCGTTGGACAGCGGAGAGTCGCACGCCGAGCACCGCTTGAACCTCTCGCAGTACCACGTCGCCCAGCGGGTCGGGTCCTCCTGGACCTTGGCGATGACGTGCTTGGCCTGGGCGGGCGTGAGGTAGACACGACGCCAGTCGCCCGGCGCGCCGAACAGCTTGTTGACGAAGCGTATCTTACTGGTCTTCCGCACGACGATCTCGAAGAACACCGGGACGCTCGGGTCCGCGGTGCTCGGGATCGCGTACTTGGAGACGGGCAGATCGGCGAGATCAGCCTGCAGAGACGTCCACGACTGGGACGACTTCGTGGCGGTGGGCTTGGTCGACCACGCCTGCTGCGCCGCCACCGTCTGCGGACACTTCATGAGAAAGTCGATGGCGTCCGAGGCCGCCTGGCGAAGAACGGGTGCCAGCGGTACGTCCGCGGGACGGCACGCGACCTGCGTGATCGTCGTGATCACGGACTGAGGTGCGGCCTGCCAGTCTCGCTCCTGCGCGAGCTTGGTGATCAAGTCACTCTGCGGGGCTGTGATGGGAGCCGTCGGGCTGATCTTGAATGTGGTAGGCACCTGGTCATCACTCCATCACTTGTCGGGCTGTGCTGAGACCATCATATCACAGCAATGTGATGATGTAAACAGGTCAAACGCAGACGTCCCGGCGTCGCCTCCTCTACGACGCCGGGACGGCGGGGGTTACCGGTAACGTCTGGTCCGGCAGCCGTGTCAGCGAAGCGGCGGCACGCGGTTGCCGGCGGCATCGATGGGTGCCACGACCCGGTCACGTGTGAACAGGCCGACCAGCGCCGCGGCGACCGTCATGATCACGAGCTGACGATCCGGCGACATGTTCCAGCCGAACGACACGGCGACCGCGGTGCCGGCCTCCAGCAGACCCAGGATGAACGGCACGGCCTTCTCCGCCGCGACCTGGAAGGCCACCACGAGGCCGATGATCACCGCCACGAGGGCGTTCAGCGTCCCCTGCTGGTCAATCGTCAGGGGGAAGAAGAACGTCGTCACGAGCAGGATCAGGGCACGCGCGGCGGCGGCCCACAGGGCTGGGTCACGTCCTAGTATCATCGTTGTCACTCCTCTCTGCCCAGCGCGGTCGAATGCCGTAGACGGGCGGTCTCCAGATGAACTTGCTGGGCCAGAACGTCTGGAGTGCGAACAGACCGACGAGACCGATGATCAGATGCTCACGACCGGGCCACTCACCGAAGAGGCGGTTACTGAGCAGCAGCGCGAAGATGAGACCGAGGTTGATCCGGCTCAACACCAGCCAGATACCGATCTCGTTATGTCGCCAGTCCCCGCCGGAGCGCACGTGGTAGGCCACGATGAACGACACGCAGCCGACCAGGCCGAAGGCTGCGATCCCCGCAATGATCACGTCTTTCATCTCGGTGGTGGCCTCTTCTCGAAGAGATCCGCGATGAGCGGTCCCAGGTGGTTGGACCTCAGTACATCACGATGCTGGCAAATGATGTCGTCAATGCGGCAGTCATCCGCCTCGACCGCGTGAAGTCGGCGCTGGGCCTCAAGTGTCTGTGCTGACGGTCGACGGAACTTACTTAGTAGTCGCCGCCAGAGTCTGATCATTCTTGACGCCGCCTCTCGGCCTCCCGCTTAATTGACGTGATTAACTGAAGTACGAGGTTGTCCTTGTCGATCAGCCTCTCTAGCTGCTCATCACGTTTATCGAGGGCGGCCTGTAGGTAACTGATCTGTCGGTCCTTGTCGGTCATGCGCTCCTTGTGCGTCCAGCGGGGGATGAGCCCGCCGAGCGCGATGAGCATGGTGAAGAAACTAACAAGCGCCGCCGCTCCGTACTCCTTGCTCAGCAGCGCCGACGGATCATCAAACACCCACTACTCCGTTGAGGACGACGCGGCCGCGCCGTGAAGAAGCACGTTGCGCAGGGCCTGCTCCACGCCGTCGAGGGTCAGGTTCGTCCGATCGAGTCCGGCCAACACGGCGGTGATGATCGCCTGCGCGGACGCCTCCGATCCCTCTCGTGCGGCGTCGCGGATCGCCTGAAGCTCCGCGGCGTCGATACCGGTCTCCTCCGCGACACGCTTGAGCGTGAGATCAACCGCGGCGACGGTCGTGTAGACCCGCGACAGCAGCCAGGCCACGGACTGGTTCCTACCGTCGGGACCGGGGGGCAGCGGACTGCCGGAGTACCTGACCGCCAGCGCAGCCAGCTCGGTGGCCACCGCGGGATCACGAAGAACGCCCAGGAACTCGCTCGGTGTCAGGGGCACGTCGCCCTCCTCACTCTCGTTGAACTCGGCCGCGGAGTCACCGCGAACGGTCGAGATGATCGCGCGAGCGCACCGCCAGCTCTCCGGATCATCGCCGACATACAGGTAGAACGACTCGACGTGCTCGTGCGACTTGTGTGAGTCATCGGTGCCCGTCACCTCACCGGTCACGAGGTTGTACCGACCCGGTCCGCCGGTTCCGTCCCAGCCGTTGAACGCCGCGACGTACCGGGCACGCGGGTCGGTCGCCCGGTCGTTGAAGACGTTCCTGAACCGGTTGTGCACCAGGACCAGGTCCGCCTGGGGCATGCTGATGTCGATCGCGCACGCGGTGTCGCGCGGACCCTGCCGGTCCTTGGCGTGCTGACGCGGCCACGATCCCGCCGGGTTGTCGCCGTACGACTTGTGCTTGGTGGGACTGACGTGGAGACTGTCCGCGACGATGCCCGAGAACACGGCTCGGGGGAAGATCTCCTCCCAGCGGTCCGCGACCCACCGTAGGTTGGCCGGTGCTCTCGTCACCACGGCGGCATCACGGCCGGGTCGTAGGCCATCACGTCGTAGTTTGGCTCCTCGGCCGCGCGCCAGCGGGACTCACGGGACTCGGGTCGCTTGACCTCGCCGGTCTCATCTGGGCGCGCCTGCCACGTGACGTCGTCACCTCGCTCACCGGTCACACGATCGTAGATCACCACCTCGCCGGCGACACGATTGACGAGTAGGAAGCCCTTGGGGTAGCGCGGGGTGACCTGCCACCCGTTCAGTGGCCCACCGACGCAGTGTGCGGAGATCGTCGTCACGCTGTGTTGTTCCTCACCGTGAGTTTGTACCAGGTTAAGAACACCGGGGATCGCCTCACGCCCGGCTAGCGAGCTGTGACGATCCCCGGTGGTGTGCTGTCGGTTTCGCGCGGGATGACCGGTGAGCGGTCGCGTCCCACGACGTCACCTAGCCGACGGGCTGCGGCTCGGGCTGCGGCGCGGCCTCGGTGACACGGCTCCAGCGGTGGACGGAGCCGTCGCGCCGACGCGCGATGTGGCCGTCGTTGCGCAGGCGCCACAGCGCCAGGTAGACCTGCTGCGGCGTGAGCGACGTGGCCTCCGCGAGCTCGTTCCGCGTGCTTCCGCCCTCGGCGATGCTCGCAAGCACGGCCTCATCCCGCTCGATCGTGGCCGTCGGGCGTGGCCGACCGCGGCGGGAGCGACCCTCCTCGGCCGGGGGCTGCTCGCCGACCGGGGCCTCCGGAACGTCCGTCATGTGGTTCCCTTCTCTCTGCTACGTGTGTAAGACATAGTCCTCAATACGTTTACTGTACCACAACTGGGAGATGAACGTTTCGGTGGTCCACACCGTGCTGCCACGTGTTCGTGACGTCGATCTCCCGCTCGCGGTCGCCGACGACACGACCACGCAGGTCACCCGGCTCGCCGTCCAACGCGCGACGGATCCAGTCGCCGATCCAGCGACCACAGTGCGTCGAGATTCCCTTACCCCACGTCATGTGTAGGCCGGCCACACCACGTAGCGGTAGAATGCGCCAGTCGTCCGGGAACCCGAGGATCCGCGCCGCCTCACGGTGGGTGATCAGCCGGTCGAGCCACGGGTGGATGACCATCTGCAGTGACCCGCCGGTGATCACCCGGGCGTGCTTCGTGCCGTTCCAGCGGGTAGGCGTCGTGAAGCCCATGACGAAGTCACGCGCGATGATCTTCTCGGTCTGCCCAGCCCACGACTCGGGCAACCGGCCGTGCGTCTGGTGGAACCGCCTGACGACCGTGGCGAGGGCCTCACCCGGTCGCCAGTCGATCTCGGCCATGAGGTCCGCGAGTCGCCGGGTTAGCGGGTTCGTTAGGTTGACGTGACCGTCGACCGTCCCGCTGGGACTGATGAGTTCCTCGGTCCACGGGTGCGCCGGCGCCCGGTACGGCTGCGCCTGCCACGTCAACGGCAACGGTGCCAGGTCTCCGATCACGTCTCCTAGGACCGGAAGCACGCGAGGCTTGGGCTCCGCGACGCCGAACGGCACGCGTGAGATGACCCAGAAGTAGCGTCGCCGCTGCGCGCACCCACCGACCGAGTACGCGTTGTGCTTCACGTGGTACAGGC
>Ga0307405_10000722_pt1 | contig 12850 bp, 10 predicted proteins | sample 322Cmetagenome_2_FD_203311 | JGI IMG/M metagenome (GOLD analysis project Ga0307405, IMG submission 203311) | Maize rhizosphere microbial communities from greenhouse at UC Davis, California, United States - 322HYB-C-1 | ecosystem: Host-associated > Plants > Roots > Rhizosphere > Soil | place...
GAGCGACAACCAGCATCCAGCGGTCCGCGCCCGACGCGCGACGGCACCCCCGCGGTGTCGCCGCCGGGTCGCCGCGCGCCCCTCGGCGCGTCCAGGCACCCACCCGACTCGTTTCAGGAGCTCCGATGTCCCACCGCACCACCGCTCGCCACGCCCTCGTTCCCGCCGCGCTCGCGCTGACGACGCTCGCCGCCTGCGCGGGCGACGCCACCGCGCCGGCGCCCACGGCCACCGCCGCGCTCGCGGCCCCGCAGCTCCCCACCCCGGGCCCGCTCGCCATCTGGCAGCGCACGCAGGGACCGGCGTTCGTCCACGCCTTCCTCCCGGCGGCGGCAGGCGCCGTGCTCGCCGGGAGCGAGGAAGGGATCTTCCGCTCCGGGGACGACGGGCGGAGCTGGACGGCGGTCGAGGGGCTCCCCGAGGGGATGGCGACGGCGAGCCTCGCCGGCGCGCCCGGCGGCACCCTCTACGCCGGCAGCTTCGGCGGCGCGGGCGTCTTCCGCTCCACCGACGGCGGCGCGCACTGGGAGCACGCCGGGCTCGCCGGCGCCGACGTCCGCGCCGTGGGCGTGGACGGGGAGGGTCGCGTCTACGCCGGCGCCTCCGGGTTCGAGGGCGGCATCTTCCGCAGCGACGACGCGGGCGCCACGTGGACGCTGGTGCTGCCGCCGCTCAACCGCCGCGACTTCATCGTCACCGGTCTCTCCTTCTGGAAGAGCGACGTCTACCTCACGACGCACGCCGACGACGCCTGGTACGGCGTGAGCGGCGGCGAGCAGTGGAGCTTCCTGGGCGGCCTGTACGCGACGCCCGAGTACCTGGCCCCCGCGCTCGAGATCACGGCGCTCCCCACGGGCGCCCTCCTCGCCGCGCACGCCGGCGGCATCCTGCGCTCGGCGGACGGCGGCGCGAGCTGGAAGTCGGCGCTCACCGGCCCCGGCACGCAGTGGATCGTCGCGGACGCGGCGGGTGCCGCGTACGCCTACACCTGGGAGGGCACCGTCTACCGGAGCACCGACGACGGCGTCACCTGGACGCCGGTGGTGCGCGCGCGGCGCGGCCTGTACGCCACGGCCTTCGGCGTCACCCCGGGTGGCGCGATGCTCCTGACCACCGACGAGGGGATGTTCAGGGCGGAGCTGCGGTAGAAAGACGAGAGACGAGGCACGAGGGGAGAGGCACGAGGTGACGGCCACGGGGCTGCTGTTCCCTCGTCCCTCTCATCTCGTGCCTCGTCCCTCGCCTTGTGCCTCGTCCCTCGCCCGCCGCCCCGCTTGCGCTCGCGGTCGCGGACAGCACAATGTCGGGGGCTGGCGCCCGCCGCCCAGGTGTGGCGCCGCCCCTCACCGTCCTTCACGCAGCCCATGCGCGTCGCGACGTCCGTTCTCCCGCTCCTCGCGGCGCTCCCCGCCACGCTCGCGGCCCAGGCCCGGGTGGGAGGGGTCGTGCACGACAGCCTGACGGGGCGCCCCTTTGCGGGGGCGACGGTGCAGCTCGTGCAGCGCGCCGCGCCGGGCGCGCCCGCGCGCACCGTGGCCGCCGACTCGGCCGGCCGCTACGACATCCCGGACGTGCCGCCGGGGCAGTACCTGCTCGGCTTCCTCCACCCGCGCCTGGACTGGCTCGGCATGGAGGTGCCGGCCCGCACGCTCGACGTCCCGCCGCAGCCGTCGGAGCTGGTCGCGGACCTCGCCCTCCCGAGTGCGCACACCATCGCCCGCTCCCTCTGCGGGGTGCGGCGCGACAGCACCGGCGTCCTGCTCGGCCGGGTGCTCGAGGGCGAGCAGGGGCAGACGGTCGGCGTGGGCAGCGTGCTCGTGCGCTGGGGCGAGGTCCACGTGGACAGGCGAGGGGTGCGCCGCGTGCGGCCGAGCGTCCGCGCCGCGGTGGGGGACGGCGGCCGCTACGTCGCCTGCGGCGTGCCGACCGACGCCCCGGTGCTCGTCCAGGCGACGGCCGGCCACACGACCGCGGGCGCCGCGCCGACCGCGGCGAGCGGGGAGATCGCGGTGGCGTTCGCGCCGGGGACCCCCGTGCTGCACCGCGACCTGCTCGTCGCCGCGGCACCGGCCGGGCGGCGGGGCACCGCCCGCCTCGTCGGGCGCGTCGTGCGCCCCGACGGGCGCCCCGCGGCCGGCGCGCGGGTGGTCGTCCGCGACGCGCGGGCCGCCGACAGCCTGACCGTCACCGGCGACGACGGCACCTTCCGGCTCGAGGCGCTGCCGGCCGGGACGTACGCGGTGGAGGCGTTCGCCCTCGGCTTCACGCCGGCGCGCGGCGCCGCCGACCTGCGCCCCGGCCACCCGGCGACGCTCGAGCTCGCGCTCGGAGCGCGCACGCTGACGCTCGACGCGGTCGCGGTGTACGCCCCGCCGAGCGCCATGAACGAGTTCGCGCGCCGCAAGCGCCGGGGCGGCGGGTACTACATGACCGCCGAGCAGATCGAGAAGCGCGGGGCGCGGACGCTGGCCGACGCGCTGCTGGCGGCGCCGATGCTCCGCGTCAGCTACGACGCGCGCGGGCGACTCGCGATCCGCGGCCGCGGCCTGTGCGTCCCCGACGTCTACATGGACGGCGTGCAGGTGCGCGACGACGGCTCGACGGACCTGGACGCCATCGTCCCGATCTCCCAGCTCGAGGCGATCGAGGTGTACGACAGCGCCGCGGGCAAGCCGTCCCAGTACGGTGACGGGTCGTGCGCGAGCGTGGTCCTGTGGACGAAGGGCGCCCTGCGGTGACGGCGAGCCGGCTGGGTGTGTGTACCCCGCCGGCGGGGGACGGCGGAGCGGCGCCGGATGGCGGCCGCTAGTCCGCGCCTGTAGCCCGAGCCTTGCAGTCAGGCCGGCCCGGAATCGGACGTTAGGCGATACCCAGGCCGCTCCGGGCGGCCGCCTTCACGAGGAGTCAGGAGTGGCACGGTCGATCTCGACGTTCCTGATGTTCGACGGAGTCGCCGAAGAGGCGATGAACCTATACGTCTCCCTGTTCCGCGGCTCGCGCATCGCGCGGATCGAGCGGTACGGCGCCGGGGAGCAGGGCCGGACCGGCTCCGTGAAGCGCGCCCACTTCACGGTGGGCGGGCACGAGCTGATGTGCTCCGACAGCCCGCTGAAGCACAACTTCTCCTTCACGCCGTCGATCTCCCTGTTCATCGACTGCGAGAGCGTGCCGGAGCTGGACGGGGCCTTCCACCAGCTCGCCACGGGCGGCCAGGTGCTGATGCCGCTCGACGACTACGGGTTCAGCGCGCGCTTCGGCTGGGTCACGGACCGCTTCGGCGTGTCGTGGCAGCTCAACTTCGCCTGACGATCCGGCGGCCCGGCGGCCCACGCGCCCGGGCCGCCGCGCGCCCTCACTCGTCGCGCAGCGCGACCAGCGGGTCCACGCGCGCCGCGCGCCGCGCCGGAACGTAGTTCGCCGCGAACGTCGCCAGCGCCAGCACCGCCGCGACGCCGAGCAGCGTCCCCAGGTCGCGCGGGCTCACCTCGTAGAGCAGCCCCGACATCAGCCGCGTGACGAGGAGCGCGCCGACGATGCCCACGGCGATCCCGGCGGCGGCGACGACCATCCCCTGGCGCACGACCATCGCCACGAGCGCGCGCGGCGGGGCGCCGAGCGCGAGGCGCAGCCCCACCTCGCGCGTGCGCTGCGCCACCAGGTAGCTGGTCACGCCGTACACGCCCACCACGCCGAGCAGGAGCGCGAGCCCCGCGAACGTGCCGAGGAGCGCCATGCTGAAGCGGCGCTGCGCCACCATCGCCGAGAGCAGCTCGTCCATCGACTTCACCTCGTACACCGGGAGGTCCGCGTCCACGCCGCGCACCTCCGCGCGCACGGCCGGCGCGAGCGCCGTCGGCTCCCCGCGCGTGCGCACGACGAGCGTCATGCGGCTCGCGGCGCGCTGCGGGTAGGGGAGGAAGGTCTCGTAGCGCACCGGCGCCTCGTAGCCGGTGCGGCGCATGTCGCCCACCACGCCCACGATCGTCATCCAGGGCGGCCCGTCGGCGCCGCCGCTCCCGTCGCCGTAGCGGAAGCGCTTGCCCACGGCCTCCTCGCCCGGCCAGAACTTCCTCGCCATGTTCTCGTTGACGATCACCACGCGCGGCGCGTCGGCGCCGTCCTGCGCGGTGAAGGTGCGCCCGGACTTCAGCTCGATCCCCATCACGCGGAAGTAGTCCGGCGTGACGCCGTCGAGCGGCACCTCGACGTTCTGCTGGTCGGGCGTGGGCGCGCGCCCCTCGATGGTGAAGTTCGTGGAGTTGGGCGTCTTGCTGAGGAAGACGTCGCTGATCGCCCCCACCCCCTGGACGCCCGGCAGCGCCCGCACCCGCTCGACGACGCGCTCGAAGAAGGCGATGCGCTGCTGCGGCGTCTGGTACTTCGCGCCCGGGAGGGAGAGCTGCATGGTGAGCAGGTGGTCGGGGCGGAAGCCGAGCCGCACCTGCTGGAGCTGGACGAAGCTGCGGATGAGGAGCCCCGCGCCGGTGAGCAGGACGACGACGAGCGCCACCTGCCCGGCGGCGAGCAGCCGCCGCAGCCGGTGCCCGCGCCGGCTGGCGGTGCCCCCGCGCCCGTCGCGCAGCGCCTCGGCGAGCTCGGGGCGCGACGCCTGCAGCGCCGGCACGAGGCCGAAGACGATCCCGGTGGCGAGCGCCACGGCGCTCGTGACCGCGAGCACCAGCCCGTCGATGCGCACCTCGTCCAGCCGCGGCACGTCGGCGGGCGCGAGGCCGATGAGGAGCCGGAGCCCGGCCCACGCGAGCGCCACGCCGAGCGCGCCCCCGACGGCGGCGAGCAGCACGCTCTCGGTGAGGAGCTGGCGCACGAGGCGCCCGCGGCTCGCGCCCAGGGCGAGGCGCACGCCCACCTCGCGCTCGCGCACGGCGGCGCGCGAGAGGAGCAGGTTGGCGACGTTCGCGCAGCCGATGAGCAGCACCGCGCCCACCGCCCCGAGCATGATCCAGAGCGCCGTGCGCAGCGACTTGCCGACGATCTGCTCGGGGAGGGCGACGAGGTTGACGCCGAGGTCGCGAAGCGTGGGGTACTGCGTCTCGAGGCGCTTCGCGATGGCCGACATCTCCGCCTGCGCCCGCTCCAGCGTGACGCCCGGGCGCAGGCGCCCGACGGCGTAGAGGGCGAAGGAGTTGCGCGCCTGCCGGAAGTCGTCGGGGAGGGCGAGCGGCACCCAGACGTCGGTCTCCGCGGTGGGGAAGGCGAAGCCGCGCGGCATGACGCCGATCACGGTGCGCTCGCGGCCGTTGAGGCGGATGGTGCGGCCGACCATCGCCGGGTCGGCGCCGAACTGGCGCGTCCAGAGGCCGTGGCTGATCAGGGCCACCGCGTCCTGCCCCTCGGTCTCCTCCGCCGCCGAGTAGGCGCGGCCGACGCGCGGGGCGACGCCGAGCACCGCGAAGAGGTTGGCGGTCGAGGCGGCGGCGGCGACGCGCTGCGGCTCGCACTCGCCCTCGAGGCAGCCGCCGGTGACGTTGTAGCCGGCCGGCGTGTACGCGGCGAGCGCGGAGAAGACGCGGTTCTGGTCGCGGTAGTCCGCGTAGTTGGGCCAGGAGTGGATGTCCTCGCTCATCCCCATCCGGCGGTTGTCCATCCAGACCATCGCCACGCGGTCGGCGTCGGGGTAGGGGAGCGGGCGCAGGAGCACGGCGTTCACGACGCTGAAGATGGCCGTCGTGGCGCCGATCCCGAGGGCGAGCGTGAGCACCGCCACGGCGGTGAAGCCGGGCGTGCGCGCCAGGCCGCGGGCGCCGTAGCGCAGGTCCTGCAGGAAGTCGCTCATCGAGTCTCTCCTGTGGCGCGTTCGCTCGCGCCGGTGGTCGTGGGCGCGCAGCTCGCCGCCGATCCGCGCCACGTCGCCGAAGCGCTCGGCGGCGGCGCGCCGGGCCTCCGCGGGGGACATGCCGCGCGCCGCGTAGTCGCGCTCGCGCATCTCGAGGTGGAAGCGCAGCTCGTCGTCCACGTCGGAGTCGACGTCGGGCCGCCAGAAGCGGAGGTAGCGCCGCCACATCGGCACGTCGCGCATCAGGCCAGCCGGGGCTCCGCGCGCAGCACGCGGGTGACGGCGGAGGCGTAGCGCATCCAGCTCGCCGCCTCGTCGCGCAGGTGCGCGCGCCCGGCGGGGGTGATGCTGTAGAAGCGCGCGCGGCGGTTGTTCTCGGACAGCCCCCACTCGGAGGTCACCCAGCCGCGGTCCTCGACGCGCCGGAGCGCGGGGTAGAGCGAGCCCTCCTCGATGCGCAGCACGTCGCCGGTGGTGGCCTCGATCCAGCGCGCGACGCCGTACCCGTGGGCCGGGCCGCCGAGGAGCGCCTTGAGGACGAGGATGGCGAGCGTGCCCTGGAGGAGGTCCTTGCTGTCGGTCGACATGGCGGTGGGGGGAGGGGTGCTTCCCTGGGCAAGGCTATGGGAGAGAATGCCGCGAAGCGGCCGCGGGCGCAAGAGGAAAGTGACGGCGGCGCCGCGCCCGGCCGCCCGACGGGGCCGCTTCGATGGCGGGCGGCGAGGGCGGCGAGCCCGGGCGCTCCGGGACCCGCTGGCACGCCGTGCGCGCTGATCTCGTGGACCCGAACCGGAGCCTCCCATGGCCAAGTGCGAAGTGTGCGGGAACGAGTACTACCTCTCGTTCCAGGTGATCACCGCCGGCGCCACCCACACGTTCGACAGCTTCGAGTGCGCGATCCACCGCCTCGCCCCGGTCTGCGCGCACTGCGGGTGCAGGGTGATCGGGCACGGCATCGAGGCGAACGGCACGTTCTACTGCTGCGCGCACTGCGCGCACAGCGAGGGCGCGACGAACATCGTGGACAACGCGGCGCACGTGCGGCCGGACTGAACTGAACGGTGAAGCACGAGGGGGGAGGCGCGAGGAGCCCTGGCGGTCCGCTCCCACCGAGCACGCCCTATGATTTTCCTGGCACTGGCACCGACACCGTCACTGGCACCGTTTCGGGCGCATGTGCCGTGCGGTGGCCGGTGCGGTAGGGCGCGGCACGTGTCGTCCCGCAGGCGCGGGCCACAGGCCGGCGCGTGTCGGGCTCTACCCTCCCTGCGGCGTGGCTGGTCCGGCCCGAGGAGAGTAGATCCCGACACTCGTGCGCTTCGCGCACTCCTGCGGGATGACGGCTCACGCCTCCAGTCTCGTGCGCCCTCGTCGGCGCACGGCCCGAGCACCCGAAGCAGTGTCGGTGTGAGTGTCGGTGCCAGTGCCGGTGGCAACTGCTTACGGCGTGCTCGGTGGGAGTGTCAGGGGGGCCTCCTCCCTCTTCCCTCCTCGTTCCTCTTCCCTCCTCGTCCCTCTCACCTCGTGCCCCGTCCCTCGCCGTAAAACCGCGCCGCCGCCGCGAACAGCCCGTCCGCGGCCTCGACGTACGGGACGTGGCCGCTCCCCTCCAGCACCACCAGCTCGGCGCCTAACGCCTGGGCGGCGGCCTCGGAGCTCGCGAGCGGGATCGGGTCCTCGCGCCCGTGCACCACCATCGAGCGCACGCCGCCGGCCGCGACGCGCGGGAGCGAGGGGAGGAGGTCGAACTCGCCCAGGCTCTCCCACACCTCCTGCTGCACGCGCCCCGTCACGCGGAACGGCGTGAGGTCGCGCGCGGCGCGCGGGTCGTGGAAGTAGGCGGCGACGCTCAGCTCGAACGCGCGCTGCCGGTACGCCTCGGGGTCGCGCTCGCGGAGCCCGGACTGCGCCAGCTCGTCGCGCAGCGCGCGCACCGCGGAGCTCGCCGCGCGCCGGGCGAACTCCTGCTCGAACTGCTGGCGGTAGCTGCGGGTGAGCGGCGCCGGGTCGATGAGCAGGAGCGAGGCGGGGCGGGGAAGCGAGGCGCCCACCGCCTCCACCGCGTAGAGCAGCGCCAGCAGCGCGCCCCACGAGTAGCCCACCACGTCGAGCGGGGCGACGCCGAGCTCGCGGACGACGTGCGCGAGGTCGTCCACGTGCGTGCGCCAGGTGATGGGCGCACGGTCCTCGGTCTTCGACCGCCCGCCGCCGCGCTGGTCGTAGAAGAGCAGCGAGCGCCCGCCGCCCACCTCGGCGAGCCGGAGGAGCTGCGGCAGCAGGTAGTCGTGGTGCGCGCCGGGGCCGCCGTGCAGCGCGAGCAGGGGCGGCGCGTCCCCGGGCCCGTAGGACGCCCAGTAGAGCGGGACGGCGGTCGTGGTCGTGTAGCCGCTGGCGCGGGGGGCGGGGATGGCGGGCACGGCGCGGGAAGCGAGGGAAGGTGGCACGGCGGTCGGCGTATGTTAGCCCGGCCGGGGGCGCGGGAACCAGCCTTGCACTGGAGGGCGCCGACACGCAGCGTAGCGTGCAACGCAGGCCCACGGTCCCGCCACGTCCGCCGATGCCGTCAAGCACCCCGCTGCTGTCGCACCGCACGCGCGCCCTGGCCCGCGCCCTCGCCGGCGTGCTCGCCTGCGCCCTCCCGCCCGTCGCCGGCGCGCAGGACACCACGCGCACCCGCGCCGACACCCTCCGCCCGCCCGACGACACGACGCGCCGACTGCCGGTGTGGAGCTGCGAGGGGCTGGCGGTCACGCAGGTGGACTACATCCGTCAGCCGCCGCCGTTCGTCGAGCGCACGGCGCCGGGCTGGAGCCGCCCCTTCCTGCGCGCGCTGCTGTACGGGGAACCCACGCGCGAGCGCGCGGTGGAGCCCTTCGTCCTGCTGCGCGGCGAGGACGAGTGCAGCGACTTCGAGCGCGCCGAGAGCGAGCGCGTGCTGCGCGCGCAGCCCTACCTGGCCGACGCGAGCGTGCGCACGCTGCCGGGCGAGGGGGGCGCGCGCGTGGAGGTGCGGACGGTGGACGAGATCCGGCCGATCGCCGGCCTGAGCACGAGCGGCGGGGGACTCTCCAAGCTCAAGCTCGGGAGCGCCAACATCGCCGGCTACGGCGTGCGCGCGTTCGGCGAGTGGAAGCGGGGGTTCGCCCTCCGCGACGGCTTCACGCTGCAGGTGGAGGACTACGCCTTCGTCGGCCGCCCGATCCGCACCGCCGTGAACCTCGAGCGCGACCCGCTCGGCTCCGACTACTGGATGCGCGCGACGCGCCCCTTCTACACCGAGTTCCAGAGCTTCGCCTGGCACGCGGACGCGCGCAACGCCGAGCAGTACGTCAACTTCCTCCGCCCGGACCGCAGCCGCGCGCTGCTCGGCGTGGAGCGGCGCCAGGCGGACGTGGGGGGCGTCTGGCGCGTCGGCAACCGCCGCCAGCGCCTGCTCGGCGGCGCGCTCGTCTCGTTCGAGCGGCGCGAGGCGGACGAGGCGGCGGTGCTGAACACCTCCAGCGGGCTCGTCACCGACACGGCCACCCTGTTCCGCGACCGCTACCGGACGGCGAGCACGACACGCCTGGGCGCCGTGCTCGGCATGCGCGCGCTCTCCTTCGTGAAGGTGCGCGGCTTCGACGCGATCGAGGGGGCGCAGGACGTGGCGCGCGGCGTACAGTTCTCCACGATCGTCGGCCGCGCGCTGGGCGGGGGCGAGGACGGGCCGTTCGGCACCGGCGACCTGTACGCCGGCGCGGGGAACGAGCGGATGTTCGTCGGCGTGCGCACGCTGGTCGAGGGGTACCGCTTCGGCGGCGAGTGGGAGAACGTGGTCGCCAGCGGGCGCCTGGCCTGGTACTCGCGCCCGGCGCGCCGCGAGACGCGCATGGTGAGCGTGGAGTACGCGGGGGCGTGGCGCGCGGAGGTGCCCTACCAGCTCACCCTCGGCGACAAGCGCGCCGGCGTGCGCGGCTACGACGACGGCAACGCCGCCGGCGGGCGGCGGCTGGTGGTGCGCGGCGAGGAGCGGGTGCTGCTGCCGGGGATCCGCGAGTACCTGGCGCTCGGCGGCGCCGCCTTCGCCGACGTGGGCAAGGTGTGGGCGGGCGACGTCCCCTACGGCCGCACGACGAGCGCGCGCGCCAGCGTGGGGCTCGGCCTGCTCGCCGCCGTCCCGCGCAACTCGCGCCGCATCGCCCGGCTGGACCTGGCGGTCCCGCTGACGCGCGCCGGCGGCGTGGATTCCTACGAGGTCCGCTTCACGATGACGACGGCCGGCCGCACGTTCTGGCGCGACCCCGGGGACCTGTCGGTCGCGCGCCTGAGCGCCCCGCTGGCGAACATCTTCTTCGGGCCGTGAGGGCGGAGGGCCGCGCACCGTGTCGGGGGAGTGTGGGCGCTACACTCCCTGCGCCGGGGCGGGCCACGCCTCGCGGACGGTAGATCCCGACACGCGCTTCGCTCATCGCGCCCCTGTGGGACGACGACTCACGCCTCTGTCGTCGTGTGGCGTCGTAGGCGCACGGCCCGAGCACCCGAAACAGTGCCAGTGGCGGTGTCGGTGCCAGTGCCGGTGGCGACTGCCTGGGGCGTGGTCAGGGGGCGTGTCGGGGGGTGCCTCTTCCCTCTTCCCTCTTCCCTCCCTCGTGCCTCTCCCCTCGTGCCGCGTCCCTCGCATCTCACCCGAACGCCCTCGCCGCCCGCACGGTGTTCACGTGCACGGTCACGGTGTCGTGGACGCTCCGGCCGTAGCCGCCGGCGATGGTGACCGCGACCGGAATGCCGACCTCGCGGCAGGCGGCGAGCACCATCCAGTCGCGGCGGGCGAGGCCGGCGAACGTCAGGCGGAGGCGGCCGAGGCGGTCGCCCTCGTGCGGGTCGGCGCCGGCGAGGTAGACCACCAGGTCGGGGCGCGCGTCGCGCAGCACGCCCGGGAGGACGTCGGCGAGGCGGGCCAGGTACTCGTCGTCCCCCGTGCCGTCCTCGAGCTCGACGTCGAGCGTGCCGGGCACCTTCTGAAAGGGGTAGTTCTTCCGCCCGTGCATGCTGAAGGTGTACACCGACGCGTCGCCGGCGAAGACGGCGTGGGTGCCGTTCCCCTGGTGGACGTCGAGGTCCACCACCGCCACCCGCCTGACGAGGCCGGCCGCCTGGAGCCGGCGGACCGCCACCGCCACGTCGTTGAAGACGCAGAACCCCTCGCCGCGGTCGGGGAAGGCGTGGTGGGTGCCGCCGGCCAGGTTCATCGCGACGCCGTCGGCGAGCGCCGCCTCCGCCGCCAGGCAGGTGCCGCGCACCACGCGGTAGGCGCGCTCCACGAACCGCTCGCTCCACGGGAGCCCGATGCGCCGCTGCGCCGCCGGGGGGAGCGTGCCCTCGGTGATGTCGCGGACGTAGCCGGGCGTGTGTACGAGCAGCAGGTCGTCGAGCGGTGCGCGCCCGGGCTCGTGCAGCCGCCCCGTCTCCACCAGCCCCTCGGCCACCACCCGGTCGCGCAGCAGCGCGTACTTCGGCATCGGGAAGCGGTGTCCGTCGGGGAGGGGAATGGCGTAGTGGGCGGAGGTGAAGAGGTGCATGAGGGAAGTCGTGGGCGCTGTGATCGGCGGCTCTCGGCTCTGAGCTCTCGGCTCTCGGCTCTCGGCTCCGGCGGTCGGAGGAACGGCTCGGCGTGAGGGACGTCCACCCTCATGCCGAGGGGTACCCGACGCCGCACTGGCTGAAAGCCGAGAGCCGAGCGCCGAGAGCTGCAGTTCAGAGAGCGGAGCGCCGAGAGCTGCAGTTCAGAGAGCCGAGCGCCGTAGTTCCAAGCGCCAGCGCCATTCTCCCGAACGACAGCGGCCCGCCCCGGGGTTCCGGGGCGGGCCGCTTCGCGTGCAGGCCTCTCGGCGCCGCTTACGGCTTCGGCATCACCAGCCCGACGGGCGCGAGCAGCGACTCGCTGCTGGCGATGTCCAGGCCGTCGCCCTCGGCCGCCGCGGCCGACGACGTCGCGACCGTGGTGGTGACCGGCAGCGTGTAGTCCTCGCCGACGACGCCGGCGCCGTAGCCCAGGTCGCGCATCGAGCCGGCGGTGATGCGGCTCAGGGGGTTCACGCCGAGGTTGAGGTAGCCCGTCATCAGCTCGTTGCGCAGCACGCTCTCGCGCCAGTGACCGCCGCGCGTGCCCGCGCCGCCCGTGTTCTCGATCGGCAGGCTGCCCGTGCCGCCCGCGTCCGCCCAGTGGATGTTGCCGTACTTGCCGGCAAAGTAGTAGTCGGCCACCGTCCCCAGGCGCAGCGTGCGCGTGAAGATGTTCGGGATGTTGAGGTTCCACAGGGTGCCGACGCCGAGGACGTGCCCCATCTCGTGCACGATCACCTCGTCGAACAGCCCGAGCCCGTCGAGGAAGGCCAGGTCGTAGGTGTCGAAGTACATGACGCCCGAGAGCGGCAGCCCGTCGACGTAGCGGACGTAGCGGGGGCCCGCGGAGCCGAGGATGTTCCCGGCGGGGCCGCCCGGGCCGTCGATCGGCAGGAGCGCGACCTCGATGATGATGTCGTCGACGATGCTGGCGATGGGCGGCAGGCCGGCGAAGGCCGAGGGGATCGGGCCCTCCGTCGAGGGGACGTCGCCGACGATGATGCGCTCCCAGCGCGCGGCGGCGGCCTCGAAGACGGCCTGCTGCGCGGGCGTGACCGGCACCGCGTACTTCAGCGTGATGTTGAAGCGGCCGCGGTCGAGGTGCGCCGGCTCGGTCTTGTTGGTGCGCGCCGAGGCGAGCACGGGCAGGTCGCCCGAGGTCGCCGCCTCCTGCAGGTTGAGCGCGGACGACGCGCTCGGCGCGATGGCGTCGGGTGCGGCGCACGCGGCGAGCGTGCCGAGGGCGAGCAGTGCGGCGGCGGCGGTGGTGCGACGAGCCATGTGGCGTCTCCTGACCAACAAGGGGGAATCACGCGCCCGCCGGACGGCGGGGCGAAAGAAAATCGCAGCGTCCCGGGAGTGCAGGGGATGCTGCGAGCAGAGCGCCTTGTGGTACGGCCGTGCAGGGGAGGCGCGCGACGCGTCGCGCGGGCGCGGCGTGCAAACAATCGTTTA
>Ga0307405_10000723_pt1 | contig 12849 bp, 16 predicted proteins | sample 322Cmetagenome_2_FD_203311 | JGI IMG/M metagenome (GOLD analysis project Ga0307405, IMG submission 203311) | Maize rhizosphere microbial communities from greenhouse at UC Davis, California, United States - 322HYB-C-1 | ecosystem: Host-associated > Plants > Roots > Rhizosphere > Soil | place...
CGAGCCTGCAGCAACTCCGCGATCGTTTTGTCTCGCTCCACACCCATGCGCAGCCTCCCGGTCAGAGGTTACGCGCGCCAAGACTCAGGCGGCCAGTGCGAATGATCCAACTCGCGTGTCGATCTGTTCGGCAACATAGGCGGCGTCTCTGCCGACTCCGGGCAGCACCATCGAGCTGAACGCGTACTGGAACGCCAGCCCGCAGAAGAACAGTCCTGGAGCGGCCGAAACCACACCACGCATCTCCTCCGGCCAACCGTCGGCACCGAAGATCGGCAACTCGATCCAGTCGAACACCTGCCGGAAACCGGTGCACCACACGACATTGGCTATGTCCAGCACGCGACCCCCATCGAGCATCGGTCGCCCGTCCTGGACGCCCGTGACACGCTCCAGGATCCGCTCCACACCGCGCGCCTTCAGATCAGACCGCTTCACCCGCAACATCGGTCCGCCGTTGAACCGAATCTCCTCCATTGCCTTACGCCCAATCGGCGTACGGCGGGTGATCACATGTCTACCGAGGAACAGGAAGGCCGGCCAGAACAGCCGAGCGCTCCAATGATCAAGCCGCACCGGCATCTGCCCCGGATCGCGACCGGCCAAGATGGTCGGGTGAGTCGCTGCCACCTCGAATGCAATATCTGTGCCCGAGTGTGAGCCGCCCACCACGAGCACCGAACCAGGTTTGAGCTGCGCCGGTCTGCGGTATTCGCTGGAATGCAGCTGTCGAATGGCGGGGTCAAGATCAAGAGCGAAATCGGGAATGCTCGGTGTGCGACCAAATGTGCCCGTTGCCACCACAACGTTCTCGGCGATGATCTTGTCATCCGCCAGATGGAGCACATAGTTCCCGTTGATCGCCTCCAAGCGGTTCACATGTGTAGACATCCGCACCGGGAGCGCGAACCGCTCTGCGTACGCCGCTAGGTAATCGGCGACTTGGTCTTTGGTCGGGTAAGACCATTTCGGAGCCGGGAAGGGCAGTCCCGGTAACCCGTCGTAGCCTGCCGGCGAATAGAGGCGCAATGAGTCCCACTGCGCTCTCCAGTTGTCGCCGACTCGCCGGTTTCCGTCCAAGATCATGCAGGGTCGTCCACTTCGTTGTAGGTAATAGGCCGTCGCTAGGCCGGCTTGTCCGGCGCCGATGATCGCTGTCTCGATGTGCTCGATCGTCATGATTAACTCCCGTGAAAGGCTGGATGCCGCTCGATCGGGGCGTACGGCGCACATAACGCAGGTGCCAGAAGAGCATTAGTCCCGATGTGACGACATAGAAGGTGTGTAGGGCCCAGATCGGGCCAAGCGGCAACTGAAAGACGTAGATGCTGTGTACCGCGTTGCCGGCATTGGCAAGTACGAGATTCCCCCTGCTGTAGGAGCTGAGCTCCTTGGTTCGCGCCGCCTTGATCAACATTGGCAGTGTGCTCACACCGAACAAGACGGTGGACACCGATCCTGCGAGCATCGCCATGGCTGACATGCCGACGACGCTACGGAGCAGCTGCCTCGGCGCGCGTCGGGTCAGCTACCCATCCTGCAGAAACGTCGAATGGGTGGATTCCCCCACGAAGGTTCGCAGCAACCGCCGCACCCACCAAGCTTGCCGGCACGGCATTCCATGCTGAACGAGTAGTGCCGAGCTTCGTGCTGTCAGCCGGACAGCACGGTGGAGACCTGCAGTATTCAAAGCATCAGCCCTGCGCGCTCTGCTGGCGATAGTCCCGAGCCGGCCGCAGTCGATGCGCGAGCTGGCCACCGCAATGAACTGCGATCCGTCCTACATAACCGCGATGATCGACGATCTCGAGCGAGCGGGCCTCGCAACTCGGCGGCCGTCGACCACAGATCGCCGTGTCAAGACCGTCGTGCTTACCCGCCGTGGGAATGCGGCGTTGCGCACTGCGCGACGGATTGCTCGCCCCACCACCGCAGCTGGCCCAGCTGACCAAGGCCGAACAGCAAAGCTCGCTCGGATGCTTCAGCAAGGCCTCAATCTCTAGAGCCGCTCCTGACTCGACTGTGAAGGGGCGTCGCGGGTAAGGAGGGTTTGCTCTCTATGGAAAGGTGGCGGGATGAGCGAACCACATCGAGTCCGGAAAGTCGTGTCGACCGTGCTGCCAACCGCCCACGGCACCTTCCAACTCCATGGGTACGCCGTAGAACCTGGCCGGGAGCATGTGGCACTAGTTCTGGGTGACCTGGACGGCGATGGCCGGAACGGCCATGTCCCCCTGGTTCGGGTGCACTCCGAGTGCCTCACCGGTGACGCCCTCGGATCTCGGCGGTGCGACTGCGGCGAGCAACTCGACGCCGCGATGCAGGAGATCGCGCGAGAGGGCCTCGGTGTCATCATCTACCTTCGCGGGCATGAGGGCCGCGGCATCGGGCTGCACGCCAAGCTGCACGCGTACGCACTGCAGGACGCCGGACTTGACACTATTGATGCGAATCTGCGACTTGGTCTGCCGGTCGACGCCCGTAATTACGACGTGGCCGCGGCAATACTTCATGATCTAGGAGTGCAGCGGGTACGGCTGCTGTCGGCGAATCCGGAGAAAAGCGCTCGGCTCAATGATCTTGGCATTGAGGTGACCGCGCGGCTGCCGCTGCTGGTGCCAGAGCACGCCGAGAACGCCTTCTATCTCGCCACGAAACGCAATCGGATGGGTCACGACAACATGCGCGAGTTGCCCGATGTGTGGAGTGAGCTGCTGCACGGGCGAGTGCCCCATCGGGCTGCGGCCGGACCGGAATCGGAGCTGCTTGACCGGTACGGATCGCTGGTTGCTGCCGGGCCGTTGATCACTATCGCTCAGCTGGCGCAGAGCATCGACGGCTTTATCGCCTCCCGAACCGGCGATGCGAACTACGTCTCTGGCGAAGAGGACCGGGAGCACTTACACCGGTTGCGGGCACTGGTGGACGCCGTGGTCGTCGGTGCCCAGACCGTGACCGCCGACAATCCCCAGCTCACCACGCGCGCAGTGCCGGGACCATCTCCGGTTCGCGTAGTCATCGATCCCGCGGGCAGAATTCCGAGACAAGCTCGGTTGCTGACCGACGGCAGCGCGAAGACCTTGTGGTGCGTCGCTGCCGGCTTTGATCCGCCAGCGGGTCTCGCTCCGCATGTTCAAGTGATTTCCCTTCCTGTCGAAGAAGGATGGTTTCAGCCCCAGGCAGTGCTGGACATGCTGCAGGAACGTGGGCTGGGCCGGGTGCTCGTCGAGGGCGGCGGTCGTACGGTGTCAGATTTCCTGGCCACAGGCGTACTCGATCGGCTCTATCTGACAACTGCTCCGATCTTGGTCGGAGATGGAGTGCCAGGGGTACGCTTCGCCGGCGCTGACCTGATCGGGGATGCCCTAACCGCCTCGGTACGCCGGTTCAGCCTGGGCGCCGACAGCTGCACGGTGTTTGATTTCGCCGCAGCACGACCCGGACTACTATCCGCTCGGCAGCGTCAAGATGTCGCAGTGCCCGAGTTCGATCCGCAGGACTCCGAGAGCGAGCTGGACGCGTCGTAACTCCAGCCAGGCGACCGCCGTCGGGGTGAGAGCCGGGTCTTGCGCAACGGCGGCATTGAGCCGCTCCTGGAGTACCTGGTCGACAAATGCTTGACCGCTGGAAGCGGTCAACTGCCACGGAGTCTGCTCGCACAGCACCCGGAACCCGGCGGCGCGCAGGCTGTTGCTGGCCAATGAGGTTGCCTCTGGACCAGCGTGGCCGGCGCGCCTTTGATGATCATTGAACGCATCCAGCAACGGTTGATCATCTGGATCTGATGGAACTACAGCGAGCGTCCCGCTGACGGTGAGGCTGAACAGTGCCGGCACCTGGTTGTCGATCACCGCGCGGCACACCGCGTCGAGCTGTGCTGTTGTTAGCACGTCTAGTAGAGCGGAACAGGTGACGAGCCGCCGATGGCCAGCCCTGCTGTCCAGCAGCTGTCGGAGCGCCTCGACACCTTCATTGATGATCATCGTATCGTCTGGCAACGGTAGTGATTGGCTGATTATCGGATCATGATCAAGATGGATCCAACGCTGTCGAACAGGTAGCCGGCGTGCCAGCCAGCGCTGGTTGGCACCCGTCCCCGCACCAAGATCAATGATCTCGATGCCACTTTGATGATCACTCGTTTCGATCAAGTAGTTGATCAATTCAGGCAGCAAGGTATTCAGAGTGGCGGCTCGAGCGGCGGTGTCGGCGGCGACCCGGGCGGCGAGCCAGCGTGGATCGACGGTGGTGGCCGCTCCAGATACGCCAGCACCGACTCTGCCGTCTGCCGCCATCCGCGCAGCGTATCTCGCCGAGAAAGCGCCGCCTGGCGCCAGCCGTGCCGCAGCCTCGGGTCGGTGAGCCAGCTGCGCAGCAGTACCGCCAGGCTTGCGGGGTCGCCGGGCGGGACCGCCGCGCCGGGTGTCGCATCGCTGGGCGACGTCGCCCCTTGATGCAGGGCTTCAACGGCACCGGTGCCCGCCGGCACAACGGCCGGGATACCGCGAGCCAGCGCCTCGCCGATGACGAGGCCGTACGTCTCGATGCGCGATGGCAGTATCAGCAGGTCGGCGGCATCCCATTCCCGGGCGAGCGCGTTGCCGTCGAGCATTCCGGGCACGGCAATCCGTTCCCCCAGCCCGGCCGCCGCGATTTCTGCGCGTACTCGAGCGGCGTAGTTCAGAGCAGCTCGATCCGAGCCGACGAGGGCGGTCGTCCAGGAAAGGTTGGTGATTTGCGCTAGGGCTTGTACGAGCGTCAGTTGATCTTTGGTCGGCGTCAGGGCGGCCAACGTGAGGAAGCGGGGAGGTCCGATGTGCTGGCTCCCCCGGGCGACGGCCGCCTGCCCGACGCCCGGGACCGCCACGCCGACATCGCGACGCCCAAACCGCCGGTTGAGCTGGGCAGCAGACCAGCGACTGGTAGACAGCACCCCGGAGGCCGCCTGGATCGCTCGTGCCTCCAGTGCGGCGTACCGCTCCCGCCGGCTTGGCTCGAGGCCAAGCTCGTCGCTGATGGGCAAGTGAAGCACGATGATGATCACCTGCCCGAAGCCGACCGCCGCGGTGATCACATCCGGCGCCCCGCAGGCCACAATGCCGTCAACCAAGGAAGTTGGTGCCTCCTGCAGGACTCTCGCGAGCTGAGCATGGGTTGATGCGTTGCCCTCCGGCCACTGCCCGGGCAAGGTGTGCAACCGCACGTCGGCGCCTAGCGCCCGCAACTCGGCGACGAGATTCTGGTTATAGACATTGCCACCGGTCGGGACGTCCCGGTCCCAGGTCACAAAGCCGAGATGCTCACTCAAGGGTCTTGGTGTAGCCCGCCCATGCATCGGGATGCTCACGCAGCGTGACGTCCAACTTGCTGAGACCGCGGCCCTGGAGTGAACTCGCGACCCGCTCCGTGATCAACTCCGCTACTGCCTCGGTGGTGGTGAGCGTGCCAACAAGATCGGGATGCTCATCCAGGTTGCGATAGTTGAGATCCCTCAATGATTGTTTGAGAACGTCAGCCGCTTCGCCGATGTCGATCACGATTGACTCCGCCGTCAGCGTGTCGCGCCAGAGCGTCAGCTCCACGACATAGGTGGCACCATGCAGGTTCTGCGCCGGGCCGAACGAAGGATGCGGCAAGCTGTGGGCGATCATTACATGATCACGAACCGTCAAGTGGAACACTCCTAAATCTCCTCCTCTTTTCGGTAGTCGATCACCTGACATAATGTCTCAACGTCGCCATCGAAGATCGACTCCATGGTCTGGGGCAGCCCGCCGAAGGGCGCATGGCCAGTGATGAAAGCATCGAAGACGGGGTCCTCAAGCAGCCGCATCGCAAGTGCCAACCGGTCATTGGTGGTACGCCGGGCGCGCCGCGAGGCAGCGACGGCACCGACCTGGCTGGCTCGGATGGTCAGCCGGCGGGAATGGAATGCGGTACCGAGCGGAACCCGCGGCTGCTTCAGTCCGTACCAGGAGAGCTCGATCAGCTCGGCCTCCTCCCCCAGCAACTGCAGGCTCCGGGCGAGGCCGGATTCGCTGGCGGAGCAGTGAAAAGCAAGATCATTGTCACCGGCGGCGTCTTTGGGGTTCACCAGATCAACCTTGAGAGCGTCGGCCAGCCGTGACCTAGCTGGGTTGACATCGACCAGCTGTAACCGGTCGAGTGAAAAAGTCCGCAAGAGGGCGGCGATGATGCCGCCAACCATGCCCGCCCCGACGACGGCAACGCGGTCACCGATCCTTGGCGCCGCATCCCAGAGCGCGTTGATGCCGGTTTCGACGGTCCCGGCTAGCACTGCCCGGTCGCTGGGAACTGTGTCGGGCACTGGTGTCAGCGCACTGGCCGGCACCACGTAACGATCTTGATGCGGGTGCAGGCAGAACACCCTGCGGCCCTTGAGCTGGGCCGAGCCTTCTTCGACAACACCGACTGAGAGGTATCCGTACTTCACCGGGCCAGGCCAGTTTCCGACCTGAAATGGAGCCCGCATGGACTCGGCCACTTCCGGAGGGACGTGGCCGGCGTGCACGAGCATCTCGGTGCCGCGGCTAATGCCAGAGCAGATGCTGCGTACCAGTGCCTCATCCTCACGCGGTCGACGGGCGGGTTCGGTACGCAGGACACCGTGCCGAGGGGCCATGGTCCAGTACGCGGTCCAGCGATCAGTCGCCATGTTGTGCATTGTCTCGTTGCGCGCCTTGGGTGGTTGAGGCGGCGGGCGGCCTGCTGGCCTTATCGTGCTCGGCGGCGTAAGTTTCCCACCCTGACTGGACCGGTGCGTCCCGCGGACCGAGGCGGGTTGGAGCACGCCTGCTGCGGCGCCTCGAGTGACCCACAGGCTGGGCATCGACAAGGGACATCGTCAGCCGGGCTCGCCCACCGGCCTATGCGATGCTGATCGCGTGTTCCGCATGCTGGAATTGCTGGGCGGCCTCTCGCTGGTAACTGACATCGGTACAGGTTCACCGCTAGAGGAGTCGCTGAAGCGCTGCCTCGTAGCAGGCCGACTGGCCAAGATCATCGGCTGCCCGGACTCTGAGGTCAGCGACGTGGTCTACACCGCGCTGCTGCAACACCTCGGCTGTACGGCGTACGCGCACGAGGTCGCTCGCGTCTGGGGTGACGACATCGTCACGACCCGGGCGATGTTCCTCAGCAGCTCTGGCGAGCTGGCGGACATGTGGCGGGTGTGGGTACCTGAAGCCGCAAGCGTGACCGGCCGGTCGAAGGCCAGGGTCTTGGCCACTACCGTTGTGACCGCCAGGCGGACGCAAGCCGAAGGTCCGCCAGCCACCTGCGAAGTCGCCAGCGGCGCGTCGCGAGCGCTCGGACTGCCTGAGCCGGTTCAGGTTGGCCTGTCGCACATGTTCGCGATGTGGAATGGCAAGGGCTTGCCGAGCACCGCAGGCGAGGCGATTCCGTTGACCGCGCGGATCATGCAGGTCGCCTTCACGGCGGTGATGTTCGCCCTCCATGCCAACACCGAGGTGGCCGTAGCGGAGGTCCGGCGGCGTGCCGGCACTCAGCTTGATCCCAGCATCGCCGAGCTGCTCATTCAGCGAGCCGATGAGCTTCTAACCGACCTTGATCAGATAGACGCACACCAGGCCGTACTCGACGCCGAGCCAACCCCCCTACGCCGGGTGGAGCAGCCTGAGCTGAACAACGTGGCGCGCATTTTCGGCAACTTGGTTGACCTGAAGAGCCCTTGGTTCCGCGGCCATTCGACGGCCGTTGGTGATCTTGCAGCCGCCGCTGCCGGCATCCTGGGTCTCCGGGATGAGATCGACCCGTTACGGATCGCGGGATACCTACATGATCTTGGAAGAGTCGGCGTGTCCAGTGCCATCTGGGACAAGGCCGGCCCGTTGAGCACCGCGGAGCGAGATCAGGCACGGTTGCACGCCTATCACAGCGAACGCATCCTCGCTCGAATCCCGCCCCTGAAGGGATTGGCCACGCTCGCCGGCCAGCACCACGAACGCTCTGACGGCAGTGGATATCACCGCGGCGCCACCGCGGCCCAGCTGTCAATGTCCTCACGCGTGCTGGCCTGCGCAGACGAGTACCGCAGCATGATCGAGGATCGGCCGCACCGCAAAGCGATAGCCCCGGCCAGAGCCGCAGACCGACTGGAGGCGGAAGCCAAGTCTGGCCGCCTCGATGCCGACGCCGCTGGAGCAGTGATTGAGGCTGCTGGGCTCCGCCGCACGGTTCGGCGCACTCGCCCTGCAGACCTCACCGAACGTCAGGTGGAAGTGCTGCGCCTGGTTTCCCGCGGACTGTCCAACGCCGAGATCGCGGAGCGGCTGGTGCTCTCGAGACGGACAGTCGAGCACCATGTGCAGGACATCTATCTCAAGATTGGCGCCTCCACCCGCGCGGGCGCCGCCATGTTCGCCATGCAGCACGGGCTGCTTGATCAATCTGGGTAGTTCTGCCCATCCCAAGAAGAGATCCAGTGCCCAGACTGCTGGGGTGACGCTTTCTACAGACGCCGTACGGTCCGACACAGTTGAACGGTTGCTCACCGCGGCCTTCGTCCGGCTGACGCTTGCTGATGTCGCCTACTTCACCTCCGCCGGCGTTGCGATCTACACCCTTCCGCTCTGGGTCATCGGACCGGTGGGTTCGGACAAGTCTGGTGCCGGCCTCGCGTTCGGAGCCTTTGCCGTTTCTGCCCTGATCTTGCGACCGATCGCCGGCCGGCTGGCCGATACCCGTGGCCGGCGACCTCTACCTGTCGGTGGAGCACTCATCAGCGCGCTGGGAATGCTCGGCACCGCGTACGCGGAGAACCTGGTACTCGTTGTGCTACTGCGTCTGCTGCTCGGCGTGGCCGAAGCAGCCTTCTTTGTGGCCTCCATCTCTGCACTGGCTGATCTTGCATCACCGAGCCGGATGGGCGAGGCGACGAGTTACAACTCCCTCGGCCTTTACCTGGGTCTGGCGTTCGGCCCACCGCTTGGCGAGCTGCTGATCAAAGCCGCCGGCTTCAGTGCCGCTTGGTATGGCGCCGCGGTGCTGTCGCTGATGGCGGCCGGAGTGGCCGCCGGTATCAAGAATCTCCGCTCGGCCGCGGCGGCCACAGGCGGTCGGATTCGGCTGATCCATTGGAAGGCGGTTCCGCCAGCGTTCGGCTTCTTCGCGTCGGTGGTCGCCATGGGAGCGCTTTTCGCCTTCGGCGCACTGCAAGCGAACGCCGTGGGACTCATGCCGGCAAGCACACCGCTGTTCGTCTATGGCCTGGTTGTTGTCGCCGGCCGATTGTCGCTTGCTCGCATTCTTGATCGATTCCCGGCGCTGCCGTTGGGAGCCGCGGCGCTGGCGATCATCGGTGGCGGCCTGATGATCATGGCGCTGTGGAGTACGCCGCTCGGGGTTGCCCTGAGCGCGGCTGCGTTCGCGCTGGGAGTCACGCTGAGCACTCCAGCGTTCTTCTCAGCGATCTTTGCGACCGCTGGGCCTGGCGAAAGGGGTGCCGCATCGGGCACCGCCAGCGTGTTTCTTGATCTTGGGATGGGCGGCGGACCGATGCTGCTGGGCCTGGCGGCGCAGGCCGGCGGTATTCCGTTTGCCTTTGGGGTAGCAGCCGGAGTAGCGCTCGCTGGGTGTAGCTGGATCCTCGCGCTGATCAAGATCTCGCGAGGTGGAGATGCACCTGCTGAATAGCAGAGGCGCCCTCACCGACAGCCGAAGCCACCCGCTTGACTGAACCGTGCCGTACGTCGCCGGCTGCGAAGACCCCGGGCGTGCTGGTCTCTTGTGGCAACGGGTCGCTGTCGACAGCCAACAACACCGGCTGCGCCATGCCGGCTAGTCCGTCCTGACTGGTCGGGAGCCGCCTGGTGCTTGCACCACCGTTTCATCGGTGTAGCACCACAGCCAGTCCTCCTCCGGCTCCATGGATCGTACGATTTGATGCTCCGGCGCATGCTCGCGCGCGTGGCGGCTCGCATGTTTGTTCTTCGACGAATCGCAGCAGCCCACCTGGCCGTCGGTCATGCACATCCTCAGATGGACCCAGGTATCACCGAGCTCAATGCACTGCTGGCACCCTGCTGACGACGGCGTGACGTCATAGATTTGATCAAGGTGCATGCACTGCCCAGCGGGCTTTGCACGTACCCGCTGCAGTGCAAAACGGACGGTCTGCAGCAGTCCCATGGGCGTCGTCTCCTGTCCGGACCGCTTTTTGTCTGGATTTAACAGTCTGCTACGTGGCGCTGCGCGGCCTGCGTCCGCCCCTGCGGGATAGCGTGTGACGGTGCCCGACTACGGCCGCGATGTGACGTTCGGATACTTCCTGATTCCCAACGCCACCGACCCACTACTCGAGACGGCCCGGGAGATTGAGGCGCGTGGCCTGGACTGGATCGGTATCCAAGATCATCCGTACCAGCGGCGCTTCGTAGACACCTGGAGCTTGCTCGGCGCGATCGCAGGCACCACCACTCGGGTTGGTCTCTTCCCTGACGTTGCCAATCTCCCGCTGCGCCCACCGGCGATGATGGCCAAGGCGGCTGCGAGTTTGGACGTGCTGAGCGAGGGCCGCTTCGAACTTGGACTGGGTGCTGGAAACTTCTGGGATGCCATTGAGGCGTACGGCGGACCGCGTCGGACGCCCCACGACGCACTCGCTGCGCTGGAGGAGGCGGTCCAGGTCATTCGGATGGTCTGGAGTGGCGAGCGCAATCTGCGCTTCACCGGTGAGCATTACCGCCTGGCCGGCGCACACTCCGGACCGGTACCAGTCCATCCGATCGGTATTTGGCTTGGCGTGTACGGTCCGCGCGCGTTGCAACTCGCCGGACGGCTGTCGGACGGCTGGGTGCCCTCCCTGCGCGGAGAGACTGCGTTCCTGAGCGAAGGCGCGGCCCGGATTGACGAGGCCGCCAACGCGGCGGGCAGAGATCCAGCCCAGATTCGCCGCGTGCTCAATGTCAACGGCCAGATTAGTGACGGCAGGCGTGAAGGGCTGTTGCGTGGCCCGACCGACCAGTGGGTGGACGAGCTCACCGACTTGGCGGTCGGGTACGGCTTTGACACCTTCCTGTTCTGGGGAGAAGGAGATGATCAACTTCCCCGTTTTGCCGAGGAGGTTGCGCCAGCAGTACGCGCCCAAGTCGCCGCCGAACGCGAACGTTCCTAGATCCGGGGGTCAGGCTGCGATTCGGTCCCGCGCTGCTCCAGCGCATGCATCACCTCCGCCACCTCATCGGACGGCGTGGCTCCGAGATCGATAGTCAGCACGTTCTCGTCTGCGGCCGGCGGCTCCAATGTTGCAAGCTGGGAGTTGAGCAGTGCTGGAGGCATAAAGTGATCTGCCCGGCGCGCCATCCGAGCTGCGATGACCTCACTGGCCCCGTTAAGAAAGACAAAGATCACATTCGGTCCCCGGAGTCGATCCCGATAGCTCCGTTTCAGAGCTGAACAAGTAAGTATTCCCGGCTCTCCGCGCTGTGTCTTTTCCTTAATCCAGGCGCCGATGGCGTCCAACCACGGCCATCGGTCATCATCGGTCAGGGGAATGCCGGCGGACATCTTCGCGACGTTCGCCGGCGGATGAAGCGCATCTCCTTCTTGGAACTCCCAATTGAGCCGCTCGGCTAGCAGCCCGGCCACGGTGGACTTCCCGGTACCTGCTACACCCATGACGATCAGAATGGGCGCGGAGGTGATCTTCAGCACTACCCCAGTGTCAGCTATGTCGAGCCAGTTTGTCCCGAGATATCTGGCATGGGATCTGACGACGACTGTGCCGGCGGCGCACCCTCCTCGCCAGTCCGCGGCATGGGGACACCCGCAGGATGGGCCGGCTCATCGGTGTCGGCCAGGTCCTCTGGAGCTACGTCCTCAGCGCCGTGATCTTGTGGAAGTACATCCTCCCCGCCATCGAACTCCGAGCGGTCTCGGGGCGAGTCCGGGTCGCGGGGAGCGCCCGGAGGCACCATGTCGTCGGTTGGGTTGACTTCCATACCGCCGCTGGCCGGCTGTTGGGCTTGAGACATCTCACTCATGATCAACTCCTAGTGATCGCTTATTCGCCACTCTGCTGCGCATGCTCGAGAAGATCTTCTTTGAGCTCTTTCTTCGAACTGCTCCTGATGCCGCTGAGACCGGCGTTGCGCGCCGCCTGCTCGAGGTCATCACGACTCGCCTGACCCGGCCGATCACCGAGGTGCTCGGTGCGCGCCGAAATGAATGCCTCCGCAAGCTCGACGCGTCGCTCCGCACTCAGCCGCTGTTGCATGCCGGGCAAGACCCGGCTCTCCTCTTCCTCGACATGGTGGCTGACTGCCTTAATCAACTCATCGAGTGCCTTCTTGAATTCGGCCGACTCGAAGTCCATCGCGGTCATCTCTTCGAGCATGTGCTCGGCCTCGGCGTGCTCGCCCTGGCTGTGTTCGACCTCGTCGGTCTCGCCAGCTTCATCCTTCGCAACCGGATAGACCTCGGCCTCCTCGGCTCGCGAGTGCGCAATCAGCAGAGCACACAGCACGGGAAAGTTCAGCCCCCTTGTTGCTGGCTCTTTCTGCAGCAGATCAAACAACCGCTCGACCTCGCGATGGTCACTCTTGATCAACTCGACAACATCGGCAGCAGCCACGTTCCGCTCCTTTTCTTGCGGCGCTCGCGCACCGCGCTTGGAACCTGACGTTGTCGTCGGGGGCGCGCTTCCCGACGTTCGCACCGCGGTGAATTCGGTTCTTCCACACTTAGCCATCTGGGCGCCGGTCGAAACCGCTCGCCAAGGCTCAGTCCGCCACCAGCAGTGCCTGCGGAGCAGCCGCTTTCAGGCGAGTAGTCAGCCACTTCTGCTGAGCTTCCGTCTGCTTGGCGCAC